>Ga0335070_10001404_pt1 | contig 27773 bp, 24 predicted proteins | sample Lox_Sample_13_FD_206722 | JGI IMG/M metagenome (GOLD analysis project Ga0335070, IMG submission 206722) | Soil microbial communities from Loxahatchee National Wildlife Refuge, Florida, United States - Lox_Sample_1.3 | ecosystem: Environmental > Terrestrial > Soil > Wetlands | place: USA...
GTCCCAACAGGTGGAATCTTCAAGAATTCCGCTCCATCTCATCAGATCCCATTTGAAATCTGTTTCTTTCATCAAATAATCGACCAAACGGTCTTTCCCCTCGTCCAGGTATTCAGGGTCAATGATAACATCCATATAATCCGCGGCGAGCCTTCCATCGCCCCCGATTAACTCAATAATATTAAACTCCAGGCCGTACTTTCTTTCCCTTTTAATGAGGAAAGGGGCCACTGCGGCCAGTTCTCCTCTTTCATTGAAAACGCACACTATGTTTAGCCGCTCATTACGACCCATGAGTATCTTTTCATAATTACTGACCCATTCCCACGTTGAAAAGGGAGAGTTCCTTTTGTTCTTTGCATGAAGGATACTCCAATCTTGCTTTAAACTGTCCAACTCCTGTCTATCCCTGAGGAGCTTGATTCTAGGTAGCATCTTTTCCTAATAATCCTTTCTGGAAAAGTGGTCAAACCACTTTCTTCACCCAATCCGTTTTCCAATAATGCAGACAGCAGCGATCGCATCCCTCTTCCAAAACCGTACCTTTGCCGTTACAGTAAAGCCCACGAAGGATTACAACGTCCTTGCACTTATTTATTTTTGCTCCCGCCTGATCTAATACATATTCAGGAATCTTTAACACCTGGTAGGTATTACCACACCACTTTTCCATGCTCTCCTGAAAGCTTAATCCCCTGAAATATCCTTTCTCGTTGAGTGTAGATTTAATTTCGGAATAAGAAAGAACTTTTACAATATCCCCTATTTTTAATTCATCCCGTGAACCAGCTTCGGGTCGACATCCATTGATTATTTTCTCTATATTCGACCGTCTACGCCCCTTCTCTGCAAATTTATGATACCACCTTCTTATGCGACGTTTGATAGCGGGATATACTCTCAACACAATTTGATAGAATGTCTCAATGCGATTTAGTTCCCTTCCTGTATCGGTCATTCTCGTGTATTGACAGACGTATTTTATCTCTCTTTTCTTCACTAGTTTTAAGTGATATTGCTCCGGCCTCATCCTTCTGTTCCTTTGCCCGCGTCCATCCTTCTATCTGTTAACAGCAAGAACCCTACACGTTGTTTATTGCTTTTCCAGCCATACTGTCTTCCAAAAATATAAACAACTCCTGTCACAATCGTTCTCACCTAATATTCCTTTTCCATCACAGACTAAGTCCTTCAGCACAACAATATCCTTACAGTTGAGCATTTTCTTACTGGACTCATCATAAACCCATTTAACCTCTCTCAGAACCTCGTAATCTCCGCCGCAAAACTTCGCCATGCTTTCCATAAAAAAGAGGCCTTCGTAGCAGTTCCTCGTATCGAGCGTTTTCCTTATTTTTTCATACGATGAAATTCGAACCCGTTCCCCCCGCTTGAATTTCACTTCCCCCCTGTCTCTCCAAAATATCAAACCACTTAGCAACCTCAAGAAGCCCCTCGCAATGGAATTCTTTTCCATACGTTTCGTTACTTTTTGTTCGTTTGGTTCAAGTTTTACTCGGTTTAACACAACTTTTTTGTCTCCCTCGTTTTTCAGCCGCTTCGGTGGTGCGCTTGGGTTTTCTGCGTGGCGCCATTTCATGTACGATTCTTCCGTCATCTCTTTGCTATAGAAGTGCAGTACTGAAGTACCTCTCTGCTCTATCAGGCAGTATGGTCACGACTTTATTTCGACCATTATCCATGTGGAGAGCAGCAAAAACATTTGCACCCGAGGAGGTTCCGACCAATAATCCTTCCTCGCGGGACAGTCTGCGCGTGGTTTCGATGGCATCTTCGTCGGAAACGGTAAACACCATATCCACCAGGTTCACATCTAGGACATCAGGAATAAACCCATCGCCGATGCCCTGGATATGATGAAGTCCTGGTTCTCTCCCCAACAGGGCCGCGCAGTTTTGGGGTTCAACGGCAACGATTTTGATGTTTTTCTTCTTCTCTTTCAAAAACTTCCCTATTCCCTGAAGTGTTCCTCCACTACCCACCCCTGCCAGAAAAATATTGATCTCACCCTTTGTATCCTGCCAGATTTCCGGCCCGGTCTGCCGATAATGAACCTCCGGATTACAGGGATTGCTAAACTGATTGGCCACAAAATATTTCTCGGGCTCTCCTTGAATGATTTCTTTCATTTTTCTAAGACTTCCGAGCAAGCTTTCGTCACCAGGGCTAGAAATGATCTCGCCCCCGAAGGCCTGAATGATTTTTTTCCGCTCTTCGCTCATATTTTCTGGCATCACGCAGATTACGCGATACCCTTTTTGCATGCCTAATAAACTCAAACCAATTCCCGTATTTCCGGAGGTCGCTTCTATAATGATCATCCCAGGCTTAAGCACCCCGGCCTTTTCTGCCGATTCGATGATATGTTTGGCCACGCGGTCCTTTATGCTTCCACCGGGGTTCAAGAATTCGGCTTTGGCAAATACATTTCCAGAGGACATCTTCTTCAACTGAATCAGGGGCACATTTCCCACTGCCTCCAGAATAGAACCTATCAGCATTCAATCCTCCTTGTACGCTTCATGAAGCCCCTTCTTATTGAAAATGTGGCTACAATAGACACGAATCTATCAAGGTTTACTGAGTTGGTTTTATCAGGGAATTTATTCCTAATCTCAAAAAATATGGAGGCGGCCCCTGGAGTCGAACCAGGTAAAACGGAGTTGCAATCCGTTCCCTTACCACTTGGGTAGGCCGCCCTTTTCAACCGATCTCAACGGTATTCTTTCCAGTCGCTTTCCCAACTCTAATACCCTTCGTCTCCTTACCTGGGGTCGGTTTTCTTAAACTCAATTGACAACAAGTGTTCCCTCAGCTTCTCTCTGAACTCTTTTGAAAGCATGATCTCCTGTACTTCAAACTTATTCTTTCCTTCAAATAGATGGTTAAATTTATTTAGTCCCTGGTTTTCCCACTCTTTCAAGCATCTTTCCCTATATTTTTCTACTGTCGAAACCTGAATAGCGGGGTTTCCGATGACCATGCTTCCCGGCTTAACATCTCGAAGAACAACCGACATCGGACCCACAACGGAGCCTCTCCCAACCCTCACCCCCGCTGTTATAATCGAACTGGCTCCAATGAAACAATTGTCTTCGATGATTATTTTCCCAAAATGCCTCAGGGCTGGAAATTCATCCCTGAAAATAACGCTTGCACCATCGTGCGTAATCAATGCAACTCCCGGAGCGATTGCCACGTTGTTTCCAATTTCCACGAGATAGGGTTCGGAGGCTAATTTATTGATCTGGATAAAACAGTTTTCCCCAACTTTAGCTCCTTGTTTTCGAAATTTTTCGGCAACGGAAGATTCATCGTATTTAAAATTTTCATTAATTTCTCGAACCTTGATTAATAAATATCTCAGCAATCTAAGAAGGATCCTCATCTAAGTACCTCATCCTATTTAATATCAGAACGAATGCCTCCCAAATAATCTACTTGATGATTTTTCGAAATGAGGGACATCGTCATTTTCCGGAAGGTGGGCATCAAGCCAATCTCTTGACAATGGTCGAGTTCCAAATAGGTTGCATTCTCGAGCACCACACCCTTCGCACCCGTGTCTTCGGCCAATTTGAGTGCCTCGTTCAGCAGGATTGCCATAACTCCTAAATTTCTGTCATTAGTGAGCAGAAGTTCTACAATAATGTAGGAAGAAAGGTTTCTGCCTTTAATGATTCCCATAGGGTAGTAATTGATAAAAGCCCTGATTTTACCATCCGTCTCAACAACGGAGGTCCGATGATTTCGATCGCCAAAGAAGTGATGTGACAATTCTTCTTCTGTCATCATTCTTGCGAAATGAAGACCTTCCGGTATTTCATTCAACAGTTTTGTTAGTTCACCAGAGTCACCTTCTGAGGCTCTCCTCACTAAATCGCAGTCTTCCTCAATGCGGTTTTGCTTCAGGTAGTTCCTCAGTCTCTTTGCAATAATCATAAACTGGTTAAAGGTCATATAATCGAATCGGGTAATTCCAAAACACTTCTTCAGAAGCCTATCTCCTTCATATTTCAGCGGCTTTTCTGCTTCAATAAAGGCAAAAACCATATCACAATTTGGATCATAATATCTTGAACGTGCGTCCAACAACACATGCTGCTCACCCATTTGAAATCCGCATTCCAGCCTTGCACGCAAGTCTATTTGCGTTGAAACTGCTAGATGAGTGTTGAGATAAGCATTTAATCTTTTTCCGGAGTAATAGACGGTTCTGTAAAGAAAGCTTTGATAGGCCATTAACTCACCATTGATTCTCCCTCCAAATAGTAGGTTCTTAGTTCCGTTCGGTCCTCCAAGAACCCATTGCAGGTATTCTTCAGTTAGATTTGGAGATCCCATGGGTCCATAACCTTCCGACCACACAGAAAGAAGGAACCGACTGATTTCAGGAATATCATCGACACTAAGCCGCGAGAACTTTACAACGTGATCCTTGGCTATTTCCTCCATCATTTTGAATAACGGCCTGTTTCGCCTTGTATCTTCTTCCATATTCTTCTTTAAAGAGATTTGAATTCTGACGGCCACACGATCTGTTCTATTTCATCCCATATTATTTTAGTGGAGCACGAGCATCGTTACGAACCGAGCCACTCGGGAGTCTTTCTCGAATCGTTTACAGAAGTGTGTTTCCGGGAGTGGACCCTTTCTCTCCGTACATCTTCTTAATCAAGACCCTATCTATTTTGTTGTTCTGATTTTTGGGGAGGCTCTCAATACGTATCGAGCTTCTTGGAATCATATAGCTGGGCAGATGTTTATTAAGGTGCTCCCTAATCTCTCGGTCGCAATCTCGTTCACCTGAATAAATGAGTCTCAGCTCTTCGATCCTGCCCTTTACGAATACAGGGATGACGACATTCTCTTTAATAAGAGGCAGCAACGACACAAGGTGTTCAATTTCGCCCAATTCAATTCTATACCCCATGAACTTTACTTGATGATCCTTACGACCATGGATAAAATAACCCACTTGAGGGTTGAAAGATGCGATGTCGCCTGTTCTATAATACCTTTCTCCCCCATCCGTCACCCCGAAAGCATTCCTCGTCCTCTCCGGATCATTCCAGTACCCGCGACCTACCTGAGGTCCTGCAATCAAGAGTTCTCCTTTATCCCGCTCATCCGGAAACTCGGTTCTATCCAAAACGAACTTGTTATTTGCGATCGTAAAACCGATAGGGAAAATATTCTCCTTCACACTTAACGGACGACTAAAAGTATGTACGGCTGTGTAGAAGGTTGTCTCTGTCGGTCCATAAGAATTGTGGAATCTCGCCTGGGGTAATAGACTCATCATTTTGGCCAAAATGCCGACCGGGATGGACTCCCCACCAAGATGGACATCCTTCAACTTGCCCAATAATTCTGGCTGGATTAAGTTGCTATCGACGAGCGAACTCAGAGTGGATGGAACCAAAAACATCTTTGTAATCCCATAGCGATAAGTCAGCTCCAAAATGTCTCTCGGGAATAATATCTCTTCTGGATACACTCCTAACATTCCTCCTGAGCACAGGACCATCAACACTTCCGCCACGGCCATATCAAAGGCGTTCGCATTTAAAGCACTCCCTATCTCTTCAGGTCCATAACCAAAAGTCTGAATTGTAAAATTCACGATATGATACAAATTTTCGTGTGTTATCATCGCCCCTTTGGGCACTCCCGTAGACCCTGAAGTATATAATATTAAGGCCAGATCTTCCGGAGAAACCGGAGGGATCAGGCTCATATCCTTCGTTGATTCTTGCTCAAAGTCTATTTTCTCATAGCCGTTAGATCCGTTATCATCAAGATAGAGTGTCCTGAACCGATTACTTAGCAGTTTTTCAAACTCTTGGTAATGTTTAACAGAATGGCGATCGATAAAAACGCAAAAAGGAGTAATGTCCTCTACGATTTTGGCTAATCGTGCAGGGGGTGTCCTCGTATCTAGGGGCACATAGATTCCTCCGCCCTGCATAATGCCGACCAGAGCGGCATACAAATGAATAGATTTATTCATCAGGACGATAACCCTGTCCCCTTTTCTAATTCCTGATCCAACCAGAAATCTTGATATTTTGTGCGATCGATCCTGCAAATCACCGTAAGTCCATAGGTTATCGCGGATTCTTATGGCCGCTTTTGATGGATGGAGAGAGAAATTCCTTTTAATAAGATCCACGACTGTTTTAATATTTCCACTTTCCAAGGAAGTATTCCTCCGACGCGGTAACATGCTCGATCATCAGCTATGAACGGAGATCACATTCTCAACCATAAGTCTCTCTAATCAATACCCTATCGATTTTATTGTTCTGATTCTTGGGGAGGCTCTCGACGCGTAACAGGCTTTTCGGAATCATATAGCTGGGGAGATGTTTGTTAAGGTACTTCCTAATCTCTCGGTTGCAATCTTGATCTCCTGAGTAAATGAGCCTCAGTTCAATGATCTTCTCCTGTGCGTATACAGGGATAACGACACTCTCCTTAACAAGTGGGAGCGAAGACAGGATGCGTTCAATTTCACCCAATTCGATTCTATACCCCATGAACTTTATTTGATGATCTCTGCGGCCATGGATGAAATAACCCACTTTGGGGTTGAACGAAGCTATGTCCCCAGTCCTGTAATACCTTTCTCCCGTATCGGTAACACCGAACGCATTTTTCGTCTTCTCTGGGTCATTCCAGTACCCCAATCCCACCTGTGGTCCTATGATTAAAAGCTCGCCTTTCCCTTTTTCATCTTCAAAGCCTGTCCTGTCCAGAATGAACTTATTGCCCGCAATTGGAAATCCGATCGAAAACTTTTTCGCCCGCCGGTTAAAGGTTTTACTAAAAGTATATTTAGACACATAATTTGTTGTTTCTGTGGGTCCGTAACAATTATGGAACCTTGTCTCAGGTAACATATTCATTATCTTGAGTAACGTCGCAGGAGGAATCAGTTCACCCCCGAGAAAGACATCCTTAAGCGTGTTCAGTAAATCCGGTTGTAATAGATTACCATTGAGCAGCGAGGCGAGAAAGGATGGGACCAAACACATCTTGGTAATCCCATACTTATAAGTTAGGTCAACGATTTCTTTCGGAAATATTATTTCTTCTGGATAGACGCCTAATATTCCGCCTGAGCATAAAACTGAGAATGCGTCTGTAATTGACATATCGAATGCAGTTGCATTGAACGCGCTTCCTACTTCTCCCGGTCCGAAGTCAAAGGCTTTTATTGTGTAAGCAATAATATTGTACAAATTTCCATGCGATATCATGGCCCCTTTGGGCACTCCTGAGGATCCGGAAGTGTGCAATATTAAAGCCAAATCCTTTGAAGCAATCGAGGGAAATCTCTCCGGATACCTAGCGGACTCTTCCTTAAACCTTATTTCTTCATAGCCCTTATTTCCACCCTTATCCAAATAAAGTTCCTTGAATGGATGCTTCACCAGCTTTTGGCATCTCTCATAATGCTCTGCAGAATGGCGGTCAATGAAGACGTAGCAAGGAAGAATGTCTTCCAATATTTTAGCTAACCTTTCGGATGGAGTCCTCGTGTCCAATGGGACATAGACACCCCCACCCTGCATAATTCCAATAAGAGCGGCGTACAAATAAATTGATTTATTCATCAGGACAACAACCCTATCCCCCCGCTTCATTCCTGATTCCGACAGAATACTTGAAATGCAATTTGACAATCTTCGAAGATCCTGGTAAGTCCACGTCTTATCGTAGATTCGTATGGCCACTTTTGATGGATAGACAGAAAAACTCTCCTCAACGAGATCCACAACTGTTTCCATAGTAACCCTCTCGATTGACTTGGACTCCAATCAAATCACAAATTCTTGCGGGAGAGTATGGCTCAAGAACTTCAAAGGACTTGCAGAATAACCGTATGCTCCGCAGTTATAGAAAAGAAGAATATCTCCTTCCCTTATCTCTGAAGGCAACTGAAGCTCAGAGGCGAGCACATCATCAGGAATGCACAGTGATCCCACGATCGTGTATTTGGCTATTTCCGTACCGCAAGTATTTTCAGGGATAACGTCCGCCTCAAGATTCCTACGAATCACCTGGCCGATGCCCCCGGCGGCCAAATAATTTTGGTGCATTCCCCCATCGACAATCAGGAATTCCTTTTTATACCCTTTCTTTCTATAAAGTATTTTCACGGCATAAATGCCGCATTCCGCTACCAGGAAGCGCCCAGGCTCTACGATAAATTGAGTGCTTTTAAAATGCGTCCTATATCTCAAATCCGTAAAGAGTTCTGATAGACTCTTTTTGATAAGGGGTAGATCGAGAGAAGGCTTGTTGCCAAATATGTCTATCCCCCATCCTCCGCCGAAATTGATCTTTCTTAGGTCCATTTTGTAAAGGTTAGCAATTTCGTCTGCTTTTTCCAGAATGAGTCTGAAATTGGAAATAATTTTCTCAGCGTCGAGGAACTGAGAACCTAAATGCATATGCAGCCCCGTAAAATTTAACCGCTTTGCTCCATTCTGAATGAGAGCAAATGCCCCTTCCAAATCGTCCTCCGTAATGCCAAATTGTGTATCTCCACTCATTTTCATCGCTGAGGGCGATGATTTCGCCTTTGGATTCAGTCGGATCCCCAAGTTGGCCGCCTTTCCTTTGGCTCGGCAGAGATCCAATATATTATTGATCTCTGAAATACTTTCAACATTGATAGAAGATATTCCGAGGTCAATCGCCAATGACAATTCATCGATCGTCTTACCAGGACCAGTAAATTCAATCTTCTCTGCAGGATACCCTATCTCCGTAGCTAATCGCAGTTCACCTAAGGATGCAACATCCGCACCCACGCCAAGCGATCGGATGAATCCGAGAATGCCGTGGTTTGGATTCGCCTTGAAGGCATAATGGATCTCAAAACCCCTCGGCAGGCAATCCAACAATTCATCGTACTTTCTTTTTACAATCTCCCTGAAATAGATAAAGGTAGGAAGCTCTCTCTGCATGACAAGCTTCTTGATTTCTGTCTTCGGGATGATCTTATAGAAATCTTCTTTCTTCATATTTTTCCTTAATCGTTGCGTACTTTATCTTTCCACTCTCTGTCATTGGCAAATATTCAACTACATTTATTTCACCGGGCACCATGTAATAGGGTAATCGCTCCTTTAAATAGACAATAAGGCTTTGCTTATTCACAATCCCATTGGCAACGACCTCTGCTATAATGGCCTGTCCTTTGCGTTCGTCTTTGATTCCCACGACCGCTGCGTTTTTAACGTGCTCGTACTCTAGAATACAGCTCTCTATCTCCTTGGGATAAACCCGATGTCCTAAGGTTTTAATCATCCCATCTTCACGGCCCAGCACATAAAGATATCCTTCCTGATCCATCTTCCCCCGGTCACCCGTAAAAACCCATTTCCCCTCGTTCATTGTTTCTGAACCCGGCGCTTTCATCTTTCGCAACTTTTCACTCGTTCCTTCTAAATCGTTCAAATAACCGAGCATGGTCCCTGCGCCATAATGGACAATTTCCCCTTCCGTATCTGGAGGAGTGATTTCACCCTTATCATTTAAGACAAATACTACCGTTCCTTTTAAAGGGCGGCCAACCGAGGTCATCTTCCTTGCAAAGTCGAAAGGCTTAAGCATGCTGCTTCTAAAAGTCTCAGTTTGCCCATAGGTTTTAAAAATCTTCACATTTCTAAAGTATTGTCTCAGTTGCAATAACTGATTTTTGCTAAGGTCCCCGCCTGAAACAGTGATGTATCTTAAGGCTTGGGTGTTTTGCTCAAAATCAGGCCCTTTGGGATAAGCAAGTGTTTCCGCCCATATGGAGGGGACTCCTGAGATTCCGTTGATGTTCCGCGACCTAATAGCCGTCAGGATATCCTTTGGAAACCATGAATTCAAAATGACGAGATGGGCTCCCGAGAGAATACATGACAGAAGCTGGTTTAACCCTACATCGAATGAAAAAGGAAGCAAGCTCAAAAGGCAGTCTTGATCAGTGATTTCATAATCTTCTATTTCGTTCACAGCTCTTTGCAGTAGATCTCCGCCAGATATTAAGACACCCTTAGGAGACCCTGTCGACCCAGATGTAAACAAGCACCACGCGGCCTTGTCAAGCCCGTCACCGACTCCTCGGAAGCCTTGACCGCCACTGCTTTCCGTGGATGGATATTTCAAAACATAAATTGCCTTATTCTGATTTTGCAATAAACCTCCAGTGCTCCCTGCCTCAGGGTATCTCTCACATGACGGGAACGGACGGTTTGGTTCAATCCTTTCCATTTGCCTCTTCACACTTCTTAATGTGCTTTCTTCAAGTAGAATAAATCTCGGGTTAGCCACTGAAAATAATTTTAGAGCATATTGCGGATTTTGCTTGGAGTAAAAACAAGAACACGTCCCCCCATTCAGCATGACCGCTAAGATTGAAACGACGAGGTCCACCGACTTCGTCATATAGCACATGACTAAATCACAGGGCTGCATCCCCTGTTTCGACAAATAGTTGGCCAATTCCCTCACTCTTTCCCCGATTTGACTATAAGTTAAGGTGATAAGGGAGCCCGGAGGAACATAATGCGAGGTCGCCGGTTTTTCTTTATATCGAACAAATACCTGGGTGATTTCCTGGGTTAGGTCCATTGCTGATTCTCCATCAATTTTGACTGTATAAACTGACAAATCCTATTGACGGTATCGAAATTCTCCAGTGAAAGTTCAGCAGGGTGAATAAGGATGTTAAAGTTCTGTACACATTCCTCGATCAATTGAACGGCACCGATGGAATCTATAAATCCCGCGTCAATCAAAGAATCATCGTCCTCAAACTTTGACGGCTTCTCGTCAGTTTCGCTATTTGACGCGACGATTTCAAGAACTATTCTTCTGGTAATTTCTTTTATCTCGTGAAGTTCCATAAGTCTCTCCCTCTCCACTTAGTTTTCAGATGAATTCAAGAAACCAAGCGCTTTGCCATGTCATTTCGAATTTAGATATCCGTGCGAATCAATCGCCAATTGTCCAAATATCGGTGGAAAAGCCGCAATACCATGAAAACCTACCGAACCTCTCGGCCTGAAGTTTCCTTGACGCTGGCGCTCAAAGAGATGGAAGAAGCAGGGTTTACCCCACGATTTGAATAAAGAAACGCTTCCGGGTCTCTTTGAAAGCTTCGCGCCCCCAAAGGTAGTGGAACCTGATCCCGAAAATCTCAATAAATCCAACACGGCCGATACGCTTTCTAAACCCATATTTCGAACAAGCTCGCTGCATACTCTTATTTCTGCGGCTGACAGCAATTAATCCATTAGCTCTGCTGTACTTGCGCGCCACATCAGCCAAAAAATATCTTCCGAACATTGGAAATATCCCCCGACCGCGGAAAGCTGGTATACAAAACGATCTCCAATAGTAAGCCTCATTCGAAGCCAACTTAAATTCACGCCTGAATGCAGGGTCATCGAACCGATCCTGAGTCACCACCGTTTGCGACGCCACAATTCGGCCTCCCTGCTTGGCGACGTAGACATGCCAGCCTTCTTCCAGCTTTCTTAATGTGAATGATTTAGATGTCTTCCATTCATCTATCTCCGTTAACTCGTCAATCTCAGCATGATCCGCTGGCGTAATTTCCTTAATTTCCAATCCGTTCTCAGAAATTGAAAGCGGAGGACTTGGATTTTCTTTATGCTCGAACACATAAAAATGATATTGAAGAGGCTTGAGATAAAGGCGAGCTTTAATCCGTTTGATGAACTCGATCGGACCCTCTGTTCTCAAAATCGCTATTGCACGGTTCACCAGATAGATAAAGGGGCCGGAGTTCTTACTTTCGATCATCCCTGAATCTCAATTACCCTCGGATTTTCGTGCCATTTTTCTCTCAAAATTGCCAGCTCAACAAGTCCAGGATGGGTGAACCTGCCTCCTGTTCCACTCGATATGAGTATGAATATGTTCCTGGCCATCTGAGCAGAAGAACAATTCGATCGATCTTTAATCCGACAAGCATATCTGAAGAAACTGACGTATGTTTTAAAATCCAATTCACCCTTATACATAAATTGATGGGCTAGTCATGGTCGCCCTTAGGATAATCTAGTCCTCTGTTTCCACCCATAGACTAATTTGCCTCTATCTCTGCTTCTAAAATCATCGAGATTAATCGATCCCTGGTCTTCTGGAAAAATACTGGATTCCACCTATCATCATTTCCTATTGGACAGTCTGGCGTCCCCCTGTTTTCCCTGATCTCCCGAAGAAACGCTTCGTATTTTGAAACATTGATTCCTTTTCCTTCTAGTTTCCGCATCCGTTTAACCAGTTGATACATGAGCTTATGATCATCTATCCCTTCCCGAATCGCTTCCCATTTAATCGTCGCCAGGGGACCGTTCGGATCGGGATACGCAAGATAGATATCGCTACCAAGAGCATCGATCCGTCCGGGGACGCCCTTTGCATTCTGAGTGTTCTGGAATGTCCAGGAGGACATCCCATCGATGTGATTCATCCAGGTGTAATAGCCATAAATATACCTGGCATAAGCAGGATTAAGGCATTTTGTGGTGACGTCATTATTATATAACCAGTAAACAGAGCCGTTCTCGTGTGCCGCATTTAAATCCTCTTTATTCATCTCGCCAGAGCACAAATAATCCACAGGCTTGAATTGTTTATAGTTATCCGTGGTAAGCATGTTTTTGGCGCCTGACTCTTTTATCGTTTTTAACAAAAGAGGCGTAATGGTGTGACGTTTATTTTGAAAATCTTGATACGAATCCCCCGGTTCATCAATCGGTAAAAAGATAACGTCAGGGCAACCTTGTTCCCTAGCATACTGAGAGACCGTTTCCACGATATATTTTAGTCGCGGTAAGTGAATCGCCTCATCAAAACTCGTTATGTTCCCCGGATGTCTGGGCTTAGATGTTTGAATGAGATGCCCCATATACCATACGATTCGTCCTTTAAACCCGATTTCCTTTGAGACTCTTAAAGCCGCTAAAATATCGTCCAGGTTAGGCGTTCCGTCTTCCTGGGTGACGAGGACAAAAGGTGAATGCAAACAAAGAGTCGTCATCCCGTGTTCTTTGTAATCCTTGAGAACGTTGCAAGCGGATTGATAGATTTTCTCTTTTTCTTCTTTCGACCAAGGCATCGTCAACTCCGCAAACTCGTAGGTCATCATCATGAAATAGTCTACGCTTGGGATATCCTCCAGAGAGAGGGGAACCACGGTGACCTCGAGAGGGATCGATGTTTTCGATCCATGTTGAGGGACGATCGTTAGGGTGCCCTTATAGGCTCCGGGAGAAACGTCCTCGTCTATTCGGATGGTCAGCCAAAACCTTTGGCATCGACCCGCCTCAATATTGACGCTTTCGCCAGGTCGGATGAGCGCGGGTAAATTTAAGAATTTTCCTTCTGGCAACCCCAGGGTCTCCTGAACCATGTCAACATAGGCAACCCTTATTTTGTCCTTGGCGATGGATCCCCGATCACTTTTTAAATCGGTGATGGATACCTTCACCGTTCCTAACTTCCGAAGAGGATAAAGAGCGAAGGTAATGGGTTCAAATTCGTTCCGTGCGACTCGAATGGCAAGATGATCGATGATCTCGGATTTCTTGGGCCTGCTTTCGGGAAAAACATATTCAAGAGGAGATCTGGAAAAGACGATATAACCATTCGATTTATCCCACCGGGTTGCCTTGACTTCTTCAAGCTCCGGGCGGGCAAGGCTTTCTTCAAAGGGAACCGCTGATTTCTCCGCTGGAGAATGTGAATAAAAATAATTCCTGAGATCCGATCTTTCAACCGTCGTAAACCCTGTTGCGACAAGGTTCCCTTTTTCAGTAAAAGCATCAATCTTGATTCGATACTGACCGTTGGGAATCTGGTAAGGAAGATCGAAGATGAGGTCCCCGCTATTTTCACGAAGAGCCTTCAGAGAAGTTTCACCGATGATCTTATCGCTGTTGAGAAGAAAACCATGGACATTTACCTTTTCATATTCTCTGATATTCTTCGTCAATGAAAACGAGACATAGAGCGCTTTTCTCATGACGACCCGATCCAAGACGGCGACCCTGTTACGAAGGATGTAGGACTGTATCTTCACCGTATTCTTGGTACAGGAGACGCTGCAAACGACGATGGCGCAGAGCAGCCATACTTGCACGAGGCTTTCTTGTACTTTTTTGCCCCTTGGAACGCTTGCTAACCGCAAAACCAACTCCGTGAAAGGCATCGTCCGATACTCCCCTCAACAGTCGGGCCCTCCAATGGGTTGTCCTCATCTCTCGGGCAGTGATGCTGAGCGCTTGTCTTTGCTGCTTTCTCCAGATCAAACATCGAACGCTCTCGTCGCACCCAATTAACCTTGCATTTTATCCCCTGCAAATTGCAGGGGTATGTTCAACGGAAGCTGCGATTTTGCTTCTCGCACTTGATCCTTAATTCTTTTCACATGGCCGCGGCCTAATCCCTTGACTTCGCATCCGAGCTCAAAGTATCTCCTTATTTTTTCATCATCTAAAATGCCAAAACAGTCGATGACGGCTATCGGGCCATTGGCGTATTTTACGATTTCATCCGGATCGAGGGATAAATAATGTTTATGCTTGACGGCAAAAATGACTGTGTCTGCACCATGCAAGGCCTTTTTCAAATCCTGTTCCACGCGAAGGTCCTTCAGTTTTTCCTGACCACGGAAAAACCTTTTGAGACTGTGGGAAGACGCCGGATACTCATCCTGCTTTTCAAATTCCCACCAATGAAGCACATACGGGTCGTGCACCCTCAACTCCGCTCCCATTTCTGTCAGACGGCGGACGATCAATTCAGAGCCGCTGTATCGGGTATCTCCTACATCCTCCCGGTACGAAGCTCCAAGAACCAGAATCTCTGCAGAAGCAATGGGGCGCCCCATATTCCGAAGCGCATCACGCGTAAGTTGCGCCACATGAAGAGATCTCGTGTCATTTATATCGATTGCGAGAGGAGTGATTTTAAAGATATCATCTTCAAAACCATGGATGTGACGATAGGCCCAGAGGCCTAATCCTCCATCTTTGGGAAGGCAGTAGCCCCCGATTCCAGGCCCGGGGAAGATCATGTTGTTGTGCGTCGGCCGAACTTTGATGGCCTGGATGACTTTTATTAAATCGACGCCATTTTGTTCTGCAAAAAGGCTCCACTCATCAAGAAAGGCAAGAAGGGTTGCCCGGAAACTATTCTCAACGATTTTTGCCGTTTCGGACTCAATCGGCCGGTCGAGTACGGTCAACGGAAACTTCTCCGTGTTCAACACTTCGGTCAAAAACTTGACTACTTTTTGTGTGGATTCGTCATTCACACCGCTACAAACTCTCCAGAAGTCCCTGATACTCGCTACGTAATTCCTTCCTGGCATGACCCGCTCGTAGCTGTGTGCCAGCAACGGTTCACTTGCAATACCCCTTTTTCTGAACATCTTCCTGATGATCGGGTAGGCGACCTGCTCCGTCGTCCCCGGAGCGACAGTGGTCTCAATGAGGACCAAGGCCCGAGGGCTTATGTTTTGGCCAATGATCTCCAGGGATTCTTCAAGAGCCTCCATGTCCGCACGACCCTTTCGAACATCCCCAAGGGACTCTTTCAAATAGTCACATTGAACATCGACCACCACCACATCCGCGAGTTTAAGTGCATCGTATGTAAAGGTCGCGGTGAGTGTCCTTTTCTCGCTGACACAGCGGCGAATCAAGAGTGGAACTTCCGGGTCTTCGGAGCTGACGGGTGAAATTCCACGATTGAGGAGCGGAATTTTCCAGAAACTTCGGGTGCTCGGCCTCTGCATCCCAATGACGAATTTCGTGGAATTGCCTTTTTCATCTACAGCATCCGCAACCACTCCTGCCATGACAGCACCGACAAACCCCAACCCCATGACCAAAACAATTTCCCGTCCGGAAGCACGCTCGCTCTTGACGACCTCCGCTAACCGTTCGAACTCTCTTGAATAGTCCTCCTCCTCGGGTAATGGAAATCTTTCTCCGGATGGACCGATGGAATATTGAGACATAGTTCACTCCCCCCGACCACGTAGCGCCGAGTGCATGACCCTGGCGTCAGATCTATAAAAATTGGCCGCTCTCTGCCGATCGCCTTCGGCGCTGCAGTTGTGGGTCTACGGTAGTCCCCGCTTTCCTACTCCCGGGAATACATAGGCGTGGGAGCGGAGAAGGGGCGATCCTGTCGAGCGGACTCCTCCTTCAAAAATCTCTCAAGGGCCTTTCCGAGGACGCACTTGGAATACTGAGACCAGCAGTTTTCCCTCTGGCAGTGACTCGTCGCTTCTTTTCCGTCCTGTTTTATCTCATGATATTTACAGGACAAACAAGATCTGATAATCATTGATCACTCACCTCCGAAATAACATCGAAATTTCAGTCGTAGACTGAATCGTCCGGGTTCTTCACTGAAACTTATCCATGATTGTCTAAACGCGATTGGCGTTCCGTTGTTCGTTAAGGTTTGAAACCGGTTCTGGCCATTTTCCTCTTCCACTTTTTGCACATTCCATGAGAGAAAGATAGGCTACCGCCGGTTCGCATTTCGGTGGGTCCTGCTGAAATCGCTCTGGTTGGATTCGTTGTTTGCCACATCAATCTTAATGTGGGGTCAAAATTCAAGTCCTGCCGCCGTCCTGACTGCGGCCGGATACCACGTTACTGCTCTAATTTTCTCACCACAGTGCGTCGCTGCATGTGCATGTCAAGCCACTTTTTCTATCATGGAATAGTGCATCTCAACGACGGGTTGATAGCCCACCAGATTTAGAAGGATTCTTACTCGCTCACTATCCGATACCCAACTTTCAAAGATTCCCAACAGGTCTTTTAACGGACCGGATTTAATCTGAATCAAGTCATTGCTCTGATAATGACCTCTTAACCTCACGATCCCGTGAGTATCGGTCCTCCCTCTAATGATCTCCACCGCTTTTTCAGAGACGGGTGTGGGATACTCCCCAAAACCCAAAACTTTCTTTACTCCTCTTGCCCACCTGACCAGAGGGTAATTGAGGTCGAGGTCGAACTTTCCGAAGATATAGTTAGGGAAAAGCGGCTTCAATTCCTTGTTCATCCTTCCGTTTCTCAACAGAAACGTTTCCATCAGGGGGTTAAAGATTTCGACTCCTTTTGTCGAAAGGTAAGACTTCGCCTCTTCTTCCTTCTTCGGTTTTGTTTGGATGACGTACCAGAGATTCATAGGAAAACCACCTTTTCTCATGCTCTTGCGTTGATGGGTGAATGTCGTGCTGCGGGACCGATCCCGTCTCTCTCTCAAGAACGCCTTTCTGACCCTATTCAACCTTATTTTTGTAGTATTGATAATACCGATAATACTCTGAAAAATAAGTCGATGGTTTAGCGTCAATTTGGTTAAAAACCACCCCGATAATCTTCTGGCGATCGATGGACTTGATCGCGTCTTGGATGGATTCTCGGGACGTATACCCGGCCCTCACGACCAGGATGATCCCATCCACCATCTTAGAGAGTAAACTCGGATCGGGAGTTGCCATAATAGGCGGGGAATCAATCACAATATAGGCGTGATCAAACCCCTTGAGGTAGTCGAGAAGCTCTCCCATTTTTCTTGATCGGATGAGCTCTGAAGATTTGCGCGTTGAAGAACCCGCCGGGATGATTTGAAGTTTTTCGATCTCGGAATTTATCAGAATCTCAGAGAGGGGAATCCCGTCTGAAAGATAATTTGAGAGCCCCTTCCCCTTCTTCGTTTTCTCAAGTTGGATACCCGGCCTTCGGAGGTCTCCGTCGACGAGGATGACGTTGCTATGAATTTCTTTTGAAATGGCCACGGCTAAATTAACAGCCACCAGAGTTTTCCCTTCTTGCGGTGCTGCGCTCGTCACGAGAATCGTTCGAGGAGAATTTCCCGGATGAAGAAAAATCTGAGTTTTTAGCTTCCGGAATGCCTCTCCACAAAAAGAATGGGGTTGAACAATTAAAACAGGGGCTATCTCTTTTTGGGGCAGATCTAACTTCTCTACTTTCTCTACCTTCTCCACCTTCTCTTCACGAAATTCTGAGTCAGGTCCTTGCCTCCTCGGAACAGTCTTCTCTTCAAATACTCTGAGAGAGGGCTCTTCTACCCTCTGTTTTCTTTCTTCTTCCACCTTTTCAAGGGCACGATAGACTCGACTCATCGGTTCATCCTTTCATTTAAACCTTCACGCCTTCGGTGCAGAGCGCAAAAAAGTTCGGTTGTGTCGTTCTGGTTCGGTTCAACACCCCCCTGCCAACCCTCCTTAAGAATGTATCGCTCATAATGTTCTTGCCTGAAAACATTGGGAAACTGCTCATTCTCCACCGCCTAACATTTCCTTAACGTATCCAACGTCTCTGAGAATATCCTCATCAGGGGAGACAGCAAATGACTACTTTTCCCCAGATAAAGGAATAAGAGAATACCAACGACAATGCCGACGGAAATGAGGGCTAAAATCCAAACCTGAAGCGACTTCTTCTTCAGATATAAATCCTTAGCCACTTCCTTGACCGACCTTTCATCAACCTTTCTTTGGTCCAAGGCGTACCCGTTTAATAATGCATTGTCACACAAAATGTTTATTAACCGGGGGATCCCTCCTGACTTTAAGTAAATTCGCCTAATCGCCTTCTCCGTGAAAATGGGCTCCTTGGCTCCTGCAATTCTCAGCCTCTTTCCGATATACTCCTTCGTCTCTTTTTCGGAAAGAGGGAGCAAATGGTATCGCAAATTAATGCGCTGCCTCAGCTGACGAAATCCCGGCTGAGAAAGGGTTTTATCTAATTCTGGCTGCCCGAGCAAGACGATTTGGAGCAACTTCGATCTTGACGTCTCGAGGTTCGAAAGAAGCCTGATCTCCTCGAGCAACTCTGGTTTTAGTCCCTGGGCTTCATCGACGATTAAAATCACTCTTTCATCCCGTTGGTATGCGTACAGCAAATATCGATGGAGGTTATGAAGATATTCACCCTTCGTTTTCCCCTGAACCCTTACTCCTAGATCTTTCAAGATGTACTGAATGAAATCGTCAACCGTCAATTTTGGGTTAAAGAGGAGAGCTGTCTTTGTGTGATTGCCATTCATTTTATCGAGAAGATAATGGATCAGGGTTGTCTTTCCCGTACCTACCTCCCCGGTAATCACGATAAATCCCTTTCTCTCCTTGACCCCGTAAAGCAATTGCGCCAAAGCTTCCCGATGGTTCTCCCCCAGGTAGATATACTCTGGGTTGGGTGTCACATTGAAAGGATTCTCTTTCAAGCCGTAAAAAGATTCGTACATACTGAATTCCAAACCAAAAGCTTAGGGATTCAAGCGGTCATCGGCCCTGCTGTTTCTAAAGCTTTGTGCATCTTTGGCCTTCACCTGTTCCAATTTCAACGGACTAACCTTCAAACCTTTCACCCGACCTCAAGAATGCTTCGACTCTCGAACCTTTCGTCTTTAAGCTGCCTTCTTCTCTTCTTCGTTCAGATTGAGTATCGTGGCCACCACCGGCAGTTTTAAGTAGGTTTCCACATCGGATACTTCGTAAAAGGATCGATCCATGGATTCCCGAAACCAGGCCAAACCCAACCCTATCACAAGTCCAAAGAAAGCCCCCATGGCCAAGAGATTGGGGAGATTTGGCTTAAACGGTCTTTCAGGACAACGAGCCGGATCTAAGACCATGAATTGTTCACTCTGCTGCTTCCGTTCAAGATTTTCAGCCATTTGAGCCTGATATTTTTTGTCCATAAGGGACTGATACTGACTTTTGAGAAGGTCGTAATCTCGCGTGAGGTTGACCATTTCTTGTTCTTTCTTAGGCGTGTCTTCAACTCTTCTCTGATAGGCTGCTATTTCCGCCTTTAAGCTTTCCAATTCTCCCTTGAATCGCCTCATGTCTGCCTGTGTATCGGTAAGCTGTGCTTTATACTGGAAGATCAACTTTTCGGTAGCAAGCTCTGAATCGAGTGAAAGCCCAGCGGAGTTTCGGTCTGCATCCATGTCTCCCGAGGGCTCTTTGAGGTCCCTGAGGCGTCTTTCTCTCTCCTCGTCCTGTTTCTTCACTTTGGACACAAGGTCCGCTATTTTTCTTCTCAGATCAGCCACGTCAGGATGATTCCCCGTATATTTGGCTTCGGCATCTGCCAGGCTTCTTCTCAGGGCATTTAACTGCGTCACTAATGGATCTTCAACCCCCAACTCTCGTTGAGCTTGGCCTTTCTTTGCGGGCGCAGTTGCCAAGGACCGCTTTCTCTCGGAGTGCTCGTCCATTTTCTGTTCCATCTGACTTTGGAGGAGTACCATTCTGTCTTCGGCAGCCCTGAGATTTTCGCTTGTCGTTCGATACTGTTCCTGTAACCGGTCGAGGAGTCTGAGGTTCGCGTCAAGTTGTTGTGGTAATTGTCCCAGATTTTTTTCTTTGTATCGTCGGAGCATTTCGTCTTTCTTTTTGAGAGCTAACTCTACGGTCTGTAGTTCCCTGTTAATAAACTGGGAAGTTCCTTCCACTTTTGACTCCCTGAGCTTCAGATTTTCTTCGATGAACATCGAGGCCAGTTTATTTGTCACGTTCATCACAGTTTCGGGGTCTCGTCCCTCAAAGGAAATTGAAAATGCATCCGGGCGCCGGACCTTGACATCGATCTTTTTCCTCATCATCTCCACAATCTCTTCCATGCGCAATTCGTTTCCATTGTCCGAATAGAGGCTAAATTCTTTAATAATTCTTTCCAATCTGGTACGGCTGAGAATCTCCTGGCTGATCGTGTTTAGCCGGTCGCTTGCAGTTTCGACGATGGTCGCCCGAACATAAGCTTCTGCAACCTTTTGGGCTCGGACCAGGATGACGGTGTTTGCTCTATATTCCTTGGGTAGATTCTTGTAAACACCAAAAGAAATGATCACCGACAGAGCAAATGGAACGATGATGTACCATTTCCTCCTCAAACCCATTTTGAAATAACTCTGAAAATCAAAAGATTTCCCGCTATTGCTCATTTCGGTTCTTACTCCTCTCTCATTCTTTTATTTATTAAGGATTAGAGACCCATTCCCCCGAAGGGGCTGCGCGTGGCGTGCTCCCCTCATTCATGAATGGGTCACCGATAAGTCGAAGTCGGCCCAAAACTCGGTCCACCCATCATCCCAGGCTGATAACCGGGCCTGGCCAGGGTTATCCTAAAAATTGCACTAAATTCCGTGTAATCGTTACTCGGAATGTTCGAATTAGCCCCTCGGTAAGCAGCCTCCAATGAAAGAGTCAGCCACTGGAAGAGCATATAGGAAACCCCTGCCCGCGTATCCCAGATCCAATCTTTCCGATTGTCAGACTCAGAAGGGTACCATGTTTTCCCAATGGATCCGGTCAGCTGGCCGCTCAACCTCGCCGTGAAATAATGGTTGATCGTTCCGTAGGCCTGGTAGTACTTTATAAACCCCAAATTTTGCGCGTCAAAATAGTCCTGGGTATATCCTCCGTTCAAGGACAGGGTATAGATCGTCTCCTGCGATCTCTGCGTAAGACTCACGTTAAAAAAGGGACCCGTCGTTTCTGAATTGTCATCTGCTTTTTGCCAGAAATAACCTCCTTGCAGCGTACCCGTCAGTGTCGGACTAAATCTATATTCGACACCCCCGCTCGGAGTATAAGCATTGTAATCAGCGGTGGGCCCGATATAATGCTCGTTTAAGAAGACAAATTGTCCAAACAACGAAAGCTTCGGATCAACTCGGTAAGTATAGCGACTCCTCACCGTTTGCGCCAATGTGTCGTTAGAAACTTGGTAATGTCCAAAGGTGATAAGATATTCGAGCGTGATGCCGTTATGAATATCGAACCAGTAGTTGAGCAATGGGCTGATCGAATTTTCCGTACTGTTTTCGAAAAGAGGATTTTCGTTATGATAGATGTTGTTTCGATAAAGCAGGGAAACCAAGTTTTCTCTGCCAAAACGATACTCTAACGACGGCTCAACAACGTTTCGGACATAGATCGCCTGGACCCCTCTCGCCGTGGAAAAAAGATATTGATCCGGTAAGGTGTTGCCAATGTACTGACCTTCGGGATTGTACAGATTCTGGTATTGGTTTTCTCTGGCCGCATCCGATCGGATTATATAATCTCGGAGCCGAAAATTCAGGTTTGAGGTCAATGCGTACCAGCTGTTAAGCCTCCCTTGGAAACCCCAGTAACTGAAATCGTTATTTTTTGCGTAATAGTTATATCCCCCGGAAACATCCAGATCAATCCCATAGGCACCCGGTTTTAAATCGAAAAATCTGAGTCCCGGGTAGACGGTGGTAATATAATCGGAGGTTCTGCTCTGATTGGGGCTTAGAAAAATATTGTTGCTGTATTCTTCTTGGACCATGACATAAGGATAAAATTTCAACAGGATATCATTGATATCGGCATGGACAAAAGAAGGAACCCCGACAAAAAATAGCGTAAGAAGCATCCAATTCACCCCGACGATTCTCCAGGCTCTGACCATTTTTCCACCTTTCATAGTCCCTCCTCTCGCCCACCGATATCTCATTCCAGCCCTTGGTCTAAATCTTCTCCGACGGTTTAAGGAACAATGATTGTATCGCCTGCTTTCAGAACAACGTCTGAACTCGTGTTACTACCGTCCATGATTTTCTTATAATTAACCTTAATTCGTTTCTCCCTCCCGTCTTCTTTCCGGACGACCAAAATCTTTTTGGGGTTGGCCCAGTCCGTCAGCCCGCCCGCCAAGGAAATGAGCTGGACCACAGTGGTTTCGCTCCGAAGACGGTAAACGCCCGGGTTCCTGACCAGACCCGTCAAATACACCTTGCAGCTGTTGGTCTCGAGGACGGTGACAGAAACGATTGGGTTCTCAATAAATTCTTTCAACTTTCGCGTCACAACTTCCTTGAGTTGGAGAGGAGTAAGCCCAGCCGCCTTGACCTCTTGGATCAATGGAAGGGAGATCTTTCCGTCCATCCTCACCGGAACGGTTCTCGTCAAGGCTTCTTCTTTCCAAACATGGATATAAAGAACATCTTCGGGGCCGATCAAATATTGGTTGCCATCCACGGCCGCGTCCTGGGCTTCTTTTTTTGAGAGAATCTCTTTATCCGCCTGAGCGTAAGCCATGGTGGTCGTCATGAATAATATCAATGCTCCAATGCTTCCGATCCTCAGTAATCTCTTCATGTCCTTTCTCCTTCATTCATGAATTCTTTGTACGGGAATTGCCTATTTCGTCCTGGTTCAGACTTTCTCCTTCGATCTCCCCGCCCGGATGAAGACTACTCTATCCGCAACGCCCGTTGAATCAGGTCCATCGTGTCTGACCCATTGACAGGAAAGCAGACCTGGTCGATCCTGATGTCAATGCCCTTGGTTTTGAAGTCATAGTATCTCAGAGCATCTTCAAAACGGGATTTCACATGGGCTCCTGTTTTCATATCCGCATAAGGGAGGAGGACAACCAGCCGATCTGCTTCCAAAGAACCGATGATGTCGCTTTCGCGTGTCTCCTCCATCAGGAGATCACCCAATTTCCGATAGCACGCCTGCATACCTCCCCGATCACCCTCCCGCGGAAATTGCTTAATTTTGAAGAGCATGAGACAGAGAAAATTCTGATAACGCCTTGAACGCTTCACCTCGATATCCAAAACAAAATGAAACAAGTCTCGATTCAGAATTCTGCCGAAGGGCTCCTCCGGCCCGCCTGGGAATTCCCCCCCCCATTTCCCATCCTCGCTCCTCCGTGCCCTCATGGGTCTATTGTTGGAACAAAAATAATAAGTTGAGGCCCTCACGCGGTCTCCTCTTCGGCCTTTCGATATCCTTTGATATCATCCAAATGGTATTTCTGTATCTTGTACAGCAATGCCTTGTAACTCACACGAAGCAATTTGGCCGCCTGTTTCCGGTTCCAATGTGTCTCTTGGAGCGTACTTTGAATGATCTCTTTTTCTGCAACTTCAGCCGCCTTTTTCCCAACCTCTTTCAAGTTCACCGCCTTATTTTCGGCCGAGAGGGGGGGGAATAGTTCATCGGGGAATTTAGGATTTCTCCCATCCGACCCCTTACCGGAGATGGTATGGAGGACCGTCCCCTCTTCACCGAAGAGAACGATCCGTTTAACCATGTTTTCTAATTCACGGATGTTTCCAGGCCATACATATTCTTTGAAAGCATCGATCATGATTGGCGAGAAGGGCGGTATTTCTCTCCCGTATTTCCTCTTATAAAAATTCAAATAATACTCCGAAAGGGGGAGGATCTGCTCTTTCCGATCTCGTAAAGGCGGAACCGTAATGTTAATCACGTTGACCCTGAAAAATAGGTCTTCACGGAACCGCCCTTCCATCACAGTTTCTTCTAAATGATCTCTGGTTGTAGCAATCACACGGGTATTCACCGCGACATCGCCATTCCCTCCTAATCGAGAAAACATACCATCTTGGAGGACTTGCAAAAGTTTTGCCTGGATGGAAATGTCTATTTCACCGATGTCATTCAGCAAGATCGTCCCGTCGTTGGCCAATTCGAATTTTCCTGGCTTTTCAAGATGGGCTCCCGTAAAAGCCCCCTTTTCAAACCCGAAGAGTTCACTTTCAAGAAGCCCCTTTGGAATCGTCGCACAATTCACTTTAATAAAAGGTTTATCTTTCCGATGAGAATTTAGATGAATCGCCTGAGCCAGCAGTTCTTTTCCTGTACCGCTTTCTCCCTTAATCAACACCGTGATATCCGTTTTGGCCACCTTATCAAGGGTCGCCTTGATTTTGTTCATCTTAGCATTATGAGCGAAAAAGATTTGGAAAATATCCTTCATAAATATCAAAAAAGAGCAATCTATATGCCAATGAGAGATTATTTCCTACTTATCGACTAATCTCCTGAAAACAAAAAGATTTCTCGTGTCCCAGATGGCAAATGCTCTTCTCCTCTCTCAAAAGATATGGAAAAATATGGAAAAAAATATGGAAAAAGTGGAAAATCATTTTCCCAACCGACCCTCTTCTCAAGGATCTGGAAGATTGATTCTCTTTTCTAAAATTCATTCCAGCAAAAAAATAATCGTTCATATTCAATGATGATCCGCTCTCGTCTGTCGGTCGTTTATTCCCCACGTAAACGGCAGTAAAGATGAGCGTATTTCCGATCGTTAAGAATTAAATCGCTTATCGAGGCTCGTTTCTTTAATCTTATAGAGAAGAGCCTTATAACTAATATTCAGCTTATTGGCCGCCTTCTTCCGATTCCAATTTGTCATCTCTAATGCTTCCAGGATCATCTCAGACTCAGCTTTCCTGATGGCTTCTTGATGAACTTCCTTCAGAGAAGGCCAAATCTTTTTCGCAGGAGCGACTTTCTTCTTTTTTTCAGGGAGAGTCTCTTCCTTGGTCGCAGGAGTCAATTCTTCAGTGATCGTTTCCTCGTTTCCCAACACAACAAGCCTTTGGATGACATTTTCCAGCTCCCGCACATTTCCTACCCAGTGATGCTCCGACAAAGCCTTCATTGTTTTATCGGACAAAGGAGATGCCTTTCTCCCGAATTTTTTCCCGAATTTGTCCAAAAAGTACTCGACAAAGATCGGAATCTCCTCTCTCCTTTCCCTCAACGGAGGGAGCGTGATATTAACCACATTCAGTCGATAGTAAAGATCTTCTCGGAATCGACCATTCTTGATGCCTTCTTCAATATTCTTATTGGTCGCAACTAATACTCGCACATCGACTCGAATGTCCTTCTTCCCCCCCAACCTTGAAAACTCTCTATCCTGAAGGACTTGGAGAAGTTTTCCTTGCAGGGAGAGGCTCATCTCGGAAATCTCGTCCAAGAAAATCGTCCCCCCATTGGCCAGTTCAAACCTACCTTGTTTTTGACGGTAGGCTCCTGTAAATGCACCTTTTTCATAGCCGAAGAGTTCACTCTCCAGAAGCTCTTGGGGGAGGGCTGCACAGTTGACCTTGACAAATGGCCTCTCTTTACGAAAGGAATTGAGGTGAATGGAACGGGCCACTACTTCCTTCCCCACTCCGCTTTCTCCTTGAATCAGCACCGTGACGTCTGTATTGGCGATCTGGTCGATGATTTCTTTGATTCGCTGCATCTTGTCGCTGGTGTATATGAAAATTCCTTCCTCTCGCGTAACCTCACCCACCTCGACAAAAGTGGAAAAAGAAGAGGGAAACATGGGAACAACTTTCTCCTTAGAGAAAACTTCCCTGGAATCCTTCATCAGCCGGTTCACCTCATTGATTTCCAAAAAGAAACGGGCAGAAGTCAGAGCTGCCCCGACCTGGTTGGAGATATAGGCTAATGCTAATTTATCCCCTTCATTGAAGGCGCCCTTCTTAGAATGACTGAGGTTGAAGACCCCGACAACCTGATCTTTCTCTCGTATGGGAAAGCAGATTAAAGAATTGACTTTATTATTTCCGTTATGACTAATGTCATCACTTTCTATTCCGGTCACACTCACGAAACGAGGTTCCCGGACGACATCATTCAACAATACCGCTTGCCCCTCTTTCAGAACCCAGCCTGCAATCCCTTCTCCAGCTTTGAATCTCCTTCCATTCCCCGAACGATCGAGGTAGAAAACACTTTTTTCTTCATTCTTTCCGCGGGCTGCGCAGATCGTCAAGTCGCCGGAATTCGGGTCCTTCAACATCAACGAACAGTTTTCGCCGTCCATTTCTTCCATGACGGCGTCCAGAATAGCTTTGCAAGTGTCGCCAAAATTAGGAACATTATGCATGGCCCCCTGAACCTTCCGAAAAAGCGTGAAAATCCTGGTTTTGTTGTCGATTGGATAGAGAACGTTCGTGGACATTCCAGACCTTTTGGGTAGAGTATTCGCTTCCATTTTTTTATCCCCTATCGTTTAATTTTCTATCTCACCGTAAATGATTTTTTTTGCGACAGACTCTCTCTGCTCAAAGCGACCTCTTGGATGCTCCTGCTGGACCTCATTTCACTCAGTCTCTGTTCTAAGCGCTTCTTTTGAAGAAGAACTTTACGATGCCTTAGCCCTTTTCTGAGATGGATGAGAATTTTTTCTGTTGATATTGGTTTAAGAAACAAATCATCGATGCCTGCATTTATAATTTTCTTGTATTCTCTTTCTTCCAAATTCTCAGACGTCAGCATCATCACATAGAGTTCTGGGAAGTCCTTTTTCAATTCCCGAATGATTTCAGGCACGTTGGTGTGATCGATTCGGTCTTCAGTGATCAGACCCGAGACCTCAAACTCTTGAAAATTTGTCAATGCCCTTTCAATCGTATCTACAGCAAGGACAATATATTTCTCGCTTTCCAATATCGTTCTCAGCGTCCATTGGGTATGAGAATCCTTGTCTAGGATAAGAATTGTTTCTTTAGACATAGCCATAATTATTTAAGAAACTGTAAGAAACGAATGGCGTACCTCGAACTTTTCATCAAGGATTTTACTCTTTCTTGGACTCCTCCGTTTTGTAAAACGCTTATAGAGCAATTTACGTACCAATTGAACACTGTCTTATATTGCTTCTAACATATTGAATTTAAAAGATTTATTTTAGAAAGGATTCTGGGCAGAATCAACCTCTCATTCTGAAGTGACCCTTTGGCACAATTGCTGAGCCAAAAGGTTCAGGATGAATAAATTTATTAAACGATTTCAAATAGTTATATCTTTGTGCTAAAAAGAGGTGTATTAGGAAAAGGCTATT
>Ga0335070_10001405_pt1 | contig 27767 bp, 21 predicted proteins | sample Lox_Sample_13_FD_206722 | JGI IMG/M metagenome (GOLD analysis project Ga0335070, IMG submission 206722) | Soil microbial communities from Loxahatchee National Wildlife Refuge, Florida, United States - Lox_Sample_1.3 | ecosystem: Environmental > Terrestrial > Soil > Wetlands | place: USA...
GCATGAAATGTCCGGCGGCCAGCAGCAGCGCGTGGCGATCGCGCGTGCGCTGGCGCGAGCGCCGCGTTTCCTGCTTCTGGACGAGCCGCTGTCCGCGCTCGATCCGCAAATCCGCGCAAGGCTGCGCAACGAGCTGAAGCTCCTGCAGCGCCGCCTCGGGATCACGACGCTGATGGTCACCCACGATCAGGCGGAAGCGCTCGCCATCGCCGACCGGATAGCCGTCATGCGCGAGGGGCGGCTCCTGCAGGTCGGTTCGCCGAAGGAGATCTACACCGCGCCGGCCGATCCGTTCACCGGCGAATTCGTCGGCGCCATGAATCTTCTGCCGGCGATTATCGAAAGCCCGCAAAGCGTGCAGATTCTGGGTCGCCTCCATCTTCCCCTGTTTCATGGTTTCGATATGGGCACGCGGCTTGTGGCGGCCATCCGCCCGGAATTCATCGAGATCGGCGCGCCGACCGACAATTCCGCCCAGGCGACGGTCGCGGCCCGCGAATTCCAGGGCGCCTTTGTGCGCCTGTCGCTGTCGCTCGAAGGTCTGGATCGCCTGCTTCTCGCCGACATCGCCAACGTGCATCCGTTCGCGGACGACGGTTCGGCCGTGGCGGTGCGCATTCCGCCCGAGCACGTCCGTCTTTTCCGGGCGGCGTAATGAGGCCGCGAGCGCTCAAAGCGGAATTGCTGGCGCCGTTGCTCTATTGCGCCTTTCTGGCGCTCTTCTTCGCGGCGCCGCTGTCCATTCTGGCCATTCGCTCGCTGACCGACGCGCAAGGCGCGCTGTCGCTGGCGAACTATCGCGAATATCTGCAGGCGCCGGATCTTTTCCAGTCGCTGGTCAATACGGTCTGGCTCGGTGTTGCGACGGTCTGCCTGACATTGCCGCTGGCGTTTCTGTTCGCTTACGGCCTCGAGCGGACACGCATACCAGGCCGCGGATTCTTTGCGCTCGTCGGCGCAGCGCCGTTGCTGGTGCCGTCATTGCTGCCGGCGATGGCGCTGGTCTATCTGTTCGGCCGGCAGGGACTTTTGACGCCGCATTTCGGCGGCGGCACGATTTACGGCTTCGCGGGCCTTCTCGTCGCTGAAACCGTTGCGACATTTCCGCATGCGCTGGTGATCCTCAGAACGGCGCTGTCCGCCGCCGACGGACGGCTCTACGAGCAGGCGCATCTTCTGGGGGCGGGCCGCGCGCGGACCTTCCTTGCGCTGACACTGCCCGCCGCGCGTCACGGCATCATCAGCGCCGCCTTCGTCGTCTTCGCGCTCACCATCGCCGATGTCGGCGCTCCCAAAGTCGTCGGCGGCAATTTCGACGTGCTGGCGCTCGACATCTACAAACAGGTGCTCGGGCAGCAGAATTTCGATCTGGGGTCTGTCGTGGCGATGTTCCTGCTCGTGCCGACGCTCATCGCCGTCCTTTTCGAGCGCTGGGCGGCACGCCGGCAGGCGGCGCTCAAGACCTCGCGCGCGACGCCCTATGCGCCCGATGCCAATATGACCCGCGACATCGCAACCTTCTTCGCCTGCGCGGCTGTGGGCATCGGCATCGTCGGCGTGCTCGTCATCTGCCAGCTCGCCGCGCTGGTCCGGCTGTGGCCCTACGATCTTTCCCTCACATTCGACCATTATCGTTTCGGCGAATTCGACGGCGGCGGCTGGGATGCGGTGACGGATTCCGTCCTGCTCTCCGCCGCGACCGCCTTGTTCGGGACCGCGCTGGTGTTCGGCGGCGCTTATGCCGCCGAGCGGATGAAGCCGTTCCGGCTGCTGCGCGGGCTCTACGGTGTGCTGGCGCTGGCACCGGCGGCTGTGCCGGGACTCGCGCTCGGCCTCGCCTATGCGCTGTTTTTCAACGATCCCGCCAATCCGCTGCACTTCCTCTACGCGACATTCTGGGTGCTGCTGATCGCCAACGTCGTGCACTATTTCACCGTGCCGCATCTGACCTCGGTCACGGCGGTGAAAGCCCTCGACCCCGAATATGAAGCAGCCGCCGCGATCTCGGGGCGCGGCATCTTCTCGGTGTTCCGCGCCGTTGCCGTGCCGCTGTCGACCGGCGCGCTCGCCGAAATCGCGCTCTATCTTTTCGTCAACGCCATGACGACGGTGTCGGTGGTCGTCTTTCTCTATCCGCCCGACTTCAAGCTCGCCGCGGTGGCCGTGCTCAACATGGACGACGCCGGGGACGCGGCGCCCGCTGCCGCCATGGGCATGATGATCCTTTACGTCAATCTCGCCGCCCGGATCGGCGGCAGCCTCGTGCTGCACCGTCTCAACAAGCCGCGCCTGCACGAGGCAATGCTGGTCGAAGCAGCGGCCTGACACGCGCCCAAATTCGGTGATCTCGTGGGCGCAACAGGCAATTTTTTTCGACCGCGCCACAGGGCCGATCGGATTTGTCATGCCGCTGCAAAGACATGCGCCGGTGCTTCTGATTCGCAGCGTGACAGGATCACGCAATTTATCACGGTAACAGTCCAGGCCTTGCGGATGCGAAGTCGCGCGACGCTCGCCGATGCGCCCACGCAAGATCTCGTTTGGCACATCGGCGCGGCAACAAAAAACCCGGTCGCTGGAAAAAGCGCGCCGGGCGCAGCAAGTCGATATAACCAAGCAGATGGACATTTTGATCAAAAATTCAAGTCCCGCCGCTCGTTCCATCACGACAAACGTGCCGGTTCTTGACGCGCATCAAAGCGGTTTTGGCGGGCATGGGCTAAGAGAGAATTCGCGCTCGTTGTTCCCCTTTTGCGAGCGCCGTCCAGTAAGGCGGCGAAAGCGCTTCCACGAAGCCCCTCGGTTCGCTTTCGCCGCCGCCAAGGTCATTGAGGTTCGAACGAACCGACGGCACGCTGAAGGGCGTCGAAGGAATGTATGATTATTGGCCTCCTTCTCTCATCCTGATCGTCCTGCTGGCAGCGGTCTGCCTGGCGGCCGCCGCGGACACACTCCTTGCGCTGACCGTCCATTGACGATCATTCAGCGGAAGGCTCATGGGGAAGTTCCCGCCATGATCGCGCACCCGGCCGCAGCTGCGCCTCCAGAAGCGCGCGGAAATGCTCGACCGGCGGCGTTTCCAGGAACGGATCCTTCCCGAGATCGTCGCAGCGGCGAAGGCTGAGCGCCGCTTCGAAGGCGGGATTTTTCCGGAAGGCTTCCCTCTCCTCCCGGTTCATCGGGCCGCCCTGCGTCATCAGGCTGAGCCGGGACGCCTCGCTCAGGCGATCGAAATAGTCGGGCTCCGCCGCACAGAGATAGCGCTTGGCCTCGACATGGAGCGCGATGGGCGCCGTCACGTCGGAACCAAACGCGCGCGACAGCCACGCGGCGCCAAGCGCCTCGTGCTCGATATTGCGCCCCTCTTCGATGGAGTTCTCGGCCTCGGGATGCAGGAAATAACCGATGTCGTGCAGCAGCGCCGCGACCACGAGCGATTGCGCAGCGCCTGCCGCCTCGGCGGCCAACGCGCTCTGCACCATGTGACGCTCGAGGGAAATGCCTTCGCCGTAAGGCTTCGCGCCGGACCGCGCGAAGAGCGCGAAGATTTCGTCGATGATCAGGGCGTCGCCTCCAGAATCCCGGCGATGCTTTTAGCACCGGCATAGGAGACGGGCGAGGATTTGGGCGCGGCGGCCTGCACAGGCAAGGGACTCATCGCGCGCAGCTCGATCGCGGCGTCCATGACCGACGACAGGAGCGGCGTTCGCCGCCTTTCGTTCAGGCACACGACATATTCGGTCAGACGCGACAACGTGATGTCGACATCGAGCGGCAGGAAACGGACGCGGTCGTCCGGTGGACATTCGAGCGAGAAGAACAGGCTCAGGCCGAGACCGATGGCGACGCCTTCGCGGATCGTCTCGCGGGTGTGAAGCTCCATCGTCTCCATCGGCGTGACGTCGGCCGCCAGCAACAGCGCCTCCGTCGCGGTGCGAGTCCGCGAGCTGGGCTCGCGCACGAGAAGGGTGGCATCCGCGAGCGCGGTCACGGGAAAGAAGGGCAGATCCGCGCGCGGATCATCTTTCTGCACCGCGACGACCAGCCGGTCGGTCACCAGGGGTTCATAGGCGAAGGCATTGTCGCCGGGCGGATCGCTGACGATGGCGACATCGATCTGGCCCTCCCGGAGCCAGGAGAACGTCTCGACGCCGTTGCCGATGCGCACACGAATGACCGTCGAAGGTATCCGGCCGCGGATCGCGGCGGCGAGGCGCACGGCAAAGAACGGCGAATCCGAGCCGAGGCGCAGATCGGCTGTCATGCGGCCTTCCGGGTCGCGCAGCAGATTGTCGATGTCCTGCGAGGTGACAAAAAGCTTCTGGGTCAGGTCGAACAGCTGGCGGCCGAATGCGGTCAGGCGCAAGGGCGGCTTGCGGCCGTCGAACAGCGCCGCCTTGTGTCGCTCCTCCAGCGCTTTCAGCTGCTGCGACAGCGTCGGTTGCGCGACATTAAGGCGCCGCGCGGCGCGGCTGATGCTGCCTTCCGTCGCGATCGTATGAAACGCGCGCAAATGCTGATGGTTGACGCTCACCGGTCGACTGCCCCAACGACCAGCCACCATCATACCGAGCTAAGCAACATATTTGTGAATGCTAGAGGCAATATAGGTTTCACCTATAGTGCTCATCCAAGCGAAGTATTGGCCGCGCCCGCATCGCGCGGGGCATGAATCTCCCATCGCAGAACACGGATCGAACGGCTCGCATACGTGGCCGGCATGGACCGTGATTCCTGCGCGTTCTGGCCAGCGATTTTGGGGGATCGATTCATGAAAAACCAATTGAAGGTGTCTTGCGCCGTTGCGGCGCTGTTGTGCGGAAGCGCCGGGGGCGCGCTTGCGCAGTCTGCCGCGCCTGCGGCGGGAACGGTTACGGCCGGCGGCGTCGAAGAGATCATCGTGACGGCCGAGCGCCGCGAACAGTCGCTCGAGAAAGTGCCGATGACCATCCAGGCCTTCTCGGGCGAGGACCTGCAGGCCCAGAACGTCAACGATCTCCAGGATCTCCTGAAATTCACGCCCAGCGTGACCTACGGCAACAACGGAACCGGTCAGGGCGAGATCTTCATGCGCGGCCTCTCCAACGGATTCCGCGGCAACCAGTCGACCGGCACCGTCGGTCTCTATCCCAACGTCGCGATCTATCTCGACGAACAGTCGATGCAGTTCCCGGCCCGCAACGTCGACATCTACATGGTCGACATGCAGCGCGTCGAAGTGCTCGAAGGCCCGCAAGGCACGCTGTTCGGCGGCGGCGCCGAAGCCGGTGCGCTGCGCTACATCACGAACAAACCCGATCCGACGGCCTTCTCGTTCAACGCGCAGGGCATGGGGGGGCTGACGAGCGACGGCGCCCCGAACGCGAGCTTCAACGCCACGATCAACATTCCGGTCATCGACAACAAGCTGGCGGTGCGCGCAGTCGTCTATTACGACCACCAGGGCGGCTACATCGACAACGTCTACAGCCAGTTCCAGCGCAGCGACATTGATCCCGGAAACGTCGTGCTCGGCATCAATCCGACCGGCGCCGATCCGATCACCGGCCTTGGCGGCACCTGTCCCGACGGCGGCACCAATTATTGGGTCCAGGGCGGGAAAGGCTGGTGTACGCTGAAAGGCGCGCCGGTCGCGAACAATGCCTCGCTCGCCAAGAAGGACCAGAATCCCGTCAATCATGAAGGCGCCCGCGTCTCGGCGCTCTATGACATCGACAAGGACTGGAACGTCCTGATCGCGGAAAGCCTTCAGAAGCTCGATGCCGAGGGCCTGTCGGTCGAATATCCGATCGGTTCGAACTTCCAGACGCTCGCGCCGCTGCAGGTCACGGCCTTCGCGCCTTCCTACGACAAGGACTCCTATTCCAACACCGCGTGGACCTTGAACGGCAAGGTCCTCGACTTCTCGGTGATCTATACGGGCGGTTACACGCTGCGCAACGTCGCCCAACAGATGGAATATACGAACTATTCGCGCACCTATTACGGCATCTACTACGCCTGCTCCGGCGGCGGCAGCACCAAATACGGCGTGATCGATCTCGGCGGCCCGCAGAAGTGCAATTCGCCGGTCACGAACTGGCACGACGGCATCCGCAACACGCATCTGAGCCACGAATTCCGCATCAGCTCGCCCAGCGACTGGCGCCTGCGCGGACTCGTCGGTGCGTACTGGGAGTCGTTCCGCATCTACGACGACATGAACTTCAACTACCGGACCATTCCCACCTGTACGCCGGCACTTCTGGCGGCACAGGTCGGCGGGGAGCCGGTTTGCCTCGGCGCCACCCAGACCTATCCCGGAAACCCCGGCGCGACGCCGCCGATTCCGCCGGCCTTCGCGAACGATCCGGGCCTGCGCGGTCCCAATACGGCCTTCGGCGAAGACACCAAGCGCGGCTACGAGCAGACGGCGTTCTTCGGCTCGCTCGATTTCGACGTCATTCCGCATATGTTGACGGTGACGGCCGGTACGCGCTGGTTCCAGTACCGCGAATTCGAGCGCGGCTCCGTGTATACGACGGGCACCGGCTGCGAGAACGTGCTGTCATGCTTCTCCAGCTACCCCAAGCACGACATCGACGCGCATAACGACAATGCGACCTTCGCAGGCTTCAAGAGCCGCCTGGGCGTGAACTGGAACATCAACGACGACGTGATGGCGTATTATCTCTTCTCGCAGGGCTTCCGGCCGGGCGGCTTCAATCGCTACAACGCCAACTCCGTGCTGAATTACACCAAAGGCAATCCGCAATGGGTGACGCCGAACAGCTACAAGCCCGATTCGCTCACCAACAACGAAGTCGGCGTCAAAGGCCTGTTCTTCGATCATAACCTCGAGCTGAACCTGTCGGCCTATGCGATGCGCTGGAGCAACGTCCAGTTCCTGTTCTTCCAGCCGCTCTATACCGGCAACGTGACCTTCGCGACCAATGGTCCGAGCTACAACATCAAGGGTGCGGAGCTGCAATTCGTCGGCCGTCCGGCGGAAGGATGGACCATCCAGGGCGCTGCGACCTACAACGAAAACACCGAAGCCAGCTCGCCCTGCATCATCAGCAACATTTCCGGAAGCCCGTCTTTCGGGAAATGCATCACGCAGGCCAACGGCGCGCCCTATCCCAATCCTTATGGCGTTGTCGGCGGCGTGGCGGCGTTTTCGCCGAAATGGCAGGCCAACATCCACGCCCGCTACGACTGGCAGATGTACGATTATCTGGCCTTTGCCTCCGTCGGTGCGAGCTACACCGACAGCATGTATAACCAGCCGGCGAACTACGTCTCCGGCAACGGCATCCTGGTCCCGTCGACGACCTATCTGCGCTATCTGCAGCCGTCCTACACGACCTTTGACGCCCAGTTCGGCGTCTCGAAGGACAACTGGTCTGCGGAGCTCTTCGGCGAGAACCTGGGCAACTCCCATGCCTCGACCTTCACCTCCTCGGCGCAGTGGATCAAATCGGAAGTCCCGCTGCGTCCGCGGGTCATCGGACTGAAAGTCAGCTACACCTATTGAGGTGCGGCTGTGTTAGAACTGTCATGAAGCTGTACGGCGGGCGGCAACGCCCGCCGGTTTTTTCCCAATCCTCATGAACGCGCCCGCCGCCATTGCCCCTGCCGACACGCTCGAGGCGGAAATTCGCCGGCTGAACGATCTGGCCAAGGGCGGCCGCTACCAGGACGCCCTCGAAGGCGCAACGGCGCTTCTCGAAGCCGCGCCCGACAATCGCGATCTTCTTCTCCTCAAGGCATCGAGCCTGCGCCATCTCCTGCGCATCGAGGACGCCCATGCCGTGCTCGACCGGCTGGAGAAACTGCGGCCGATCTTCAGCCTGATGCATCAGGAGCGCGGGCTTTGCTATATCGCGCAGAAGGACGCGCGGAAGGCCATCGAGTCGCTCCTGAAAGCCGTCACGCTCAATCCGGCGTTGCCGATGAGCTGGCGCATGCTGGAAGGCGTCTACCGGCTTGTCGGCGATGCGATGAACGCGTCGACGGCCGCGGACCATGTGGCCACGCTCAAGCATCTGCCGCCGGAAGTCGTGACCGCGACATCGCTGTTCGAGGACGACTACCTCGAGGAGGCCGAGACGATTATCCGCGCCTTCCTCATCAGGAACGGCAATTATCCCGACGCGATGCGGCTCCTGGCCCGCATCGGCATCGCGCGCGAAGTCTACGAGGATGCCGAAATCCTGCTCGAAGGCGTCATGACGCTGGCGCCGGACTATCATGCGGCCCGTTTCAATTACGCCCAGGTCCTGATGCTGCGGCACAAATATGTGCGGGCGCGCGAGGAGATCGAGCGGTTGCTGAAGCTGGATCCCGCCAATCGCGAATACCGCCGGGTCGATGCCTCGATCGCGGTCGGCCTCGGCGAGCATGAAAAAGCCATCGCCATCTATCACGACCTGCTGAAAGACACGCCGGATTCGCCGGATGTGCATCTCTGGCTGGGCCACGCGCTGAAAACAATCGCCCGTGTTCCGGACTCGATCGCCGCCTACCGTGCCGCAGCCGCTGCGCGACCGGATTTCGGCGATGCCTATTGGAGCCTCGCCAATCTCAAGACCTATCGCTTCCGCGACGAAGAGATCGTGCAGATGCGGGAAGAAGAGTCCTCCCCCGCGACGGCGCTGGTCGATCGCTATCATCTCTGCTTTGCGCTGGGCAAGGCGCTGGAGGACCGCGGCGAGTTCGCCGAATCCTGGACCTATTACGAGCGCGGCAATGCGCTGAAGCGGCCCGAGTGCCAGTACCGCGCTCCTCTCAACGAGACCAACACGCGCAAGCAGCTCGACGTCTGCACGCGCGAATTTTTCGAAGCGCGCAAGGGCTGGGGATCAAGTCGCCCCGATCCGATATTCGTCGTCGGCCTGCCCAGGTCCGGCTCGACGCTGATCGAACAGATCCTCGCCTCGCATTCCGAGATCGAAGGAACGCACGAGCTGTCCGACGTCCAGAACATCGTGACGGAATTGATGGGCCGCGAATATGCCAATCCCCGCTATCCCGGCGTTCTGGCCGAGATGGCGCCGGAGGATTTTTTGCGGCTCGGCGAGAAATATCTGGCCGACACGCAGATGCATCGCTCGGGAAAAGCCTTCTTCGTCGACAAGATGCCCAACAATTTCCGGCATATCGGCCTCATCCACTTGATGCTGCCCAATGCGAAGATCATCGACGCCCGCCGCGAGCCGCTGGCCTGCTGCTTCGGCAATCTGAAACAGCTGTTCGCGAAGGGACAGGAATTCACCTACAGCGTGGACGACATCGCTCGCTATTACCGCACCTATCTCGAGCTGATGCGCCACTGGAACAGCGTGCTGCCGGGACGGGTCCTGCACGTGCAGCACGAAGACGTCGTCGACGATCTGGAAGGCTCGGTGCGGCGAATCCTCGATTATTGCGGGCTGCCGTTCGAGCGGGCCTGCGTCGATTTTCACAAGACGGAGCGCAGCGTGCGCACGCCGAGCTCCGAACAGGTGCGGCGGCCGATATTCCGCGAAGGCCTCGAGCAGTGGAAGAATTACGAGCCGTGGCTCGGCTCCCTGAAAACCGCGCTGGGCGACGCGCTCATCCGCTATCGCGACAACGACGCATGACGGCGAAGAGCTACGATCTCGTCGTGGTCGGCGCCGGCATTCTGGGGCTGGCCCATGCCTATGCCGCCGTCCGGCTCAAGAAGCGCGTGGCGGTGATCGAACGCGACGGCCGCGCCAACGGCGCTTCGATCCGCAATTTCGGTTTCGTGACGGTCACGGGGCAAAATCGCGGAGAGACCTGGCAGCGCGCCCGGCGTTCGCGCGACGTCTGGGCGGACGTCGCGGCCGATGCCGGCATCGCGATTGAGCAGAAAGGGCTGTTGCTGACCATGCGCAGACCTCAGTCGCTGCGCGTCGCCGAAGCCTTCCTCAGGACGGAAATGGGTGAAGGCTGTTCGCTGCTCGACGGCGCGGCGCTGCGCGCGCGGCTGCCTCAGGCGACGTCCGCGCTGGGCGCGCTTTTCAGTCCGCATGAATTGCGCGTGGAGTCGCGCACGGCCCTGGCGCGACTGGCCGCATGGCTCGGCGAGAAGCACGGCGTCGATTTTCTGTTCGACACGGCGGTGCTCGAGGTCGAGCCGCCGCGCGTGCGCACCTCGCGCGGCATGATCGCGGGCGACGCCGTCGTCGTATGCCCGGGCGACGATTTCGTTTCGCTGTTCCCCGAGCGGATCGCGAAATACAAACCCACCAAATGCCGGCTCAGCATGCTTCGGCTCGCCGATCCCGGATTCCGCCTGCCGGCGGCGCTGATGTCGGATCTGGGACTGGTGCGCTATCACGGCTATGCCGGTCTTCCCGAGGCAGTGCCGCTTCGCCGCCTTCTCGAGACCGAACAGCCGCGCCATCTGGCGCATGGCGTCCATCTCATCGCCGTGCAGGGCGCCGACGGATCTCTGGTGGTCGGCGACAGCCATCATTACGCCGACACGCCGCAGCCCTTCGCGGAGAACGAGACCGAGGCGCTGATCCTCGATGAACTGCGCGCCGCGACGGGAATCACTGATCCTTCCGTGATCGAGCGCTGGACCGGCGTCTATGCGTCGTCGCCGGACCGCGCCATGTTCGTGGATGCGCCGTCACCGACCGTCCGCATCGTGCTTGTCACCGGCGGCAACGGTGCATCGACCGCGTTCGCCATCGGGGAAGACGTGATCGGCGCATTGTATGACCGGAAAATCGGAGCCGTCGCATGAGCGAAATCGCAGCCGTTGTTTTCGATTGGGCCGGCACTGTCGTCGATTTCGGCTGTCTCGCGCCGGTGCGGGCCTTGCAGACGGCGTTCGCGGCGGAAGGCGTCCCCATCACGGAAGCAGAAGCACGCAAGGATATGGGCAAGGCGAAGCGCGATCACGTCGCGGCGCTGTTGGGCGATGCCAATGTCGCCAGGGCCTGGAGCGAACGCTTCGGCGCGGCGCCAGGCATCGCCGATATCGATCGCGTCTATGCCGCGCTCGAGCCTCTGATGCTGAGCGAGGCCGCCGAGCACAGCACTCTCATTCCGGGCGCCGCCGCGGTGGCCGCATTGCTGAAAGATCAGGGCATCAAGATCGGCTCATCGACCGGCTATACCCGCGCCATGATGGCGGGAATCCTGCCGCGCGCCGCGGAGCAAGGTTATGCGCCGTCCGTGGTCGTGTGCGCCGGCGAGACAATCGCCGGACGGCCGTCGCCGCTTCCGATGTGGAAAGTGCTGGTGGAATTGGGCGCCTATCCCGCCTGGCGTTGCGTCAAGGTGGACGACGCATCGGTTGGGATCGAAGAAGGCAAAGCCGCCGGCGCGTGGAGCGTGGGCGTATCCGCGTCGGGCAACGGCGTCGGCCTCGGCCTCGATGCATGGCGCTCGCTGTCCGAAGCGGAAAAAAGAGAAAGAAGCGATGCGGCGACCGAGGCGCTGCTCGGCGCCGGCGCCGATTATGTGGTCGCGACCGTCGCGGATCTTCCGGAAACGCTCAAGCATATCGAGCGCCGCATCGCCGGCGGCGAGCGACCGAAGACGTGAGCGTCGTTGCAAAAGCCGAACTGCGCGGCGCCTGCGTCCAGTTCCTCTGGACCGATGGTTTCGAGGCCGAATTCGCATCGGCGTGGCTCTGGGACAATGCGCCTTCATCTGCGACGGCCATCGGCAAACAGCGGCTTCGCTCGGCCCGGTCGTTGATTGCCGCCGGCGCGACAAGGGCCGTTGCGGTCTCAGGTGACGTCGTCGACATCGAATACGTGCGCGGAAGCGTCCAGTGGTCCGGCGCGCAATTGCGGCGTCACGCGACTCGCGAGCGATCTACAATCATGGAGAGAGTTCCCTGGCCGCGCGGGAACCATATCGCAGAGCGGCCGGCAATCGACTATGCGTCCTATCTGTCGAACGACCGCGATCTCGCCGCAGCCCTGTCCGAAGTCGCGCAATATGGCCTCGTGCGGCTGGCAGGCGCCGGTATTGACCTGGACGAATTGGATCATACCGTCGCGCGCTTCGGCTTCATCCGCGAAACCAATTATGGGCGGCTGTTCGAGGTTCGTGTGGTCGCCGATCCCGATAATGTCGCCTTTACGGCCGAGGCGCTCGAACCGCACACCGACAATCCCTATCGGGAACCTGTGCCGACTCTCCAGCTCCTGCACTGCATCAGGGATTCGGGTGCCGGCGGTGCAACCTCGTTTGTCGACGGCTATGCGCTGGCCAGATGGTTCCGCGAGAGTCACCCCGACGACTTTCATCGACTTTCACAGCGCGCAGTGCCGTTCAGCTTCACCACTGCGGCCGGTGACCGTTACGCGGTGCGCACGCCGGTCATTCACCTCGCCGCCGATGGCGATATTGCAGGGTTGCGCTTCAATCATCGCGCACTGGGTTCCATCGACTTTCCGGCCGCGGACGCAGCGCTCTGGTACGAATCTTACCTGAAGCTTGCGAAAGAAGCCGACGCCGTCGGGCGACGGTTCCTGCACGCGATGAAACCGGGCGACATCGCCATATTCGACAACGAGCGCATTCTGCATGGGCGCGAGGCGTTCTCCGGCGCATCGGAACGGTTGCTGAAGGGTTGTTATGCAGACCGGGACGCGCTTCAGGCAACGCTCGCGCGGTTGGCGCGCCCCGCTTAATCCGACGCGGCACAACTTCTTCACATTGGCGGGAAACTTTTCGCCTCGAACCGGTTTTCCTTTTGCGAGGGAGCGCCCATGGACAATCGCGCGAGCCTGAACGAGTTTGCGCGCGGCGCCACGCGCATCGATGGGCTGGCCTTTGGCGGGCATAGGGGATGGCTGCATACGCGCTCGGACGGCGCGCCCATCCGTGGCGGCGTCGTTCTCTGCCAGCCTTTCGGCCGCGAGGCGCGCAATGCGCATCGTTCGCTCTGGCTGCTCGCCGAACGCATGGCGGCATCCGGTTTTGCCGTTCTTCGATACGATCATCTGGGTACGGCGGAATCGCTTCCCCTTCCCGAAGCCGATGGCTGGGAAATGTGGATCAACGGCGTCGAACATGCCTGCGATCTGATGCGCCGCGAGGTCGGCGTGCAGGCGCTTGCACTCTGCGGACTTCGTCTCGGTGCAAGCCTTGCCGCGATTGCCACGTCCCGGGTGGGCGCCGAAGCCCTCATGCTGCTTGCGCCCGTCGTCAAAGGGCGGGTCTGGCTGCGCGAGCTGCAAATCGAGACGGCGCTCATCTCGGGCCATGCACAGTCCGTCGGGGCCGACGGGGGTTTCGACGCCAATGGAATCTGGCTCGAGCGGCAGACGCTGGACGGACTGAAGAAGCTTGACCTGTTGCAGCTTTCGGCGACGGCGCCGAAAGTCTTCCTCGCTGCGCATGGCGACGGCGACACGCTTCTGCCGCGTCTGGAGATGCTCGGCGCGCAGGTGCAGACCGCGGCCTTCGAGGGCTATGACGAGCTTTTCAAGGACGCCTATCTCAACAGCCCGCCCGAAGCGCTGTTCCAGAACGCGCTCACCTGGCTCCGGAAAGTCTCGGCCGGCTGGCAGGCGACGCCGGCAATCTTCGGCCTGCCTTCCTCGAAACTCGAAGTTCCGTGCGGAACCGAGCGCGCGGTCGCATTCGGCAAGGGCTTGCTGGGCGTGCTCTGCACGCCGGAGGTTCCGACGCCGGAGCGCAAAGCGGTGATCCTCGTCAACACAGGCGGCGATCCCAGAGCCGGCATCGGCGGCTTTGCGGCCGATGTTTCGCACGAGCTCTGCCGCCGCGGTATCGGCTCCCTGCGTTTCGATCTTGCCGGATTGGGCGACAGCGCCTTCGACGAGGATTGGCGCAGCCATGTGTACGAAACCCCGCGCGACGGCGATTTCGACGCTGCGATCACGCTTCTCCAGACCGCCGGCTTTTCGAATCTGGTCGTCGCCGGGATCTGCTCGGGCGGTTATCATGCGCTGCAGATCGCCAGCCGCGACAGTCGCATTGCCGCCGCCTATACCGTCAACGCCGCAATCCTCGCCTGGCGCACGGGCGATCCGCTGACGCCGCCACCGATCAGCGAAGGCTGGAACAAGCCCTGGCTCCGCAACCTCGCGCAGCAAGTGCTGTCGCTGCGCCATTGGCGCCGCGCCTTTGCCGGCGAGATCAACTGGACGGCTATACTCTCCAACATCGCGCTGCGGCTGAAACGGCGCTTCTTCGCGCGGCTCGACCGCAAGATGACCTCTGCGCTGAGACGGAGCATGAAACAGCTGTCGAGGCGCGGCGGCAGAGCCCGCCTGGTGGTCGGCTCGCTGGATGCGTCCCTGGACGAGCTCGAGACACATTTCGGCCGCGACGGCAAATGGCTTTCGCGCCTGCCCGGCATGTCGATCGGCATCATGGACGGGCTCGATCACGGACTGTTTTTCCGCGAAAGCCGGCGACTCGCGCTCGACGACCTTGTGAGCTATGTCGTGGCACTGCCCGCGGCGGCGCCGCAAGCGGCGAACGATCCGGCGCGCGAAGAATTGTCAGCGGACGCGGGCCTCACGGCAGCCGCGGCGCAATAACTCCAGAATTCGAGGAAATCAGGCGGCGAGGATCTGCACGGCCTCGAAAAGCGCGTCCCACGCGTCGGCAGCGGGATCGAGTGCAGCGCTCAACCTGTCGAACCGGCGGCGCGCGATGGCCTTGGCGAGACGAAGCGGCATGGAGGCCGCCGACTGCGCAATGACCGCGCAATGCGCCGCCAGCGGGTGACGCCCGCCCGACAGCCAGTCGAGGCTTGCGCCCAGAAGATCAAAGTTCGAGCCGAGCATGCGGAAGTTGTTAAAGGCATAGTCGTGGAGCGCGTCGAGGCCGCGGTTGACCAGCGTTTCCGCCTGCGTCTCGAGCACCGACTGGAACGAGCGGATGGGGTTCGTGTTGGGCCGGCGCTCCCAGTGTTTGGCGAGCAGGAGCTTGCCGCGCCGCTTCCATTCCGACGGATCCGTGCGCTCGAAATCGAGCGTCGTATATTCCACATAGGGCTGCGGACCTGAGCGCTCGTCCGACCGTCCGCCGAGCAGTGCGCGGAAGTCTTCACCCGACAGGCTGAAATAGCCGCCATTGTGGAAGTACTCGAGCGTTTCGCCTTCGACGTCCAAGCGGTTGATGCCGATCATCGTGGCGCCATGACGGCGGCGATAGCTCGCCTGCGCCGTATCGGGCAGAAAATACGCATCCACTTCGACGAGGCACATGCGGCCCCGCGCCATCTGATGCGAGACATGCGTGACGAGGCTGTCGTAGAGCGACAGTTCCTGCACCCGCAGCCCGTAAACGAATTCGAGATCCTCCGGCAGGATCTTGGTGAAGCCGAACTGGTCGGCCTCGAAGTCCTGGCGCACGGCGACGCTCAGGAGCGGTTCCGGCGACAGACCCAAGGACCCGAGGATCTCGATCCAAAGATCGAGCGAACAGTTGGACTCGGGCCAGATACGATCGGGATCATGCAGGCGGTAAGGACGATGGGTCGCCGGCGACACACCCGGTATACAGACAAGCATCACTATCCCCAGAGTGCACGACGTACGCCGGACGGCCAGCCGTTTACTTCAAGGCCGTGATGACGGAACAGCGCGAGCGTCAATCGCTCCAGCCCGAAACCTACGCAGGCCGTGTGCACGGGCTGGTCGCCGACCATGGTGAGGCCCCAGATGTGGGCGAAATGGTCCTGGTGATAGTTGAAGCTTGCGCAAGCCGTCGGCTGCGCGTTGACGATCGGGATGACAAGCTCGAGCTTAAGGCCCTGCTCAAGCTGATTGTTCCTGATCAGCTTGCCGGTCCTTCCGAAAAACGGGTCGTTGGCCGGCACGACATCGTGCGGAAGCTGGAGCGCCGACGCGATCGTTCGCGCTCGTTCGATCCAGCCGGCGCGGAATTCCTGCGCCTGCTCGGCGGTACCCACGCGCACGAATTCGCGCATGCGAAAGATCTGCATTCGAGCCGGATCGAGGCTCGGCTCGTGGCGGAAACAATAGGACTGCAGATCGAATACGCGGCCCTCCGGACCGACGGCTCCCTCCGCGGCCACGGCCGGATAGAGCGGATAACAGGCGGCCGGAACAAGCACCGTGCCTGTCGGCTCCTGCCACTGCGACCAGTCGTCGTCCTCTTCAAGTCGGGCGAGAAGCTCGAGATGCTCGTGATCGCCGCCGCAGAAAGAGTGGACGGTGCCCGCGAGCTGAGGAAAGCCTTTCATATAGCCGCTGCGCTCGAAAGCTTTGCGCGCCATGATGGGCGGAAAACGAAGCAGTTCAGCCTCATCCGCGGACGCGGCACGCGCGACTGCCGTTTCGAGCCCGGCGACAATCTTTTCGAAGGCGCCGCTGCGGCCGAACACCCCGTCCTCTCCCGAAGGAATGAGAAAACGATGTGCGATAAGCTTTTCCAGCAACGATGTGGAAGCGTCCATGTCAGGCTTGCCTCGCTTTAGGGCGGCGCTGCATCAAGAGCATTTGTCCCGTGTTCACGGCGATGCGGTCATTCGCGATCATCAGCCGCGCGGAATGGATATCGCGGAGCTGGCGGCCGATGCTGTAGGGGCCGTTGTTCCCGTATCCATGAATGCCGCACACAACCAGCGCTTCATCGACCACGGCCAGCGCCTCGGTCGAGACGAGGAGCTTCAGTGCGTTGATCGACAGCGCGACATTCAGTGTCGGGTGACTTCGCGCCTGCTCCCATTCGTTGAGCACCGATTCGATGCTGGCCTCGATATTGCGAAGCCCGGCGAACGCTTTCGCAAGCCGGGCGCTGCCGGCGTGGGGCTGGCCGGCGTGTGTGCGCACACCGGTCGCGACGAAGGTCTGCGCGCGGTGGAAGGCGGCCGAAGCGATCCCGCACCACACGCTGCCCCACAACAAATGGGACACGGCGACCATGGAGTCCGCGGCGATATCGGCGAAGGGCTTCGGCATCACCTGCTGCGCGTCGAACTCCGCCTTAAGCCGATAGCCGTGGCTGCAGGTGCCCCGCATGCCGAGCGCATCCCACGTGGAGATCCGCTCGAGCTCACATTGATCGCGCATGATCACAGCCAGGATCTGATCCGACAGCGCCGCGTGCGAATTCGGACGCGCGGTCGCGAAGATGGCGTCGGCGTGCTCGCCATAGGAGATCACCGGTGCTTCCTTGACGAGCGACGCACGATTTTCATTGGTCTCGATGGCGCAAATGCTCTGCCTGAGATCGCCGCCGACGCCCGCCTCCGTAGTCGCCGAGGCAAACAGCATCGGCTGTGTCGTCAGCTGCCTGACGAGATCGCGGTGCCACTGGCTGTCGAGCGCGCAATCGAGGAGATTGAGCGTACAGATCTGATGCATCGCGAAGATCATCGCGCTCGCCGAACAGGCGCTTCCGAGGCTCTTTGCGACGGCACACAAATCTGAGAGCCGCGCGCCCTCCCCGCCCATCTCCTGTGGTACGGCCATCGCGAGCAGGCCGCTGGCGCGCATTTCCCCGATCGCTTCGTGAGGAAACCTGTTTTCACGGTCGACGCGGTCCGCGAACTCCTCGGCCACCGCAACGGCGGATTGAGCCCGCTCCAGCGGAAAGAGATCCGAAATGGGCTTCAGTGCGGTCATGCTGCGGCCGCTCTTGCGCAGAGCGCCTCGACGGCCTTCTCGATCGCGTTGACACTGCGAAAGGTAGCGCGTGTGAGCATCTCGTCGGAGAATTCGATCTGGAACTCGTCTTCGAGCGCCAGCATCAATTCAACGCAGGCGTGCGATTTCAGACCGACACGATAGAGGTCAGCATCGTCCTGCACGTTTTGAACATCCGTCGACAGACCGCCAAACGACGCAATCAATTGCCGAATTCTGGCTTTCATCCCTCTCGCTCGCCCTTCGTCCCGCCAAAGCGGTGCTGCCATCTGACAACACGCTTTGTGCAGAACGGTTGCGAAACGTCTGCAATTTTGCGAGGCGTGCGGAAGGGGATGCATCGCACGCGGAGGATATCGACGGGCGCAGTGCATTTGCTCGCCGTCGTTTGCGCGAACACCGGAACGATTTGCACTTCTGGACGTAGAAACTGGACTCGAGGCAACCGGGTCTGCTGATGTGCGTGGGATAGCGGCGACGGTCGTTCTGAATAATGCCGAAAAGGCTGCGTGTTCGCCCCGGGAAAAGCCGTTTCCATCGGTTGGTGTAAGGCCGGCCGGAACAAGAAAAGCGCTGGTGCGCCGGCGCGCGCGTGTTCGGCAGAACGCGATCATTCTTACGTCAGGAGCCCTCGCATGTTTCGCATTTGTTATGACAGCGCCGGCGAAGGCAGAAGTCTTTAAGTTGTCCGACGCACTCGCCCTCGCCTATGAGACGAATCCGCAGATCGCCCAGGCGCGCGCGGCGCTGGCGGCGCTCGATCAGGGTGTCGCTCAGGCGAATGCCGGATGGCGCCCCAGCGTGAACGCTTCCGTATCGGACGGTTACGATCACGGTGTCATTCAGGGCTACCCTTCTCCTGTCGACACTCGCCCCCTGATCGGCCAGGTGACGCTTTCGCAGCCGATTTTCCGCGGCGGACGGACCTATGCCGAAATCGACCGCGCCATCGAGCTCGTGCAGGCCGGTCGCGCACAATTGACCACCACCGAACAGAACGTCCTGCTGGCGGCGGTAACGGCCTATATGGATGTTGTGCGGGACTCGACGGACGTGGCGCTCAATCGCAGCAATGTGAAAGCCCTGGAACAGGAATTCAGCGGAGTGCACACGCAATTCGCGGCCGGGGCGGTGACGAAGACGGACGCCCTGCAGGCCGAAGCCCGGCTCGAACGCGCTCGCGCGGACGAAGCGATCGCCGAAAATCAGCTTGCCGCCAGCCGCGCCGCGTTCGAAAGCACCATTGGCCGACCGCCCGAAACATTGGAAACCTCCGTTCCACCGCCTCACCTCCCGACGAACAAGGAGGTGGCGTTGACGCTTGCCCTCAAACAGAATCCGGAGCTCCTGAACGCGAAGGCGAATGAACGCGCCGCCGACTATGCAGTGACGGATGCGCTCGGCGCGCTCCTGCCGGAGATCTCCGTCTCCGGCCAATATCAATTTCTCCGCGGAGCGCCCAATGCGAGCATCTTCGGCATCGGCAACCAGCAGCAGGTGACGAGCGTCACGGCGCAGCTCAATGTTCCGATTTATCAGGGCGGCAGCGAAGAGGCGACGGTGCGCCGGGCCAAGGACGCGCATTGGCAGTCGGAGCTCGCCATCACCGCCGCCGAACGCACGGTCCGGCAGAACCTGGACAGCGCCTGGCAGGCGCTTCACGGTTTCGAACTCTCAATCACGGCCAATCAGGCACAAGCGGCCGCCAACCAGGGGGCCGTGTCCGGCATCATGGAGGAGCAGCATGCGGGTGAGCGTCTCGTGATCGACGTGCTCAACGCACAACAGGAACTCTTCCTGGCCCAGGTTTCGCTCGCGGCCGCGCAGCACGATTACATCGTCGGCGCCTATCGCCTTCTTGCGGTGACGGGACAGCTCACCGCCCAAAATCTCGCACTCAACACGAAGATCTATGATCCCCAAGTGCATTACGACGAAAACGCGGATGCCTGGTTCGGCCTTGGCAAATAGACAATGGCTGGCATAGCGCAGGTCGGACTGAGCCGGCCCAGAGGAAAGCCCGATCCGGTGCGTGCGGCGTTCGCGACGCAGCGCCCGCTCTTTGTTTCCGCATTCGTCTTCAGCGCCATCATGAGCATTCTGGCGCTGGCGACGCCGTTCTACATGCTGCAGGTCTATGATCGCGTACTCACGAGCCGCAGCCTCGAAACCCTGCTTCTTCTGACCATCATCGCCGCTGTGGCGATCGCGGTGTTGAGCGTTCTCGATTCGCTTCGCCTGAGGCTCCTCGTGCGGATCGGCATGCGGATCGCCGAACAGCTTTCGCCGTCGGTCCTGCGCGCCATGATAGCGACGACTTCGCAAAGCGGCGGCATCGAAGCGCGCACGGGAATGCGCGATATCGACACGATCCGCAATTTCATCGGCAGCCACGGTTTCAGCGCCCTCTTGGATGCGCCTTTCATCGTCCTCTACGTCATCGTGCTTCTGCTGATTTCGCCGGTCTTCGTCGGCATCGTGGCGATCGGCGGCGCCATCCTGGTCCTGATCGCAGCGGTCAACCAGCGCACCACGGACCCGCTCCTCGTGCGTTCATTGACTCAAGCCGCGCGCGCGCAGGAATTCGCCGAGGACGGCCTGCACAATTCCGATGTCCTCGAAGGCATGGGAATCTCGAATGCGTTCGTTACCCGCTGGCGCCGGCAGTGGCTCGAGTCGCTGGCCGCAGGGACCGAAGCCTGGGATCGCGACAGCCGCCTCTCTTCGCTCTCCCGCGCAGTGCGCCTGCTCATCCAGATCGCTCTGCTGGGGGCAGGTGCGATCCTCATCCTGAACTACAGAGGCACCGGCGGCATCATGATCGGTGCATCGATCATCGGCGCGCGTGCCCTGGCGCCGATCGAATCGCTGGTCTCCGCCTGGAAAAGCGTCACCGCCGTCCGACTGTCATGGACAAGGCTGACCGATCTTTTGGAGCGGGGACCGAAACGCGAAGAAGGCATGAAGCTTCCGGCGCCTTCCGGACATTTGCAGGTCGTCTCCGTGCACTATGTGGTGCCCGGAACGCGAAAGACGGTGCTTGCGAATGTCGGCTTCGAACTTTCTGCGGGCGAGTCGCTCGGCATTATCGGACCATCCGCATCGGGAAAATCGACGCTTCTGCGCCTGTTGGTGGGGGCCTGGCCGGCAACAGCGGGCAATGTGAGGCTGGATGGCGCGGATATCTATACCTGGCCGCGGGCCGAACTGAGCCGCTACATCGGTTATCTCCCCCAGGACGTGGAGCTCTTTTCCGGAACGGTCCGCGAAAACATCGCCCGCATGACCGACGGCGAACCGGACGATGTCGTGCGGGCGGCACGCCGGGCCGGCGCGCATGAGATGATCCTCGCCTTGCCGCGCGGCTACGACACGGTGATCGGAGACTATGGGCACAATCTTTCCGGCGGCCAGAGCCAGCGCATCGGCATTGCGCGCGCGCTTTACGGCGATCCGCGTTTCGTCGTCCTCGACGAGCCAAACTCCAATCTCGACCGGGCCGGCGAGGACGCGCTGCTGGCGAGCATCGCCCAGCTGAAGCAGGAGCGTGTCACGGTCGTCATTGTCGCCCACAGGCCGAGTACCCTTCAAACGGTCGACAAGATGCTTGTGCTGCGGGCCAATGGGTCGGTCGAAACTTTCGGGCCGCGCACCGACGTGATGCAGCAGTTCGCGCGGCCCGGTCGCCCCGGCAACGTCGTGCCGCTTTCGCCAGGCAGCGGTCCCCTATGAGCGCCGGCGGCCGCAAACCCATAGGCCAGCGCCTCTCCGAATATTTGTCGTCGCTGCGCGGCGGCGGACACAGGCTGTCATGGGCCTTCATCAAAAACGAGTCCGGCCTGCTGGTCGACTCGGGCCGGGAATATTTCTCGCCCAGTGAAGACCTGAAAGACCCCGACGCACAGTTCATGAGCACGCGCCGCATTATCGGGGCGGGACGGCTCGTCACCTTTCTGCTCGTGGTCGGCTTCTTCAGCTGGGCGGCGTTTGCGCCGCTGGCCAGCGCAATCATCGCGCCCGGGGTTATCGAGGTCGAAACGCACGTCAAGACGATCCAGCATCTCGAAGGCGGCATCGTGCGCCAGGTGCTGGTGCATGACGGGCAATTTGTCCACACCAATCAGCCGCTGATCCGCCTCGATGACACCCAGGCGCGCGCAAGCCTGGCGCTGCTCCAGGACCAGAGCGATGCGCTGGAAGCGCAGGAAGCGCGCCTCGAGGCCGTGCGCGATGGCCGCGACACGATCACCTTCCCGCCCGATCTGATGAAGCGGGCGAACGATCCGAAGGTCGCGCAGGCCCTGCAGGGCGAGCAGAACGCCTTTGCCGCGCAGAAGGAAACGCTGACCAAACAGATCGACATCATCAACAACCGCAGCAGCGAAAACAGCCGCATCATCGCTGGCTACAAGGACGAGGAGGCGTCCGTCGAGAAGCAGATGAAGCTCATCGCCCAGGAAACGGCGAGCGTGCAGTCGCTGTACGCCAAGGGCCTCTCGACGCTCCCGCGTCTTCTGCAGCTCCAGCGCCAGGCAGCGGACCTCTCGGGCCAGCGCAGCCAGCTCTCCGAGAAGATCGCTCAGACCCAGCTCACGTCGGGCGAGAACGAGATGCAGATCATGAATTTGAAGAACCAGCAGCAGAGCGACATCGAGAAAGAGCTCCGCGAGGTGCAGGCCAAGCGATTCGACGTGCTGGACCGCATTCAGGCCGCACAGGATGTGCTCTCACGACTTACCTTGCGGGCGCCGGTGGCGGGCAAGGTCGCAAATCTTTCGGTGCATACCGTCGGCGCTGTGGTGAAGCCGGGAGATCCCCTCATGGAGATCGTTCCGCAGAAAGATACACTCGAAGTCGAAGCTCATGTCCGACCCGAGGACGCAGACAGCGTCTATGCCGGCATGACGGCGCGCGTGAATCTGAGTGCCTACCAGGCGCGGCGCCTGCCCATCATCCTCGGAACCGTCAAGAACGTCTCCGCTGACCGGCAGGTCGACCAGCGCACGGGGCAAGCCTATTTCACTGTCACGGTCAGCGTCGATCGCACGCCGCTCAAGGACTATCCGGATGTGAAGCTCATTCCGGGCTTGCCTGTCGACGTCTCTCTGGAGACGGGATCACGCACGGCTCTCGACTATCTTGTCGAGCCGATCACGGACGTCTTCCGCAAGGGCATGAAGGAAAAATAGCGACGGCGGCGCACGTGTCACTATTCGGCGCGACCGCCTTCCATTTTCCGGAACCATCAAATGCACGAGGCGCTTTAGTATTCGCTAAAGGACAGCACGCGTGCGTCTGGTCTATCTCGTACACAATCTGAACGACCCCGCCGTTGAAAAGCGCGTCTCCATGCTAAAAGCGGGTGGCGTGGACACGCTCATCGCAGGCTTCTGGCGCGGTGAAGCGCCGCCCGCCGACGTCGCCGGAATAAAGCCGTGGGCTCTAGGCAAGACCAAAGACGCGGCATTTGCCGCGAGAGCTTTTGCTTCCGTTAAGAACGCAACGGCCAATGCGTCCTTAGCCCGCAAGATCGGTCATGCGGACGTGCTTATGGCCCGCAATCTGGAGATGTTGGCGATCGCAACGGGACTAGCGGGCAAATTCAAGCGCCGGCCGGCGATCGTTTATGAAGTCCTCGATATCCATCGGCTGATGCTGTCGAACAAGCCTTGGGCGGTTGGCCTGCGCAGCTTTGAACGGTTCTTGCTGCGCGACGTCGACGTCCTGGTCACGAGCTCGCCGGGATTCCTGCGCGAATATTTCGATCCTCTGCAATTTGCACGATCCAGACCCGATGTGGCGCTGGTCGAAAACAAGATCCTGAGCTGGACCGGCGCGACACCGGCCCGCGCGCGCGCCGATCTTGTGGCCGGGCCGCCCTGGTATATCGGCTGGTTTGGCATGATCCGATGCCGGCGCAGCCTCGAAATCCTGTCGAACCTGGCACGACGCAGGCCCGATCTCCTTCGGGTCGAAATCCACGGACGGCCGACAGGTGAGCTCACCGAGGCTCTCGAGAAGGTTCTGCCTTCGACGCCCGGCTTGACGTTCGGCGGCGCCTATACTCCGACGGATCTGCCGGAGCTCTATGGCGGCATGCATTTCAGCTGGTCGATCGACTATTTCGAAGCCGACACAAATTCGCGCTGGCTTCTTCCGAACAGGATCTACGAAGGTGGACCGCACAACGTCGTGCCGCTGGCCGTTCGCGGCACCGAGACAGGCCGCTGGCTCGATCGGTTTGGCCTCGGCGTGCTCATGGACGCGCCCGAACGCGAGCTCGAGGGCCTTCTCGAGCAGCTGACGCCGCAAAGCTATGCCGCGCTCAAGCGCGCCTCGATGGACGCGCCGCGCTCGGCCTTCGTAGCCGACCAAAGCGATTGCGATCGCCTCAGGGGTATACTTTCGAATGCGCTGTGGCATCGCAGCGGCGCGACTTCGGTCGGAAAGCGGTTACCGGCACGTCCGACGGCGGCACTCGAATCGATGTGAAAGTCGACATTCGCCGGCCCCTCTGTCATCGGGAACAACCGCGCCTCGCAACCATTTCTATCATCGCCACAATCCGGGGGAGTGACCGATGGCCGGACCCGACGCGATATTTCGAGCCTACGCCGCGGAGTTCGTCGATCTCTGCATCTGCAGCTATCGCAGGCGCGAGATTGTCGACACGCTCAAGGCCATATCGCAGCAGACCGGACTTTCGCCGGCGCGGCTTCACATTATCGTCGCGGACAACACCTTCACCGCCGAGATGAGAGACACGATCGCAGAGGCGAGCAAAACTCTCGGCCTTGCCATCACCTATATTCACGCGCCGGCCGACAACATTTCCATCGCCCGCAATGCCTGTCTTGAGGCGGCCTATTCGAGCTGGGTCGCCTTTCTCGACGACGACGAATTGCCGACGCCGAACTGGCTTGGCGAGCTCCTCAGCGAAGCGCGCCGCGGCCGTTGGGATGCCGTTCTTGGCCCGGTAAAGGCCATCTATTCCGCAGACGTGCCGTCCTGGGTGCGTGCCGGCGATTTTCATTCGACGGCGCCGGTGTGGGTGAACGGCCAGATCAAGTCGGGATACACAGGCAATGTCATCTTCCGCCGCGACCTCATTGAACGTGCGAAATTGCGGTTTCGGGTGGAACTCGGAAAAAGCGGCGGCGAGGACAGCGACTTCTTCAGCCGCTTCTTCGAAGTCGGCGGACGCATCGGCTATTCGCCGGATGCGGTCGTCTACGAACAGGTCCCGCTCGGACGCACCAGCGTCGCCTGGCTGCTGCGACGCAGCTTCCGCCGCGGCCAATCGCACGGCTCGCTGTTGGCGCGGCGCGGAAGACCATTGATCGAGATCGTTCTCGCGAGCGCCAAAGCCGCGTTCTGTGGCGCCGGAGCCGCGCTCTTCTTCGCGCACGCCGTGCGGCGCATCCGCTTCCTGACGCGCGCCGCCCTGCATATCGGCGTCGTGGCCCGGCTTGCGGGTTTCAGGGAAATAACCGTGTACTGAGCAACCGGGCACCCCTTCGACCGCCCGGAACGAACCGCGCCGCCGCGCGTTGGCAGTCCTCCATGACCGCAGAGGCCGCAATGGGTGTCCCCGTATTCGTTACTCGCGTGAGAGTTGGTAGAGGCAGAGACATGGTCCTGATCTCTGCCGAAAGCCCGTCCGGCGATACATCAAAAGGCACCGTCGAAACGCTGGAGACGGCGCGCTTTGTCGTATCGCCAACCACGTTCGCCGAGATCACGGATCTTTTTGTGCGAACGCTTGCCGCCATGAAGGCGCAAGGAATTTACGGCGTCGATGAGAGCGCGCATGACGGCGGCGCGCCGGATGGACAATTGAGCATCAACGCGTTCACGCTCAGCGACACCAGCCACCACAAGCACTGAGCTGCCGGGTCCGCGTCTCTGCCGCTCCGGCCCGGTCAATACGAGCCGCGGCGGCTCAAGACGGCCGGGATCGTCGCAACCACCAGCCAGAGATACAGCCCGGGCCGCACCGATTTGGCATAGAGACAGTCCATCGCGACGCGCGTACGGTACTCGACGTCGCTGCGCCCGCTGACCTGCCAGATTCCCGTGATGCCGGGCTTGACGGCCAGGTAACTCGTGATGCGATGACCGTAGCGCGTCATCTCGGCTTCGACGATCGGGCGAGGACCGACGATGCTCATCTCTCCGCGAAGCACATTCACAAGTTGCGGCAGCTCATCAAGGCTCGTTTTGCGCAGAAAGCGCCCGAACGCGGTGATACGCGGGTCATCGCGCAGTTTGTGATTTTGGAACCACTCCTGCCTCGCCTCCGGATTGTCCTGCAAAAGTCGCGACAGGCGAGCTTCGGCATCGACGACCATCGAGCGGAATTTGAGGCAATAGAATCTCCGCCCCCCGAGACCGATACGCTGATGGGCGAACAGGATCGGGCCGCCCTCGAACGCGAGCGCCAACCCTACGAGAACGAGAAGCGGCATGAAGAAGACAAGAGCCAGCGACGCAATGACAACGTCGAGGCAACGTATGAGAAGCTGCCCGCGCGATCCGGTGCTCTCTTCGTATCGAACGCGATCCGTCTGAACATGATCGGTCTGGTTGCGCGGAAGAACTGATGACAACGTGGCCATGTGAGATGTCCCTGCGCGGGCAATCCAATGGTCCCGCTCGGCTTTTTCAACGAGCGCTCGCTAAAGCCGTTCCCCTGCATGCGCGCATTATTCGAAAGCACCCCTATCGGGCGTTTATTCATTGTTCTCGTTGCACGTATTTGGAACTGCGCCTCCGCAAATGTTGGAATTCCGGATCACGCACTCGTCATTGCCTTGAGCTGCTTTCAAGAATCGGTGAGGAACTGAAACCAATACGGCTGAGTTGTGATGCATGACCGAAAGCGCGAAATCGCGCGAAAGGGGATACCAAAATGCTTCGCAAAACACTCATCGTTGCGATTTGCAGTGTCGTCGCCTGCCCGCTCGCCGCGCAGCAAGTCGCCTCGCTCCCGAATTCGCAATCGACGGCGCCATCCGCGCCTGCGACGTATGCGGACTATGTCATCGCACCGCAAGACACGCTGACCGTTACCGTGTTCGGCGTGCCCGAGCTCAGCCAGACGGTGGACGTCGACAATGCAGGATACATCTCTCTGCCGCTGCTTGGCCGTGTTGCCGCCGCCGGCCGGACGACCGACGCGCTGTCGCGGAAAATCGCCGACGAGCTCAACGCCAAATACGTAAAAAACCCGACCGTGACGGTGACGCTCAAAGACGCCGGTAGCCAGAAGGTGACGGTTGACGGCGAAGTCACCGCCCCGGGCGTGTACCAGATTAATCCGCATACGACACTTACCGAAGCCGTGGCGCTCGCAAAAGGTCCGGATCAGGTTGCGGACATCCATCACGTCTCGATCGTGCGCGCGACCGCCCAAGGCAAAGTCGTATCGGATTACGATCTTGACGATATCCACGACGGAAAAACCGTCGACCCCTATGTCCGCGCCAATGACGAGATCGTCGTGGACTCGTCAGGGAGCCGGAAGTTTGTGCGCGACTTCGGCAGCGCATTCTCGCTCGTCTGGCTGCTGCGCCCCTAATCTCTCGAACAGCTCGCGCAATCAAGAGGCCCATTCCAATGAACGAACTTGTTCTCGACAATCCCAACGCGCGTGCGCTGCTGGACACGACCAGCGAGTCGCGGGAGGGCGCGCTGTCCGCCGTCCACTACATGGTCGGCTCGATGCGCTCGAAATGGCGGCTGGCGGCAATCGTCGCAGCCGCAATCCTCGCAGTCGTCATCGGCTTCGCCCTTTCGATGCCGCGCTACTACGCGGAAGCCTTGATCGTGATTCATCCCGAGCATGACAATCTCACGCAACCGTCCACCGCGCAGGTCGAGCTTCCTCCGGACAGCAGCGCCATCGACACGGAAGTGGAGATCCTGCGTTCGCCAGCAATCGCGCAGGCGGTGATCAGGAAGCTGCAGCTTTACAAGTCCGACGAATTCGGCGGCTCCCCCAGCGCCACGCCGACCGACACCGTGATGCGCAAGGTCGTCCAAAGCTTCATGGCCAATACCAGGATTCGGCGCATCGGGTTGACATATGCCGTCCAGGTCGGATTTGTCGCGCAGTCGAGCGACGAGGCCAAGCGCATCGCCAATGCGATCGTGCAGGCG
>Ga0335070_10001406_pt1 | contig 27751 bp, 23 predicted proteins | sample Lox_Sample_13_FD_206722 | JGI IMG/M metagenome (GOLD analysis project Ga0335070, IMG submission 206722) | Soil microbial communities from Loxahatchee National Wildlife Refuge, Florida, United States - Lox_Sample_1.3 | ecosystem: Environmental > Terrestrial > Soil > Wetlands | place: USA...
CTGATCCGGGATTCCCGCGACGCGCCCGCGAGGCGGGCGACGGTGGGGGGGGGCGCCCGAGCGGAAGTCGAGCGCAGGCCGCGCTCGGGCTTCGACTCACCTCCGCGGTGGATCGCGGCCGAGCCATGGAGCGAGGGCGCCACCCGAGGAGGCCGGCGGCCACCCGAGATCGCGTGCCGCGAAGGTCGGGGATCAGGGCCAGGCGGAGAGCGTCAGCTCCGGCCGCCGAGGCCGAGCCCCTGGCGCGCGACGACGCCGCGCATCACCTCCGAGGTCCCGCCGCCGATCGTCTCCCACAGGCTCTGGCGCCACAGCAGCTCGACGCGGCTGCCGTGGACGAGCGCCTCGGGGCCGCCGAAATCGAGGGCGGCCCGCGCGATCTCCTGACACGCCACGGTGTGTGCGACCTTGTTGGCCGCGGCGAGCGCCGCGGCGTCGCGTCCGCGCTGCATCGCGTCGAGCACGCGCAGCGCGTGCATCTCGACCTCGGCCGCGCGCACCGCGAGATCGGCGAGCACGCGCCGCGTCAGCGGGTCCTCCGCCAGCCCGCGCCCCTGCGCGAAGGCGATCACCTCCTCGAGATCGCGGCGCACGCGCCCCGGCGGGAACTGGACGTGTCGCTCGTCGGCGAGGGCCGCAGCCAGGATCGCCCACGCGCCGTTCTCGGGTCCGATGCGCTGCGCGGCGGGCACGAGCGCGTCCTCGAAGTGCACCTCGTAGAGCTGGTCGCCGTCGAGCGTCGGGATCGGGCGCACGTCGACGCCGGGCGCCGTGCGCTCGACGATCAGCAGCGAGAGCCCGGCGCCGCGGCTCTCCTGCGAGCCGGTGCGGCACAGCAGCCACAGGCAATCCATGTCGCGCGCGTAGGACTGCCAGCACTTCTGCCCGCGCACGACGTAGACGTCGCCGCGCCGCTCGGCGCGGCAGCGCACGCTCGCGAGGTCCGAGCCGGCCTCCGGCTCCGAGTAGGCGAGCGAGAAGTGCAGCTCGCCGCTGCGGATCGGCGGCAGCCAGCGACGCCCCTGTGCGTCGCTGCCGTGGCGCGCGATCGTCTTCGCCACGATCCCCGACGCGAGCGGCGTGCGCGCGGCGCGCGCGTAGGCGACCTCGTCCCACAGCAGGTACTCGTACGAGGGCGGGCGGGCCGCGCCGCCGGCTGCCGCGGGCCAGCCGAGCGAGAGCCAGCCGCGCGCGCCCAGCGCGCGGAACAGCTCGCGCACGCGCGGCCAGTGGTGACCCTGAAGGAAGAAGGCGTCGAGGTCGCGCCAGTCCGCGAGGAACAGGGCGACCTCGTCGCGGAAGCGCTCCTCCTCGGGCGAGAACGCGAAGCGCATCTCAGAGCCCGTAGGGCGCGAGCACGGCCGCGCGGGCCGCGCCGTCGTCCGGCGGCTGCGACGCCAGCTGGCGGATCCTGCGCGAGATGCGGAACACGGGTCCTTCGAGCGCGATGCCCTGCGCGCCGAAGAGCTGGTGGCCGGTGTGGGCGGCGGCGAGCGCGGCGGCGCGAGCCGACAGGCGCGCGGCGGCGGAGAGGGCGGAGACGTCTGCCGTGCACGCGTCCCACGCGCAGGCCGCGGCGCGCGCGAGCGTGCGCGCCGCGTCGCAGCGCATCGCGCAGTCGGCGAGCGGGTGGGCGACGGCCTGGAAGTCGCCGATCGCGCGCCCGAACTGACGCCGGCTGCGCGCGTGCGCGGCCGTGCGCGCCACCAGCTCGGAGCCCGCCGCGGCGAGGTACGCCGCCTGCGCGAGGTCGTGGAGCGCGAAGGCCCGCGCATCGGCCGGCAGCTCCTCTCCCGGCTCGAGGGCGACGCGGCCCCAGGGCTCGCCGCCGAGCGTCTCGACGGGGGCGATCGCGCCGCGCGGCGTGGCGCGGCGGATCCGTCCGCCCTCGGCGACGAGGAACAGCGTCGCGGAGGGCGCGAAGGGCATCAGCGGCGGCGCGCCGAGGGACACGAGCGCCTCGCCACGCAGCAGCGCGCGGCGCTCGTCCGCCGGGAGGATCTGCGCGGCGAGCACGCTGGCGCACAGCGGTCCGGGGAAGACCGCGGCGCCGAGCGCCTCGTGCGCCGCCACGAGCTCCGCGGCTCCGCCTTCGCCCTCGGGCGTCGCGAGGGCCAGCGCGCCGAGCCGCGCGAGCTCGCGCCAGAGCGCGGCGGGGAAGAGTCCTTCGTGTGCGCGCTGCTCCGCCTCGCTCCAGCGCTCGGCGCAGAAGCGCGCGAGCGTCGCGTGGATCGCCTGCTGCTCGTCGCCCGGCTCGAGGTCGATGCTCACGGGGCGATCCAGCGCGCGCGCGCGACCTCGCGCCGCTGCGCGCCGGGTCCGCCGAGCTCCAGGCGGAGCGCGGCGAGGCGCATGCTGAAGACGTGGAGCGGGTGCTCGCGCGTGTAGCCCATCGCGCCGGAGAGCTGATGCGTCTCGCGGAAGACGAGGTGCGCGGCGTCGCTCGCGTGGGCGGCCGCGGTCGCCACGGCCTGCTCGGCGGCGCCCTTCGCCGCGGCCTCGTAGCAGAGCCAGCGCGTGCCCTCGACCTGCACCGTCGCCAGCGCGAGCCGGTGCTGCACGGCCTGGAACGATCCGATCGCGCGGCCGAACTGACGCCGGCCGCGCACGTACGCGACCGTGATGTCGAGCGCCGACTCCATGTGGCCGAGCAGCTCCGTCGCGAGGCACAGGCGCCACCAGCGCCGCAGGCGCGCGCCCGAGCCCGGTCCCAGCGACGTGCCCGCGCCGGGCGCCGCGTGCACCCGCCCCATCGGCCACAGGTAGTTCGTGCGCACGGGAGTCGCCGCGCCCGGCTCGAGGCGCACCACGCGGGCCTCGTCGCCGGCGTCGAGCAGCAGGGTCTTCGCGTGCGCGGCGAAGCGCACCGGCGCCGGGTCGCCGACGCGCGCGAGCGCCACGGGGCCGGGCAGGGTGCGTCCGGCGACGCCGGGCGCCACCAGGGCGGCGGCGCCGAACGCCACGCAGCCGGCCGCGCGCGAGACGGCGCGCAAGAGCAGCACCGCCTCGAGGAAGCCCGTCTCGGGACCGAGCGCCGCCTCGGTGAAGCCCGCGGCGGAGAGCGCGGCGTCGAGCTCGTGGTCGTAGGCGTCCGACGCGTCGAGCGCGGCGGCCCGGGCCGGACCCGCGTGAGTGGCGAGCAGCTGCTCGGCCGCTTCGCAGATGGCGCCCTGCTCGTCGCTCGGCTCGAAGTCCATCGCCCGCGAGTCGGCCGCCCTACTCGCGCGGCAGCGCGAGCCAGCGGCCGGCGATCAGGTTGAGGTTGATCTCGGTCGTGCCGACCGCGACGCCTGCCGTCATGGCGAGTCGGAAGTAGGCGTCGGCGAAGTGGCCGTACTCGAGCGCGTCGGGCCCGAAGACCTCGAGCGCGAGATCGGAGACCGCGTTCTCGCAGAGCGTGCCGGCGACGCGCGCCAGGTTGGTGTCGGCGGTGGGCTGGCTGCCGCGCGCGCGCAGGTCGATCACGCGGTACGAGAGCAGGCGCGCCGCCTCCACGGCCGCGCGCGCCGCGCCGAGCTTCTCCTGGAGCGCCGGATCGGCGAGCCGTCCGGTGCGGCGGGCGTGGTCCGCAATGGCGTCGAGGGTCCGCGCGGCGCGGGCGTAGCGCATCGCGCCGACGCGCTCGTAGGCCAGCGCATAGCTCACCACGTCCCAGCCCTCGCCCTCGGGACCGAGGCGGCAGGCGACCGGGATGCGGGCGTCCGCGAAGAAGAGCTCGTGGAAGTAGCGCAGCCCGACCACCGACGGGATCTCGCGGACGCTGACGCCCGGCGCGTCCATCGGCGCGAGCAGCACGCTGATGCCCTTGTGGCGGCTCGAGGCGGGATCCGTGCGGACCAGCAGGAAGCAGAACTCCGCGCCGTTCACGTAGGAGGTCCAGATCTTCGAGCCGTTCACGACGTAGTCGTCGCCGTCGCGCAGCGCCAGCGTGCGGAGCGCCACGAGGTCGGAGCCCGCCTCGGGCTCCGAGAAGCCCTGACACCAGAGCACGTCGCCGCGCGCGATGCGGCCGAGGTGCAGACGCTTCTGCTCCTCGCTGCCGTACTTCATGATCGTCGGCCCGATCCAGTTCACGTTCATGTACTGGGAGCCGCGGGGCTCGCCGCGCGCCCACATCTCCTCGGAGAGGATCGCGTGGCGCCAGGGCGTCGCGTCGGCGCCGCCGTATTCGCGCGGCCAGCTCTGCGTCAGCCAGCCGCGCTCCGCGAGCTTCGCGCAGAAGGAGCGCGAGAAGGCGGCCTGCGCGTCGCTGCCCGGCCCGTGCTTGGAGAGCTCCTCCCAGTCGGACGGCAGCGACGCGTCGAGGAAGTCTCGCAGCGTCTCGCGGAAGCGCGCGTCGTCCTCGGACCACTCGAAGTCCACGCGCGTAGAGTACCAGGGACCGGTGGAGGGCCGCGCTGCCGTTCGGCCGTCGAACGAGAGCGCGTGCAGGGGCGCCCGTGTGGTACGTCTAGTGCCGGCCCGCAGGGCGCGCAGCGAGCCGCGGGCGAGCGGAGGTCGGAACATCGGTGAGCTTCCCCGACTTCACCCCGACCGTTCCCGCGATGCTTGCCGAGGCGGTGCGCCGCTTCGGCCCGCGGCCCCTGATCGCGCTGGGCGACCGGCGCCTCGGCTACGCCGACGCGGAGCAGGCCTCGGCGCGGCTCGCGAAGGGTCTGCTCGCCCGCGGCGTGGCGAAGGGCGCGCGCGTCGCGCTGCTGTTCCCGAACGGACCCGACTTCCTCGTCGCGTGGCTCGCGGCGTCGCGCATCGGCGCGGTGGTGGTGCCGCTCAACACCTTCTACAAGCCCCGCGAGCTCGGCTACGTGCTGCGCCACGCCGACGCGCACCTGCTGCTCTGCAGCGCGCGCCTGCTCGGCAACGACTACCTCGAGCGCCTCGAGGCGTTCGCTCCGTCGCTGGCGCGTCAGGGGGCGGGCCCGCTGTTCGCACCCGAGCTGCCGCAGCTTCGCGCGGTCCACGTGTGGGGCGAGCGGGGCGGACGCGCCTTCGCGCGGCCCGCCGCCGAGCTCGAGGCCGCGGGCGACGCCGCGGGGCTCGACGCCGCGTTCCTCGCCGCGGTCGAGCGCGAGGTCGTGCCCGCGGACCCCGCGGTGATCATCTACAGCTCTGGCAGCACCGCGGATCCGAAGGGCGCGGTCCACAGCCACGGCACGCTCGTGCGCCACGCGTTCCAGCTGAACCAGTTCCGCGACCTGCGCTGCGACGACCGCATCTACTCGCCGATGCCGTTCTTCTGGGTCGGCGGCTTCGTCTACTCGCTGCTCGGCGGCATGCTGGCGGGCGCGTGTCTGCTCTGCGAGGAGTCGTTCGAGCCGGGCGCCACGCTGGCGATGCTCGAGCGCGAGCGCGCCACGCTGGCGCTCGGCTGGCCCCACTACTCGAAGGCCCTGGCCGAGCACCCGAGCTTCCGCTCGCGCGACCTCTCCTCGATGCGCGCGGGCAACCTCTACGCGGTGCTGCCCGCGTCGCAGCGGCCCAGGGATCCGGAGCTGCGCTCGAACTCGCTGGGGATGACGGAGACGTGCGGTCCGCACACCATCGACCGCACGGACGTCGACCTGCCCGAGCGCCTGCGCGGCTCCTTCGGCCGCGCCGTGCCAGGCGTCGAGCACCGCATCGTCGATCCCGCGACGGGCGCCGTGCTGCCCGCGGGCGCCTCCGGCGAGATCTGCGTGCGCGGCTACAGCGTGATGCAGGGCCTCCACAAGCAGGAGCGCGAGGAGACCTTCGACCGCGATGGCTTCTACCACACCGGCGACGGCGGGCGCTTCGACGCGGAAGGCCACCTGTTCTTCGAGGCGCGGCTCGGGGACCTGATCAAGACGGCGGGCGCGAACGTCGCGCCGCGCGAGGTCGAGGTGCTGCTCGAGTCGATGCCCGAGGTGACGCTCGCCTATGTCGTCGGCCTGCCGGATCCGTCGCGCGGACAGAACGTGGCGGCGGCGCTGGTGCTCGACCCGGGCGCGCGTCTCGACGCCGAAACGTGTCGGGAGCGCCTGCGCAAGGATCTCTCCGCCTACAAGATCCCGCGCCACGTCTTCTTCGTGGCGAAGTCCGAGCTGCCCTTCACCGACTCCGGAAAGGTCGACAAGCGCAAGCTGGTGTCGGTGCTGGAGGGGAAGCTGCGGGGCGGGGGCTGAGCGCGCGCCCGGGCGAACCGCCGCTACGCCCGGATCTTCCACTTCATCGGCGCGCGCTTGATCCCGCCGACGAAGCTCGAGCGGGCGCGCTCGACGGGGCCCGCGAGCTCGGCGTAGATCAGGCGCTCGCGGAGCTGGGCGAATGCGCAGCGCAGCTCGAGGCGCGCGAGGTGCGCGCCGAGGCAGACGTGCTCGCCGACGCCGAAGCCGATGTGGCGGTTCGGCACGCGGTCGATGCGGAACACGTCCGGATCCTCGAACACCTCCTCGTCCCGGTTGGCCGACGCATAGAAGAGACAGGCGCTCTCGCCGGCGCGGATCGTCCTGCCGCGCAGCGACACGTCGCGCGTGGCGGTGCGGCAGAACTGGATCACCGGCGTGATCCAGCGCACCACCTCCTCGATCGCCGGCTCGAGCAGCGAGCCGTCGCGCTGCAGGCGCTGCCACTGGCCGGGGTGCTCGAGGAAGGCGAGCAGCCCGCCGGTCATGGCGTTGCGCGTGGTCTCGTTGCCCGCGACGACGAGCAGCAGGTAGTACGAGAGCAGCTCGACGGGGTTCAGCGGCTTGCCCTCGACCTCGCCGTTGGCGACCACGCTGACGATGTCCTCGCGAGGCTTCGCGCGCCGCTCGCGCGACATGGCGTCGAAGTACTGGAACAGCTCGATCCGCGCGCCCTCGATCGTCTTCTCGGCGGAGCCCTCGCGCTGGAACTCCGGGTCCTCCGGCGCGATCACCTCGTTGGTCCAGCGGAACAGGAGCCCGCGGTCCGAGTCCGGCACGCCGAGCATCTCGGCGATCACCGCGATCGTGATCGGCGCCGAGACGTCGCGCACGAAGTCGCCGCCTCCCTGCGCGGCCGCGCGATCGAGAACCTCGCGCGTGATTCGCTCGACCTTCGGCGCGAGCGCCTTCACGCTGCGCGGCGTGAACTGCTTGCTCGCGACGTTGCGGTAGCGGCCGTGGTCCGGCGGATCCATGTTGAGCAGGTGCCGGCTGGTCGACTCGGGCGGCGGCGGCACGTTCCTGTTGAAGACGGCGAGGCGCGGCGCGTTCAGCAGGAAGCGCGGCTGCGTCGAGAGCCTGACGATGTCCGCGTGCTTCGTGATCGCCCAGAACGGGTCGTAGTCCGGGTGCTCCACCCGATGCACGGGATCGTGTCGGCGCAGCCACGCCCACTCGCGGAACGGGTAGCCGTGGGCTTCGTAGTGCGCGGAGGAGATGACGTCGAGGCGCGACGGATCGAGTTCGGCGGCAGCGCTCATGGGGGCTCCCTCGCCTTGGGCTCGCGCGAACGTACGCGAGACCGCGTCGCGCCGCGAGGGAGCGCACCTCGTCGCGGGCCGCTGGACCCGCGCGGTGCGCTGCGTCACGCTGACCGCCGGTCGGGAGCCGGGATCGAAGGGGGCGCGGCGATGCCGCGAGATCGATGGAGACGAGGCGCCGTCCTCGCGGCGCAGGGCACCCTGCTCGCCGCGGGGATCGCTCTGGCGGCGTCCCGCGCGTCGGCCTCCGCGGCGGACGGCACCGACGGGGCGAGCGCCGCCGAAGCGGCGCCCGCGGCGTCCCCCGCGCCCGCAGCGGACACCGCGTTCGATCCCGAGGCGGAGGACGCCGTGCGGCGCATGGTGCGCGCGCTCGAAGGCGCGACGCTGCTCGAGGTCCGCGCCGACGAGGAGTACGACGCCCTCCAGCAGGAGGGCGGAATGCTCTCGTTCGGGAGGTCCGTCCGGATGACCCTGCGGCGCCCCGATCGCCTGCGCTTCGAGGCCGTGGACCGCAGCGGCGCGCAGCGCAGCGCGACCTGGGACGGCCTGCGCATCACGGCATGCGACGCGGGCAGGAACGTATTCGCCTCGGTCGAGCGCACGGGGAATCTCGACGCCGTTCTCGACTTCCTGCGCGACGACGTCGGCGCGAAGCTTCCCCTCGCGCCGCTCTTCTCGGATCAGCTGCGCAGGCTGCTGCTCGAGAACCTCACGGAAGTGCGGCGAGTCGGTGCGGAGACGCTGGGCGACAGCCAGGTGCTGCACGTCGCGCTCCGCTACGCCGAGGGCGTCGGCCTCCAGCTCTGGATCCCCAGCTCCGATCCCGCGCTGCCGCGCCGCCTCGTGATGATCTTCGAGCAGGCGGGGGGTCGGCCGCAGCTGCGCGCCGACTTCCGCGAATGGAGTCTCGCACCGGGCGCCACCGACGCCGTCTTCGCGTTCCAGCCTCCCGAAGGCGCACGGGCCGTTCCCTTCGTGCTGCCGAAGCGGACGCCCGCGCCGGGCGCGGGTCCCGGACCGGGATGGGACCCGCCGATCGTCTCGCGCGGCGGTCCGGCGGCCGGCGGTCTCGGATCGCTGCAGCGGGCGCGGAACGCGGCGTCGCGACCGGATGCCTCGCCCCGCTCGATCCAGCGCTGGGAAGACGTCGCCCGGGACGCGATCCGCGTCCGCGAGCCGGGCGACTTCGACTGGACCAGGGACGGCTGGCTGACTCTCGCGGCGGGCACGGCGATCTCCAGCGCGGCGTTCGACGCGATGCGGGCCCAGCCCACTTGCGGCTTCTCGCAGACGGAGAAGGGCGACACCACGTACTACCACTGCGGCTCGACCTGGTACGTGGAGGCGATGACCGGAAACGAGGTGGGCTACGTCGCCGTGGAGCCGCCGCTTCCCTGAGGTCCTTCTCGGCCGGGCAGGAAGGTGGGAGGGGCTCTCAAGCGCGGGACTTGCGTAGCCGAAGGGGAGTTAGTAAACACTTACTCGCTTCAAACCCCTCCAGGCGCCCATCCCCTCTTATGGCACAGCACCCGCGTCCCCTCTCCGCGTCGCTGGCGGCTCCCCTTGGCGATGTACCGGAAGCCTCCGAGGCGCCGAATCGCCCCGTGGATCGCCCCGTGGGGGAGGAGCGCCGGCGCCAGATCGTGCGCGAGGCGATCCGCTGCTTCGCGGCGAAGGGCTTCCGGGGCACGACGATCCGCGACCTCGCGACCCGGGTCGGGATCACCGAGGCCGCCCTCTACCGCTACTTCCCCAGCAAGGAAGCCCTGTACGCGGCCATCATCGACGAGAAGATCGCCGCACCGAGCGCTACCGAGGCGGTGCAGGACGCGGCGGTCGCGGGCGACGACCGCGCGGTATTCGAGGGGCTGGCCCGCCACCTGCTCGCGAACGTCGAGGGCGACCCGTCGTTCCTGCGCATCCTGCTCTACACCGGCCTCGAGGAGCACGAGCTGGCCGCGCAGTTCTTCGAGCGGCAGATCCACCTGCGCGAGTTCGTGGCCGGCTACATCGCGCGCCGCACGCGCGAGGGCGCCTTCCGCCCGGTCGACCCGAAGCTCTGCGCCCGCGCCTTCCTCGGCATGGTCGTCGACTACCTGATCGTGCGCGAGGTCTTCAACCAGAAGCACCTGTATCCCGCCGGCCCGGAGGAGGTCGCGCGGACCTTCGTCTCCATCTTCCTCGACGGCATTCGCCGCGAACCGAGGGCTCTCGATGGCTGAAGCAGCAGAAGTCGTCGACATCACGGAGCGCGTGCGTCCGGACCGCCGCCGCCTCGCGGCCATGGGGATCCTCGGGCTCGTGCTCGTGGGAGCGATCGCGCTCGCGGTCCACTGGTTCCTGGTGATCCGCTTCCGCGAGCGCACCGACGACGCCTTCGTCGAGGCGAGCCTCGTGATGCTCTCCACGCGCGTCACCGGGACCGTGCTCGAGGTCCCGGTCGAGGAGAACATGCGCGTGAAAGAGGGCGACGTGCTGGTGCGCCTGGATCCGACGGACTTCGAGGTCGCCGTGGCGCGGGCCCGCGCGAACGTCGAGGAGGCGCGCAATCGCCTCGCCGCGGCGCGTGCCGACGCCGAGGCCGCGGAGGCGGACCGCCGCGCGGCGGTCGTCGAGCTCGAGCGCGCGAAGCGCGACGCGAGCCGCCTGCAGGAGCTGAGACAGCGGGGCGCCACCAGCGATCAGCTGCTCGAGAACGCCGTCGCCACGCGCGACGCCGCCGAGGCCAAGGTCCGGGCGCTCGAGCAGAGGGTGATCGCGGAGCGCGCGGAGCTCGGCAACGAGGCGCCGCTGCGCCAGGCCGAGGCGGCGCTGCGCGAGGCCGAGCTCTCGCTCTCCTACGCGACGCTCACCGCGCCGAACGACGGCATCGTGGGCCGCAAGAACGTCAACGTGGGCGAGAACGTGTCGCCGGGGCGGCCGCTGCTCGCGCTGGCCCGGGACGAGGCGAGCTGGGTCGAGGCGAACTTCAAGGAGACCCAGATCGGCCGCATGCACGTGGGCGATGCGGCGGAGGTGTACCTCGATGCCTTCCCGGGCCGCCCGTGCCGCGGACACGTCGAGTCGCTGTCGCCGGCGACCGGCGCCAAGTACGCGCTGATCCCACCCGACAACGCCACGGGCAACTTCACGAAGGTCGTGCAGCGGCTGCCGGTGCGCGTCGCGCTCGACGAGTGCGCCGGGGACGGCGACGGCAAGGCGCTGGCCGACGGCGCTCTCGATGCGCGGCGGCTGCCGATGGGGCTCTCCGCGGTGGTGAGCGTCCGTGTCGGCTCGCGCTGACGCGTCCGCCACGAGCGAGGAGGACTTCCGGCTCGATCTCCGCCGGGTGATGGTCCTCTTCGCCGTGATGCTGGCGATGATCCTCGAGCTGATCGACACCAGCATCGTCAACGTGGCGCTGCCCGACATGATGGGCAATCTCGGCGCCACCATCGACGAGATCGGCTGGGTCGTGACCGGCTACATCATCTCGAACGTCATCGTGATCCCGATGACGAGCTGGCTCTCGAACCGCTTCGGGCGCAAGCGCTACATCACCACCTCGATCCTGATCTTCACGGCCGCCTCGGCGCTGTGCGGCATCTCGAGCTCGCTCGGCGAGCTGGTGTTCTTCCGCGTGATCCAGGGGCTCGGCGGCGGGGCGCTGATCTCGACGGCGCAGACGGTGATGGTCGAGACCTTCCCGCCGTCGCGGCAGGGCCTCGGCCAGGGCCTGTTCGGCGTCGGCGCGATGCTGGGCCCCTCGCTCGGGCCCACCCTCGGCGGCTGGATCACGGACAACTTCTCGTGGCCCTGGGTCTTCTACATCAACGTGCCGCTCGGCCTGCTGGCCGCGGCTCTGTGCGCCGTCTACCTCGACGACCCGCTGCACCAGCGCGTGCGCCGCGCGATGCGCGTCGACTACGCCGGCATCGCGCTGCTCGTCGTCGGCGTCGGCGCCCTGCAGACGGTGTTCGAGCGCGGCCACCGCCTCGACTGGTTCGAGAGCAACGTGATCGTCGCGCTCAGCATCACGGCGGTGGTGGCGATCGCGATGTTCATCTGGCGCGAGCTGACCACCGCCGAGCCGGTCGTCGACCTCTACGTGCTGCGGCACCGGAACCTCGCGGTCGGCTGCGTGCTCGGCGTGGCGATGGGCATCGGCCTGTTCGGTGTGATCTTCCTGTTCCCGGTCTTCGCGCAGACCCTGCTGCACTGGACCGCCTGGCAGACCGGCATGGCCGTGCTGCCGGGCAGCATCGCGACCGCGGTCACGATGTTCGTCGCGGGACGCCTCGTGTGGCGCACGGGTCCAGCTCCGCTCTACATCGCGGGCGCGATCGTCTTCACGTTCGCGCTGTCGAGCATGATGAGCTGGACCCATCTCTCGGGCTGGAGCGACGTGATCCCGGCCCAGATCTTCCGCGGGCTCGCGATGGGCATGATGTTCGTGCCGCTGTCGACTGCGACGCTGCGCATGCTCCCGCCCGTCGACGTGCCGAAGGCAGCGGGTCTCTACAACCTGTTCCGCCAGCTCGGCGGCAGCTTCGGGATCGCGGTGCTCGGCACCATGCTCGATCACAGCAGCCGCGTGCACGGCGCCTATCTCGCCGAACACGTCAGCGCGCTGTCGCCGTTCGCCCAGCAGCGCACGGCGGCCCTCCAGTCGATGTTCGAGTCGCGCGGACTCGACGCGGCCTCGGCGGCGGACGCGGCGCAGCACGCGCTCGCGGGCGCGGTCCAGCTCCAGTCGATGGCGCTCTCGTTCGAGGACGCCTACCGCCTCATCCTGATCGTGGTGATCGTGTCTCTGCCGCTCGTGCTGCTCCTGCACCGGGCCCCGGCGACCAAGCCGATGGGGCGCGACGCGCACGGCTCGGCGCTCGAGGGTCTGGGCTAGGCGCGGGCCGAAGCGCAGCTACCGCACCGCTCCGGCGTCGCGCAGCTTGCGGATCTCCTCCGCGGAAAAGCCCCAGTCCGCGAGCGCCTCGTCGGTGTGCTGCCCGGCGTGGGAGGGCGGGCGCGCGATCTCCGGCCGCGTGCGCGAGAAGCGCGGCGCGGGCGCTGGTTGTACCGCACCCGCGACCTCGACGAAGGTCTGGCGCCGCGCGATGTGGGGGTGGCTCGGCGCCTCGCCCATCGAGAGCACGGGCGCGAAGCACACGTCGCTGCCCTCCATGATCCGGCACCACTCGTCGCGGGTCTTCGTGCGGAAGATCGCCGCGATGCGCTGCTTCTGCGCCGGCCACTGAGCCCGGTCCATCTGCGGCGGCAGCGACTCGCCGGCGAGGCCCAGCTTCTCGATCAGCTCCGCGTAGAACTGCGGCTCGATCGATCCGACCGACACGTACTTGCCGTCGCGGGTCTCGTAGGTGTCGTAGAAGTGCGCGCCGGTGTCGATCAGATTGCTGCCGCGCTCGTCGCGCCAGAGGCCCGCGAGGCGCATGCCGTGCATCATGGTCATGAGCAGTGCGGCGCCGTCCACCATCGCCGCGTCCACGACCTGCCCCTTGCCGCTCTTCGCGCGCTCGACGAGCGCGCACGCCATGCCGAAGGCGAGCAGCATGCCGCCGCCGCCGAAGTCTCCCACCAGGTTCAGCGGGGGCGTGGGCTGCTCGTCCTTGCGGCCGAGCGCGTCGAGCGCGCCGGCGAGCGCGATGTAGTTGATGTCGTGGCCGGCGGCCGCGGCGAGCGGACCCTCCTGTCCCCAGCCCGTCATGCGGCCGTAGACGAGCCTCGGGTTGCGCTCGAGGCAGACGTCCGGACCCAGGCCGAGGCGCTCCATCACGCCGGGGCGGAAGCCCTCGATCAGTCCGTCGGCTCGTTCGATCAGCCGCAGCATCGCGGCGCGCGCGTCCGGGTGCTTGAGGTCGAAGGCGGCGCTGCGGCGCCCGCGCGCGAGCAGGTCCAGCGACGGCCGGATCGAGATCTCGCCGCCCCGCACGGACTGGCTGCGGTCGATGCGCAGCACTTCGGCGCCCATGTCGGAGAGCATCATTCCGGCGAAGGGACCGGGCCCGACGCCGGTGATCTCGAGGATGCGAATGCCGCGCAGCGGTCCCATGTGGCCTCCCGGAAGTGTGCGTGGGGCGTCGCAGGATATCGCCGCGTTATTCTGTGCGCCGATGTTACGCAAGGCGTCCGCTCTGCTGCTCGCAGGGCTCTGTGTCGCCCGGAGCGCTGCGGCGGATGCACCCGCGGGCGCCGCCGACCTGGCGTCCGCGCGCGAGGCGGCGTCGGCGCGCGCAGCCGAGGTGACGAAGCTCCTCGCGGGCCTCGAGTCCGACCGCTCCGAGGCGGGCGCCCTGAAGCGCCGGCGGCTCGAGCGCCTCGGGCGCGAGCTCGCGCGCCACCTCGACGACTTCCGCCGCGCCGACGAGCTGGCGGCGCAGCGCGTCGAGCTCGAAGCCCTGCTGCGGCGCGACGTCGCGAAGACGGTCCCGGGCAAGCCGCCCTTCCGCGTGGTGGACTACGACGCCGCGGAGACGAGCGTCGCGGATGCGCAGCAGTCTCTCGTGGACCTCGAGGCCGCGGCGAAGGACGCGTCCGACTCGCTCGAGGAGGCGCGCGTGCGCTTCGAGAAGCGGCACGGTGCGGGAGCGGCGGCGGGCGGAGAGGGAGGAGAGAGCGGAGAGCAGGCGGCGGCTCCCGAGCCCGACGCCGAGAAGCAGGCGGGCGCGGCGCTGCTGCTCGAGATCGCCGAGCGCAACCTCGAACACCGGCGCCAGAAGCTCGCGAACGCGCGCGAGGCCGCGGCGCTGGCGCAGCTCGACGTCGCGGCGCGCGAGCGCGCGCTCGACTGGGTCGCCGAGCGCGTGGTCGCGAGCGACGTCGAGCTCGAGCGCGAGCTGGCCGCGATCGACGCCGAGGACGTGGCGCTCGAGAACCGGCGCGGCCGTGCCGAGCTCGAGCTCGGCGCGGCGAAGCGGCGCTGGGAGAGCCTGGCGCGCCGCTCGGTCTCCGAGGCCGAGTCGGGCGCCGAGGCCGCGGCGCTGCGGGCCGAGCTCGGAGCGCGGCAGAAGGAGGTCGCGCTGCTCGGCGAGCGCCTCGATCACCTGGATCGCGCGCGCGAGGCGCTGAGGCGCCGCTTCGCGGTGCTCTCCGGCCGGGCGACGCGCGCCGAGATCCGCGGCTGGCTCGGCGAGAGCCGCGACGCCGGCGCGTCGATCGAGCGCGAGCTGCGCCTGTCGCGCGCGGAGCTCGAAGGGGTGAACCAGGAGGTGGCGTCGCTCGAGGCCGAGGCGCCGGCCCCGGCGGAGGCGATGTGGCGGGGCCGCCAGCTGCAGGCGCTCCGCGGCTCCATCGCCGCGCTGCAGGAGAGCATCGAGAGCCAGACCGCGGAGCTGCAGCGCGAGCAGCGCCTCGCGCTGGCGACGGAGCGGGTGCTCGGGCAGCGGGACTGGCTCGCGCGCCTGCGCGACTACTGGGAGCGAGCCGAGGACGTCTGGTCCTACGAGGTGATGCGCACGGAGGACCGCTCGATCACGGTCGGCCGCATCGCCTCCGCGATTCTCACCTTCCTGCTCGGCGCCTTCGCGGCGCGCCTGCTCACCGTCTGGATCGGCGCCAGCGTGCTGCCCCGCCTGGGCTTCGACGAGGGCGCGGCCTCCGCCTATCAATCGCTCGTCTACTACGTGCTGCTCGGCTTCGCGTTCTTCGTGGCGATGCGCACGGTGGACATCCCGCTCGCCGCCTTCGCGGTGCTCGGCGGCGCGCTCGCCATCGGCGTCGGCTTCGGCAGCCAGAACATCGTGAACAACTTCATCAGCGGCCTGATCCTGCTGGCCGAGCGGCCCATCAAGAAGGGCGACCTCGTGCAGGTGGACGCCACGCACGGGAACGTCGAGCGCATCGGCCTCCGCAGCACGCGCATCCGCACCAGCGAGAACATCCACGTGATCGTGCCGAACTCGGCCTTCCTCGAGGGCAACGTCACGAACTGGACGCACCACGACCCGGACGTGCGCATCAAGATCGCCGTCTCCGTCCCGCACGGCACGTCCACGCGGGAGGTCGAGAAGCTGCTGCGTCAGGCGCTCGCTGCGAACGCGCAGGTGATGGCGTCGCCCGAGCCGATCGTGCTGCTCAAGGAGTTCGCCGACGCGACGCTGCAGTTCGAGGTCCACTTCTGGGTGCGCATCCACGCCATGATGGATCGCTACCGGACCGAGAGCGAGGTGCGCTTCCGCATCGACGACCTGTTCCGCGACGCGGGGATCGCGATCGGGTCGAAGCTGCGCGAGGTGCGCCCCGACGGCGCGGCGCCGATCCCGATCCGCCCGGCGGAGCGCGGGCCGGCCGGAGGAGCTCGCTAGATGGCCGGCGCCGGGGCCCCGCTCGACCTGATCGGCGTCGCCTGGCGGCTCGGCGCCACGCTGTTCTGCGTGGGCCTGAACGGGCTCTTCGTGGCGGCGGAGTTCGCGCTGGTGAAGGCGCGCGCTACGCGCATCGAGGCGCTGGCGGAGGAGGGCAGCGGCAGGGCGCGCGCGCTGCACCACGTGCTGTCCCACCTCGACCGCTACCTCTCAGCGTGTCAGCTCGGCATCACGCTGGCGAGCCTGGCGCTCGGCGCGCTCGGCGAGCCGGCCGTCTCGGTGCTGCTGCAGGGCGCCGCGCGCGGGGCAGGCCTCGAGATCTCCGGCGATTCGCAGGCGCTGCCGTGGGTCTCGATCGCGCTGGCCTTCACCCTGATCACCGCGCTGCACATGACGCTCGGGGAGCAGGCGCCGAAGATGTGGGCGCTGCGGCGCGCCGAGAGCACGGCGCTGCGCACCGCCGGCTTCCTGCGCGCCTTCGCCTGGATCTTCGGGCCCTTCATCGCGGCGCTGAACGGCCTGTCCAACGCCATGCTGCGCGCGGCGGGAGTTGCCGCTGGCGAACTCGAAGAGCCCGGCCACTCCGCCGAAGAGATCCGCAGCATCCTCTGGCTGTCGGCGTCGAGTGGCGAGATCTCCGAGCGCGAGCTCGAGATCACCGAGAACGTCTTCCGCATGACCCTGAAGGAGGTGCGCCACATCATCGTGCCGCGCGCCGACGTCGACTTCCTGTCGCTGGAGCGCGACCTCGACGAAAACCTGCGCATCCTGCGCGAGAGCGGCCACAGCCGCTTCCCGCTCTGCGAGTTCGGGCTCGACTCGATCATCGGCTTCGTCCACGCCAAGGACGTGCTCGACCGCGTGCTGCGCGGCGAGGTGCTCGAGCTGCGCCGCCTGGCCCGCGAGCAGATCTACGTGCCCGACAGCATGTCGCTCGCCAACTTCCTGCGCGAGCTCCAGACCCGGCAGCGCCACTGCGCGGCCGTGGTGGACGAGCACGGCACGGTGACGGGTCTGGCCTTCCGCGAGGATGCCCTCGAGGAGATCGTGGGCCCGCTCGGCGACGAGTTCGACGAGAGCCCGCCCCGGTTCCAGCAGGTCGGCGAGGGCGTCTTCGACGTGCCGGGCCGCATGTCGCTGCCCGAGATCTGCGATCGCCTCGAGCTCGAGCTCTCCGACGAGGAGTACGAGGACCAGGACACCATCGGCGGACACGTGACCGCGCGCCTGGGCCGGCTGCCGAGGCCGGGCGACAGCACCCTCGTGGGGCCGTGGCGCGCGACCGTCCTGGAGGTCGCGCGGCGGCGCGTGCAGCGGCTGCGCCTCGAGCGCGAGGCCGCGGCGAAGGAAGAGTCCCGGCCGGACGAGGAGTCTGCACCGTGAGGGAGCTGCTCCTCGACGTCGCGCTGCTCGACGTGATCGACGTGCTGGTGGTCTCGGTGCTGGTGTGGCTCGGGCTGCGCTACATGCGGCGCACGCGCGCGGGACCGGCGCTGCTCGGGCTCGCCATGCTGGGCGGCGTCTACCTCGTGGCGCGCCTGCTCTCACTCGAGCTGACCGCGGCGCTGTTCCAGGCCTTCTTCGCCGTCCTCGTGCTCGTCATGGTCGTGGTGTTCCAGGACGACCTGCGCAGGCTCTTCGAGCAGCTCGGCGCTCTGGGCTCGCGCCGCAACCACGAGGAGCCGGCGCAGGGGGCGCTCGACGTCGTCGCGCGCGCGGTGGCGCGCCTGGCCGCCGGCCACACCGGGGCGCTGATCGTGATCGCGCGCAGCGAGCCTCTGGAGCGCCACCTCGAGGGCGGGATCCCGCTCGGGGGCAGGCTCTCGGAGCCGCTGCTGCTCTCGCTCTTCGACATCCACTCTCCCGGCCACGACGGCGCCGTCGTGCTGCACGGCAGCATCGTCGAGCGCTTCGCCGCCCACCTGCCGCTCTCGGCGGACCACGAGCAGCTCGGGTCCGTCGGCACGCGCCACGCGGCGGCGCTCGGGCTGGCGGAGCGCTGCGACGCCGTCTGCATCGTCGTCTCGGAGGAGCGCGGCACGGTGAGCGTGGCGCGCGACGGCCAGCTCCGTCAGCTGCGGCGGCCCGAGGACCTCTTCGTCGAGCTCGCGGACCTGCGCGAGCCCGAGCCCGGGGCGCGCACGCCCTGGCGCGACCCCGGCGCCTGGCGCGAGGCGGGCATCGCCTTCGCCATCGCGCTCGCGCTCTGGCTGGTGTTCGTGCCAGGCTCGCGCGAGGCCGAGGTGACGCTGCCGGCGCGCGTCGAGGTCGAGCGCCTGCCGAAGGAGTTCACGCTCCAGGGCATCGAGCCGCAGGAGGTGCAGGTCACGCTGTCGGGCCGCCGGCGCGATCTCCTGCTGGCGAGCCGCAGCGACGTCGTGGCGCGCATCGACGCGCTGCTCGTCAAGCTCGGGCGCCGCAGCTTCGAGATCGGAGCCGACGACGTGAGTCACCCTTCGGGCGTGAGCGTGGTGAAGATCGCGCCTGCCCGCGTGCGGCTCCTCGTCTCGGACGGGGCGCCGGCGCCGGAGGAGGGGGCGGCGGTCGCCGAGCCGCGCGAGCCTGCCGAGCCGAACGGCCCGTAGGCGGGCCGGGCCCGGTCCTCACCGGGTCGGCGTGCTGCCTGGGCGCGGCGCCTTGCCCATCGGCTCGCCCTGGAAGCCGTTCCAGGCGGCGACCTCGGCGAGCGGCTTGCGGGCGGCGCGGCGGAAGCCGCCGCCCTTCGCGAAGGCCACCGGGAAGAGCCCCGCCTGCATGAAGGTCTCGTAGGGAATGCCGAGCAGCTCCGCCATCTCGCGCTCGCGCCAGAGGTGTCCCGTCGTCCACGCGCTCGCGAGGCCGCGCGCGCGCAGCGCCAGCATGAAGCTCCACACCGCCTGGAGCAGGGAGCCCCATTGCGAGGCCTGCCAGAAGACGTGGGTCATGGGCGCGGCGTCCGTCCGTCCGGCGATCAGGGGCACGAGCAGGACGGGGCTCCGGTGCAGGTGCTCACGCAGGTAGAGCGTCGAGTCGGCGATCTGCTGCGCGCGGGGTACGCGCGCGCCGGGGTATCCCGCCGGGCCGAGCCTCGCGATGTAGTCGTCGAGGCCCTGGTCGTAGAGGCGCGCGGCCCGGGCGACGAGGTCGCGGTCGTCGAGGGCGATCCAGCGCCAGGCGTTCAGGTTGCCGCCCGAGGGCGCCTGGAAGGCGATCTCGAGGCACTCCTCCACGACGCCGCGGGGCACGGGCCTCTCGAAGTCGAGGCGGCGGCGCACCGTGCGCGTGGTGGTGAGCAGGACGTCGGGGGAGAGGGGCTCCATGCGCCACCACTATAGAGGTGGCGTCGCGCGCCGGAGGTGAGATACGAAATGGACCTCATCGGAGCGCCCCCATGGACCTCGAGTACGGCCCGAAGTACGAAGCCTTCCGCCGCGAGGTGCGCGAATTCCTGGAAGCGCACCGCAGCCAGGCGCCCGACCGCCTGCTCGCCGTCGGCGGGCGGCCGACGCCGGAGGTGCTGGCGTGGCAGAAGCTCCTGCTCGAGCGCGGCTACACGGCGCGCACGATCCCGAGGGAGTACGGCGGCTACGGCGCGGAGCCCGATCTGCTCGCCCGCATCATCCTCGACGAGGAGTTCGCGCGCGCGGGCCTGCCGCCGGGGCTCTCCGGCCAGGGTCCCGACATGCTGGTGCCGACGCTGCTCGAGCAGGGCAGCGAGGAGCAGCGGCGGCGCTGGATCCCGCCGACACTGCGCGGTGAAGTGATCTGGTGCCAGGGCTACTCCGAGCCCGGGTCCGGCTCCGACCTCGCGAGCCTCGCAACCCGCGCCGTCGACGACGGCGACGACTTCCTCGTGAGCGGCCAGAAGATCTGGACCTCGTCGGCCCACTACGCGGACATGATGTTCTGCCTGGTGCGCACGGAGCCGGGCGCCGAGCGCCACGCCGGCATCAGCTACCTCTTGATCCCGATGAATTCACCGGGCATCCGCGTGCGCCCGCTGCGCACCATGACCGGCGGAGCGGAGTTCAACGAGGTCTTCTTCGACCAGGTGCGCGTGCCGAAGGCGAACCTGGTCGGCAGGCGCGGCGAGGGCTGGCGCATTGCCAACGCGACGCTGGTGCACGAGCGCAACATGCTGGGGTCCTCGTCGCAGCTCGAGGCGGCCTTCGCGGCGCTGGTGCGCGTGCTGCAGCAGGAGACCGAGAGCGGTGTCGCGGCCATCGCGAGCCCGCTCTTCCGCGATCGCCTGGTGCGCCTGCAGGCGCGCGTCGTCGCGGCGAAGTACCACGCGCTGCGCCTGCTCACCTGCCGGCTGCGCGGCGAGTCGCCGGGGCTCGCCGGGCTGGTCGTCAAGCTGACCGGCTGCGAGCTGGCGCACCAGATCAACGCGCTGGCCCTCGAGGCGATGGGCGAGCTCGGCATGCTCTACCGCCACGCGCCCTACGAGCGCGAGCGCGGCCGCTGGCTGTTCCAGTACATGTTCTCGCTGGGCCTGATCATCGGCGGCGGGACGGCGCAGATCCAGAAGAACATCATCGCCGAGCGCGGTCTCGGGCTGCCGCGCGAGCCGAAGGCGGCAGGGGCCTAGGGGATGGACTTCGGGCTCTCCGAAGAGCAGCGCCTGCTCGCCGACGCGCTCGCGGGCTTCCTCGCGCGGGAGCTGCCGACGACGCGCGTTCGGGAGATCGCAGAAGGCGACGCGGGGCACGACGCGAAGCTCTGGAAGGCGCTGGCCGAGCAGGGCGCCGCCGGCACGCTGATCGCCGAGGAGTACGGCGGCAGCGGCCTCTCGCTGCTCGACGCGGTGGTGGTCGCGCACGCGCTGGGCTTCGCGGCCGCGCCGACGCCCTTCCTGGCGACGGCGGTCATGGCGCCGATCGCGCTGCGCGACGCGAGCCCGGCGCTGCGGCGCGAGTGGCTGCCGCGCATCGCGACGGGCGACGCGTGCCTGTGCGTCGCGGCGACCGAGACCTGGTCGCGCCGCGAAGGCGCGGGGGTGCGCGAGCAGGGCGCACAGCTCGCGGGCCGCTCGCTGTTCGCGCTCGATGCGAACGCGGCGGACGCCTTCCTCGTCGCGACCGATGCCGGCTCGCTCGCGCTGGTGCCGCGCGGCGCACCTCGCCTCTCCGTGCGCGCGCTGCCCACGCTGGATCCCACGCGGCGCGTCGCGGAGCTGGTCCTCGAAGGCGTGCGGCCGGCGGACTGGATCGGCGCGCGCGGCGCCGCGGATCTGCCGATCCAGCGCATGCTCGCGGCCGGGCGCGTCGCCGTCGCCGCCGACCTGCAGGGCTGCTGCGACCGCGCGCTCGCCATGGCCGTGGACTACGCGAAGCAGCGCGTCCAGTTCGGCCGGGTGATCGGATCCTTCCAGGCGGTCAAGCACCTGTGCGCCGAGATGGCGGCCGAGACCGAGCCCGCGCGCTCGCTGCTCTGGTACGCCGCACACGCCTTCGACGCGGTGCCGGACGAGGCGCCGTGGCTGGCCGCGCTCGCGAAGTCGCACCTCGCCGACGTCGGCCGCGCGGTAGTGCGTACCGCCACGGAGGTCCACGGCGGCATCGGCTTCACCGACGAGCACGACCTCCAGATCTGGTACAAGCGCGCACACGTGGACGCCTGGCTCCTCGGCGGCCCCGAGCAGCTCCGCGACCACGCGGCACGCCTCCAGGGTTGGACCGCGACCGCGGCGGTTTGAGCTACACCTGCCCCCCGATTGTCTGTACGATGCCCGGGCCCGCATGCGGGCCGACCAAACGGAGAAGGGGGGAGACAATGAACCGCGTAGTGACCGCGCTCTTGCTCGTGTTCGCGCTCGTCGCGTCAGGCGCCTGTGCCCAGGGTGGAGGCGGCGGAGGAGGCGGCGGAACCACGACCGCCGAGAAGCCGGCTGCGGCGAAGCCCGCGCCCGAGAAGACCGCGGACAAGCCGCCGCCGCCCGGGAGCCCGCTCAGCAAGATCACCGTCGGCATGAACGACACCGAGGTGCGGAAGATCCTCGGCGAGCCCGACAACGCGAACGCCTACATGACGGGCAAGGCCTTCATCCCCTTCTACTACGGGGGAGACACGGCGCGCACCGACTGGATGTACAAGGGCAAGGGCCGCGTGGTGTTCTCGAGGAACCAGTGGAGCGGCGCCCTGAAGGTCATCCGGGTGATCTACAACCCGAGCGAGGCGGGCAGCTAGCGCATTCCGCCGTCCACCGAGATCGCCTGACCGGTGATGTAGGCGGCGCCTTCCGAGAACAGGAAGGCGACCGTCGCGGCGACCTCCTCGGGGCGGCCGAGACGCTGGAGCGGGATCAGCCGGGCCAGCTCGGCGGCAGGCGTGCCGAGGGTCATGTCGGTCTCGATCAGGCCGGGCACGACGCTGTTCACCGTGATCCTGCGCTTGGCCAGCTCGAGCGCCAGCGACTTCGCCGCCCCGATGAGCCCCGCCTTGGACGCCGCGTAGTTGGTCTGTCCGCGGTTGCCCGAGAGAGCCGCCACGGACGAGATCACCACGATGCGGCCGCCCTGGTGGGCGCGCACCATCGGCATGACCAGCGGGCGCAACACGTTGTAGAAGCCGTCGAGGTTGGTGCGCAGCACGCGGTCCCAGGCCTCGCCCGAGAGCGACGGGAAGGCGGCGTCGGAGTGGATGCCGGCGTTGCAGACGACGCCCCAGAAGGGCCCGCTGCGGGCCACGTCTTCCTCGAGCCGCTCGCGGCAGGCCTCCCGGTCCGCGACGTCGAAGCGCAGCAGGGAGCCCTTGCCGCCGCGCGCCTGGATCGCCGAGAGCGTCTCGGCGGCGGCCTGCTCCTGGCTCCGGTAGTTGACGCAGACCTCGAAGCCGCTGCCCGCGAGCGCTTCCGCGATCGCCCGCCCGATGCCGCGCGAGGCGCCCGTCACCAGCGCGCGCCTCTGCGCTCGGCTCGCCTCGGCCGTCACGCGCGGCGCTCCGCGCGGTGGCGCGCCCACAGCGACGGCGCGCGCAGCAGCATGCCGCCCACCAGGCGGACGTGGGCCTTGGCGATCAGCCAGCTGTCGTAGCCGGGCCGGAAGTGCGAGAGCCCGCCCTCGTGGTAGCGGACGTGCGTGGGCACGTTCACGATGCGCAGCCCCTCCCAGTAGAGGCGCACCGCGATCTCCGGATCGAGGTCCATGCGGTCGCCGAGCGGGTGCCGCTCGAGCAGGCGCACGGTCGGCTCGAGGGGGAAGCAGCGGAAGCCGCACAGCGGATCCTCGATCGCGAAGGACAGCGTCTCGACCCAGACCCAGAACTGCGACAGCTTGCGCCCCCACAGTCGGACCGCCGGCGCGGACTCGTCGAAGATCGGACGCCCGAGGATCAGCGCGTCCGGATCCTTCTGGGCGGCCTCGAGCAGGCGCGGCACGTCGCGGCTGTCGTGCTGGCCGTCGGCGTCGAGCTGGAGCGCGTGCGTGAAGCCCTGGCCGGCGGCGTAGAAGTAGCCCGTGCGCAGCGCGGCGCCGCGCCCGCCGTTCCTAGCGCGGTGCACGACGCTGACCCAGGCGTAGCGCGACTCGAGGCGCGCGAGCTCGGCGCAGGTCGGAGCGCCCGAGCCGTCGTTCACGATCAGGCAGGGCAGATCGAATCCGGCGAGCGAGTCGACGACGGCGCCGATCGTGCTGCCGTGGTCGTAGATCGGGATCAGCAGGCAGGGCCTCAAGGCGACTCGCCTTCCGCGGCGCCTTCGCGCGCCGCGAAGAGCCCCTGCAGGCTCCGCAGCGTGACCTTGCCCTGCGCGTCCTCCGGCAGCGCGTCGACGAAGCGCCACGCGCGCGGCAGCAGCACGCGGTCCCATTCGCGCGCCAGCGAGTCCGCGAGCGCGACGCGCAGCGCGCGGCGGCCCTGCGCGCGCAGCGCTTCGCGGCCGGGCTCGCCGAGCACGACGACCGCCGCCACGCGCGTCTCGCCGCGCCGCTCGAGCGGCAGGAGTGCCACCGCCTCGATCCACGGGTGCTCGAGCAGGCGCTCCTCCATGTCCGGCAGCGAGAGCCGCTTCTCGCCGATCTTGAGCACGCGGTCGGCGCGGCCGAGCGTGACGAAGCGCCCGTCCGGGAGCAGGCGCACGCGGTCTCCCATCGCGAAGCCCGCGCCCTCGTCGCCGAGGCTGGCGAACGGCGAGTGGACGCGCAGCCGCCCGTCCTGCGCGTCGCGCCCGACGCGGATCGACGGGAAGGGGGCCCAGGCCGCGTTCTCCCGGCCGCGCCCCTGCTGGCGCCACGCCACGCCGCCCGTCTCCGTCGAGCCGAAGATCTCGATCGGCGCCTCGCCGGCGGCGCGCTCCCAACGCTCGGCGGTGTCGGCGGCCAGAGGGCCTCCCGAGGAGAAGACCACGCGGCAGTGGCGCGCGAGCGGGAGGAAGCCCTCGCGCTCGGCGAGCCGCTTGAGGTGCGCGGGCACGCTGGCGAGCGCGCAGCTTCCGTGCGCCCGCACGCGCGTCAGGATCTCCTCCGCGTGCAGGAAGATGCGCGCGTGGAAGGGGCGCCCCGTCGCCAGCGGCCACAGCACGCGGAACAGCATTCCGTAGAGATGCTGATGGGAGGCCGAGCCGATGGCGGGCGCGCCTTCGACCCGCGGGCCGAGGTTCGCCTCGAGGCTCTGCACCTCGCGCTCGAGGTGCGCCAGCGTCTTGGCGATGGCCTTGCCTCGGCCGGTGGTCCCGGAGGTGAAGAGCTCGACGGCGACGGCATCCGGCGCGAGAGGCGACCACGCGGTGCGCAGCGGCGCAGGGCCCGGGCGCGCTTCGGGCGAGAGCAGCGGCCGGCCCGGCACGGCGCCCGGGCCGTCGCTCACGCCGGCGATCACGAGATCCGAGAGCGCCTCGAGCGTGCCCGGCTGGCCGTTCGGAGGACACAGCGCGACGCGCCCGGCGTGCCAGATCGCGAACAGCCCCACCGCGAGCGCGTAGGAATCCGCGGTGTAGAGCGCGACCTGGCCGCGCGGCAGTCGCGCGAGCTCGAGCTGGAGCGACGCCACCTGGTGACGGAACTCCTCCCAGCGGACCTCGCGGTCGACGCCGCGCTCGCCGGTCCGCCAGGCCACGAGCGGGTCCGCCGGGCGCTCCTCGAGCAGGAGGCGCGAGAGCGTCGGAACGCGGCGGCTCACGCGGCGCGGCTCCCCGCTGCGCCGCGCAGCGCCTTCTCGAAGGTCTCGCGCAGCTCGGCGGTCAGGCGCCGCGCCGCGAGTCCGCGGGAAAGGCCGGCCTCGATCGCCTCGAGGTACGGCCGCACCGAGATCGGGTCGCCCACGCGGACCGTGTACTCGAAGGGTCGGTCCGGCACCTCGTACCACTTCTGGCCGCGCATCAGCGTCTGCGGCTCGCAGGTCACGATCACGGGCAGGAGCGGGCGCCCGCTGGACAGGGCGATGTGGGCGGCGCCGCGCTGGAAGGGCCCCAGCTCGCCCAGCGGCGAGCGCGTGCCCTCCGGAAACAGGACCAGCGAGCGGCCGTGGCGGAGCCGCGTCGCGCAGGTGTCGACGATCGCCTGGCCGCCCGCGTTCGGGATGTAGCCGGCCGCGCGGATCACGCCGCGAAGGAAGGGATTGCGCGTGTTCGCCTGCTTCGTGATGCAGTCCGAGTGGGGCATCTTGGACAGGATCGCGACCGCGTCGATCAGGGTCGGGTGGTTCGCGACCACCAGGACCCCGGGCTCCTGCAGTCGCTCGAGGCCGATCGCGTGGAAGTGCATCAGGCCGAGGCCCTGCATCAGGCGGATGAAGCGCCGGTAGGTGCGGTTCACGACCGCCTGCACGCGCAGCTGGCGCTCGTTCTCGTCGGCGACGGTCCAGCGGAGCCAGGGGACCGATGTGACCACGAGCCAGAGGGCGAGAGCGCCGAACGACGCGAAGGCCATCCCGGTTCGCAGCGCACGCCAGGGCCGCGCGATCATGGCGCCCATGATTACCCGAGACCCCTAGAAGCTCAACCCGAAGCGCGCGGCGACGTTGACTCCGTCCTCCGAGAAGCCGACGTCGACGCGGAAGGGCGCGGCGCGCTCGAGGCTGAAGCGCAGTCCGACGCCGTAGCTCGAGCGGACGCGGCTGTCGACCACCTGCGCGGGATCGTGGCCGACTGCACCGGCCTCGTAGAAGAGCGCCGCACCGACGCGTTCGACGCGGATCGCCCGCGTGAAGGGAATCGGGAAGCCGCGCGGCAGGATCCAGAATCGGTACTCGAGGCTCGCGTCGTAGCTCGTGCGGTCGCGCCAGCGACCCGCGATGAAGCCGCGCTGTGATTCCGACCCCCCGAGTGAGGGATAGGCGAAGAACGGCAGCTCGCCGGTGACGGTCTGCCCGCGGAAGCCGAGGGCCAGCACGTCGGTCGGCGGATTCTCTTCCCCGGGATCGCCGCCGCTGTGGAGCAGCGGCGGCAGCGGGAAGAGCTTCGTCGCGCCGACTCCCCAGAGCGCCCCCACCCTCCAGCTGTCCTGGAGCAGCGCCGCGTCCACGTCCGCACCGACGGACCAGCCGCGGTAGGGATTCATCTGGCTGTCGCGCGTGTCCCAGCGCACCCCGCCGCTGAGCGAGCCCTGCAACGAGTCATCGGCCCGATTGAACAGGCCGTGGTAGAAACCCTGGTCGACCTTGCCCATGCTCGGATCGCCCGAGACGTGCCCCGGCCCCAGGCTGTGGGACTCCGCACGCGCGCCGAGACTCAGCACGAACGGGTCGCCCGGGTCGGGCAGCGCGTGGTCCATGCCGAGCTCGAGGTAGAAGAACTCGTCGCGGTAGCTCGTCTCGTCGTGCTTGTTGCTCGAGGAGCCGAGGCCGAAGAATCGCCGGGTCAGCGTGCGGCTGTAGCCGCCGGCGGCGCGCACGAAGCTGCGCTCCTCCTGCAGCACGCCCCCGGTCGGCAGCTCCACGTGGTGCAGCCAGCGCCGCCAGAAGAAGGTGTAGTTCTGCTGTCCTTCCGTGGTGTAGGAGAGGAACGCGCCGGCCGTCTCGCGGCGGCGCTGCTCGCGGAAGTCGATGTCGACGAGGGCGGCGCCGAAGCCCGTGCCGACGTCGCTGTCGTGGAACACGAAGGGCGCGATGACGCTGCTGACCAGCAGGCGCTGGAACAGGTTGCCGGGCTTGAGCCGCCCTTCCGGGATGTAGCGCCAGTGCTCGGGGTTCGGCAGATCGGGGGGCCGCAGGCCGCGCGGGATGCGCCCGTTCTCGTCGATGCCGCGCAGCGGATCGAAGTGGTCCTGCCCGGCCTGCGCGGGGTTCGCAGGCACGGCGGCGGGCGGTCCGGGCACCGCATCCTCGGGCGCCGGCTGCGTCGCCGGCGCGGCCGGCGCCTCCTGCGCGGCGGGCGCGGGCTCCGCGGGAGGCTCAGGATCGGCGGCGCGAGCCGCCGCGGGAGAGCAGAGCAGGGCGAGCAGGCACAAGAGCCTCCCGCTGCGCACCCGGCCCCACGCCCGCACGACCCGACTCTAGAGGAGCGGCCGGCGACCCATGAAGCGCTGCAGCGGCATCGCCTTCGGCTCGCCCGGCATGCCGAGGATCCGCTGCGCGTCGCCGCGCACGCGATTGAAGATCTCGCCGGTGCGCGCGAGGGTCAGCGCGACGTCGCGGGTGCGGCCGACTTCGGCGAGGAAGCCGAGGCAGTCGCGGCCGTCGTTGTACTCGCCGAGGTTGCGCCGGTAGTAGTCGCCGGTCTCGCGCAGCCGGCTCTCGACCTTCGCGAACGCCTGCCGGAAGTTCTCGAGCGCGCGCAGGACGTAGGGGCGCTGCGCGAGCTGCGATTCGAGCCAGGCCGCGTCGAGGTGCTGGTCGCGCATGTAGGCATCGACCCAGAGGTTGTAGTAGCTGCCGATGTCGAGGTCCCACTTCAGCTTGCAGACCTCGTAGCTTCCCAGCAGCGAGTACTGCCCCCGGTAGAGCAGGAACGTGGCGTCCTGCCGGAACAGCATGAACTCGTCGTAGAGGCGCGTGCGCAGGGCGAGCTCCTCGCGAGGCGTCCCGGCCCGGTCGCGCTGGATCAGGTCCGTCAGGAAGTCGTTCTCGAGCGCGATGAAGTCGCTGCCCGGGCTGTAGAACGGATCGGTGAAGCAGGCCGCCTCGCCCGTCATGC
>Ga0335070_10001407_pt1 | contig 27749 bp, 27 predicted proteins | sample Lox_Sample_13_FD_206722 | JGI IMG/M metagenome (GOLD analysis project Ga0335070, IMG submission 206722) | Soil microbial communities from Loxahatchee National Wildlife Refuge, Florida, United States - Lox_Sample_1.3 | ecosystem: Environmental > Terrestrial > Soil > Wetlands | place: USA...
GTTTGCGTCCCCTGATCAGGTTTTCCATCCGAGCGTCGGGCTAAACGAGTGGCACGAACCGCCGCCGATTCAAGGATGAACCGAGGATGGGCGCTGAATCGGAGCGCATCTTCTGCTTGGGTAAAAATGGCGAAGAGTTCCTGGAGTTGCTCGGGCGAGAGCAATCGCGCATCAGCCTCCATTTGTAACAGGTCTTCTGCTGACGCCTCGATCAGCCCCCGTAGATCCTGTGGCGCCGTGACGACCGACGCCACCAACATGTTACGCAGATATTCGACCACGTCGGCGCAATAGGCTCGGAGATCGTGCCCTTGATCGAGCAGATTGGCCAACATGCGAAGGGCTGCTGCGCTGTCTTGACCGGTGACCGCCTGGATCATCCCGCGGACGAGTTCTTGAGGCACAGCCCCTAAGAGTGCCTCGAGGTCGGCGTGAACGATCGTGGTTCCGCCGAATGCAACGGCTTGATCCAGCAAGCTGAGCGCGTCACGCATGCTCCCCTCGCTGGCCCGAGCGAGTGCCGTCAGGCTGCGATCCTCGAGCGCAATGCCGTCCTGTTGCGCGACATGGCGCAACCGTTCGACAATTTCGGCGCGCGCGATGCGACGGAAATTATAGTGCTGACAACGAGAAAGGATCGTGGCTGGAATCTTGTGGATTTCGGTGGTGGCGAAAATGAAGACGACGTGCGACGGTGGTTCCTCCAACGTCTTGAGGAGAGCGTTAAAGGCCGAATTGGACAACATATGCACTTCGTCGATGATGTACACACGATACTGCCCGCGGAAAGGCGCGAACTTCACATTCTCGCGAATCTCGCGCACATCGTCCACGCTCGTATTGGATGCGCCGTCGATTTCGATCACATCGACCGACGTTCCTTGAGCGATTTCTTGGCAGTTCGCACACGTCGCGCAGGGTGTACCGGTCGGTCCACGCTCGCAGTTGAGCGCTTTTGCGAGAATTCTCGCCACGGTCGTCTTCCCCACTCCGCGAGTGCCGGAGAACAGGTACGCATGTGCGATCCGTTTGGTCGTAATGGAATTGACTAACGTCTGCACGACATGCGGCTGACCGATGACATCGTCGAATGTCCCAGGGCGGTATTTACGGGCGGAGACTTGATAATCCATAGGTAAAGTTCGACGGGATGCTCAAAAAGACTGTCCAGCGAGGCCGCAGTGAGCGAAAAGCCGAGGCGTACCCGGTTGGTACGTTGAGGCTTTGAATGACGCGAGAACGAAGCTGGCGGTCTTTTTCAGCCTCCCGATTAGCGGGGCCAGGTGATCCTGCGGCACCCAGGACTAACTGCTTACCGTTGCTTCCTTCCGGACCTGGCGGGGTTCACAGGGTTCTGTTGCACAGGGCCCAGCCCCTATTCGAAGTACTGAGTGCTGAGGACTGAGTGCTAGCTGGAAACGGAATCCGCTTTAGTCTGACACCTCATTGCTCAGCACTCACTACTCAGCGTTTGGGTTTGGCGGAGAGGGTGGGATTCGAACCCACGGTCCCGTTGCCGAGACGCATGCTTTCCAAGCATGTCGATTCGTCCACTCTCGCACCTCTCCACACCGACCTCATGCCAGGCGGCGAGCATCTTAGCACGCGCTCTGAGCACCAGCAAGACAACCAGACGCACGAGTCGATGCAGGTCTGCTCGCCAGACATTGACCGCCGGAAGTCCCTTTCCTATACTGCGGTCAAGTGAACGGAGGCGCTCAATGAAAATCGTGGTCGGGCTCGGGGTGATCGTCTTACTCCTGATTGGATTAATCCTCTCTCTGCCGTTTCTCATCGACCTGAACAAGTATCAAGACCAGTACAAGCCGCTCATCGAAGACGCGCTCAATCGCAAGATTCAACTACAAGGCATCCGCCTGACCATCTGGCCGCGCATCGGTGCGCGCGTGGCCGGATTTGCCGTGTTGGACGATCCCGCGTTTGAATCAGGTTCATTCGCGTCGCTTACGTCGCTTGATGTAGGGGTCAAGCTGATGCCTCTGTTGGGCGGTAAAGTCGAAGTGGAAGAGATCGCGCTGCGAGACCCGGTGATCACCATCATCAAGAATAAGAACGGCGTCTTGAATGTATCGACGCTCGGTCGCACGGGCGTGGCCGCTCCTGCCACGCCGTCGCGTGCACCTGTCCCATCGGCCGAAGGTCCGCTCAAGATTCTCGCACTGCTAGCGGTTGATCAGGTCTCCATCTCGGGTGGGAAACTGACCTATCGCGATCTGTCGACGACCAATTCGAGGGAGTACATGTTGCAAGATTTGGAACTGCGCCTCAAATCCGTCCGACTGGGTCAAACCCCGAGCCTTCACCTTACGACACTCGTTCAACCGTTCAACATGCCGGTGGCACTGGATGGCACATTCGGACCCCTGAAAGAAACGACGGACATCGACGCGATCAATGTGCAGCTTGCACTCGGGAAAACGTCCTTTACGATTACCGGGAGCACCGCCGGACATGATGCCAAGATCAACGTCGGCTCACCAGTGATTAACACGGCCAATCTTCCAGTCGCCCTACCGCTGAAGAAACCGGTTGAGATTCACGATTTCCAATTAGAAGCAGAGGTCAACGGCCAAGAGGCACAACTTCACACCTTGTCGCTGCACCTCTTCGACGGAGAGGTGAAGACGCAGGGAAAGCTTATTTCCGGTTCCGATGCTCCCCCATTTAGTGGCAAACTGACTATGGAAGGTTTGCAGTTGGGTCCAGCGCTCGATGCAGTCGCCGCCCCGCAAGTGTCGGTAAGCGGATCTGCTCGAGCCGATATGAACTTGCAGGGTCGGGGTTTCTCGATGGAGGACCTCACCAAATCTCTAGAAGGAACAGGCCATGTCGCGGTGAAAGAGGGCAAAGTCGAAGGTGTCAATCTGTTGCAGGAGGCCATCTCCATCCTCAAGGTCGCCGGCATCTCGATGGACAATCCGAAAGCGACAGCCTTCTCGACTATCGAGACCGATCTCGCCATCAAGCAAGGAATCATCTACGTCCAGCGACTCTTGATGGATAGCCATGATTTCCAGGCCACCGGAGGCGGCACCATCGGATTTGATCAAGTTCTGAATCTCACGGTGAATCTCAACCTCTCAGAAGACCTCAGTCGGAAGATCGCCGGGGCCTCGCCCGTCGCCAAACTGGCCATCAAGGATGGGCGACTGGTTTTGCCGCTCCTCGTCACGGGCACCGCGCAAGCGCCCTCATACGGATTGGATATGAAAGGGATTAGCGGGAAGGTTCAGGAACAGGTGCAAAAGAAAGTTGAAGAAGCCGTCGGTGGGCTTCTGAAAGGCACGACGAAACCGGAGGATCTGAAACAACAAGGCCAAGAGTTGTTCAAGGACTTTCTTGGCCGCTAGGAGGATCGCCACATGATTGCCATGGATACCGTCACGCAATACGCCGTACAGTACGGCCTACAAGCCGTTGTGGCGCTTGGGATTTTCACCGCCGGAGTGATGGCGGCACGATGGGCGGGCAACCTCACCCAGCAGCAGCTTGAACGCCACACGATGGAACCACCCGTTCGTCTGTTGCTCGTTCGTGTCGTCAAGATCATCGTGCTCCTGTTTACGGCGGTCATCGCTCTCGAAGCCCTAGGAGTCCCGATCGCGCCGCTCGTAGCGGGAATCGGTGTTGCTGGTGTGGGGATCGGCCTCGCCCTTCAGGGCGTCTTGAGCAACGTGATGGCGGGGCTCTCCATCATCTTCACAAAACCGTTCAAGGTCGGAGAACATATCTCCTTATTGGGCGTCCACGGGGATGTTGTGTTGATCGACATTTTCTCAACGACGTTGATGCACCCGGACCGTTCGCGTGTCATCATTCCCAATCGGAAGATCATTGGAGAAGTTCTCCACAATTTTGGAACGATCCGCCAAATTCATTTGACTGTTGACGTGGCGTATACCACCGATCTCAACCAGGCATTAGCGATTATTCGCGAAGTCGTGGCCGGTCATCCGCACGTGCTGAAAGACCCAGCTCCTTCTTTTGGTGTCAGCAACCTGGGTCATCCGGCGGTGACAATCGCCATAGAGCCATGGACTACGGTCGTGCAGTATGCGTCCGCTCGAGGCGAAATTAACAAAGCTATTATCGAACGATTTCGGGATGCTCGCATTCAATTTCCTTCCACTCCTCCTGCCCCGGCATAAGCACGAGGATCCCACCTCGCTCTCCCCTGTGACGGCGTTGAGAGACTCCTGTCTCTGTGGCATTCTGTCTATTAGTTGGGGCATGGCGCCACAGAATTACTGGATCGGTGTGCCTCTATAGGCATTGTTCCTCATGAGCAACCATGTGAATTGATTGGAAACTTCTTGCCAGGTCAAGAAGGGCATCAAGTTTGCTGAATTTCCTGGCTGAGTTTTCACACTTCACCGTTGCGATATTTCACGAAGTGAGCTATACACGGACCCCCAAAAGTTGAGAGTCATCTAACCCTAAGACATATCGGTATATGACTAGCCCCTTACCGAGATGGTGTGCCGGTTTCTTCTTTGGGTTTGAGGAGAGATTGAGGAAATCGTCGGTCCTCGCGCTGATCGTGTTGTGCTTCTTCACTCTGCTGAGTCCAGCACTTGCTGCTGATGCGCCTGCCGTGATGGATGTCGTCACGCTCATGGACGGCAGTATCATCTACGGCGAAGTCGGCGGAGGGCGCCAAATCGACACTGCCACCAGTCCGGGATACACACAATCTTTATCTGATGACGTTAGGATAGGCGGTAGATATCTCGCGAAACCGATCATAGGCTTGGGGCTCTCGCCTCGAACATCGCTTCAAAGGAGGAGAGATCATGTTGAAGGAATTTAGGGAATTCGCCATGAGGGGCAACGTACTCGACATGGCGATCGGGGTCATCATCGGTGGTGCGTTCGGAAAGATCGTGTCGTCGCTTGTCAGCGACGTGCTGATGCCGCCCATCGGCTTACTTATGGGGAAAGTTGATTTCTCCAGCCTTTTCCTCAACCTCTCGGGTACGCCGCAGCCCTCGCTCGCAGCAGCGAAAGCAGCCGGGACACCCACGGTCAATTACGGTGTTTTCCTGCAGACGGTGTTCGATTTCATTATCATCGCGTTCGTAATCTTCATGTTGGTCAAACAGGTGAACCGGCTCAAGACGCCGGAGGCGGCAGCCGCCCCCACGACCAAAGACTGTCCTCAGTGTTTGTCGACGATCCCAATCAAGGCGACCAAGTGCGCGCACTGTACATCCAACATCTAGGGTGCACTCTGAGCGATCCAACACACGCATCACCTCAATAAGCATAAGGAGACGATGATGAAAGCTATGAAGATCTCTTTCCTGGCCGTCAGTATGCTGGCCATCGTCGGCAATGCTGGAGCCATCGATTTGACTGGAATTTGTTGCGATGGCGGCTATGAATACCGTCACCCCAGTGCCTGGGAAAAGGAACAGCAGCGGTTAAAAGATGAACTGGCCGCTGCACAGAAACAGCTGGCCGAGCGCGATCGGGAGATTGCCTCTCTGCGATCCGGCGCCAGTGATTCCCTCCGATCGGCCCAGGCTGAACTCGACCGATCCAAGTCGCGTATCGCTGAGCTTGAACGGCAGCAGGCCGAACGCGATCGGGAACTGGCGTCGCTGCGATCCGGTGCGGGCGAATCTTCGAGACTGGCAAGCCAATTGTCTTCTACCCAGGGGGAAAAAGATCGCCTAGCCGCCGAGCTCGCGGCGTCACAAGCATCACTTGCGGCACTTCAAGGCGGAGCAGGAGACAAGGATAAACGAATTGCCGAACTCGAAAGGCAGCTGGCTGATCGCGACAAGGAACTCGCCGGCCTTCGCGGCGATCTTTCCACCGAAATGGCCAAGCTGAAAGAGGCTCAACGCGGGCTTGTCCGTGCCCTTCGTCCTCAAATCGAAAATGGTACCATCACCGTCGATCTGAACAACGAACGCCTCTTAATCAACCTTGCTTCGGGCTACCTGTTCGGATCCGGTGAAGACCAGCTTAAGCCGGATGGGGCCAACGCGCTCAAGCAGGTGGGCGCGATCTTGAAAGACTTCCCGGAGTATAAGGTAGCGGTGGACGGTCATACCGATAACCGGCCGATCCGATCCTCGCTGAAGAAGAAGTTCCCCAGTAATAATGAGCTCTCCGAAGCCCGTGCGGCAAATGCAGCTAATGCTCTTGCTGAGGGCGGTCTTTCTGGAGCCTCCACAGCTGGCTACGCTGATACCAAACCGGTGGCACCGAATACCACGGATGCCGGTCGGGCCAAGAATCGCCGAGTCGAAGTGCGCGTGACGAGGTAAGTCATTCTCTCCGCGCGAACGCAACGGGGGCTTTTTCTTAGAGGAGAAGCCCCCGTGTCATTCCAGCAACCTACTAGAACTTACACGTATTCTGCGCGATGGTTCCCGCGATGGTTTCACCCGGCACAGTCGCCAGAATCTTATAGTGGCCCAAACCTAGTTCTTTACCAAACGCCTCACCGACCAACACATCCTGCACGTGCTGGTGATCCCAGGTCCGGAAAACCGACTTGCCCTCTTTGAGACCGTCGAATTCGTGGCCTTCCAAAGCCTTGATCACCACCTGCGTGTCGGTCGTGCCCGTTCGCTGAACCGCCTCGAGAATCTGGGTCATGGCCGCATATCCTAGATAACAGCGCGAGGTCGGAGTGTGATTGTACTTGTCAATCACACCTTGGATAAATCGACGGGAACTGTCGGTATTGATCTTGGGATCCCAGATCAAGCCCCAGATTCCCACGTTGTTGGCATACCCAAGCGGCCGTCCAATCTGTTCTCCCCCGATCATCCCTCCGACACCGATCTTCTCTTTCGCCAACTCCAGCTTCGCGTATGTTTTGAGGGCGTGGATCAAATCCCACCCGTAGAGATTGAGCAGGATCAACGATGGATGCTTGTCCTTCGCGGCCGCGAGGGCCGATGTAAAGTCGGTTGAACCGAACGGCATGAGCGCCTCGCCAACGAACTCGACGCCATGTGCCTGCCCGGCCGTTGCCATTGCCTGAGCCATCGACTTGCCGTCGAGTGTGCTGGTCGTAATCATGTACCAGCGGGTACCGTAAGCTTTGACCAGGTGAGGCACGACGGCCTGCGACATCATGGTGGCATTCGGCATAAACACAAAGGTGCGCGCATTACAGGCCACGCCGGTGAGCTCAAGAAGATGGGCGCCGGTAATCATGAACAGCTTGTTTTCTTTCTGAGCCAACGCGCTTACTGCCAACGCGCAATCGCCATTGAACGTCCCCATCAGGAAGTCCACCCGATCCTCTTTGATAAATTTCGTCGCGGCTTTTACCGCCGTCTCCGGATCAGAGGCATCATCCGCTTCAAGGATGATGACCGGACGCCCCAATACCCCACCTCGTTTATTGAACAGATCCACTGCCACATTGGCGCCATGCACGTCATGGATCGACGAAGTCTTATAGGGGCTTGACAGAGGATCGACGATCCCGATCTTGATCGGTTCGGCTGCGTACGCCGGTCGCGAGCGTGGCGTGACGCCGAGAATTTGGCTGGCCAAATCCCCGAAGACCAAGGCCCCGCCAGCTGCTGCCGAGAGTTGCAGGAACGCTCTGCGAGAAATATCGATCATAGTGACAACCCTCCCCTTTTCACAGCAGACCGACCAGCCAGGCGCCCTTGGTTACACTAAAGTCAATCGATCTTGCAACAGATTCTTCCACTTAGAGGAGAGTGCAGGGATGTCGAGAGTACGCTCAAGGTCGCCTACCCTGAATATACGGAGGCGGCTCAGTACAGGGCCGCGTGACGGAGAACGATGATGAGGATCTTTTTCTAGCTCACTAACTATATTGGTCTTCCGTATAGACCTGCTTGATCGACCAGAAGACTGCTTCTTTCAATTTCTTAATCTGCGGATCCGGCGGGTCGTTTCGAATTTTTTGCAATTTCTTGTCGAGCTCGAACAGCGGCTGCACCGACCGCTTGTCCGGCACCCGTCCGAGCGCCCAGGCGACTTCCGTCTGAACCCTAATATCGACGCCCGGAGCATCGAGCATCTCCAAAAGCGGTGGGATAACAGACGCATCGTTGTGAACATTGCCCAAATCACCCAATCCCTTTGCTGCTGCCGCTTGCAATTCTGGTTGTTTCGAGTGCTTCAGGATATCAACCAGAATCGGTATTCCCTCTTTCCCCATATTTCCAAGCGCCACGGTGGCCTGCTTGGACAGCTCTTTGTCCTTGAGCGCTTCTTTCAGCTTCGGCAGAGCCTCGTCAGCCTCCATCTCTCCCAACAGGGAAATGATCCTCAATTTTCGGATTTGGCTGGTGTCCGACGCATCCAAGAGTTTGAGAAGGCGATCCGGCTGTCCCCACTCGGCCGTGACAATCACAGGGAAGTCATACTGCTCCAGCCGCTCTTTCAATCGTTCCACGGCGTAGGCCCCGGCATCGGCGGCTTTCGCGGCTTGGGCCGCTGCGACCGCGTCTTCGAAATCCGTTCTGACTTCTTTCTGCCAATTGATTTTCATCGTTCCAAGCACATAATTGAGCTGGCACGCAGGCCCCTTCCACAGACGGGACGGCGCATCAGGCAGGTCGGCATCTCCGCCGGCCGTCGTGGTGCCTTCCCATGTTTTACGCTGTTCGCATTTCACCTTAAATAAGACGTCGTGGGGTTTGGTGCGATCCGGGACGATCACATAGCCCAATTCTTGGAGACGCCGCGCAGTCACCTCTGCAATGGGCTTGGCATCGATCGCTCCCTTGTCTGTCAGAGCAATCGCGTCGACCAGCACTGTTTGAATCTTTGCCAGTTGGGCCTTTTGTTCTGCCGTGAAGTAATCTCGATAGGCCCACGAGGGCCCAGCAAGAAGGGCTAAAATAGAAATTAAGATAAATGAAGAGGCTCGCATGAGGCACCTCCTTCGGTAACTCATCGAAGAGGAGAGAGTTGCTTTGGCAACCTCAAGCGCTAGAAATTCGCCGACCCCAGCGCTTGTTGAGATAAGGTCATGAAGACCTAGTGAGCATCTAAGTCAGCGTAATAATTATACCTGCTAGCAAGGGTTGACGCCACCGAAAGTCTTCCCGAAATCGGCTATCGTAGTGTGCAACGCATAAAACGCCCTGGAGGAGTCGAGGCAGTTCTTCTGTTGCGCGAGGCCTTTTCGCTCACGAATCGACTGTGATGGTTTCTTCTTCAGCACCAGGCTTCACTCAGCAAGAGCCCCGCAGGAGTATGGGTTGACACCGGGACTCTTCCAACGGTACAAAAGGTTTACATCATCGAGTATTTTCGCCTGTTTGCTGAGCTCATTACGAGGAGTCTCCGGTCCTCCCCCCTGTGCGAGAGTGGCGGAACTGGCAGACGCGCGAGACTTAGGATCTCGTGGGCAACCGTGGGGGTTCAAGTCCCCCCTCTCGCACCAGAACGATGACACCACAGCCGGGTCGTTTTGGCTGTGTCGCTGAAGAAGGGTGTGTGCGATTCATGAAGATGGAGGTCACTGAACTGGGACCGATGAAGCGGGCCCTCAAGATCGAGGTGCCAGCCGATGAGGTCACACAGCGGTTCACGAGAGCCTACACCGAACTGAATCGGCAGGTCAGTATCCCGGGGTTCCGTCCTGGCAAAGCACCGGTGGCTCTGCTTGAAAAGAAGTATGCCAAAGCCATCGAAGAGGATGTGATTCGGAGCCTGGTTCCTGACTATTACGACCGCGCTGTCCGCCAAGCCGGTATCGTGCCGGTCTTGGTGGAAATCCCACCTCTTGAGCGAGTCAAAATAAAAAAAGATACTCCCTTCACGTTTACGGCGACGGTCGAGATCAAGCCGAAAATCGATCTGCGAGACTACAAGGCGCCAAATCCCATTTCCTTGAAACCGGACAAGCGGACAGTCACCGATGAGCAGATCAACCGAGGCTTGGAGGTCCTGCGTGAACAACACGCTCGCCTCGATGCTTCCCCGCCTGGACATGCAATCAGCGATGGGGATTATGTCATCGTCGATCTGGAAGGATCTCTGGACGGCAAGCCGCTTGAAGGAACGAAAAAGGATGGGCAACTCCACAAAATCGGTTCGAATGCCGCCATCCTGGGAATTGAGATCGACCGTCACGTGGCAGGGAAGCACGAAGGTGAAATTGTCACCATCCCGCAACCCTATCCTGCTAGTCATCCGGACCTGCGGGTCGCCGGGAAAACCGTGACGTTTGTCCTGTCGGTCAAGGCGGTCAAGCAGAAAATGCTTCCGGCTCTGGACGACGAGTTCGCAAAAGATTGCGGCCCGTACACGTCGCTCCAGGAAATCAAAGACCGCCTCCAGAGTGAAATGGAAAAGGCGCTGAAAAAGGAGATCGAAGAAACCTACAAAGATACGATTCTGAAGCGGCTGGTCGAAACTCACCACTTTGATTTACCCGAAACCTTGGTCGAGCGAGAGGTGGAAGCCATCGTCCGTCAGCAGATTCAACAGCAGCGACGGGGTGGCGCGGACCCTTCGACGGCTGGCCAAGAAAATCTTAAGAAAGTCCGCGATGACAACCGGCAAGAAGCCGAGCGTCGTGTGAAGGTCGGACTGATTCTCGAAGCCATCGCTGAAAAAGAAGGGCTCTCCGTGACACAGGACGACGTCAACGCTGAGATTGCGAGATTGGCGACCGAGCTCAGGATGCCAACGGCCGAGCTCGTCAAGATGATTCAAGCTGGAGGGCGGGACTCCATCGATGAATTACGCGCCCGCATCCTTGCAGACAAGGCGCTCGACTTCGTGTATCGCCACGCCGTGATTCAAGGATAGGCATATAACCGTACTCTGTCATTCGAAAGGAACGACGTGCATGCTGGTTCCCATCGTCATCGAGCAAACCAACCGCGGCGAGCGCGCGTATGATATCTACTCCAGACTGCTGAAGGACCGCATCATCTTCCTCGGTGCGCCGATCGACGATGTCTTTGCGAATCTAGTCATCGCCCAGCTGCTCTTCCTGGAAGCGGAGGATCCGGAGAAAGACATCAATCTCTACATCAATTCTCCCGGTGGCAGTGTCACCGCCGGCCTGGGCATTTACGACACGATGCAATATGTGAAACCGCCCATCAACACGATCTGCCTGGGGCAAGCAGCGAGCATGGGTGCGTTGTTATTGACGGCCGGCACCAAAGGAAAACGCTATGCGTTGCCGAACGCGCGAGTCATGATCCACCAACCGATGGGAGGATTTCAAGGCCAAGCCACCGAAATCGACATTCATGCCAGAGAAATTCTCAAGATCCGCGAGCGGCTGAACGAAATCATGGCGAAACATACGGGACAGCCGTTGGAAAAGATTGCGGCCGATACCGAGCGCGACTATTTTATGTCGGGCGAAGAAGCCAAACGCTACGGCATAATCGACGAAGTGATTACGCGCCCTCCCAAGCACCTCAAATCGGTGTCTGGCGGGGAGAGTGGAAAAGACGGGGCCAAGGACAAGTAACACAGGAGGACGCATGGCCAAGCAGGAGAAGATGGATCGGCATCTCCGCTGTTCGTTCTGCGGGAAAAGCCGAGACGAGGTCCGTAAGCTCATCGCCGGTCCCACTGTCTATATCTGCGACGAGTGCGTCAATCTGTGCAACGACATCATCGCCGAGGATTGGGAAGAAGCCAAAGAAGAGATTTCCTCCAAACTCAAGAAACCTTCCGAAATCAAACACCATCTCGATCAATATGCCATTGGCCAGGAGCGGGCGAAGAAGATCCTGTCCGTGGCCGTCCATAACCACTACAAGCGAATCTCCTCCAAGGAGAAAGAGGTCGACGACGTCGAGTTGCAGAAGGGCAACATTCTGATGGTCGGCCCCACCGGCACGGGTAAAACCTTATTGGCGCAGACCCTGGCCAAATATCTGGATGTGCCTTTCACACTGGCCGATGCGACCACTCTGACCGAAGCCGGATATGTCGGCGAAGATGTTGAAAATATCATCCTCAAATTGCTACAAGCCGCAGACTACGACGTCGAGCGCGCGGAACGCGGGATCGTTTACATCGATGAAATTGACAAGATCAGCCGAAAAAGCGACAGCCCGTCCATAACGCGGGATGTCTCGGGCGAAGGTGTTCAGCAGGCACTCTTGAAACTGATCGAGGGCACGGTCGCCAACGTCCCGCCGCAAGGGGGGCGCAAGCATCCTCACCAGGAATTTATTCAAGTCAATACGAGCAACATCCTGTTCATCTGCGGCGGCGCGTTCGTCGGGCTCGAGCAGATTATCGAACAACGGCTGAATCGCAAAGCGATGGGATTCGGCGCCGAGGTACGTGGAAAGAGCGATGCTAGGCTAGGAGAGCTTTTCGAGAAAGTTCAACCGGAGGACTTTCTCAAATATGGCTTGATCCCGGAATTTATCGGCCGCCTTCCTGTCGTTGCCACACTGGACGAGCTCGACGAGCGGGCATTAATTCGTATCCTTACAGAACCACGCAACGCTCTGACCAAACAGTATGAAAAGCTGCTCTCATTTGAAAAGGTCAAACTGAAATTCACGGATGGGGCCTTGGCCGCAGTCGCGCGCAAAGCTTATTGTCAAAAGACCGGTGCCCGGGGACTCCGCGCGATCCTCGAGGAAGTCATGTTGGACTTGATGTACGATGCCCCTTCGCAGAAACAGATCAAGGAAGTCGTCATCACCGAAGATGCGATTCTCGGGAAACATCCCCCTATCCGGATCTTCGAACAGGACAAGGACGCCAAGAGCGCGTAACTAGTTGAAATCATTTTCAAGTCTCGCCGTCGTTGAATGTGCCTCGGCGAGGTGATGTTCGCTGTGCCCCTCCCATTTTCCACCCTGCCGGTAGGCTCTCGTCTTATCTAGGTCTTAAGGCAAAGATCGCCCCATTACGCGTCTCTGGTTTTTCTCGACATCGAAGCAAGCTGCGCTATACTTGCATTGTTGCAAGTAGCGGGAGGACTTGTGAAATACCCGGTTGCTTCGAGTCTAAGACATAAGGGAAAGACGCTCGACGTTGATCCTGTCCGTGAAGTGATCACTCTCCTCGGGCTTAATGGCGAACCACTTGGCAGCCTTTCGTGGGATTTTGTCGTTGACCAAATCCTCGCCTACCGAAAACCGCCGGTCGCACGGGAGACCCGCGCCGAACCCCGAGTCACCCTATCATTTCGTGTCAAATACAAGACTCCGGAGGGTCATCACTTCGAAAGTCGTGCGGGTGGCATCGGGGGAGGCGGACTCTTTATCGAAAGCCAGTCGACTCTCCCCGTTGGGACCAAGCTCGTCATGGAATTTTCACTCCCTGAACGCCCGAATGAGTGGCTGCCGGCAAAAGGCGTCGTGGCTTGGGTCTGCCCTAAAGCCGATCAGTACACGTTCAGCCCAGGGATGGGCGTCCGATTTACCGAGATTGATCCCGGGGTACGGGAGCAAGTCTTGGCCTTAGTTACATCTCTACAGAACATGGGACAAGCAGTTTAGGACAAAACACATGCCCAGACAGCAAGACACCGCACGAGCGCTCAAAGGGACCGACACGATGAAGTTTTCTGTGACCGCGACACCCGGATACGAAGGCCACATGCTTGAAATGGACGTGAACCAAGAAGCCGTCTTACTTCGGGGAGCCAAAGGGCAACTCATTGGAACCATGCCGTGGAGTGGGGTAATCGACCGTATCCTCGCGAATGATGACGACGCGCGATTTGCCCATTCTCGAGCCCACCCACGAGCCCCTCTGGCCGTGAAAGTTCGGTATATGACCCCAGACGGCAAACAGTTCGATAGTCTGACTGGCGGGATCGGTGGAGGCGGCTTGTTCATTGAGAGCAGCACCCCCCTTGCACCGGGCACAGAGTTGTCGGTGGAGTTTGCTCTCCCGGACCGCCCATGGGAAAGACTCAGGGCCAAAGCCAAAGTGGCATGGACCAGAAACAAACCCGAACGCTATCTCCTCTTCCCGGGAATGGGAGTCCAATTCACCGATATTGACCCGGGTTGCCAGCGGCAATTAGTCGAGCTCGTCACCGCATTGAACCGGACTCGGTTGACGACCTAGCAGCGTCCAGACCCATCTGCGCCCACTGACGAACCCCACGATCAGGGTCCCGACTCACCACAGCGGCAAAAGCCTCTTTCGTTTCGGGGTCTCCAATCTTTCCCAAGTGGTAGGCCGCTTCCGTGCGCACTGCCGCAGACGGGTCACGTGCTAACCGATCACGAAGTAACGGCGCAATGATCGGGTCGCCGAGTTCAGCCAACGCCGCTACAACATGTTGACGCACTTCTGTATCGGGATCTTGCAGAGCCTTGACGAGATCGGAAAGCCACGCTCTGGCGTCTATCATCGAGAGGGCCTGGGCGGCGCTCCGTCGCGTCGATACGTCTCGGGCTGTCAACAACTCCGGAACCGCGACAAACACACGAGTTGGTGGCTCGAGCTCACCTATTGCAATGGTCACTGCTCGCCTGACGGATTCATTTGGATCGTCAAGTAATGCCACCATAACCTGTGCCACCTCCTCGCCAGCGGAGGGGCCAAGACGGCCAATCGCCTTCACCGCGGCCTCACGAACCCGTGCGTCTGGATCAGCCAACAAGGGAACTAGCGCACTCCCGGTCTTTGGGTCACCGATTTTCCCCAGAGACTCAGCGGCAACACGGCGAATGTCCGGATGGGGATCTTGAAGCAGTTCGATTAACAGCTTGGCTGCACGGTCAGGCATTGTCGGAGGTTCATCGCCATAACAGCCGCCGACGACCAACCCTACAATGCACCATACGATGAGGGGGTAAAAGCATGAATGGAACGAAAGAAGTCGGTGGGATATCACGCCTGCTTGGGAGGCTCTTCGTGAACCGTCGGAAGTTCCTTGGCCGATTCGATGGTTTGTTCCAACTCTTTCTGCGCTGCATCCATTTCGGCCTGAATCGTGCGCATCTCAGGATCAACCGTGTGACGAACGTCGGCTACTGCTTGACGAAACGTCCGCAGGGCATCACCGAGCCCTTCGCCCAAACTCTGCATATCACCAGGGGATACCCCCCCCTGCTGGGTGGCCTTCACCTTCATCGCCGCCTGCTGCGCTTGAACACGAGCCACCGCATCTTTGTTCACAATTGCAGAAGGACGCTTCGCTGAGGGCTTCTGCTGAGCATTTTGGGGAAGGGGAGGATACTGCGCACGCATCGTAGGAGTCGGACTAGCGGTCCGTTCTTCCATCGTGGGAGGCTGCTGACCTTGTCCAGCTGATGTCGCCGTCATCGACTGAGGCCGAGCCGGCTGTGCTGCTTGGGCTCCCACGTTATACATCAATGCAGCGGTGGTCCCTGGGGTGAGTTCCGGTCCAGGGGTATAGGGAGCCGTGGGCCTGAGGGCTTGAGGAGTTGGAGTCTGATGGGCAGCCTGACTCGCTACCGCTTGGGCAACTGGCTGCGCCTGAGTGGTCGGAGCAGCTTCGGCCTGAGCCACTTCTGGGGGTGGGATATCGTGGACTTCCTTTTTGAATCCCTTGAGAGCCTTTCCGAAACCCTCTCCGATTTGCGGTAACCGACCGGCGCCAAAGATGATCAAGACGATCGCGAGGATGATGATGAGTTCGGAAATTCCCATTGTACCGAACATGGTACGTTCCCCACCATGAGAAAGGTGAACAGGCTATTTGCCCAGCCCCACGATAACTAGTTCAACTCTATAGGCCGATACAATACGGTGTCAAGGAAGGACCAGCTGGACTTTTAGAGGATCGGAATGATTTCTTGTTGGAGAGGCAGCCCGAACACAGAGGCTTCACGTTCACCTATATAGACATCGAGTTCACTACGAATGCCGAAGTCCCCCGCTAAATAAATGCCTGGTTCGATCGAGAAGCAGGTTCGAGGAATGAGACGGCGAGTGTCTTGCGTTTCGAGGCCGTCGATATTGGCCCCGTTGCCGTGAACTTCTTCTCCGATCGAATGACCGGTCCGGTGCAGAAAGTGATCGCCGTATCCAGCAGCCTCGATCACACGTCGACAAGCCTGATCAACTTCCCATCCGTAAGGAAACTGTCCACCGGCCACACTCCCTTGTACGTAGGCGAGCGCGGCATCGCGGCCCTGCCGCACGATATTGAAGATGCGACTCTGATTCGCCGGAACGTGCCCGCCGATATAGCCCGTCCAGGTGATATCGGCATATACGGAACCGGGCTCCGCCTGCTTGGCCCATAAATCGATCAACACGAGATCATCTCGTTTTAGCTCAGCGGACCCTGTCCGCGCAGGGCCATAGTGGGGGTCGGCACTGTGGGCATTGACGGCTGCGATTGGAGGACTCGACGTGACCATGCTCGCGTCGTGAATGCGCGAAAGGATGAACTGTTGCAATCCATATTCGCTAAGAACTTGCCCGTGACTGATTCGCGCCTCCACATGGCCAAACGCTTCGTCGACAATGCGCCGCAGGGCTGCGGCGGCCACACGATGCGACTCGAGCTGACGGTCCGTCCACCGTGCCTCAAACGTCTGGACGAGATCAGCCGAGCTGACCACGTCGACACCGCATCCCCTGACCAACTCGATCGTTCCCGCATCCACCCGGGACACGTAGGGCACAGCGTTCAAAGGAGAGTATTGCATCGCCACTCGCCGGGTTCCCGTGAGAACTTCAGCCAGCAACCGATGCTGCTGCTCCCACGAGACATAGCACTCAGCTCGCCCAGGGAGTGACGCAAGGATGTGGGGCTCAATTCGATGCACGATCTTCACCGGCGTGCCTTCAGCCGGAACCCAATAGTACCAACGCCTCGTGACGTGGAGCGTTGGATCGAGTAATAGAATGCGATAGGCCAGTGGATCGCTACCCCGAAAATCGTAAAAGAGCCAGCCATCCATCGTACCGGCTTCGCGAAGAGCCTGCTGAATGTCGAGAACCCGTTGGTGAGGCGCGGTCGTCATCGTCGGCTTGCATCATATCGTCGCCTCTTTGGACCGTCAATCACGCGGCAGCATTAGATAATCATGCTACAATGCGCGCCATGGCTGCTGAGGCCTCGTCGGATACCTCCTCCTACCGGGTCACGCTCTTTTTTGGGCCGGAGCCAGTGGAGGGAAAACCATCCATACAGTACTGCGTGTTTAACGTCAAAAAACGAAGCTGGAAAGGCGGGATTCAAGTCGCTGTCGAAATCAGTCGTGATCAGTTGGATGAGATCGCCAGGGTGCTCCGCTACCCAGAATTTGTAGAGAAGAAATTGTCTGGCCTGTCCACTGAAGACCAACTCTCTTTTCGGAACCGTGCAAATGAGTGCTACGCGCAAGCGATGGGGTGGTGTAAGCTGGATTTGATGTTGCAAGCTGGGATCACACCAGAAAACCAATGTGTCACCGCCGACATGCTCCGTGATGAACTCCGAGACGCAGCGATAAAGCGGGCTGCCTACATCACTTCCTACATACTGGACGAACTCGACCTCCCTCCCAGCGATGCCACTCCTTCCACTTGATAGTCTCTGCCCGGCAGGGGGTTTGCATTCGAAGTTGAATTTGCTATAACCCACAGACGGCCTATTTAGGAATCATGCCTCTAGACGGCGTCACGAGATCACATGGCAATGCCGCCTGATTTTTTTCTGGAAGGAGGAACTTCTGTGAAATTCTATTCGTTGTTATCACATGGGGCCTGGAATCGATCCGTCGCCCTCGTCATCGTCCTGGCGTTGGTCACGGTCACCACTGTTGGTCCTGCTTGGAGCCAGGATAGCCAGCCCGTTGCGCCACCTGTGGCAAGCGACTCGGAAGGCGGCAATGCCTCCAGTGCCAGTATGCAGGCTGCCGCTTTTTTTTCGACCATCCTCTATGCTCCCTTCAAGCTGGCGTTCGCCATCGGAGGAGGCATCGTGGGAGGACTGGCTTATGCGTTCTCGGGTGGTAATGAACAGGCCGCGAAGAGTATCTGGCATACCAGCATGTACGGTACTTATCTCATTACGCCGGAGCATCTCCGAGGAGACCGGCCTGTCCGTTTCCTTGGTGTCGCGGACCAAACGGATGAACCAGCGATGTCACAACCCTCACCGGCACCAACACCGGCACCGGAACCTGTTCGCTGACAATGAAACCGATCATCGGCGTCACGCCTGACTACAACGCCGGTGATCGAAAGGAGTGGGGAGGGCGGGAACCAACTTATTTTCTTCGGGCGCGATATATTCGGGCGATCGAAGAAATGGGAGGCATCCCGCTCATTCTTCCCCTGGTCGCGGACCGAGCGGCGAGAACACGCCTTCTACATGATGTCGATGGGCTCTTGCTGACGGGAAGCGGGCCCGATCTTCCTCCTGCGCTCTATGGAGAACGTCAACGGTATACCTTCCGTGTCATGAGCGAGCGTCGCTCGACCTTCGAGCTGGACATGGTGCAGTTAACACGGAAGGCAGATGTGCCGGTGCTCGGCATTTGCGGCGGAATGCAAACCATGAACGTCGCGTGCGGGGGTAGTCTGTTTCAAGACATTTCTTCCCAATTTGCAAAGCCGCTCCAACACCGGCAACCGAAACCAGCGACCGCACTGTCTCATGCGATCACAATCACGCCAGGAAGCTTGTTGCGTCGAATCATGCGCACCGTCACACTGCGTGTGAATAGTTCCCATCACCAATCGGTGAAAGCAGTGGCACCGTCGTTAGTCGCAAGCGCGGTCGCACCAGACGGGATCATCGAAGCTATTGAATCACCTACCCATCGATTTTTCCTCGGCATCCAGTGGCACCCAGAGTTCCTGTTCGATCGCTACCGCCTCCATCGACGTCTCTTTGAAGCCTTTCTGCGCGCCGCCTCTCACCGGACAGGCTAAGCGGGCATGGGGAACCGCTTGATCGACCAGCCGGATTGTCGAACATCGCCTGCTATACTTGATAAATATGGGCAACCACGTCCTCGATCAGGCGGGACTGACCTCGATCTCCTCTCGCACCGAGGGATCGGTGATTAGCCGTCTCTTTCGCACTAAATCGATCCCCCAGATCCTCGCGGATGCGGAGCACCCGGATCATCGGCTCAGAAAAACCCTGACGGCCTGGGACCTCACCTGTCTCGGAATCGGCGCCATCATCGGGACAGGCATCTTCGTACTCATCGGCACCGCGATCGTGGGAGATAGTCACCGGCCCGGGGCCGGCCCAGGAATCATCCTGTCGTTCATCCTGTCGGGAGTAACCTGCGCGTTAGCCGCCCTCTGCTATGCAGAATTTTCCGCCATGATTCCTGTCGCCGGGAGTGCCTACACCTATTCCTACGCGACGCTCGGGGAGTTCCTCGCCTGGCTTACCGGCTGGAATTTGATTCTAGAATACGGCGTGGCCTGTGTCGCGGTCGCCATCGGATGGTCGGGCTACTTCAATAATTTATTGAAACTGGCTGGACTCGAACTGCCCTACTGGGCGACGCATGCACCAGGAGGGGCTGACGGAGGAATCGCCAATATTCCTGCCGCAATTATCGTGCTTCTCGTCACCGTCGTCCTTGTTATTGGAATCAAAGAAAGTGCGAGAGCCACCGGTATGATTGTCGTGGTCAAGCTGGCCGTCATCCTGTTTTTCATCGGGGTCGGTGCTCCAGCGGTCAACCCGGAGAATTGGACTCCGTTCATGCCGCAAGGATTTGCCGGCGTACAGTCTGCAGCGGCCATCATCTTTTTCGCTTATATCGGGTTCGATGCAGTCTCCACGGCGGCAGAAGAGGCCCGCAATCCCCAGCGTGATGTCCCGCTAGGCATTATCGGTTCATTGCTGGTCTGCACCGTCTTGTACATCTCCGTCGCCGCGGTACTCACCGGCCTCATTCCGTCGAGCAAGATCGATATCCATGCACCAGTCGCGGAAGCACTGAGCCTCGTCGGCTTCAAGTGGGGTGCCGCCATCGTCGCCATCGGCGCCGTCGCCGGCATCACAAGCGTTTTGGTCGTGATGATGCTTGGGCAAATCCGTGTGTTCTTTGCCATGTCGCGCGACCGGCTGCTGGGGCCATGGCTGTCCAAAGTTCATCCCAGCTTCGGAACGCCGCACCGGGCTACGATCCTCACCGGCGTTACGGTCGCAGTGCTGGCTGCACTGATTCCGATCGGGGACGCGGCGGACCTTACCAATATAGGAACCTTCTTCGCGTTCGTCCTGGTATGCCTTGGTGTGATGATCCTTCGGTACACCAAACCGAACCAGCCGCGTCCATTTCGCCTTCCCTTTATGCCATTTGTTCCGATCTTGGGGATGCTCGCCTGCCTCGGTCTCATGACAGCCCTGCCTCAACTGACCTGGATTCGCTTCGTCGCCTGGACGATCGTAGGAATCCTGGTTTATCTGTTCTACGGGCTAAAACACAGCAGACTTGCCGAACCGGCGCCTGCAACCAGCTCATCGAGTGTTCACTAACGGGAAAAGCGAAAGATATTAGGTGGATTCGCCGGTGGATGGAACTGTAGGGGTCGAGGCTGCAGCTGGCTGGGTCTCAGCAGACGCACTTGGCTGAGTAGCCGCGGCAGGCTTCGGGGGAGCAGGTGGTTTCGGCGGGGCGGCTTTCTCTGGTTTGATCCCGCCTTCCCAGGCAGGACCTGAATACATTTCGGCTGAGAGACCCCTGGTCTTCCATTTCTCTTCGAAGTCGGCAGCCGCTTTATTCGGAGTCTCACCCGTCCCAATCACGTCGTTCCACGGATAGGCCTTTGGACCAATCTGGCATCCGGTTTCTGTCCGCTTCAAATACAAGGCGATAGGATTCCCACGGTACGGTCCGAGGTAGATGTGGACACAGCCGACATACTCGAGCAGATTTGTCACGCCCGCCTCCAAGAGGGGGGCATGATGCCACAACTCATTGGAATCAGGCAAGCCGTGGGAGGGCCACCTGCCTGCTCCCCCCTCCTGACAGAGCCTCATGATGAATTCGCGATCGTTCGACGCGTGCGGGGAATGAGCGAATTGGATACAGAATTCCTCATCTGAGAAAACACTATGGTGACGTGGCAGGGGATGGAGCCGGACGTTTGCGAACCAAGAAGACGCCCACGACGAGCACCATGATCACGGTGACGTTTAGACCTACGTCCATGAGATATTGATAAAACTGCGTATCGGTCATGGAGGGAAGATGGGAGAGTTCGGCGCTGGCGGTGAGAATTCGTCTCGTACAGGCAATGATACCGACAGCCAGATAGGGTTCGAGATCGAGGATCTCCGTCTGGAGAAATCTGATCACGGTTCGGAACAACTCGAGCAAAATAATGACGAGCAACAGGTCGTTCAATAGCTTCAGGCCCGATTGCAAGAGGCCAACCTGACCGGCCTTCATGACAAAGGCGTACCAGGCGTGCGCAAAGATCAGCATCCCGAGGACCAGCAGGCTGAAGCCAGCGGTGAGGTAACCGAGTCGGTCGAGCCATTCCATCACCCCGCACCAGCGCTTCATGAGCTCTTTTCGGTTCTGCATGAGTCCCTCCGGTTGGTACGGTTAGGCTGTGCCCGACGGTCCAGTTTCTCTTGGCTCGGGCGCGCTCATTGGACTGTATTTAAGTTCTTTTACGGAACTCGTCGTGAGGGAATGCCCGCAACAGCGGATTTCCTTAAATCCCGCGCCACCGCCCATGATCATCACACGCAGACCGCAGGAATCTGGGTAGAGGAGCTTCTCATCGATGACCACAGCTATCGGCAAGGCTCCCTTTTTTCGACCGGTGGACCGTCCCATCTCGGAGACGCGATCCTCATCGGTCAGCTCGTGGTCGCAACAGACGATTTTTTCAAAGCCCGCCCCGCCGCTCATGACCTTGACCACTAATCCGCAAGAATGCGGATGCCGCTTATGTTCATCGATCAAATCGCCCTTTTTCAAACTCATCGCGTCTCCCTATCAGGAAAGGAACTGGTTCGTCATACCTCCGCCGACGCCACCGACTGCTCATACCGTCCTTGTGCCTGCTGAATCGAATGGAGCAGAGCCTGATGGGTTCGGCACCCGACGACCAACTTCGCATCCGAGATGAGGGCCTGTCGGTAAGGAGTGACAAAGTGCTCTTTGATTCGTGCGATGCGCGCGGCCGATTGGTCCAGTCGTTCCATCGAAATGTTCCCTGAGGCCACCGCCTCCTCAATCGCAGTAAACCCAGCAACTTCCCGGTCACGATCCTTGCAGATCAACAAGACATCGCAGCCGGCTAAGACCGCACGGACTGCCGCATCTGCAATGCCGTAGTGATCAATGATCGCATGCATTTCGAGATCATCCGTAAGAACCACCCCGTCGTACCGCATGTCATGACGCAATAACTTCGTAATGATCGTCGATGACAAGGTGGCCGGGAGTTTCTCGTCGAGGGCACGGTAGCAGACATGAGCCGTCATGATCGTTGCGACACCCTGAGCAATTGCATGGCGAAACGGCGGGAACTCGATCGTCTCCAAGCGCTCGCGTGCAGCCTCGACGACCGGGAGTTCCTTGTGAGAATCGGCGTTGGTGTCGCCATGGCCGGGAAAATGTTTCCCGCAGGCGATGACCTGATGGTCTTGGAGTCCAGCTGCCGTTGCCCATCCCAGCTCAGACACGACATTCGGGGCTGAGCCAAAGGCACGGTCCCCGATGACCGGATTGTCGGGATTGCTGTTGACGTCGAGCACCGGGGCCATATTCATATTGATCCCGACCGCTCGGAGTTCTTTCGCAATCGTCGCTGCGGCTGCATAGGCCAATTCCGTCGAATTGCAACAACCCAGCACATGGCAGGGCGGGAAAATCGTAAAGCCCTTGGGGAGTCGAGATACTCGACCGCCTTCTTGATCGATCGCAATCAAGAGCGGGGAATGGGGGCTGCACCGTTGGAGATCGTTTGTCAGTTCGACAATTTGGTCGACGGATTCCAGATTCCGCGAGAAAAGAATGACACCGCCCGGTTTGTACTCCTTGATGAACGAAGCCAGGTCGGATGTCACGGAGGTCCCCATGAATCCGACCATAAAGAGTTGGCCGATTTTATCTCGCGAGCTCAATGAGCGCCCGAGCACCTTAGAGACTCCGATCGATGAGACATTGGATCAGTAACCTAGTCCCGATGCCGGTGGGCCCCTTCGGTATGTATGCCCGTTCCCGCTCGCTCCAATCCGTACTCGCGATGTCCAAATGGATCCAGGGACAGTCTCCGACAAACTTGCTGAGAAAGAGCGCAGCCGTGATCATGCCGCCGCCACGGCCCCCGATGTTGCGCATGTCCGCCACATCGCTTTTCAATTGTTCGAAGTATTCGTCCCAGAGCGGCATTTCCCAGACACGCTCGCCGGCCCTGAAGCCGGCCTTCCGCACTGCGTCTTTCAGTTTGCCATCCGTACCGAACATGCCGATGGCAAACTGCCCGAGCGCCACGACACAGGCCCCGGTCAGTGTCGCAATATCGATCAATGCCGCTGGTTTATAGCGCTGGGCATAGGCCAGCGCATCGGACAGGATCAGGCGGCCTTCGGCGTCGGTGTTCTGAACCTCCACGGTTTTTCCCGACAGCGTCTTCACGATGTCGCCCGGTTTCATCGCTCGACCGCCCGGCATGTTCTCCGCCACCGGCAGGATGCTGATTAGTCTGAGCGGGAGCTTCAGTCGCGCCGTGGCCCGCATGGATGCCAGAACTTCGGCTCCGCCGGTCATATCTGCCTTCATGTGCTCCATATTTTCTGCTGGCTTCAGCGAAATTCCGCCGGTGTCGAAAGTAATGGTCTTGCCCACCAGCACAACCGGTCGTTCATCTTTTTTCTTTGTTCCGTTGTACTCAAGGATGATGAATTTGGGCGGTTCGTGGCTTCCACGCGCCACACCGAGTAGAGCACCCATCCCCAGCTGTTCCATGTCTTTCTGTTCCAGAATTTTGAGGCTGACGCCCGGTTCCTTCGCGACCGCCTTGGCCTCGTTGGCGATTCTCGATGGCGTCATGACGTTGGAGGGATGATTGCACAGATCCCGAACGAGGACCGTTGCCTCAGCCGTCGCGACACCCCGTCTGATGCCTTCGGCCAGCTGGCGCAGCTGGCTTTTCTGGGGAGCCAGGATGATCATCGCGATGACGTCCTTGGACGATCCTTTCTCGCTACGGTAGGTGGTGAACTGATAGTTCCCCAGGATCGTTCCTTCAACCATCACCTGGGCGACTTCTACCAAATTAGAACCCTTGGGTGTCACCGTCGGGAGCACCACCGCAAACGCCTCGACTTTGGCTTGGCGAACCCGCTTAACCGCATGCCCCAGGGCTTGGCGGAGGCTATCAAGCGTCACATCCTTTTTCTTCCCGAGACCAATGAGCACAAGTCGTTTCGCCGGTATCTTCTCCTGAGTGTGATAGAGCAGAACCTCGTTCGCTTTACCTTCGAATTCCTTGGAGTCAATGAGGCCCCGCAACGCACCACCCAGCATCTTGTCGAGCGAGGCTGTGCCCAGTTGGGTCAGCCCGTCTCCTTCACAATGGAGGAGCACGAGAATTTCGGCTGGTTCCGACTCCGCTCGTCCGACTTTCGCGTTGACTTGCATGACAGTCATCCTTGTCTCCTTGTACGCGCTGTCAGCCTTCAGCTTTCAGCTAGAACTGATCGCTGACGGCTGAGAGCTGATGGCTACTCATTTAGACACCACGCATATCCGGCGTCCAAATTAGCTTGTGCAGTTGCGTCTGCACTCGCACCGGCAATCGATCCGCGAGCACCCATTCGGCCATCTGGCGAAGCTCGAGCGTGCCGAACACGGGGCTAAACAACACTGTACAGCGATTCGCGAAATCGTATTGGGCGATGATATCGCGCGCCCACTCGTAGTCGGCCCGGTTCGCCAAGACAAATTTGGCTTCGTCTTTCGCGGTGAGTTTCTGCACATTCGGCCAGTGCATGCGATCTGTCATCCCGCTTCGGGGGCATTTGATGTCCAGGATTACGCGGGCTCGAGGATCCACGGTCGTGATATCAATCGCGCCGCTGGTTTCGATCAAAACCGTGTACCCGGCATCGCAGAGCTTGGAGATGAAGGGGAAACATCCCGGTTGCGCCAAAGGTTCTCCACCGGTGACTTCCACGAGGGAACAGTCAAAGGCCCGAACCTGTGACAGAATATCTTCATCTGATTGTTCCTGACCTCCATAGAACGCGTATTCCGTATCACACCAGCTGCAACGCAGCGGGCAGCCGGTCAGCCTGACAAATACGCAGGGGCGACCGGCATAGGTTGATTCGCCCTGGATACTGTGAAAAATTTCCGTGATTCGCATCGCTAGGTCCAGCGTTCGACTGCCCAACCCTGACGCCGTGCTAGCCGATTCATGCCACGGATGGGATTGATCACCAGCGGGTGACCGACCAGTTTGAGCGTCTCGAAGTCACCTGGACTATCTCCGTAGGCAAAGGAAGCCGCAAGATCGATTCCTTTTTCCTGCACATGGGCCAGGATGAGAGCTTGCTTCCCCTGGCCGTAGGGCAGCGGCGGAGCGAGTTCTCCGGTATAGACCGAGTCTCGCTGGATCGGGATGGCAGAAAAGACGGTCGTCACATCTAGGAACACCGCAAGAGGAGCCACTAAAAAATCAGGGGCACCCGTGACGAGGATAATGTGATGCCCAGCTCGACGATGGTGCTCCAATCTCTCAGACCCCTGCGGGGAGACTCTGGGAATCATCTCCGACTGGCAAAACTGCTCAGCGTACCGCTCGATCTGAGAGGACCGTTTGCCTGCAAGATAGAGTTTGCGTTCACGCAATGGGTGGAGCGAGAAGGAGCGGCTCCTCCGAAGCAACCACCAAAGACTCTCCACCAGCTCACGCCAACTCACAACGCCGTGACGCCAAAGGAACTGGAAGAACCTGACCTCGCAGGCGACTCCGGGCAACAATGTATTGTCGACGTCGAAGAACGCCGCAGCGGGTGTCGACGATCGAATATCTGACGGGTGATCGAGCACTGGATTGATCATGTGCGGGCGGTACACGATGTTGGCGTAATCAGGTGAGCCCGAGCGACCCGATTCTACCGGACGGTCCGTTGATTGACAAGGATTTTGGCCTACTTCTATAATGCCGCTCCCTCTGACTCGTATACAGCACTCATTCCCTTCGATCCGGGGCAGGATGGTCAAACAAGCCTGTGACCAGACCGCAGCGAGTGATGAGGCGATGCATACGGTAGTCCGCACACGGAGCTTTTGAGCGATGCGAGAACGCCGTCACAGGCTTTGTTGCAATATCCCGTAGGGGCCGAAGTGGTGGAATGGCAGACACGCACGTTTGAGGGGCGTGTGGCGCAAGCCGTGCGGGTTCAAGTCCCGCCTTCGGCACCAATACCTTCTCTCATCCATTCGATACTCTTAGCCGATCAGCCGACTCCACCATCCATCGTGCGCTGCGAATCTCTTCGCATGAAGTCGTTGCCTATATGGTCGGAACTTCCTGTAAAATCTTGCCATCCTGTCCCTTCACCATTTCCTTTCGTTGACAACCATACCGATAGGACCCACACTAGCCTCCCTCGTGGGAGCACGCCAAATGGAAGGCCAAATTGTGATAACGCCTCGATGGTGGGCGCGCCCATTACACGTCCTACTCGGTAGTCTTGTCGTGGCAGTCGGAGCGTGGTTGGCCTGGGAAACGCTGTCCCTGAGCTGGGTCGCCGTGCTCACAGTGGTTGCAGGAGGGTTCTTATCGTGGCAAGGGTCCACGATCAGGCTGACGTGGGCTTGGACGACGTTACTCCTAGGCCTGGAAAGTCTGGCCTGGCCACTCGTGACCATGTTTCAAATTCGTCAATCGACAACGGAGCCCAATGACGATCAGATGAGCATGATCCTCTCTGCTGTCGTCGCGGGCCTCATCTCAGCCGTCTTCTGGATCTCGTTTTCGTATGGATTGTTCAGACAGACCGATCGGAACCGCTCGGATCAATCTGCCACCACTCTAGCTCCACAGCCTGTCGCGCCAGGTGAACATCGACGCAAGAAGCGCTAAGAATTACCACATCTCGATCGGATCGACATCCACGTCGAATTTCACCGATCGTCGACGGGAAGTCCGTTCCATCTCCTCGACCGACCACCGGACAGTTTGCAGCGCCACTTCTCGATCGGTCGCCTTGATCAAGATCTGCCATCGGTATCGCCCGCGGAGTCGCGGCACTGGCGCAGGAGCTGGGCCGAGCAGCATTATCCGACTGGTTTTGTCGAACATGCTGGCATCGGTGGTGTGAGCTTTTGTGTGGTTGCCTGAAGAAACACGGTCCGTCAAGCGAGCCATCCAGGTCGTCGCGGCATCTTGAACGATCGATTCAAGAACACCTGAGACATGGAGCGCAATGAGATGAACTGCGGGAGGGTATCCGAGTGCCACTCGGTGGGAGAGTTCGGTTGAGACGAACCGAGACTCATCATGCTCCACCACGGCCTGAATGGCGTGGTGAGTTGGATGATACGTTTGGATGATAACGGTGCCTCCGACTGAGGCCGGCCGTGCGAGATCGATAGCATCGAGAAGGGTGTGATACGTTCGCTCCGCAGCGCGAAAATCCGGCACGCTCAGCCCGGCGTCGGCCTGCACAACGCCGACGATGCTGACCGGAAGAATGGCCCTTCGCCGAAAGAGGAGTTGGGTCCCGACAAGGAAATCCCACTCACGCTTCTGCACTTTCTGCCAGGTAATGGTCGCCTGGGACGGACGCTTCATCGTATCTCCATCGACACGGAGAACCCTTGCTGAAGGAAAGGACCGTCGCACTTCTTCCTCCACCC
>Ga0335070_10001408_pt1 | contig 27737 bp, 26 predicted proteins | sample Lox_Sample_13_FD_206722 | JGI IMG/M metagenome (GOLD analysis project Ga0335070, IMG submission 206722) | Soil microbial communities from Loxahatchee National Wildlife Refuge, Florida, United States - Lox_Sample_1.3 | ecosystem: Environmental > Terrestrial > Soil > Wetlands | place: USA...
AACCACGCCGGGGTTGACGTGCCACGGTTGGCACGCTGGTCACTCCCCAACTTTGCGCAAGGTCGGGCCGGTCACAGGCATCGACCTCGATTACGGATAGTGTACAATCAAAAAAGGAGAAAATCTGTGTTACACTCCAGGCCTGTAAACCGTTTTTTGTTTGTTCTGGTGACCCTGGCTATTCTCGGCAGTGCATGCAACATGCCGACTCCCACGACCACAACCGCGACCACCATTTCCCCGGCAACCAATCCCCCGCCGATCCCATCCCTGACGCCTACCTTGGCTCCTCAGGTAACCACCGTGACTCCGACGGTCCAACCCACCGGAACGAGCCCATCCCCAAATCCCACATCGACTGGCGCACCGCCCAATCCAACCTATCTGGACGATCGCAGCACACCAACTGGTTTGATCCTATCCTATGTCAATGCTATTAATTTAAAGCAGTATCTCCGCGCTTATTCCTACTGGCGCAGCGGCAGCCTGACCCAAACCTTTGACCAGTTCCAGCAGGGTTATCAAAACACGGCTTCTGTTCTGGTGACCCTGGGGACGATAAGCGGGGATGCCGGCGCGGGGCAAATGTATTATACCGTCCCTGCGGTGCTGGTCGCCCAGACGACCGCCGGAGAAATTCAAACCTTCTCAGCCTGCTACACCCTGCATCTCTCGAACCCGGGTATCCAGACCGAGCCGCCTTTTATCCCGATGGGCATTAATTCCGGCGCGGCCAAACCCGCTGCGAATGGGTCCATTCCGGCCAACCTGTTGGCTCATGCCTGTGATGGCTTTCCACAGGGCACGCCGATTAACCCCGCGCCAGTCACCCATCCCGGCGACATCACCCCGGCGAATTTCCTGGATGACCGCAGCACCCCGCAGGAAGTTCTTTCGTCTTACTTCAACGCGGTGAACCGCAAGGAGTACGCTCGGGCTTATTCTTACTGGGAAGATGCCGGGACCTCGCAAAACGTTCCCCCATTTTCCCAATTCCAGCAGGGCTACGCCAATACAGCCTCCGTCCAGATTACGACCGGGCAGGCGCGCAGTGATGCGGGCGCCGGGCAGTTGTACTACACGCTCCCAGCGGTATTAAAATCGAAAAACGCCGATGGATCAGCCCAGACGTTCTCCGCCTGTTATACATTTCACATCTCCCAACCGGCAATCCAGGCGACTCAACCCTTCAGGCCGCTGGCGATCCGCTCGGCCACGGCCAAATCCGTCCCAAACAACTCTGATACTTCAGCGCTGCTTGGCCAGGCCTGTGTTGGCCAGCCATAAAATGCCCTTTTGTCACGAGCTAGTGGGACACCCAATTCCTCTAGCCTGTTTTCGGTCAATCTTTTTTAGTCTGGTTTTTGCCGTTTGGAAAGCTTTCGGCTCGACGGATGCGTTTGCTCAATGCAGGGTGGGAATAAAACAGCCACTCGACCCAGGGTTCGGGATCGGCGTCGGCCAGGTTCTGGTTTGCCAGGCGGGTGAGCGCTGAGGCATAGGCTGCGCCATTACCGGTCAATTCCAGGGCATACTGGTCAGCCCGTTCCTCCCGCCAGCGGGAATACGCATTGCTCAAGGGCATGGTGATCAGGACAAAGATGCCCAGGGCTAGCCCCAGCAGCGGCAGCGACGCCGGGTCCGCTGGTCCCTGCAGGCCAAAGACTCCCACGCCCCAATTCAGCACCAGCGAAGCCAGGTACATACCGGCCAGGGTAATCAGGCTCTCGATGACGATCCCCGCCGGAATATCTTTGTGGACGTGATGGCCCAGCTCGTGGGCGAGCACGGTTTCGATCTCATCCGCTGAAAATTCCAAGATCAACGTGTCTCCGAGGATGACTCGCCGCGTATTGCCCAGACCGGTCAGCGCGGCATTGGCTGATTTGGTTCGTCGGCTCATGTCAAATTTGAACACACCCTGCACTCCAGTGCTGGCTTTGCGGGCCAGGCTCATCAACCGTTCGACGAGGTCAGCGTGATCCGCGCCCAGCGGGATCACCTTATAGAATAAAGGCATGATCAGCACAGGCGCAAGATTGGCCATGAGCACGGTGAAGAGCAGCAACACCCCGGCAACCCACAACCACCAGGTCTGAGGGGCAGCGCGCAGCAGGATGTATACAATCTCAAGCAAAATCAGTCCCAATCCGGCGCCGATCAAGATCCCTTTGATCTGGTCTTCAACCCAACCTTGCAGTGTAGCGGTAGACTGTCCAAAGCGGTGGGGGAGTACAAAGGCGGTGTAGTACTCCAGCGGCAGGTTAATCAGGAAATAGATCCCCCCAATTCCTGCGGCAAACAAAGCAACCAGTAGATATACGTTACCGGTCAGCCCGCTGAGTGCGGACCGCAGGCTGGTCGCCCAGCCAAAAATAAGCCAGGCAAGGAGATAGATCAGGCTGAAAGCCAGGCCAATAATTTCCCAACGGCGCTGGATGCGCGCGTACACTTTGGCCTGTTTCTGGCGCTCTGGATCGAGGACGACAGTTTCCATGCGTTAATTATAGCTCACGGGTTTCCAGTTTTTCGATCTTTTCCACCCTGAGAATTGGCTCGCCACGCCCTTCGTCGATTTCGATCACACCAGTGGCCAGGATCGGCTCCGTATCAAGCACGTTCTGGTAGCGGCGATATACTGCGGGAAAGAATACCAGGTCAAGCATCCCTTCCAGGTCTTCCAGAGAGAGGAACACGATCGTTTCCCCTGAATCCATCCTCCCACGGTGCCAGCTCTGCCGGACGCCCGCGACGCAGACCTTTTCACCGATCCGGCCTGCGGCTTCCACCGTCGTGATCGCCCCTGCTTCCTTGATCTGTTGAGAGAAAAGCTCCAGGGGATGGGCATCCAGGGTCACCCCCAGCAGCGCTTCCTGGGCGGCAATCCTTTGCTGCAGCGACCAGTCTTCTTCTTCCGAACCGCCCCATTCGAAAAGGGCTATCTGCCCGGGCCGCCATGCATTGCGGCGGATGCGGTCGAGGAGGCCCGGAATGGTTCCCAGCCCGTCGAGCCCTCCGACGCGGACGAGGTTTTCCACCTCGATCTGGCGAGGGTTGACTTTGGTGAGGAATTCGCTCAAAGAGTTGAACGGCTTTCCGTGGAGAATCCGCTCCTGCGTGGCGTGGGTCAACTCGGGAACCTGGTCGAGACCCATAAAGAGGACCGGCTCTCCTTCCGGGTAAGCCACACAGAAATCCGTGCGCGAATGGTTGATGTGCGGCGCCTTGATCTTCAATCCCAGCCGGCGCGCCTCCGTCAGGTACACGCGCTGACTGTAATATCCGCCCCAATTGGCCAGGACGGCGGCCATAAACTCAGCGGGGAAATGAGCCTTGCACCAGGCCGATTTCCAGGCCACCTGCGAATAGGAGGCGGCGTGGGCTTTCGGGAATCCGTACCCGGCAAAAGCGGCCATCATCTCCCAGATCTGTTCGGCGATCTCTTGGGGTATCCGGTGGTTCAGATACGCCCCGGCGATAAATTTCTGGCGCAGTAACTGCATCTGTTTTCCCGGGTCGAAATGACTCATCGCCCGGCGCAGCAGGTCCGCTTCCGCTAGGTTGAGCCCGGCCAGGTCGTGGGCGATGCGCAGGACCTGCTCCTGGTAAAGGATGACCCCATACGTATCGTCGAGGAGGGGAGCCAGCGCCGGGTGGATGTGCTGGATTGGTTCTTCGCCTTTGAAGCGCCGCACAAACGCGTCTTTCAGACCGCCTTTGAGCGGACCCGGGCGGTACAGGGCCAGGGCAACCATCACATCGTCCGGAGTTCGCGCGCCTATCTCGCGAAGCGTCGCCCGCATCCCCGGGCTTTCGATTTGAAAACAACCGATCGTCCGGCCTTCTTCGATCAGGTTTGAGACCTTTTGATCCTCGAGCGGGATGGTATCCAGTATCTGTAAAGGTGACTGGTATTCTTTCCGCTTCCAAGAATGGAGCGCGTCGGCAACATCTCCCAGGACGGTCAACCCACGAATCCCCAACAGGTCGATCTTCACCAGGCCCAGGGCTTCCACGGATTTCAAATCCATTTGGGTGATCAGCACTCCCTTGTTGGATGGTTGGACCGGGATGAGATCGCTCAGCGAGATAGGTGAAACGATCACCCCGCCAGCATGGACGGATAGGTGGCGGGGCAGATCCAGCAACGCTTCGGCCTGGCGGAAAATCTCCAAGAGGTAAGGGTCGGGGTTGGCGGCAGCCAGCTCCACGAAAGGAGAAGGTTTCGGCGTATAGACCTCAACCGGCGTGGTCTGGATCACCTTGGTTGCATCCGGCGCCTGGTAAAAAAAGCGGTGCGGGATCGCTTCGACCAGCGCGCGCACCCGGTCAGGAGGCAGGCCGTGCGCCTTGGCGGTGTCCCCCAGCGCGGACCTTGGGCGGAAGCGGTTGATCGTTCCCACCATAGCGACCCGATCGCTCCCATAAGTATCGAAAACGTGCTGGATGATGCTGTCTCGCCGTCGCGAACACAGATCGGTGTCGATATCCGGTGGGGTGGATCGAGCCGGGTTGAGGAAGCGCTCGAAATACAGGTTTAGGCGCAGCGGATCTGGAGTGGTGATCCCGAGGCAGTGCGCAACCAGCGAAGAGGCGGCGGACCCGCGGGAGGAGACGGGGACGCCGGTTTTCTGCGCATAGGCAATAATCTCTTCCATAATCAGGAAGATGCCTTCATAGCCGCTGGCCGAGATCACTTTCAATTCGTGAGCCAGCCGCTTTTCGATCTCTGGAGTCACCTCGCCGTAGAGACGTTTTGCCCCCGCTTCAGCCCTCACCCGCAGGACCATGGCCGGATCGACGCCGGGGGGAAGGGGAATGATCGGGTAGTGAGGTTTATTCAGGGGCAGGCTGAATCCCTGGCACCTGGCTGCGATTTCATCGGTCACCGCCAGCGTCTCCGGGTATGCGCCAAACCACTGGCGCATCTCCCCTTCTGTCAGCATCCTGGCGGTATGCGCCGGGGGATATGCAGATGAGGACAGCTTTCCCAAAGGCTCGTTAGTCCGGATCGCCGCCAGGGTTTTCAGCAACGGTGCTTGTTTCGGGTCCAGCGCGTAGACCGGTTGGACGGCCGCCGCTGGCGCCCCGAGCCGTTTTGCCAACCCGAGCTGCCGGAGAAACGCCGGCGAATCCTCACCATCCGCTTTCGTCACCCCAATGTACAGTCGATCCCGGAAGAGATCGGTCAGTTGAAAGTAATGGTCTTCGTTGGTGTCTTCCAGCCCAATCGCCACAGCCAGTAAACCTGGTGTCAGGCGCGCCAGCAGCGCCAGGTTGCATTTTCCCGCACGCTCACCCGGCTGGCTCTGGATGGAGGTGATCAGGTGGCACAGGCTGGACCACCCATTTTCCTCAGCGACCAGCAAATTGAGCATGATGGGCGCAGTGGAGGGCATCTCCAGGATAATCTCGGTACCCAGGATGGGCTGGATCCCTGTCTTCTGGCAGGCGTGAACGAATTCCACAGCGCCTGTGAGGCTGACGTGATCGGTGATCGCCAGGGCAGACATTCCCCCTGCCTGCGCAGCCTGCGCCAGCGCTTCCGGGGTCGGCAGTGCTTGCAGCATTGAATAACAGGAATGGAGGCTGAGATGAGTCGCCATAGATACTTCGATTTTACCCGGTTCTGATCAGGATTGAAACAATCACCATTCCCATTTTGGATCCCTGGCCATAGTCACCAAAAAATAACGATCTTTTAGTTCATTTTTACTGAAACTTCACCATTGTTTAATTGGATCCACGAAAATCTGTCCGTACAATATACCATAGCAGCATGGGAAGGATCCCTGGCCGGAAATTCTTTTCCATCAATCCAGTATCGGCGTAGTTATGGTTCAAACTTCGATTTGTTTTTCACAAAATGATGATCGTCTGTCGTATCAGGCGTACCTGCTCGATCATATCAACGACGCGTTGATCGCCTGTGATAATGATTTACGCCTGACTGCCTGGAACCACGCCGCCGAGACCACCTACGGTTGGGAAGCCGGGGAGGTGCTGGGAAAACCCGTCGACGAGGTACTGGCTTACCCAGATCCGGCGCCTCACGACATTCGCCAGATGTATGACCAGCTCCTTGCAAACGGCCAGTTTTTCGGCGAGATGATCCACTCGCGAAAGGATGGCACGCCGGTTTTTATTGAAAGCCGAACGATTGCCTTAAAAGACGCGGATGGCAACTGTAATGGCTTCGTCAGCGTTAACCGCAACATCGCCGAGAGGATCCTGGCCCAACAGGCCCAGGCACAGCTCGCGGCGATTGTCCAGTCATCGGACGACGCCATTTTTGGAAATTCTACCGAGGGCTTGATCACGAGCTGGAATAAAGCCGCCGAGCGCATGTATGGGTACAGCGAAGCGGAAATTCTGGGCCTGAGGTCCCATGTCCTGGCCCCACCCGACCGGCAGGAGGAAGTCGACCGGACCCTGGAGAAAGTCAACCGGGGGGAGAGCATCGAGCATTTTGAAACGGTCCGCGAGCGAAAGGATGGCCGCAAGATTAACGTCTCGCTGACAATTTCGCCCATTGTGGAAGAAGGCCGGGTGACCGGTTCGGCGGTGATCGCGCGTGATATCACCCTTCAAAAACTTGCCGAACAGAAATTGCTGAAGACCGCGGAAGACCTGGCGCGCTCGAATGCGGAGCTGGAACAGTTCGCCTACATCGCCTCGCACGATCTCCAGGAGCCTCTGCGGATGGTGACGAATTATCTCCAATTGATCGAGCGGCGCTATAAGAACCGCCTCGACGCTGACGCCGATGATTTTATCGCTTTTGCCGTCGATGGGGCAGCACGGATGCAGCATCTGATCAATGACCTGCTATCCTATTCTCGGGTTGGCCGGCGAGAAAGCCGCTTCAATCCGGTCGACCTGAATAGGGTTTATACGCAGGTGGTCTCCAACCTGTCGGTAGCTATTCAGGAAAAAAAGGGTGAAGTAACCTGCGATCCGCTCCCTACCATCCTGGGCGATGAACTGCAGTTGGCGCAGGTATTCCAAAACCTGATCGCGAATGGGCTCAAATTCCACGCGCAAGATGCGCCCCGAGTGCACGTCTCTGCCTTTCGCAAAGGGGATTACTGGACATTGGTAGTGAAAGATCATGGGATTGGAATTGACCCCGAGCACCACGAACGTATCTTTGGCATATTCCAGAGACTGCATGGGGTCAACGAGTACCCGGGGACAGGGATTGGCCTGGCGATCTGCAAAAAAATTATCGAGCGGCACCACGGCAAGATCTGGGTTGAATCCCAGCCAAACGATGGAGCTTCATTCCATTTCACCCTTCTGGCTTTATGATATGAACTCGTTCAGGGTATTGGTTAAGAAGGGTACTGCTTAAGAAAGGAATTTATGACGATACTTTCCGGAACCCCGGTTGATATCCTCCTGATTGAAGATAATCCAGGCGACGTTCGCCTGATGCGCGAGGCATTGAAGGACTACCGGGTTCAAAACAAACTCTGGGTGGTTTCTGACGGCCTGAAGGCCATGGCCTTCCTCCACAAAGAGGGGGAATTCTGCGAAGCGCCGCGCCCTGACCTGATCTTATTGGATTTAAACCTTCCGCGAAAAGATGGCCGTTGGGTGTTGCAAGAAATCAAAAACAATGAATCCCTGCGTAAAATTCCCGTGGTGATCCTGACTACCTCGTCGGCTGAGGCAGATATCCTCAAGGCGTATGAGCTCCATGCGAATTGTTACATTACCAAGCCCCTCGATCTGGAACAATTTATCAACGTAGTGATGTCTATCGAGGGATTTTGGCTGACCATTGTGAAATTACCGCCGAAAGAGGAAGCATGAACCCGGCCGATACCCAAATTCTGTTGATCGAAGATAACCCGGGGGATGCGCGGATCATCCGCGAATGGCTGAAGGACGATGTGGAAATCAATTTTCGCCTGGTCCACTGTGCCAGCCTTTGCGAAGGGCTCTCTGCACTGGCGGAAGACCATACTCCTGGTCGGTTGATTTTGCTGGATCTGAATCTTCCCGACAGCCATGGAATCAAGACCCTGTATCGGGTGCGCGACCAGGCTCCCGATTTGCCCATCGTCGTTTTGACCGGTTTTGACGATGAAGCGACTGCTATTCTGGCGGTCCAATCGGGCGCCCAGGATTACCTGGTTAAGGATCACCTCAACGGCGGATTCTTGATCCGCGCCATTCGGTATGCGTTGGAACGCCATTCGCTGCAGGTTCAATTGGCCCGCCTGAGCATGGTCGACGATTTGACTGAGCTGTATAACCGGCGCGGCTTCTTCAAGCTAGCCGAGCAGCAGATGGAATTAAGCCGCCGGCATCAAAAAAGGCTCCTGCTCGTCTACGCCGATGTCGATTATTTGAAAAAGGTCAATGATGAGCTGGGCCATGATGTCGGAGACCAGTTGTTGGTCGAAACTGCGGATATCCTGCGCAAGAGCTTTCGCTCGACGGATATCCTCGCCCGCATCGGTGGGGATGAATTTGCCGTTTTGGCGATTGAATTCTCAGATGGAAGTCCGGAAAATCTGTTATCCCGAATTGAAACCCAGCTTGCGATTGCCAATCTCAGGCCAGAGCGCCGCTATGCGGTATCCCTCAGCCTCGGAGCGGCCATCTGGGATCCTGAATCCGGAATAACGATCGATGCTTTGATGGCTGAGGCGGACAGGCAGATGTACTATCAAAAAAAAGAAAAACACCATTCGATGGAGTAAATTCGAAACAGAATTCACTGATTGTCGTTTAATTATGTGTATAGTTTTGCAGCCTCCGGACTGCCCCGGTTTGACATTTCTGGCCGATTTTGTATAATGACATTGATCTGCTGGAATGGGGTAAAAAGCGGTCCGGTTTTCAGTGTTATATCGGTGTTAATGGTTCACTGAACCGGTCTGAGCTGATCAATACAAATACTATGAATTTTCATCGCCACATAACAGAATTATCACGTTCCCGATTAAAGGCGGCTGGAATTGTAATACTCGTAATGAGTTTTGCGATCGCTGGAATCGCCTCCCTGGTCTATCATTCGGGCGAAAGTTCGGATTACGGCCGGTATCTGATCGACCTGGTCGGCTATCTGGTGGGGATATCTTTCATTGGTGTAATAGCCCTTCTGCTTCTGACCTGGCGCGAGCAGGGTGCGCTCTCTATAGAAATTTCCCTAGCTCGGTTGCTGGCTTCCTTAAACCTCCTGAATGAAAGCGACGATTGGGGAACCATAGCCCAGAAAGTGGTCGAATTTCCCCGTGCAATCCTGCCGCTTCAGGCTTCGCATCTATACATCTACAACCCGGGACCAGGCGCGTACGAACCGGCCGCCTATTGGGCGGCTAATCGATCCTGCGCTATTGGCCAGTCCCTGTTTGACCGGTTATCCACCTGTACAGCCTGCCCAATCGTTCCAAATCCGCGCATTCATCCGGTGCCCCAGCCCCCTGGATCAGGCCAAAGTCCCGGCGAATTTCCTTTCCAGCGGTATTGCTTGCCTCTGACGGTGGGCGGCAGGCCTGTTGGCCTTCTTCACCTGGACTTGCGATCGAACGCAGCACTATCTCAAGACCAGGCCGATATCTTGAACACTCTTGCTCCCCTGATTGGTTTGGTGATCGAAAGAGTCTGGCTGCTGGATCGTGTGAAATCCCATTCAGCGGTAGCCGAAGCCGAGCGCCGCCATATCGCTCAGGAGCTACATGATTCACTGGGTCAAAATATTGCTTATTTGAGGTTGAAATTGGATCAAATCTTGTACCAGCAAGATTCATTGGAACATATCGCCAGCATACAGGATGAGCTAGAAAGAATGCGCGAAACCGCAGACGAAGCTTACCACCAGGTCCGCGAGACCCTCGCCGACCTGCATCCCGATAATTCGAAGGAGTTCATCCGCGTCCTGTCGGACCATGCCCGCATGATTGCCAGCCGGGCTCCATTCCAGTTGGAGATGAGCCAGGAAGGCACACCTTTCGAGCTACGGCCCCATATCCAGCGGCAGGTGCTGTATATCTGTCGCGAAGCCCTGGGAAACATCGAAAAGCATGCCGGAGCAAGCCATGTGCACGTCGCCGTTAACTGGCGTCCCGATGCTCTGCTCATCGAAATGCAGGATGACGGCGTTGGCTTTGAGGTCGAGAGCGTGGACTCGCAAAGCCATTTTGGATTGGGGATCATGCGCGAGCGCGCCAGGAATATCCAGGCAGATTTTTCTGTAGAGTCTCAACCCGGCCGAGGAACGCTGGTGAGTTTATGCGTTCCAATTGGGGAAAGCTCGGACCTGCGTACAGCCTTTCGCCTGCGCCAGGATCTCACCATTCCAATTTTCCGTCCTTCCGCGAAGTGAGGCATCTCCTCAAAGCAACCCTATGAACATTCTCATCGTAGACGACCACATCTTATTTCGAGAAGGGCTAATTTCTCTGGTCAGCCGCCAGCCCGATTTCAATGTCGTTGGGGAAGCCGGCACGGTCGCAGAAGCGATCCTGATGGCCCGAACGAAGCACCCGGATATGATCCTGATGGATTTCACCCTCCCCGACGGAACCGGATTGGACGCCATGCATGCGATCCTGGCCGAAAACCCACTGGCGAAAATTGTCTTCCTCACCATCCACGAGGATGACGAGCGCCTTTTTGGCGCGATCCGGGCGGGGGCCAAGGGATACCTGCTCAAGAATATCCCGGTTGCCAAGCTCGTGGCGGCTATCCGTGGGATGGAGATGGGTGAAGCGCCGATCTCGCGCCAGATGACTATGCGTATCCTGGATGAATTTTCTCACGCCAGTCCAAATGCGTCGGAGCCCGATTCTCGCCTCACCCAGCTCACCGGGCGGGAAATCGAGATCTTACGTGAGCTGGCTACCAACGCCACCAACCAGGAAATTGCTAACCGCATGTATATCTCAGAAAGCACGGTCAAGAACCACGTCCACAATATCCTGGATAAGCTGGGGTTGAACAATCGCCGTGAGGCGGTTGATTATGCCCGGCGCAACGGGCTTCGTATGACGGGGGATTAAAAGCTTTCGAAATGACTGTTGCGTTTTAAATTCAACCAAATATAATCCTTCCTTGGTGTTCTTCTCGGTCTCCTATTTTGCCACCCAACTTGGATCCACGCTGGACCGGCACTTCACCCGGCTGGTTGCCCTGACTGTCATCATTCTGGGGCTGGTATCGATCAATTCGGGGTGAACCTGACCGGGTCGCCGCTCTCAGTCGATAACCTGGTCCGCCGTTTTCCCCGCCAGCCCGAGGCGTTTCAGACGCAGGTCCGTGCCACCTCTTCGGCCAGTTCGTATGCGAACTATGGATCTCTCCTCAAAAGAGGGGAACGGTCATTAACTATTCATGCTCGATGGGGATGTAAACTGGCCAGATGGTGTTTGACCAGTCAAGATCTTATATTCATATAATATTGGTCTGATATAATAAAATGACAATGAGAAAAATCGTTACCCAAAAATTCCGCGTTCCGGATATGGAATGCCCCAACTGCGCCGTGTACCTGGAGTATCTGGAGGATGAGCTTCCCGGGATCCAGTTCATTTCCGCGTCCTACCAGAAGCTGTTACTGGAAGTGGAATACGATGCAGATCATGTTTCCATGGAGGAGATCCTCGCGGCAGCCCATGAGATCGGCTATCACCCCGAACCGGTTGCCAATAGGTAAAGAATGGCTGAAGTCAAGAATGTTACCATGCCCGTGACGGGCATGACCTGCGCTAACTGCGCCGCTACGATCGAGCGCCAGGTGCGCAAGCTCCCTGGCGTGCAGACCGCCAACGTCAACCTGGCTACCGAAAAGCTGACGGTTTCCTTCAATTCCGACGAGCTAAACGAGCAGGGTATCATCGCTCGCGTGGAGCGCTCCGGGTACGGCGTGGCCCTGGGGAAAACCGAGCTGCCCATCGCCGGCCTGAAAGATAATTCCGATGCGGTCAGCCTGGAAAAAACGCTTGCCCGCCAGGCAGGTGTCCTCTCTGCGAGCGTCAGCTACGGCACCGAGCGCGCGCTGCTTGAATTCATCCCTGGAGTGACCAGTATTGCCGAGATCGCGGAGGTGATCCGCAAAACCGGCTTCAATCTGGTTCAGGTAGGTGAAAGCGAGAACATTGAGGACGTCGAGGCTCGGGTCCGCGCAGACGAAGTTTCGCGCCAGAAACGCCTCCTGATCCTGGGCCTGGCGCTGACCATCCCGCTGGTCGTGTACAGCATGCAGCGCGATTTTAGCCTGTTCACCTTTCCCAACGATCAGCTTGCCATGTTGATCCCGGCCACGATCGTCCAGTTCGTGGTTGGCTGGCAATATTACGTAGGAGCCTATAAGAGCCTGAGGGGCGGCGGCGCGAACATGGATGTGCTGATCGCTCTTGGGTCGTCGGTGGCTTATTTTTACTCGCTACTCGTAGCGGCCGGCCTGATTGCCAGCCCTAATGTCTACTTTGAGACCAGCGCGGCGATCATCACGCTGATCATGCTGGGCAAATTCCTCGAAGCTCGCGCCAAAGGCCGCACCTCGGAGGCGTTGAAAGCATTAATGGGGTTGCGTTCCAGGATCGCTCGCGTGATTCGCGATGGGGTCGAATCCGGGATCGATGTCGACCAGGTTGTTGTGGGTGATTTGCTGGTCGTCCGCCCGGGTGAAAAGGTCCCTGTGGATGGAATCATCAGCTCTGGCCGCTCGGCGTTTGATGAATCGATGATCACCGGCGAATCGATGCCGGTCAGCAAGGGACCTGGAGAGGAGGTTATCGGCGCCACGATCAATAAAGAGGGCCTGATCTGCTTCGAAGCCACCAAGGTCGGCAAAAACACCACCCTATCCCAGATCGTGCGCATGGTCCAGGAAGCCCAGGGGAGTAAGGCGCCCATCCAGAAGCTGGCCGATCAGATCAGCGCGTATTTTGTCCCGGTGGTGATTGGCATCGCCTTGATCACATTTGTTGCCTGGATCGGGATCGGCCACGCTAACTGGACTGGGGCGATGATTAACGCAGTCGCGGTGCTTGTCATCGCTTGCCCGTGTGCGTTGGGCCTGGCGACTCCCACCGCAATCATGGTCGGGACGGCTAAAGGCGCGGAGAGCGGGATCCTGTTTAAAAACAGCGAAGCGCTGGAGAGGGCAGGGGGGGTCAACGTCGTGGTCTTGGACAAGACCGGCACCATCACCAAGGGTGAGCCGGCAGTGATGGATATCCTCCCGGCGTCAGGTTTTCACAAGGACGGCGTGCTCTTCCTGGCAGCCAGCGCGGAAAAAGGTTCGGAACATCCCTTGGGCCGTGCGATCGTCGCTGCCGCGCAAGAGAAAGACCTGCATCTGGCGGACCCGCAGCAGTTCCGCGCCGTCAGCGGGTTTGGCATCCGTGCTATGGTCGAAGACCAGTTGGTCACGATCGGGAATCCTCGCATGATGCAAAATGAGGGCGTCGACTTCTCGCTCCTCGAGGGCGATATCACTCGCTTGCAGGCTGAAGGGAAGACTGCTATGATCGTCGCTCGCTGCCTGGAAGATGGCAAGTCTTCGCAGCCGGTAGGATTGATAGCTGTGGCCGACCCGGTCAAACCGGGTTCAGTCGACGCGATCGCCGATCTCCGCCGGCTGGGCCTGGAAGTGGTGATGATCACCGGCGATAATCAGCTCACCGCAGAAGCGATCGCCAGGCAGGTGGGCATCCAGCGTGTTCTCGCCGATGTTTTGCCAGGTGAAAAAGCCTCGGAAATCAAAAAACTCCAGGACCATAAGGTAGTGGCGATGGTTGGGGATGGCATCAATGACGCCCCTGCCTTAGCCCAGGCGAATGTGGGCATCGCGATTGGTACGGGGACAGACGTTGCGATGGCTGCCGCGGGTATTACCCTGCTCGGCGGCGACCTGCGCGGTGTGGCCCACGCGATTTCCCTCTCTCGCGGCACGCTCCAGACCATCGTTCAGAATCTGTTCTGGGCTTTCTTCTACAATGTGTTTCTCATCCCCATCGCTGCCCTGGGGTACCTGTACCCGATGATCGCCGCCGGGGCGATGGCTTTCAGCTCGATCTTTGTCGTCACCAACAGCCTGCGCCTGCGCAGTTACAAGGTCCAGGAGCTATCCCCCAGGAAGTCGCTCCCGCGACAGGTCGCTGAGCTGGCTCCGCGTCTGATCCTACCCGCGGGCACCCTGGCGCTTTTAATTGCTCTCTCGGTTGGCTGGCTGAAACCCGCCGGGATGGGCGGGATGACGGTCGGGAGCGATTCGGCTCGCGAGGCGAGCGCGTACCGGGCGGTGATCGACCCTAAAGTGATCCTGACTCCCGGCATACATGCGCCGGTCGAGATTACGATCATCGATCAGTCTGGCCAACCCATTCCTGAGCTGGGAAGGAGCGCCTCTGGCAATCCTGTCTTCGTGACCGTGGTGAGCCAGGATCAGACCTATCTGGCCGAGGCGGCGCTGGATCCGTTGTCCTCCAGCGAAGCCCAGACAAGGATGATGGGTGGCAGTTCTATGCCTGAGACCGGCCAATCAGCCGGAACCATTCGCCCTACGCTCTTTTTCCCGAGCGCAGGTAATTACGTTATCTTCGTGGAGTTCGACTCTGGCGCTGGCGGACGCCGGCTTGCTTCACTTCCGGTAACCGTGGGGAAGGGGCAAAGCACAGACGCCAGCCAGGTCCCTGATGGGGAGCTGGTGAAATCGGTCCAGGATCTGACCATCACTTTGAAACCGAGTGAGCTGTTGAAAGCGGGCCGCCCGGTTACGCTTAACTTCTCTGCCGTCGATCCCCACAGCCGATCGAAGGTGGCTGCTATCCAGGGCCAATCCGGGAGCGCAGCCCACGTTCTGATCACCGACGCTCGCCTGGCGACGTTGATCCGCCCCAATTTTCTCAATCAGCGCGACCTTCAGGTCTCGGTTACCTTCCCCAGGCCTGGAATATATAAAATCTGGTTCCTGTTCAACTATTCTGGCCTACAGCAAGTCTCTTTTACCATCGACGTTCGCTGAGAAATCAAAATAGCCAGGCTGGCTATGATAGAAGATCATATGCAGGGCTGCGGTGCAGGGAATGCACCGCAGCCCTTCTTTAATATTTGCCACAACGTTAATATCCGCCAAAAACGCTCTTCGAGCAGGTAGATCTTTTCTCGATCTTGATTGTGATTAAATCTGACCTATAATGGAGACATAAAAATCGCGTAAAAATTACCCTACGATGATGCTGCGCTTATTACTTTTTTCTATCCTGGTTCTTACTTTTTTTACATCCGCCGCCTTTGCCCCAGTCCAGGCCAGACCCGCAGAGCAGCGACCTGTTGAGCCCGCGGGTGGTCTGGATGTGGACCTTCGCCAGTTGCTCACCGTGTCCAAATCTGAACAAAAAATCCCTGTGATTGTCACCCTCAAAGATCAATCTGCCCTGAATCTTGCTCCCGGGCGTGCATTGAGCCTGGACCGGATAGAACGGGCTCGGGAAGTGGTTACTTCTCTGCGCGCCAGATACCAGATTTCGCAAGCCAGCCTCCGCCTGCGTCTTGATCAGGCTCAAAAAGAGGGCAAAGTGGAGAAGGTAGTATCTTTTTGGATATTCAATGGGGTCAGTCTGTCCGCCACCCCACAAATGATCCAGGAGCTGGCCTCGCGGCCTGACGTTCTTTCGATCCATGAGGATTCCCAGATCCATGCCCCTGTTCTCCAGAACAGTCCCGCAACGAGCCTCACCGTGAGCGGTCAATCTATCAACATGGTTCAGCCGAACCTGCTTTCGATCCGCATCCCAGATTTATGGGCCCGGGGCTATCGGGGAAAAGGGGTGGTGGTAGCAAACGTGGATACCGGGGTCGATGCGACCCACCCCGATCTCGCCAACCAGTACCGCGGTGGAACCAATTCCTGGTTTGATCCTTACCATCAGCATGCCACGCCTGTGGATGTCAATGGACACGGCACCTGGACTATGGGCGTGATGGTCGGCCGTAACGCCAGCGGTTCTTCTATTGGAGTGGCTCCTGAGGCCCAATGGATCGCTGCGCGGATCTTTGACGACAACAACATAGCGACGATCACTGCAATCCACCAGGCGTACCAGTGGCTTCTGGACCCGGATGGGAATCCTGCGACGAACGACGCCCCGGATGTGGTCAACAGCTCGTGGGGGCTCCGGGATCCGGGGTGTGATCTCAGTTTTGAACCGGATCTCCAGGCGCTGCGAGCGGTTGGAATTCTGCCCATTTTTTCGGCGGGGAATTCCGGCCCGGGGTACGGCACTGATACCAGCCCGGCGAACAATCCCGGCGCGTTTTCCGTTGGAGCCACGGATAGCAATGGAACTATCTATTATGGCAGCAGCCGTGGATCAACCGCCTGTGGTGGGGAGGAGAGAACTTATCCCGCAGTTACCGCGCCTGGGGTGAGCATATATTCCTCCAGCCCTGCCGATGGTTATGCATCCTCCACCGGGACCTCCCTGGCTGCGCCGCATGTCGCCGGGATGCTGGCCCTGCTCTTGAGCGCGAGGCCAGAGTTGTCCCCTGAAGAGCAGGAAACCATGCTCGAGCGGGGCACGGTTGACCTGGGGAATCCCGGCCCGGATAACGATTTCGGGTTTGGTCAGATCGATGGGCCAGATGCTTTTGCCCTTCTCGGGCCCATTGACAGCCTTTCCCCACAGATTTTTTTGCCCCTTGTCACTCGCTGAGATGAATAATTTACTTTAATGTGGCGTACCGAAAGCAGTCGACAAGGTGGTCGTTGACCATCCCCACCGCCTGCATGTGCGCATAGCAAATGGTTGGGCCAACAAACTTGAAACCCCGTTTGATCAGATCGCGGCTCATATCCTGCGATTCCGGGGTGACTGCGGGGATCTCCGCCAGCGTGCGCCAGGAATTCAGGATCGTTTTCCCACCCGTAAACCGCCACATGTAGACGTCAAAGCTGCCAAACTCTTTCTGGACCTCCAGAAATGCACGGGCATTGAGGATGGCAGCCTCAATCTTTCTGCGGTTTCGAATAATCCCGGGGTCGTTGAGCAGGCTCTCGATCTTTTCCGGCCCATAACCCGCGACAATCTGCGGGTCGAACCCTTCGAATGCCAGCCGGTAGGCTTCGCGCTTGCGCAGGATCGTGTCCCAACTCAGCCCGGCTTGAGCCCCTTCCAGGATCAGGAACTCAAAGAGCATCCGGTCATCATGGACAGGCGCGCCCCATTCCCGGTCGTGATACAAAATCATCTGCGGGTTGCGCGCCCACGAGCAGCGTATCAGGTGGTCATTTTGGATGGGTTCCATTTTTCTCCTTGATCAGTCAGGCGAGCCCGAATCTGCTCGATCAACCCCGGGAGAACCTCAGCATAGGTGGGGTCATCCCTCGAGGCGTCGAACTGGATCACCCTGGAAGGGTCTTGTTGCTCCACGAACTCCCGCAGCAGCCCTTCCAGCTCTTCCAAATCGCTGCGGCGGGTTATCTCCAAAATTCTTCCGCGACGCGCGTAGCGCTCGGCAATCACCGGGATCGGGGCGTTCAGCGCCAGGATCAGGTCTGGCTCAGGCAGCAACTGGCGGAGATTGGTCACCAGTCGCTCGCACAAACTGTATTCCATTGGGGTCAGATAACCCTTGCGGTAAAAATGGCGTGTAAATATAAAGTAATCCTCTTCCAGGCCGCCATCCAGGATGCCATCCGCAGTTCCCCGGCGAATAGCGATCTCCTGTTCGGCGCGGAAGAGGAGGAAATCGACCTGGTTGGGCAGGGCGTAGCGGGTCAGGTCGGCAGCAAAAAGCTGCTGGTAGGGCCGTTCCCCGATCTGCTCCAGGCCGGCAGCAAACCCGCCCTGCTCGCATAGGAGGCGGGTGAGGGTGGTCTTTCCAACCCCACTGTTACCGACGACGATCACCACTCTCCCCATGCTTATACCAGAAAAAACTCAGCCTTTGACCGCGCCGCCCAACCCGCGGACAAAATACTTTTGCAGGAGGACAAAGAAGATCAGGATTGGGATCACGGTCATGACCACGCCCGCTGCGACCCCGCGCGTATCGGAGGCGAACATGCCCTGGATCGCCACCAGACCAGCCTGAAAGGTCATATGTGAGCGAGTATGTAACATCAACGAGGGCCAGTAGAAATCATTCCACTGGTTGACGAAGGTGATGATCGCTGCGGTGGCCAATGACGGCCGCACTACCGGTAACAGAATGTCCCACCAGATGCGCAGCTCGTTGGCGCCGTCGATCTTTCCCGCTTCGATCAAATCGTTGGGCACGCTGCGAAATGCCTGGCGTAGCAAGAAAATATTGAAGATCGTCGCCAGTAGTACGTAAAAAATCGCATCACGGCCTTTGAACTTCATCTTGGCCAGCGGATAGGCCGCCAGTGAAGTAATGAGCAGATTGAGAACCACGGTGCCGGCAGAAACGATGATGCTGTTCAGGATGCCGCCCTTTCTTACAGCCTGGCAATCTGGGCCGTATGTATGGCGTCGTGGGAGACAATGTGCAGCGTGTGGTGAAAGATGTCGATTTGGCCCAACTCTTCGTGCTGGCCTGTCCTTTGCCACATCTCCACCGGCAACGCGGAAAGGTCGGCTATATGTTGGGCGCGAAAATGCTGAAAAGCTTGTAAGGCTTCCTGGATGTCGGCGCTGGCGTAGTTGCGTTCCTCGCGCCAGGCTTCCTGGTCGTAAGCGGGTAAAAAAGCATCCTTCTGGTCGCGCATGGCTCGCATCCGTTCGAGCGCCCGCTCTTCGACGTCGCGCATATGGCAGACAATTTCCAGCGCGCTCCAGCCATCGGCGGGTTTGGCCTCGCGTTTTCCCGCCTGGTGAACGAGCACGGCAACGATGACTGGGGTGGCGTACAACCCGTCGATTAAATCTTGATAGCTGTCGTACATATTCTTTCTCCCAACCTGCTCACCTGCGGTCCAATTGATCCGCGAATCCTTCATCCCGGGCGCATGCCTCCATAGATGGCGTGGCCAGCGTTCATCCAGTACACATCAACCTGGTGAAAGCCGGCCTGTTGCAGCCAGGTGAGATGCTCGAAAATCGAGGAGGGGCGATCCATAGGGTTGGGATTGTGAAAGATATTCCAGCGGAATTTTTGGAATTGCTCGTATAAATCAGCGTTACCGCTCATCTGCAGGCTTCGCTGGCGGACGGCGGCATCCCATCCATTGGCCGCAAGACCGATCCCCGCCTGGCTGGCCGGTTGGACGAGGTCGGCGATGATCAGCGCCCCTCCCGGTACGATAATTTCGTACAGATCCCGGTAAAGAGCCTGCTTTTGGGCGCCATCCAGATGGTGAATGACCAGCGAAGAGACCACAGCGTGGAACTGCCCGGGGGTGCGCCAGCTCCGGCTGGATAGCTCGAAACCGCGGGTCTCAAAGCGGCCTTCATATATCTCCAAACGTCGGCGAGCGGCCTGGCGCATCTCTTGGGATCCATCCAAACCCAGTATCTGGCTGTCCGGATGACTGCGCAGGATCGCTTCCGCGAGACGCCCTTCACCGCTGCCCAGCTCGAGGATCGTCTGTGGCTGGGGGCTGGCTGGGATCAAATCGACGATGATCTCGATTTGGCGCTCGCGGTCGGGGACGCCGATGTCTCCTAGACGTAGAAACATCCGCGAATCTTCTTCGCTCCACTGTGGTTCTTCGGAAATATCTCGGTCCATCATTTTTCTTTCGTCAGGAACGGTTCAATTTAATGGGATCCGGCTTATTTTCGCCCATGGCCACCCCGGCGGCGTGAGCCGTGCCGCTTCCCCGATCGTGGTGTTTTTTGAACCAGTGCGGCTTCCTCCTCCGTGGGCCCGATTGGCGCAGCATGGAAGGTAGACTGGTAAAAATCATCCAGGAGCATCGTCAGCACATCCAGATCCTCTTCGCTTTGTGCCAGGCTTTGCGCCAGCCCGGAGAACCGGTGCATGCGTTCAATCTGCAGCCGGTCGCGCGAGCGTAAATTCGCCTCGAGCAGGGCTGTGGCCCGCTCCGAGACGATCTGTTGGACTTCCTCGTCCGTCGGCAGTGTGCGTTCCTCGAACTCGATCTTGAAGATGCGGCTGATTTTTTGCAGCTCAGGCCGTTCCAGTGTATTTACGAGGGAGATAGCCACCCCGCTGGCGCCCGCCCGTCCAGTCCGCCCTGCCCGGTGGATGTAATCTTCCGGGTCTTCGGGGGGCTCATAGAGGATAACGTGGGAAAGATCGGGGATGTCGATCCCCCGTGAGGCGACATCCGTCGCGACCAGGAAGCGTAGTTCATTATTGCGGATTCGTCTCATCACTCGTTCGCGATCCGCCTGGGAGAGGTCTGAGCTCAACTCGTCAGCGTCGTAGCCGTAGCGCTGCAAGATCGTGCAGGCATAATGGACCCGCTCCCGAGTATTGCAGAAAATGATCGTCGAGGATGGATTTTCCATCTCGATGATGCGGATCAGGCTGCGGTCCTTATCCATTCGCGGCACGTTGTAGAAGACGTGCTCCGTGTCGGTCACGTGAATGTGGTCGCTGCTCAGGTTGATAAATCCTGGATTTTTCAAGAATTGTTGGGCAAGGCGCAGCACCGGCGGTGGGAACGTGGCCGAAAACATGTAAGTGCTGATCCTGCGCTCCGGTAGGTAAGATTGGACGCGCTTCATATCCGGGTAAAAGCCCATCGAGAGCAGCCGGTCTGCCTCATCGAAAATGAGGAATTGGAGCTGGTCGAGGAGCAGGGAGCGGCGCAAGAGGTGGTCGAGGACCCGCCCTGGCGTCCCGACCACGATGTGGGCACCTTTCTTAAACGCCTCCAATTGAGCGCCATAGCCGGTACCGCCGTACACCGCGACACTGCGTACCCCGGTCGCGCCGCCCAACAGCTCAGCGTCCTTAAACACCTGCAGGGCCAACTCGCGGGTTGGGACTAGAATGAGCGCCTGGCAATTGGGCTGGTCGACGCGTATGCGCTGCAGGATGGGGAGAAGATAGGCTCCCGTCTTTCCGCTCCCCGTGCGAGATTGGATCATCATATCTCGCCGCGCCAGGATATACGGGATGGTTTTCGCCTGGACCGGCATAAGCTCGGTCCAACCAGCGCGGCTCAATCCCTCACGTAAGGGATCGGGGAGATCCTCTAATCGGGCATCGGGTAGATCCGATTGCGATGAGAATGGAGTGGCGATCGTTTGAGCGGATTGAGCAGGCTCGGATTTTTCAGGATTCTGGTTATCTGTCATACTACACAGTATAAGGTCGGTTCCGGTGAAGGTCAAATAAGATCATCCTGCCTGGGATTGGACCGGTTGCCTGGTACCCAGCAGGCGCAGCAGGAATCCGAGTGTGATCAAACCGATGACCAGGTCGGCCAGGATCATTCCCATCATCGTCCACGCGCCGACTGGTTCGATCATCTGGCCGATCAGCCAGGGCAGGGCCAGCCCTCCCAGGCTCGAGCCGACGAAAAACCAGCTCATCACTCGCGCAGATAAAGCCAGGCTATGTTCTGCCAGAGCCAGAAGGCTGGGGAATAGCGACGCAATTCCGAGGCCGACCAGCAGGGTGGCAGCCCAGGTCGCTGCCAGCGAATTGGGGTTGAGAACCGCGATCGTGCAGCCCGTCATGGCGACGAACAGATCGCCCAGGAGAATCCAGCGCGGGTGGATGCGGGCTGCGATGGGAATCCCGACGAAACGTCCGGCGGTAAGCGCTCCCCAGAAAGCGGAATTCAAAACAGCCGCCGTGGTTTCTCCGCCAAGATTCTGCTTGACGGCGTAGGTATGGATCCAGCCGCCGTAACCGACTTCAGCGCCGACGAAGAGGAAGAATAATACCGCGATTACGGCAATGATCATCGGTTGGATGTGCGCCGGTGTCTTGCTCTGTACTTCCTTTACAGCCTTTGGCCCGGGCTGGATCAATAATCCCGCCAGAGTCGGGACCATCAAAGCTGCCAGCGCCCAGTACGCTAAGGTAATGTCGCCGCTTACCAGGACAATTCGGGAGACAATGATCGGCGCAATGAACGAACCGATCCCGAAGAAGAGGTGAAGGCCGTTCATAAAGGGACCGACCCGGTCGCCGTGAACCCAGACCAGCAGTGTGTTGCCGCCCAGATCCAGTATCCCCGCCGCAATGCCCAGGAAGAAAATGGCGATCATCAATACCCAGAGGATGGGAATGATCGGGAGGAGAGCCATCATGACGACCATCCCCAGCAGACCGGCTGCCATCAGGAAATGGCTGGGGACGCGATCGTATAGTTTCCCGATTTGGGATGATCCGATCAAATATCCCAGGGACTGGACGGTAAACAGGATGCTGATTTCGGAAAGCTGTGAGTGGGTATGCCGCGCCAGCCCTTCGATGGTAGGTCCGATTGCCGCGGTTGCCATGCCCAGTGCGATGAACCCCAGGTAGTACAGGACGGTCTGCCGGGAAGTCGTCCGGCGGTCATGTGATTGGGTAGCCAGGTGGGTTTGAGTCTGGTTCATGTGATTGCATGATTAATGCGCTTGTTTCCGAGGGGCATAGGTATGATCCGCGAAACAGCCTGCTTCCACAAATCCAAAGTGCTGGTAAAGCTGGATGGCCTTCTCGTTTTCCAATGGGACGCGCAGTCTAACCTCTGGCATTCCTTTCTCTACAGTCAATCGGCGAATGCACCGGGCCAGGATGGCGCTGCCGTACCCCTGGTTCTGAAAACGGGGATGGACGGCCAGGTCGCTCAGATAAGGGCCGCTCGTTAAACAGACCCCCACCAGGATTTCATCTTTCCAGTATGAGCGCAGGCTGTCGTTCTTCTCATACGCGGATAGTTTTTCCTTCGTCGCAGTGATGTGACTCGTATGCCAATCGACTTTCCACCCCTTCGCCTGGTTCTGGTCCGCGTAAGACTGGTCCAGGAGTTCGCAGAATTCGTTAATTCGCTCCACGACCAGTCCAGTTTCCTCCAGGCCCGAGTCATGCATGTCCGGAGGCTCTATGCCGGAACGGTGCATCAATAAGCCATGCATGTCCAGGCGAAATCCCAGGCTTTGGACGTACTGCATCGCCCTGGGATTTCTTCCATAGAGGGTGAAACACAGCTCTGAAGAAGGTGGGTCGGGGAGATGGTTTTCCACCTGATTCTTCAGGATCTCCCGCCAATCTTCATCAGGCATATCTTTCGAAAACGCCAGAAAACCAACAATGAAATGTTCCTGCTCAATCAGGCAAAAGACCCCCTCGCATTCAGGGTGATTCTGGTACAGGCAGGTTTTCATCGTACCGGATTTGCAGGCCATTGCGATCAATTCGGCTGCCTGCGGATAGATCCATCTGGCCAGCTCGAGTATTCGCGGGCTGGGACGGGTGACGCTGGCAATGCCCCTGTTCATTTCTTCGTCGTCTGGCCGGGGCGCGAGTGCTGCCTCTGGGGCTCCTTCCCGTTCGATCGGAAAGCCGGCCCGCGCGCCAGTAAAATCCAGGTCAGTGGGATCAACGCGGCCACGTAGAAAAAACCTCCAACCAGCGAACCCTGGTTGAGACCGGTGAGGTTGAAGAGCAAACCAATCACTCCAAGGATGCAGGCGATCCCATTCGCAGCCAGGAGATAGCCGGCGATTTTCAGCCGGGGATTCGCTGCCCTCAGAGGCAGACCGAAGATGATTGAGGGGATCCCCAGGATTGCGTAAGCCAGGTTATCCAGGAAGAACAGCGCCGATCCCGGCCATTGCTGGACTGTCTGCCGCAGGAAAAAGATTGCCTGAGCCTGGGTCTCGGGTGAACGGCTGAGCGCAACCAGATTGGGGACCAGGCTGATCTGGGATAGATACACAACCAGGCTCAGCGCCGCGTATATCGGGACGAAAACGACGCCGATAGCGGCCCACTCTGGGGCGGTAGGCTGCAGATAACGATACAGGCCTCCAAATAATGCTGTAGCGGCGATGACGGTCAACGCGGCGTTAGCGTATGTCAGTGTGTACAGGGGGGGCATCCTGGACACGTAGGAAAGGACCTGCTCAAATGATTGCTGGGGGCCGGCAGCGCTGATCCCGGCAATCAACAATACCAGCCAGACCACAGTTGTCACCAATGACGTCGCCGCGAGCCATCCCAATAACCTATGGTTCATCCAATAAGCTCCCATTAAACAGGTTTCTGGCCGGGAATAACATCCCAAACCTCCTGGTTACCGTGCCCCAGGCATCTTTGCCGTTTTCTTTACTCTCCGCTGGAAACGGTGGTTCCACCATTCTTCACCGTAATCCCCGTTTGGTTCCCAACCTGCTTTGACCATTCGGTTGATCAGGCCATCCAGTTTCGAGGCTTGATCGGAATTTTGATGGTCAGGTATTTTATCATATTGGAACCCGGAGGAAACGCCAAATACGTATACTCCAAAAACACCGATGGCTTTCGCGTAGAAAGAACCAATTCCATGCGAGGGATCGTCAGGTTGAAAGACGATCTCACAGGTCTCCAAAAACGTATCCTCGTAAAGTTTTATCCAGGGCTTCATTGGCTTGCCACACTTCCAGCAGTAATTGGCCCTTTCAGGTACCTGAATTCCGCAGCTTTGACAGAGCATGGTAGCTTCCTTGTCGGTGGAATGGATTGAGGTGATTAGGTGCAATCCCGAACGGAAAGCGCGTCCGTCTATTCAATGTAAAATTATAACCCTTCTGACCCAATAAGGTAGTTCAAAGCCTGCCTAGATGACCCGGATGTCCAGGTCGGCGATGAAGTAGATGAGCACCAGGCGGATTTTGCGCTCCGCAGTGGAATAATCGGGGCTGGTATATTCTACCGGGGCGAGGATGCTGTCCTGTTTGTTTCCCAGAATTTTTGTGGTGACGACAAATCCACCAGTGGAAACAGCCAATCCGACCTCGGGGGGGAAAACCAGGTCGACGTCCCCGATCAGGCCGTACATTCGCAGGGTTGTCTCTCCGGTTGGGATTTCAGCGCTGGAGAAATCCAGGTCGATATTGCCGATCCCGGTCCAGAACTCTGCGGGGATCACCTGCCAGAAGCCAGTACGGCGGATGTCGCCGATGATGCGCATCTCGACCCCTGTTCCTGAGGAGACCATCCGCGGGCGAAAGATCAACCATATGCCGACCAGGATGAACAACGTGGGCCAGCAGATCGCCCAAAAATTGATGTGGAACACGGTTTCCAGGAGAGCGAGAATACCCCAGATCACCAGTACTGCGCCAATAATGAGTTGTGGACGGTTGCGCATGATTGCCTCCTTGCTCAAGCAGGATTCATAAGAATTTTATCCTCAATCGGTTCTTCGGGAGGGCATTATCCGCTGATATTTTCCGTGGGCGCTGGTTTTTTCCTCAGCATGCCCGCCGAGCTGACCAGGACGCCGCCGAGAATGAACGCCAGCGCAACGGCGGATACCCCGGAAAGACTGCGCCCGCCCAGGACGACGAGAACGAAGGTCGAACTGAGAGGGGTCATGTAGGTCAGCGCGCCGATGATCCGTGGGTCGCCATGCTTGAGCGCCGCGTCCCAGGTGAAAAAGGCCAGCCCCATGGGTCCTAATCCAATCAGGATGAGATAAATCCAATCGGTGGTGGTCAGCACTGGGAGTGGAGACCGGGTTGCCCAGCTCTCCAGGCCGAACAGGCTCAGAGAGAGGAGACCCGAGAACAGGCAGAATGCTCCGACCGTTCCGGTTGGGAAATGCCGCAGGCGTCGGGTGAGCAGTGAATAACTGGCCCAGGTCACCGCTGCTCCGGCGGCAAGCAGGTAGCCCGGCAGGTTCTGCAGGTCCAGGGAGAAGGAGCCGCCGGTGATAATCAGCATCGAACCGGCCAGGCCCATCGCGGCTCCGATGAGATGCTGGGCGTGCAGCGAATTTCCGGGCAAATAGACCGGGGTGAGCAGCACGATCAACAGCGGCCAGAGGTAGTTAATCATGTTGGCCTCGACCGCGGGGGCATACCGGAAAGCAGAAAAGTAAAGAAAATGATAGCCGAAGATGCCTCCCACGCCCACCGCCAGCGTTTGCCAGGGAACGCGCCAATCCTTCATGCGTATCAGCCCGGCAAGCCCGCTGATGCACAGCGCAAGTCCGACTAGCAGGAATGGGGGCACGTGGCTGAGCCGCGAGCCGAAAAAAGCGAGAAAGCTCCACAAGAAAATGGTGAAAAGTGCGTACAGAAGCGCGGAAACCGGCATGGACTGATTCTAAGTCTCGCGGTTTTCTTCGATCTCTACTGGAACTGCTTGAGCGGGAGTGGGTTTTCTTAAAAAGTTTCGCGGCTTTATCCAGCTATCCACTGTCAGGTGCAGGATCGCCAGAATGGGGTGGCAGTAAAGCATGCGCGGGCCCGAGTAGCGCATAACTTCCACGATTCGATGGCGCATCTCGGGCTTATAGCAGTGCCTGGTGCAGTTGGTGCAGGTGGGTTTGCCCCCCTCAAATGGGCAGCGGGCTAACCGCCCGTTGGCGTATTCGACCAGTTCGCGGCACTCGGGGCAAAGCCCGCTCAAATGGTCGGGTGAATGTTTGCCGTGGTGGTGCTGGCAGTAAATGTGGATCATCGCCTCGATGGTTCGGGCTTCACGGTTCAAGCGTCGGTTGGAATGGTTCATGGAGGGTTCCGCTTAGCGATGGATCGCTTTCAGGCAGTGAGTGGCTGTGGAGCAGGATTATACCGGATTTTGCTGATCAGTGGGATATCTTTTTTCGGATACGCTGTTCCGGGGCGGGGTGATGGATATACGGCTCAGGCGACGGCCAGCCGTGGCGGCGCCAATCGATCCGTCCCTGGCTGTCAAACTCCAACCCCTCCTCCTCAAGCTTTTGGCGCTGGACGGCGCTGCCAAAGCCCGCCCCATGCGGACTGATTTTTCCCTGGGCGTTGATCACCCTCTGCCATGGGATATCCTCTCCCGCCGGCGTGGCGGCCATGGCATACCCGACCATGCGGGCGGTGCAGCCGCCGACGAGTTTGGCAATTTGGCCGTAGCTGGCAACCTTACCCGCGGGGATCTGGCGCACAACTGCGTAAATTCGCGCGTGGAGGGATTGTTTTTCAGGTTTGGCAGCGTCCATTGCCAGTCCTTTCCACTGGAACAGAACGAAACCTTCAGATCATTCTGATTACAGATCAGGCATCACCGTCGCTGTCGATGATGTAATCCTCGAGATCCTCCGGGTCGATGTCCCGTTCAGAGACAACCCGGTTGCGTACGGAAATACGCGCCTGATGAACCGTTTTTGGACTGCCCGAAACCAACGGGTGCCACCACTCCAGATCCTGGCCGTTGGCCAGGCGGCGGTAAGCGCAGGTTTCTGGCATCCAGTCGAGCTGTTTGGCCAGATCTTCATTCAAAACCAGGCAGGTCGGCACCCGTCGGGCGCGTTCCGGATAGCTGGTACAGCGGCAGTGATAGATATCCAATAGCTTGCAGGCCACGTTGGTCTGGTAGACCTTGCCGGTTTCTTCATCCTGGAACTTGATTAAGCAGCAGCGGGCGCAGCCGTCACACAGGCTTTCCCATTCCTCGGGCGTCATTTCTCCCAGGGTTTTGGTTTTCCAGAATGGTTTCTTCGCTATTTGATCCATCCTGATCTCTCCTACCGGTAATCAAAGTCTATCAAGAAAATTCTCAAAATCGCTTCTCCTCCGAATATTCGGATAGGTTCTAAGCTAGACTTTATCCATTCAGGAGGTGCAAAAACAGAGTAAACTGAGCTAAAAACTCCGCCAAGAGGTTCCAGCTTATGTTTACTCTGCCTCCCGACTATAGCACAATTTTTGATCTTTTCAAAC
>Ga0335070_10001409_pt1 | contig 27709 bp, 28 predicted proteins | sample Lox_Sample_13_FD_206722 | JGI IMG/M metagenome (GOLD analysis project Ga0335070, IMG submission 206722) | Soil microbial communities from Loxahatchee National Wildlife Refuge, Florida, United States - Lox_Sample_1.3 | ecosystem: Environmental > Terrestrial > Soil > Wetlands | place: USA...
GCCCGCCGACCCGCGACGTGCGTCCGCTCTACCGCGAGAAGGCGCGCCAGATGATGCTGGCGAGCGGCGTGCCCGGCGTGGTGGCGAAATAGCTCAGGACAGAGGCCCGGTCTGGTACAGCCAGACTCGCAGGCCGCCGTGCGAGACCGGTCCCGTCGGCGGTCCGAACGGCAGGCCGGTTGCTGCCGCAAGTGACGCTTCGTTGGTCACCAAGCCGACCCGCCAGCCCGAGAAGCGCTCGCGCAGGGTCCGCCCCAGCGCCTGGTAGAGCGCCGCGATCTTCTTCCTGTCGCCGATGCGCGTGCCGTAGGGCGGGTTGACGATGACGAGACCTGGCGGTCCGTCCGGTGCGGCGAGATCGCTGATCGCATGCTGCGCGAACTGGGTGAGGTCGGCGACGCCCGCGCGCTCGGCGTTGGCCCGGGCCATGGCGATTGCGCCGGCATCGCGGTCGCTGCCGTGGAGGCGCAGCGCCGTCGTGGCGCCCTGCCCCGCGCTCCGCAGCTTCTTCCAGGTCGCCGGGTCGAAGTTGGCGAGCTGCTCGAAGGCGAAGCGGCGCGACCGGCCCGGCTTCAACCCGGCGGCGATCTCCGCCGCCTCGATCACGAAGGTGCCGGAGCCGCACATCGGGTCCAGCACCGGCTCCCTCCCGTCATAGCCGCAAAGGCGCAGGAACAGAGCCGCCAGATTCTCCCGCATCGGCGCCTTGGCGACCGCCTCCTTGTGACCACGCTTGTGGAGCGAGTCGCCGGAGGAGTCGATGCTGATGGTGCAGAGATCGTCGTCTATCCGGGCCTTGACGGCGAGCGCGGCGTCGTCCGAAACCGGCGCGCCCAACGTCTCCTGGATCGCCCGGACGATCCGCTGCGCCGCCGCGCCGGCGTGATAGATGCGCGAGGCCTTGCACGAGGCCTCGACCCGGACCGGGACGTCCTTCCGCAGCACCTCGCCCCAGGCGACCTTGCGCGCCCGTTTGTCGAGCTGGGCGAGATGCATGGCGCGGAAGGCGGCGATCCTGACCAGCACCCGGGCGGCGCCGCGCACTTCGAGATTGGCGCGCCAGACTTCGCGCCAGCCGCCTTGGATGATGACCCCGCCTTTGATCGCCTTGGGCTCCTTGAATCCCAGGGCCTTCGCCTCCGCGGAGAGCGCTGATTCCAGGCCCGGTGCCGTCACCAGGAAGATCTCGAGATCGGTGCTGTCGGTCATCCGGGCTTGATAGCCCAGAGACCGACCGCATTCGACAGATTTCTCAGTTGCCAACCAGCTTCTGCAAGTGCTCCGGATAGCGGGCGCCCTGCACTGGAACGCCGGCCAGCGCATCGCCGATCTCGCGCAGGTCCGCCGGCGTGAGCTCGACCACGGCGGCACCCAGATTCTCCTCGAGCCGGTGCAGCTTGGTCGTACCGGGAATCGGCACGATCCAGGGCTTCCGGGCAAGGAGCCAGGCCAGCGCGATCTGCGCCGGCGTCACCCGCTTCTCCGCCGCGATCGCGCCCAGGCGATCCACGAGCGCCTGGTTCGCCTGCCGCGCCTCCGCCGTGAAGCGCGGCACGATGTTGCGGAAGTCGTTGCTGTCAAAAGTCGTCTTCGCGTCGATCGCGCCGGTCAGGAATCCCTTGCCCAGCGGGCTGAAGGGTACCAGCCCGATGCCGAGCTCCTCGAGCGTCGGGATCACCTCCGCTTCGGGTTCCCGCCACCACAGCGAATATTCGCTCTGCAGCGCCGCCACGGGCTGAACCGCATGAGCGCGGCGGATGGTCTTCACTCCCGCCTCGGAGAGGCCGAAATGCCTGACCTTGCCGGCCTTGATCAGGTCCTTGACCGCGCCGGCCGTGTCCTCGATCGGCACGTTGGGATCGACGCGATGCTGATAGAGCAGATCGATGACGTCGGTCTTCAGGCGCTTCAGCGATCCCTCGACCACCGCCTTGATGTGCTCCGGCCGGCTGTTCAGGCCCTGCTGCTTGCGGGTCTTCGGGTCGATGTCGAAACCGAACTTGGTCGCGATCACGACCCGGTCGCGCACCGGCGCCAGGGCTTCGCCCACCAGCTCTTCGTTGGCGAAGGGCCCATAGACTTCCGCGGTGTCGAAGAAGGTGACGCCGCGCTCGACCGCGGCGCGGATCAGCGCGACACCAGTCTTGCTATCGACCGCCGGGCCATAGCCGAAGCTGAGGCCCATGCAGCCGAGCCCGATCGCCGAGACTTCAAGACCGCTGTTGCCGAGTTTGCGTTTCTGCATGGGACATTCCTTTGCGACGGTGGCAATTCTGCGCCGGACATGTGGGCCGTTTCACCGGTAAGGACTAGATGGCAAGATCGGCATGAACTTATGAAGGAAACTCATGAATGCCGCGCGAGAACCTGAACGACCTCCAGGCCTTCCTGACCGTCGCCAGCGAACGCAGCTTCACCCGGGCCGCCGCCCGGCTCGGCGTCTCGCAATCGGCGCTCAGCCACACCATCCGCAGCCTCGAGGCTAGACTCGGCCTCAGGCTGCTGACCCGCACGACCCGCAGCGTGGCCCCGACCGAGGCGGGCGAGCGCCTGGTCACGAATATTGGTCCGCGCTTCGAGGAGATCGAGGTCGAGCTTGCCGCGTTGGGCGCGCTTCGCGACAAACCTGCTGGGACGGTCCGGATCACTACCGCCGAGCACGCTGCGGAGACCGTCCTCTGGCCAACGTTGGCGAAGTTCCTGCCGCGATATCCCGACATCAAAGTCGAGGTCGCGATCGACTATGGTCTCACCGACATCGTCGCTGCTCGCTACGACGCCGGAATCCGCTATGGCGAGCAGGTGGGCAAGGACATGATCGCCGTGCGCATCGCGCCGGATATGCGCATGGCGGCGGTCGCGACGCCCGCCTATTTCGAGAGGCACGGCATTCCGAAGAAGCCGCAGGACCTGCTCGGCCACGATTGCATCAATGTGCGCCTGCCGACCTATGGCGCGCTCTATGCCTGGGAGTTCGAGAAGGGAGGTCGGGAGCTGAAGGTGCGTGTCGAGGGCCAGCTCATCTTCAACCGACTGACCCAGATCATGACCGCCGCGCTCGCCGGCTTCGGCGTCGCCTATGTGCCGGAGGACCTGGCCGAGCCCCACGTCGCCAAGCGTCGGCTCAAGCGCGTGCTGCAGGACTGGTGCGCGCCTTTCCCCGGCTACCATCTCTACTATCCGAGCCGCCGGCAATCCTCGCCGGGTTTCGCCCTGCTGGTCGAGGCGTTGCGCTATCGCGGTTGAGCAGCGGCAGTGCGCGCGTTCAGCGCGCCGGCCAGAGCGAGAGCATCGGGCCGCCCGGTCCGGTGACCGGGTCCGAGGCTGGGAACGGCACGCCGGCGATCTGCGCCACCATCTCCGGCGTCGCGTCGCCGCGACAGAGGTCCGGGCGCTGGCCGGGCGGATAGGCGCCGACCACCAGGAAGTCGGCGCTGGCCGAGATCCGGAAATGGCCGGTGCCGGCGGGGAGCAAGGCCACGTCTCCCGTATTGACCGTGACCTCGCGACCGTTCGGTCCGCCCAGCATCAGCCGCGCGCTGCCGGCGGCGAACCCCAGCACTTCATGCGCCTTGGTGTGATAGTGGTGATAGGCATAGACGCCGTTGCGCCAGGCAGCGGGCCAGCCGTTGCGATCAAACATCGCCTCGAAGCCCACGGCGAGATCGCCGCTCCCGGTCATCACGCCGCGATAGAGCAGCACCGGCAGGCGCGGGTTGTTCGGGATTCCGCCGTTCGGTTGCAGCAGCAGCGTTTCGGGCATCGGTGCCACAGCGGCGCGAGCTGCGGTGGAACGCGCGGAAGCGGTGCGGGCCATGAAACGTCTCCCTCTTCGAGGCGCGGACCAGCAATCCGCTACGATAGTCCAAACCCGGTCCGGGGCAAGAGTTTCCCATCCTTCCGACCGGCACGCGCTCGGCCTATAAATACCGCCCCGCCTATGCCGCCCCGGTCGACACCTCTCCCTCAAAGGCAAGGAATCATCCGATGACGCGTGTGCAATGCCGCTGCGGCGCCCTGGAGCTCGAGCTCACCGGCGAGCCGGTCGCCGAGTTCTATTGTCACTGCGACGATTGCCAGGCGATGCACGGCGCCGCGTATGTGCCGGAATCGGTCTATCCGGCGGCGGCGGTAAATGTGACGCGCGGCACGCCGGCGAGCTGGACGCTGAAGAGGAATCCACGTGTGATGTGCCCGACCTGCGGCACGCGGCTCTTCATCGACGTGCTCGCCTTGGGTCTACGCGGCGTCAACGGCAACATCCTGCCGCCGGGTGCATTCCGGCCGAGCTTCCACATGCAGTGCCAGTTTGCGGTCATGCCGGTACGGGACGCCCTGCCCCACTACAAGAGCCGCCCTGCGCGCTTCGGCGGCTCCGACGAGACCGTGGATTGGTAGGCTCAGCCGCCGGACCCGGATGGCGCCGGCGCGCGGGCCGCCTTTCGCCTTCCCGCGATCAGCAAGCCGTAGATCCCGACGGCGATCACCGCCATTGCGACCACCTGGTAGACCTGCACGCTTTCGCCGAGGACGAGGACCGAGATCAGCATCGTCACCGCCGGCGCCGGCACAGTGATGGTGCTGGCGGTCGAGACGTCGATGTGCCGCATGGCATGAAACCAGAGGATCAGCTCGAGGCAATAGGCTACTCCCATCACCGCCGCCGCCCGCTGGAATGGGAGGTCGGTGAACGCACCGAAGACTGGACCCCCACCCTCGACCGCGACTGCAAGCACCAACAGGAAGACGCCGGAGATCGCCGACCGCGAGACTGTCACCTCGCTGGGCGTGATCGGCGTCGTCTCCAAGACCCGCTTCAACAGGATATGGGCGACGCTCCAGAGCAGTGGGATGCCGAGCGCGAACAGCGACCACCAGGAGATGCCGGAGACAAGCAGCGTGCCCGCGGTGGTGAGGTAGTAGAGCGCGCCGATCATCACCAGGGTGCAGAGCAGCTCCGCCGCGGACTTGCGCTTGCCGAGGAACAGGGTCTCCCAGAGAATCGCGAACAGCGGATAGGCCTGGAGCGCCAAGACCATGCTGATCGCGCCGGCCTTCTCGGCGGCGACGACGTACATGTAGGTCGCGAGCCCGAACATCGCCCCGGTGGCAAGCGCAATCACCGCGGTTCGGCCGCCCGTCTTGGTGCCAGAGTGCGCCGACGGACGCCGCCCACGCCGGCGACGCTCGATGAAGGACGGCGGCAGAGCGGCGAGAAGCTGCCAGGCGGTCAGCCAGACCGCGAAGTCGAGCCCGCTTGATCCAGCCGGCCGGGCATTCGACAGAACGGGCATGGCGCCGAGGAGGAGCAGGCAGAGGAAGGCAAGAACGACGCCGGTGCGGGATGACTTGCTCATGGCTGTCGCGGCGTCGTGGGTCTCTCTTCCTCCCCTTTCTCATATCCGCGGGGCGGCAGGGCGGCAACCGAAGCATTGTCGCCTGACAATCGGTCAGCGGCGCCGGCCACGCATCCCCGCGGCCAGGTCGAGGACCAGAGCCGCCGCCATCGCCGCGGCGCCGAGCGCGAACAGGATCCGAGCGTCGCCGCCACTCCGCGCGAAGAGATAGGACATGCCGTAGGCGGAGACCGCCTGCAGCACGGCGAAGCTGGTGGTGGCGCGGCTCCAGGCCTCGCGTTGCTTCGCCGGCGCTTGGGGGATGAGCTCATGCACCCGCCCCAACACCATGGGCACGATGCCCGGTGTGAAGGCGCCGACCACCAGGCTGGAGACGATCAGTCCCGCCGTGCCGAAGCCGAGAAGCGGAAGCGCCACGGCGACTGCCTGCACGATATAGGCGAGGCGCAGAGCGCGGCCGAAGCCGACCCGGTCGCCGACATGGCCGCCGACCAAGGGTCCGATGACTGCGCCGATGCCGAACAACACCCAGTATTCCGCGCCGACGGCGAGCCCCTGGCCGAGACCGCGGGCGACGTAGTCCACCAGGAAGATCATGTGCGGCACCAGGCCGAAGGCGTTGAGCCCGTACTCGGCATAGAGCGCGCGCAGGCCCAGGCTGGGATGCGCGTGGTACGCCGCGTGATGCGCGGCCGCCGCCGGCGCCGCATGCTTCGGCCAGCCGCCCCAGGCAACGACGGTCAGGATCAGCGCCAGCACGCCGAGGCCGAGCCAGGTCTCGCTCAAGCCCTGCCGCAGGAGCAGCGGCACCAGAGTGCCGGACGCAGCAATGCCGAGCCCGACGCCCATGAAGATGGCGCCGCTGACGATGCCGCGCCGCGCCGGCGCCACATGCGGCAGGATCGAGGTCGCCGCCAGCACCATGATCGCGCCGCCGGCGAGCCCGGCCAGGAAGCGCCAGGCGAAGAACCAGGCGAAATCGACCGGCCAGGCCGAGGCGAAGAAGGCGGCGGTCGCGAGCAGCATCATCGCGCGTAGGACTTTCGCGGTCGGAATCCGCGCCGCCAGCGGTGCGCCCAGCAAGGCACCGGCGAGATAGCCCGCCAGGTTGGCGGCGCCGAGATAGGCCGCCTCCGACGGTGCGAACCATTGGGCCGCGACGATCGCCGGCAGGAGCGGCGTGTAGGCAAAGCGCGCGAGGCCGATCCCGACCAGGCTCCCGGCGAGCCCGGAGACGGTGGCACGCCAAGCACTCGGCTTGGAATGCTCGGAAAGCCGGTCGGCCAGGCCGGACATGACATCCTCCATCCGCGCATCAATCGTAGAAACTTGGGGGAACCGGGCGCCGCCGCGCGGAAGCGGCGCCCGAGGCCTTGGCGCTAGGTCTTCTTCTGCGCGAGGCGCTTGCGGAATTCCGGGACCGGCAGCCCGCCCCAGCCCCAGTTCTCCAGCGGCACCTCCTCGATGACGACGAAGGTGGAATCCAGCGGCTTGCCGAGGACGTCGAGGAGGAGCTGGCTCGCACCCGCGATCAGCTTCGCCTTTTCCTCGGCGGTGACGGAATCGCGGCCGGGGCCGGACCCTTCCTTGGTGACCTGGATCGTGACGATCGGCATGGCAGTGTCCTTTCCTGGGCTGCGGCGGCGTCAGGAACCGGCGACCTGGCCGCCATCGACGTGCAGGATCTCGCCGGTGACGAAGCCGGCGGATTCGAGGTAGAGCACCGCATCGACGATGTCGCGGACCTCGCCCATGCGCTGCATGGGATGCAACCCCGCCAGGAACTCATGAGTCTCCGGTGCGTGCATCGGCGTCTTGATGATGCCGGGCGAGACCGCGTTCACACGGACACCCTTGGCCGCGTATTCGATCGCCAGCGCCTTGGTCGCCGAATTGATGCCGCCCTTGGTCAGGTTGGCGAGTGCCGTCGGCACCTTGGACGTCGCGTGATCGGTCAGGCTGGTGGTGATGCTGACGATGTGGCCCGAGCCCTGCTTCAGCATCTCCTTCGCCGCACGCTGGGTGACGTGGAAGAAGCCGGCGAGGTTGGTCGCGATCTTCGCGTTGAAGTCTTCTTCCGTGTATTCGGTGAACGGCTTGCTGATGAAGATGCCGGCATTGTTGACCAGCGTATCCACGCGGCCGAACCGCGTCATCGCCGTGTCAACCACCGCGTCGGCGGTCTTGGGATCGCCGATATCGCCGGCGACCGCGACCACATCGCTGTCGTTGGTGGGCTTGATCGACCGCGAGGTCGCGACGACCCGGTATCCGCGGTCGCGATAGGCCTTCACCAGCCCGGCGCCGATCCCCTGGGAAGCACCGGTGACGATGGCGACCTTCTGTTCGTTGCTCATGATGTCTCTCCTCAGTTCTGGCCGGAGCACGGGATTGCGTCCGGCCGACGCGGAGATATTTGCGCATTCCTCTGTTCGGCAGAATTGGCAGCATACGGCAATCACTCTTCCGATAAACGGAAGAATGATTCAGGGCTGAAGGGCCAGCGCCTCGGCGGAAAGCCGAGCGAATTCAGCCTTCAAGCGGGGCGCCGCGAAATCGACGAAGGCACGGACCTTGGGCACCGAGAGCCGGCCCTCCGGCATGACCAGGTGGACCGGCCGCGCCGGCGGCTCGGCGTCCCGGAGCAGCAGCTTCAGCGATCCGTCCTGCACCCGCTCGGCCACGTGATAGGTCAGCAGCCGGGTGACGCCGATCCCGGCGACGGCTGCGCCGAGGGCGCCGCGCACGCTGTTGACGATGAGCCGCGGCTTGAAGTGGACGGCGCGCGGCACCGTGCTCCCCTTGGCCGGCGGAAACACCCAGCGGTCGCGGCCGCCGATGCGCACTGCCACCAGGCTCGAATCCGGCAGGTCGAGAATGCGCAGCGCCACGTCGATTCCCTCCTCCACCAGGTTGGCGGCGCGGTCGATCAGGACCAGGTGAACCGAGACCGCGGGAAAGGCTTCGAGAAAGGCGTCGATCACCGGCCGCAACACCTCCTCGCCGCCGATCGGCGGCGCGGTGATGGTGAGGGTCCCGGTCGGCGCAGCATGCTCGCCCGCGGCCGCGAGGTCGGCGGCTTCCAGCTCGGCAAGCACGCGCCGGCAGGCTTCCGCATAGCCCTCGCCGATCTGGCTCAGCTTCAGGGTGCGCGTCGTCCGGTGCAGCAGCTCGGCGCCGACATGGCTCTCCAGGAAGGCGATCGCCCGGCTGACTGCGGCCGGGGACCGGCCGAGTCGTCGTCCCGCCCCGGCGAGGCTGCCCTCGTCCAGCGCGGCGACGAACACCTTCATCGCCTCGATGCGATCCATGGCGCCGCCGCCCGCCTGAACTCAATGCCACATGTCGCCGACCGCCTGCTTCTTGCGGTCGATGAAATCGCGAAGCGCCTCATCCACGGCAGGATCGATCGGCGGCGGCTCGTAGGTTCGCAGCATCGCGCGCCATTTCTCGTGGGCGCGCTGGGTCAGGGTCTTCTCGCCGGCGTCGCGCCACTGCTCGAAGGAATTGTTGTCTGCGATCGCCGAATCCCAGAACGCGGTCTCGTAATTCTTCAGCGTGTGGGCGCAGCCGAAGAAGTGCTTGCCGGGGCCGACCTCGCGGAAGGCGTCGAGCGCCAGCGCGTTGTCGTCCACCGGCAGCCCGGCGAGATAGGTGTGCATGGCGGCGCAGAAATCGGCGTCCATGGCGAACTTCTCATAGGACATGACCAGGCCGCCTTCGAGCCAGCCGGCGGAATGCAGGATGAAGTGCGCGCCGCACTGGATCGCCGCCAGCATGGAGACGGCGCTCTCCTGCATCGCCTGGCCGTCGGCGGCCTTGGAGGCCGTGAAGGCGCCGGAGCAGCGCAAGGGAATCCCGAGCCGCCGCGTCAGCTGCCCCACCACCAGCGAGCCCAAGGCCGGCTCCGGCGTGCCGAAGGTCGGCGCGCCCGAGCGCAGCGAGGTCGAGCTCAGGAAGTTCCCGAGGACGACCGGCGCGCCGGGCCGCTCGAGCTGGGTCAGCGCCACGCCGACCATGGCTTCCGCCATGGATTGGGCGATCGCGCCGGCGTTGGTCACCGGCCCCATGGCCCCGCCGAGGATGAACGGCACCACGACGGCGCATTGGTTGGCGCGGGCATAGGCGCGCAGCGCCCTCGACATGGTGCCGTCATAGACCAGCGGGGAATTGGCGTTGATGTTCCCCATGATGACGCAGTTCTTGTCCGTGAACTCCGCGCCGAAGGCGATGCGGGCGAGCGCGATCGAATCCTCGGCCCGCTCCTCGGCGGTGACGCCGCCCATGAACGGCTTGTCGGAGTAGCGGAGATGCGCATAGACCATGTCGAGATGCCGCTTGTTCACCGGCACATCGACCGGCTCGCAGACCGTGCCCCCTGAATGGTGGAGGAAGGGTGCCGCATAGGCGAGCTTCACGAAGTTGTGGAAATCCTCCAGCGAGCCGTAGCGCCGCCCGCCTTCGAGATCGTGCACGAAGGGCGAGCCGTAGGCCGGCGCGAAGGCGATCCGGTCGCCGCCGATCGTGACCGAGCGCGCAGGATTGCGGGCATGATGGACGAAGCTCTTCGGCGCCGTCCGCGCGATGATGTCGCGCACCAAGCCGGGCGCGAACCGCACCCGCTCACCATCCACGTCGGCTCCGGCCTCGCGCCAGAGCTCCAGCGCCCGGGAATCGCCGCGAAACTCGATGCCGATCTCCGCGAGGATGACATCGATCGCCGCCTCGATGCGGACGAGCCCTTCCTCGCCGAGCAAGTCATAGGTCGGGATCTGCCGCCGGACGCCGGCGATGATCGGCATCGGCCGCGCACCGCCGCGCTGGGCCTGCCGCGACTGCCGCCCGCCGCGACTGCGCGCCGGTGCGGCGGGATGAAGGGCATCGGTCTCGGCCATGGCAAGCTCCTCAGGACACGCGAAGGCGGGCATGCGAAGGCGGTGCCGGAGTCTAGCCAGCGGCGCAGTTTAAGACCATGGGCGTGGTTCAGCGCCCCAGGGCTTGCTGTAGGTGCGACTTGTAGTCGAGGTCGTGGCGAAAGAGCACGTCCACCAAGGTATCGCGCATGGTGCGGGCCGCCGCCCGATGCTCCGGTTGCGACCCGTCGCAGCCGGCCATGAAGTCGATCAGCACCCCGAACTGCGACTCGATGTTGCGGTGCTGCTTGGCGTGCCGGTCGCGGCGGGGAAACTCGGTCTTCTCGAGCACCGCCTCCTCGGCCCGGAAGTGGGTGCCACAATCCGTCGCCAGTCCCCGGGCGGCAGCCACCACCTCGGGCCAAGGGACGCCGCGGTCCATCAGCCCGGTCAAGGTGTTGCACTGTTCGATCAGGTCCTGGTGCTGGTCGTCGAGGTCCGGAATGCCGGTTTCCAGGACGTCCATCCAGGCGATCCGCCCATTCTGGTCCTCACCCATGACCCCTTATGCCTCAAGAAACGGGCCGACCTTCTGACATGGATCAATTTCCCGCACGACTTTTTGGTGCATAAGATGGAAGATGCGGCATTCCGAATGGCCTCGCGGGGAGTTGACAAGCCGCATGCCGTCGCGCGTTGACGAAGGCCCGACGTCGGGCCATAGGATGGCGCCCCGCAACACTCCGCACCGCTCGGAAAGGGAGCCGGGAAAGACCGCCGCGCAATGGCTGCAAACCTTAACGACATCGAAAGTCCGACCCTCAGTCGGTTCTTCCAGTACTATCTCGAGAAGCGCCGCGGCCGGGACTTCCCGGCGCGTGCCGACATCGACCCTTGCGACTTTCCCTACGCGCTCGGCGATATCACGCTGATCGACGTCCGCTATGACCCGCTGAAGTTCTTCTTTCGGCTGGACGGCAGCCGGCATGTGGAGCGCTTCGGCTTCGACATGACGGGCCGGTCGCTGGACGAGTTCCCCTATCCGGAGATGCGGCAGGCGATCTTCGACAGCTACCGGGACGTGATCGACCACCGGGAGCCGCGGCGCTATTTCCGGGATCTCGAATCCTCGGGCCGCTGGTTCCGTTATGAGACCCTGCTGCTGCCGCTTTCGAGCGACGGCACGACCATCGACATGATCATCTCCGCGATCTCGTTCCACGATCTCAAGATCCCGATCGCGGCGGAACGCGTGACCTCCTCGCAATCGAGCTCGGCTCCCGGCACGGCCGGCCGCGCCGGGAGCTAGCCCCTCGGGAAGCTAACTTCGCAGAAAGTTGAGCAGGGTGAAGCGCCGGCCCTTGGTGATTGGCAGCGCTTCGTGCAGCAGCGAGCAGGAAAAGAGGATCGCGGCCCCCGCCGGCGGGTCGTAGCGGTGCGGCCCGTATTCCGGAAACGTCAACCCACCGCCCTCGTACTCCCCGGCATTGAGGTTGAGGGTCATCGCGAAGCGGCGATCCGCGGTCCCCGGCGTCTGGTTGTCGCGATGCCGGCGGAAGAAATCGCGGCGCTCCGAATCGTAGCAGGTGATGACGAAGCGGTCGAAACGGAACTTCGAAAAGCCGAACGCCTTGTTGAGCTCCGGCGCGATCCGGCGCCCGATCAAGGCCGCCAGCTCATTGAGCAGCGCCTCGTCCATGATGCGATGGTCGCGGCGCGATTTCATCTCGTGATCAACGCGCCGCGCTTCCTGGCCCTTGACGATCGAGCTGACATGACCCTCCTCGTTGCCGAGCCGCTCCCAGCGATCCATCAGCGCCCGGCAATCCTCCGGCCGCAGAACGTCCGGTACCAGCAGGACCGGGGCAACACCCTTCAGATAGCGCGCCTCCTCCGGCTGCGGCATCGCGCGGGTACGGTCGACCACCCATTGGATCAGCGCCGTCGTGTCCGGGCCGGCCATCGCCCCCGCAATCCGCTGGTTGGTATCCAGCAATACGGCGAAGCCACCGCCGGCTCCGAAGCCCATCATCTGCCGCAGCGTCTTCCGAATCTCGCCGGCGGAATCGCAGAGCAGCGGAAACGCTATCCCAAGCTGCTCCGCGCGCCGGGTCGCCGCATCCGGCAACTCGGGCACCAGAGCGAGCACGTCTAAGCCGAGGCTATCGAGGCCGGCTTGCTGCAAGGACCGCAGGCCGGCATCGTCGCCGTCCGCCATGATCAGCATTGGCAGGCCGCGGGCGCGTTCCATGAAAGAGCGCGCATGCCCCGACTGGTCGGGGAGAATGAAGTTCGGAAACCGGTCGCCGGGCGCGAGGGCGACCGGCGGCAGGAAGCCGTGGGTCGGACGGCGGGTGCCCTGGGCGGTACCGGCGGGGTTGCCGGGGGCGTGGACGGTCGCCTGATCGGTCATGGTCTGGATCTCTCCCCTATGCCCCTCACCGCCGCTCGCTAGCTTCGCAGAAAATTCAGCAGAGTGAAGCGGCGGCCGCGCGACACCGGCAACGCTTCGTGCAACAGCGAGCAGGAGAACAGAATCGCGCCGCCGGTCGGCGGATCATAGCGATCCATGCCGTATTCCGGAAACAGGAGCTCGCCGCCCTCATATTCCCCGGCGTTGAGGTTGAGCGTCAGCGCGAAGCGCCGGTCGGCGGTGCTCGGACTCTGGTTGTCGCGATGCCGGCGGAAATAGTCGCCGCGCTCGGCGTCGTAGCAGGTTACGATGAAGCGGTCGAAGCGGAACTTCTGGAAGCCGAAGGCCTTGTCGAGCTCCGGCGCGATGCGGCGGCCGATCACGGCGACCAGTTCCTTCAGCACCGAATCGTCGTCAATCGCGTGGTCGCGCCGCGACTTCAGCGCGCGATGCACGCGTCGCGTCTCGACGCCGCCGACGATCGAGTTGACCTCCCCCTCATCGTGCCCGAGCCGCTCCCAGCGGTCGATCAGCGCCCGGCAGTCCGTTGGCGTCAGCACGTCGGGGACGATCAGCACCGGCGCGACGGCGGTCAGGCGCCGACCGGGCGCCGCCGCCGGCCGGCGGCGCGCCCGTTCCAGCGCCCAGGCCACGAGCGTCGCAGGGTCCAGCGAGGACCTGGCCTCGATCACCCGCTGGTTCGCGTCGAGCAGAACCAGGAAGGCGCCGCGTGGGCCGATGTTCAGCATGCGCCGGAGTGCGTCCCGAATCTTGCCTTTGGAATCCCCCAGCAGGGGAAGGCCGACGCCGAGTCCGGTGGCGCGTCGCGCAGCCGCCTCCGGCTCATCGCCGACCAAAGCGAGGCAGTCGATGCCGAGCGCGGCGAAACCCGCCTGCTGCATCGCCTGGAGCGCCCGGTCGTCGCCATCGCCGAGCACCGCCAGCGGATTGCCCTTGGCCCGCTCCAGGAAGGAGCGCGTGGCGCCGCTCTGGTCCGGCAGCAGGAAGTTCGGAAAGCGGTCGCCCGGCGCCAGGTCCGCTGCGGGCAGAAAGCCTTTGAACGGACTTTCATCGCCCCCGACAGCGCCTTCGTTGATTGCGGGTTCGTTCATGGCTCCGATGTTCATAATCCTGCGTTCATCGATCTGACAAATTCTTGGCCGGATTCATGGTGGATTCGCACGTTCGATCGCAACTCTATTCGATGAACCGCGTTGTGGACCACGTTCCGAGACGCCGCGCGGGGTCACTGTGTCGCCCCTGGCCTGCGTCGAACCAGCTTGATCCGAGACCGAGCGTACCGATAGCATGCGCCCGCCCGAAGGGGGACCACCCAAACCGACGGATCGCTGGGAGCAAGGGCGTCGTGACCCACTATCCCGCAAATTTTCGTGAGAAATCAATACAATGAAGATCGCTGTCATCGGGAGCGGCTATGTCGGCCTGGTCTCCGGCGCCTGCTTCTCGGAATTCGGCCATGACGTCGTCTGCATCGACGCCGATGCGGGCAAGATCGAGCGGTTGAAGGCCGGCAAGATCCCGATCTACGAGCCGGGCCTCGACGACCTGGTCGAGCGCAATGCCCGCGCCAAGCGGCTCACCTTCTCCACCGACATCAAGGACGTTGCCGGCGCCCAGGCGGTCTTCATCGCCGTCGGCACGCCGAGCCGCCGCGGCGACGGCCATGCCGACATGACCTATGTTCATGCCGCGGCCGCCCAGATCGCCGCAGAGCTCAAGGACTATGCGGTGGTGGTCACCAAATCGACCGTGCCGGTCGGGACCGGACGCGCCGTCGAGAAGATCATCCGCGAGACCAATCCGAAGGCCGAGTTCGACGTCGCATCCAACCCGGAGTTCCTGCGCGAGGGCTCGGCGATCCAGGATTTCATGAAGCCGGACCGCGTCGTCATCGGCACCGACGGCGAGCGGGCCAAGGACGTCATGCGCCAGATCTATCGGCCGCTGTTCCTGATCGACACGCCGATGCTGTTCACCAAGCTCGAGACGGCGGAGCTCATCAAGTATTCGGCCAACGCCTTCCTGGCGATGAAGATCACCTTTATCAACCAGATCTCCGATCTCTGCGAGCGGGTCGGCGCCGACGTCCACGACGTCGCCCGCGGCATCGGCCTCGACGGCCGCATCGGCGCGAAGTTCCTCCATCCGAGCCCGGGCTTCGGCGGCTCCTGCTTCCCGAAGGACACGCGCGCCCTCATTCAGACCGCGCGCGCCTATCAGTCACCGCTCTCGCTCATCGAGGCGACGCTGGACTTCAACGAGGCCCGCAAGCGCGGGATGGCCGACCGCATCGTCGAGGCGCTCGGCGGCAAGCCCGCGGGCAAGACCGTCGCCGTGCTCGGCCTCACCTTCAAGCCGAACACCGACGACATGCGCGAGGCGGCCAGCGTCACCATCCTGCCCGTGCTGATCGAGAAGGGCGTCAAGATCCGCGCCCACGATCCCGAAGGGATGGCTGAGGCGAAGAAGCAGATGCCCGATCTCGACTATCGCGACGACCCGTACGATGCCATCGATGGCGCCGACGCGCTGGTGATCCTGACCGAGTGGAACAGCTACCGCAGCCTCGACCTCGACCGGGTGAAAGCCACGCTGAAGTCGCCGGTCTTCGTCGACTTGAGGAACATCTACCGGCCGGCAGAGATGGCGGCCGCCGGCTTCAAGTATTCCAGCCTCGGTCGCAGCGCTTGAGCGACGCGGAGCGAAAGCCGGTCCCCGATTCACCGGTCTTGGTCACCGGCGGCGCCGGCTATGTGGGCAGCCATGTCTGCAAGGCCCTGGCCCGCGCCGGCTACCTGCCGGTCACGCTGGACAATCTCGCGACCGGTCACCGCTGGGCGGTGAAATGGGGTCCGCTGGAGATCGGCGACGTCCGCGACGGCGGCTTCGTCGAGGCCGTCATGCTGCGCCATCGGGTTGCGGCGGTGCTGCATTTCGCGGCTTTGTCGCTGGTCGGCGCCTCGGCGCAGCGACCGCTCGACTATTACGACGTCAACGTGAACGGGGCGCTTGCCCTCGCCATGGCGATGCGCAATTGCGGCCTCCGTCGGCTGGTCTTCTCCAGCACCTGCGCCGTCTACGGGATGCCGCAGGCGATGCCCATCACCGAGGATGCGCCCACCCTGCCGGTCAATGTCTATGGCCGGACCAAGCTCGCGGCCGAGAACCTGTTCTCCGACCTTGCCCGGGCCGACGTCCTCGACGTCGCCCTGCTCCGCTACTTCAACGCAGCGGGCGCCGACAGGGACGGCGAGATCGGCGAGGCCCACGACCCGGAGAGCCATCTCATCCCGCTCGCCATCCGGGCTGCGGTCGAGGGCGGCGCCCCCTTGCACCTCTTCGGCACTGACTATCCAACGCCGGACGGGACGTGTCTCCGCGACTACATCCATGTCGAGGACTTGGCGGAAGCGCATCTGAAGGCGCTCGATCTCCTGCAGGAAACGCGCGGCTGCCATGCGTTCAACCTCGGCACCGGCCGCGGCGTCTCGGTGCGCGAGGTGCTGGCCGCGGTCGCGCGCAAGGCCGGCAAGGCGCCGCCGGTGGTCGAGGGACCGCGGCGCGAAGGCGACGCGGCCCAACTCTATGCCTCGCCGGAGAAGGCGAAGCGCGAGCTCGGCTGGACCGCAGGCACGATGGGGATTGACGAGATGGTCGGATCGGCCCTTCACTGGCACCGACAGCACGACCGCGTCTCCCAGTAATCCGGGCTCCTGTCGGCCCTTTTCCCAGGCTCACCGTCCCTACCGCCCATGACCACTGAATGGACGCGCCTCCGCCATGCGGAGCTCGTCGTCATCCTCGCGACGCTCAGCGTGATCGCGCCGCTCGGCATCGACATGTACCTTCCGGCGCTGCCGACCATCGCCCAGGACTTCGGCGTCCCGGATTCCGGCGCGCAGCTGACCCTCTCCACCTATTTTCTCGGCTTCGCGATCGGCCAGGCGTTCTACGGGCCGATCTCCGATCGGTTCGGGCGCAAGGCGCCGCTCTATTTCGGCATGTCGCTTTATGCGCTGGCAGGACTCGGCTGCGCGCTGGCACCCTCGATCGACGTGCTCGCCGGCCTCAGGTTCCTGCAGGCGCTCGGCGGCTGTGCCGGCACTGTGATCGCGCGCGCCATGGTGCGCGACCTCTTCACCGGACCGGACGTGATCCGCGTATTCTCGCGGGTGCTGCTGGTGTTCGGCCTGGGGCCGATCCTGGCGCCGATGATCGGCGGCTACATCCTGATCTGGGCGAGCTGGCACGCGACCTTCCTGCTTCTCGCAGCAATCAGCGCCCTCACCGTCGTGCTGATCTTCTTCCGCCTGCCGGAGACCCGCGACCCCGCCCATGTCCGGCCGCTGAGCCTGGAATCGGTGATCGGCGGCTATTGGCGCCTGCTGCGGCATCGCCATTTCGTCGGCCACGCCATGACCGGTGGCACCATGATGGCCGGGGTCTTCGCCTATATCGCCGGCTCCTCCTTCGTGGTGATCGTGCTCTACGGCGTGCCGAAGGAGCATTTCGGCTGGGTGTTCGGCAGCAACGCCCTCGGCTTCATCCTCGCGTCGCAGGTGAACGTGGCGTTGCAGCGGAAGCGAAGCCCGGAGCGCGTGCTGTTCGGCGCGCTGGTGTTCCAGCTCGCTGCCGGCGTCTTCCTGGCGCTCGACGGCTGGACCGGCTGGGGCGGGCTCTGGGGGATCCTCGTTCCGCTATTCTTCTGGATCGCGACGATGGGGTTCGTGGTGCCGAACACGACAGCGCTCGCCATGGGTCCGTTCGCCGCTAATGCCGGCGCCGCCTCGGCGCTGCTCGGCGTGCTGCAGTTCGTGCTGGCGGCGGTGAGCTCCGGCCTCGTCGCCCTGGTCGATGACGGCACGGCGCGGCCGATGACCGGCCTCATGCTGTTCTTCAGCATCTGTTCGCTCGCCATCAACCGGTTCGTGGTGAAGCGCGAGACGAACGCCTAGCTAGCGCTTCGCCTTGTTATGCCAGGCCCTGAGGCGGCGAGCGGCCGCCGCCATCTCATCGGTGCCGCCGGCGAAGGAGAAGCGCATGAAATGCGCGCCGCGCGCGGGATCGAAGTCGAGGCCCGGCGTCGCGGCGACCCCGGTTTCCGCCAGCATGCGCTTGGAGAAATCGAGGCTGTCGGCGGTGAAGGCGCCGACATCGGCATAGATATAGAAAGCGCCGTCCGGCACGGTCAGCTTGTCGAAGCCGGCCTTCGGCAGTTCCTCCAAGAGCAGCGTACGGTTGGCAGCGTAGCGCCGCACATTGGCGTCGAGCTCGTCCGTCGCATCGAGCGCAGCCAATCCGGCCGCCTGCGAGATTGCGGGCGGCGAGATGAAGAGATTCTGCGCCAGACGCTCCACCGGGCGCACCAGCTCCTCCGGCAGCACCAGCCAGCCGAGGCGCCAGCCGGTCATCGAGAAGTATTTCGAGAAGCTGTTGACGACGATCGCATGCGCGCTGACCGCGGCCGCGGTCGCCGCCGGAACGCCATAGGTGATGCCGTGATAGATCTCATCGGAGATGAGGCGCACGCCGCGCGCGTCGCACCACTCTGCAAGGTCGCGAAGCTCCTCCGGCGAGACCATCGCGCCCACCGGATTGGACGGGCTCGCGAGGATGAGGCCGTCGATCCGGCCCTCGACCTTGTCGAGCAGCGCCGGCGTCGGCTGGAACTTATGGTCGGCATTGGTCTCGACCAGGACCGGCTCGACCCCCAGCACCGAGAGGATGTGGCGATAGCAGGGATAGCCCGGGCTCGCCAACACCACGCGGTCGCCGGGATCGAAGGCGGCGAGGAAGGAGAGCATGAACCCGCCGGACGAGCCGGTGGTGATCGCGATCCGCTCCGGCGCGATCACGGCGCCATAGACCTCACGGTAATGCCGGACGATCCGAGCACGCAGAGGATCGAGGCCGAGCGCGTCGGTGTAGCCGAGCGTTCCGGATTCCAGCGCCGCGACCGCCGCCTCCCGCGCCCGGCGCGGCGCCGGCGTGCTCGGCTGGCCGACCTCGAGATGGATGACGCCCGGCAGGTTCTCGACAGCGGCGCGGCGCGCGTATTCGCCCGCCGCCCGCATCACATCCATGACGATGAAGGGATCGACAGCGGCGCGACGCGAGACCTTGCCGGCCCGCGGCTGGCCCCCTGTCACTGCTGATTCACCGTCGTCACGAGCCCGTTGCCGCGGAAATCGTTGCGCAGCTGGCAGGTGTCCGGAGAGTCCGGCGTGCTCTCCGAGCAATAGGCCGCATTCACCTTGCCAAGCTTGCCGGAAGGCTGGACCTGGAAGCCGCCGCCCGCGACCGCGCTCTGCCCTTGGGTGCCCTCTTCGAGATAGACCGTGCCGGCGCCGTCGGCGAACAGGCGCGGCGCCTGCATCGCCTGGTCGATCGGGATCTCGCGATGACGCACCGCATCGAACAGCATCGCCTTTGCGATGTCGCCGGGCACGCCGCCGCCGGCAGCCGCCAGGAAGTAGAGGCGTCCGCTATCGTTGCTGGCCAGCACCAGCGGCCCGAGGGCGCTGAAGCCGGCGCCATGCTCGGTCGGCGCGGGCGCCAGGATGATGCCGGTGCCGGGCGCAATCCGCGCCGCGCCGAAGGGCGCGTTCATGGTGAACTCGCAGGCAACGCCCTGGCCATCGGCGTCGATGGTCACCACTCCGGTGGCGGCGGGGTTCTCCATCATCGCATGGGCGGGCGCGCCGGCCTTCGTGCCGATCGCCGCATCCACATGGCTGCTGGAGAGCAGGTCGGCGGTCGGCTTCGTCGCGTCACCGCCGGGCTTCATCCACTGGTCGCGATCGGCGACGAGGCCGGTCACCGCCTTGGCGACGAAGGCCGCATCCTCGGCGCTACCGGATTGCAACGCCTCGATCATCTGCGCCGCCAGCACGCCGCCCGAAGCCGGCGGCGCCGGAAGGAACAGGGTCTGGTCGCCGACCGAGACCTGGAGCGGCGGATAGGCGGTCGCCTTCGCCGCCCGCAGGTCTTCGATCGTGAGCGGCGCGCCGATCGACTGCGCGGCCTGGGCGAGGCTCTGGCCGAGAAGGCCGCTGTAGAACTCGTTGACGCCGTTGGCGCGGATGCGCTCGAGGGCGGCGCCGAGATCGACCTGCCGGATGTTCTCGCTCTCGCCGACCAGGGTGCCGTCGCTCTTGGCGAAGATCGCAGCCATCTGCGGGTCCTGGGTCAGGCGCGGGCCGGCCGACGCGATCTCGCTTGCGAGCGCCCGGCTCACCGCCGTGCCATTGCTGGCGATGGCGGCGGCCGGCGCCACCAGCTGCGACCAGGGCAGCTTGCCGTAGCGCGCATTGATCGCCGCCATGCCGCGCACGCTGCCCGGCACCGCGACCAGGCCGCCCTTGGCGGCCCGCGGCAGGAAGTCGAAGGCGTCGGTGGTCTTCTTGTCGGCGTCGTGCACCAGGCAGACGCCGCCGCCGCCGAGGCCTGCCGCGGAAGGCATCGTCACCGACAGCGTAAAATAGGCGGCGACGGCCGCATCGGCGGCATTGCCGCCGGCGGCGAGGATGTCGCGGGCGACCAGGGAAGCGCGCGGCTCGTCGGTGGCGGCGCCGGCCTTGAACGTCGGACCGAACAGTGAGGGAAAGAGGCCCGGCTCCGGATTGCCGAGGCTCCGGGTCGAGGCGAATTTCGGATCGGGCGCCGGGCCGGTGTTGCAGGCCGCCAGCCAGGGAAGGAACGCGGCCACCGCCGCGACTTTGCGCCACATCGCGCCGTGCCGGCCGGAGCGGTTGCCGCCTGCCGGATCGTGACCGAAACGCGGGGGAGCGACCCTGGATCGGGCCGGTAAAGTATGGTAGGCGCTAGGCATGTTTTGCTTTCCCTGTCGGCCTTTACGTGAACCGTGCGGACGGCCTTGAGCCGTCCGAAAGCGGTTCGGGCCGGATTGGTCTTGCCGATGGTCCGTTCGGTCCCGGGCGAGCATAGAGAAGGACTCGCGAAGTGATCAACCGACTGCTTGGCCGTGCAAGCTGTCTTGCCGCTGCCTTAAGTGCGGCGCTGCTTCCGCCGCTTCCGGCGCTGGCGCAGGGGCGACCGATCTCGCTGATCCGCGACGCCGAGATCGAGGCGACGATCCGCGAATATGCAAACCCGATTTTCACAGCGGCCGGCCTCGACGCCTCGGCAATCAAGGTGCATCTGGTCGAGGACGACCGGATCAACGCCTTCGCGGCGCCCGGGATGAACATGTTCCTCAATACCGGGCTGCTGATGAACGCCGACACGCCGAACCAGGTGATCGGCGTCATCGCCCACGAGACCGGCCACATCGCCGACGGCCATCTGGTGCGGATCCAGGAAGAGCTGCGCAGCGCGACCATCCAGTCGATCGTGGCGCTGCTCGCCGGGATCGGCGCCGGCGTCGCCACCGGCAATGCGGGCATCGGCGCCGGTGCTGCCACGCTCGGCCAGGGCATCGCCACGCGCAACCTGCTGCAATACAGCCGGGTCCAGGAGGCTTCCGCCGACCAGGCCGGCATGAAGTTCCTCGACGAAACGCACCAATCCGCGCGCGGCATGCTGGAGTTCTTCCAGAAGCTGGAGGGCGAGGCGTTCCTGCTGGCGACCAACCAGGATCCCTATCTGCAGACCCACCCCTTGACCACCGACCGCATCGAAGCGGTGCAGCAGCATGTCGACAACTCGCCCTACAGCAACGCCAAGGACGTGCCCGACCTGATCGTGCTGCATCAGCGCATGCTGGCGAAGCTGAAGGGCTATCTCTGGCCGTTCGACCGCGTGCTCCAGGTCTATCCGCCGAGCGATCTCTCGGTGCCGGCGCGCTATGCGCGCGCGATCGCGCTCTACCGCGTCAGCCGTCAGAAAGAAGCGCTGCAGCTGATGCAGAGCCTCTTGGAGGAGCAGCCGAACGACGCCTTCTTCCTGGAGCAGACAGGGCAGATCCTGTTCCAGAACGGGCGCCTCGCCGAGGCGCTGCCGTTCTACCAGCGCGCGGCCGACATCCGGCCGAGCGAGGCGCTGCTCCGCCAGGAGCTCGGCCAGGTGCAGATCGAGACCGAGGATCCGCGCTATGTGAAGCCGGCGGTCGCCAACCTGCAATTCGCTTCGCAAATGGAATCGAACGATCCCGAGGTCTGGCGCCTGCTCGCCATCGCTTACGGCCGCGACGACCAGCTCGCCATGTCGTCGCTCGCCCAGGCAGAGCAGGCCATGGCCGCCGGGAATAAGCGGGAAGCCAGAGCGCAGGCACGGCGCGCCTTGAAGGGTCTGCCCAGCGGCTCGATCGGCTGGCTCCGCGCCGATGACATCGTCTCTGCTGCCGGCGGCGAGGACGAGCAGAGCGACGAAGGCGCCATGCCGTGACGAACTTTCCCCATCGCCAATCCGAGAGAAGAATCATGAAGCTCTTAACCGCCGCGCTCGCCGCCCTGGCATTCGCGTTCATCGCATTGCCGGCGACGGCGCAGGACGCAAGCGCGCCCGCCGCCTCTGCGACACCGGCGCCCTCCAGCCTCAACCCGGCGCAGAAAGCCGCCCTCGAGAAGGTGATCCACGATTACCTCATCGAGCATCCGGAGGTGATCAAGGAGGCGATCCTGGCCCTGCAGGCCAAGGAGGACGCCAGCAAGGCGGACGCCCAGGCCCAGGCGGTGACCGAGCACAAGGACGAGCTCTACAGCGACCCGGCGACGCCGGTTGCCGGCAATCCGGTCGGCGACGTGACGATCGTCGAGTTCTTCGACTATCACTGCCCCTATTGCAAGGCGGTGGCCGAGCCGCTCGACCAGCTGCTGAAGGAAGACAAGGGCATCCGCCTCGTGCTGAAGGAGTTCCCGATCCTCGGCGACGATTCGGTGCTGGCCTCGCGCGCCGCCCTCGCCTCGGTGCAGCAGGGCAAGTACTGGGCCTACCACCAGGCGCTGATGGCGCATCGCGGCGCCTTCGACGCCGATACGCTGAAGGCGATCGCCCTCAAGGTTGGGCTCGACCCGGCGAAGCTCGAGACGGCGATGAACGATCCCAAGGTCGCGCCGCTCATCCAGGCCAACCACAAACTCGCCGACGCCCTCGACGTGGGTGCGACGCCGACCTTCGTTATCGACGGCGAGGTGGTCGAAGGCGCGGTTCCGCTGGAGAAGCTGAAGGCGCTGGTGAAGAAGGCCCGCGGCAGCTGAGTGGGGCGTCCGGCCGCGGCGGCGGATAACCTCCTCAATCCAATAGGAATTTTATAGCCCGGCCCGGGTTTGGTTGCGGGAAGCGGGGGCCGTGGCTATAAGGGCCCCTAACCTTTCCACCGACTCCTGGTCTAGTCCAACCATTCTCTGGGCGCCCAAACCTTGGCAAAACCCGCGAACAGCCGGTTCAAAGACGTTCTTGTGCTGAACGGCCCGAACCTCAACCTGCTCGGCCGCCGCGAGCCGGAAGTCTATGGCCGCGACACGCTGGACGACATCGCCCGGGCGACCGCCGCGCGTGCCAAGGAATTTGGCCTCTCGATCGACTTCCGCCAGTCGAACCACGAGGGTGAGCTCGTCACCTGGATCCAGGAGGCGCGCGGCACGGTCAAGGGCATCGTCATCAACCCGGGCGGGTTCAGCCATACCTCGGTGGCGCTGCTGGACGCGCTCACCTTCACCGAGCTGCCGGTGATCGAGGTCCATCTCTCCAACATCCACCGCCGCGAGCGCTTTCGCCACCACTCCTATGTCAGTGGCGTCGCGACCGGCGTGATCTGCGGCCTCGGCGCGCAAGGCTACCTGCTGGCGATCGAGGCCCTTGCAGGCATGTGGGGGGCCACGCTTCTGAAGAAGGGCGCGGCCGCGAAATCGAAGAAGGGGCGTTCATGAGCAAATTCGACGTCGATGAGGCGCTGGTCCGCAAGCTGGCCCAGCTCTTGAAGGATACCGGCCTCAGCGAGATCGAGTTCGAGAGCGAAGGCAAGCGCATCCGCGTCAACAGCGGCCAGGTCGCAACCGCGATGGTTCCGACCGTCGCGGCGCCGGTCGCCACCTCCACCGCTCCCGCCCCAGCCGCGCGGCCCGAGGGTCCGCCGGCCGGCGCGCTGACCTCGCCGATGGTGGGTACCGCCTATCTCTCGCCGGAGCCGGGCGCCGCCGCCTTCGTGAAGGCCGGGGACCGGGTCAACAAGGGCCAGACCGTGCTCATCATCGAGGCGATGAAGGTGATGAACCCGATCCTGGCGCCGACCGCCGGCGTCGTGAAGGAGATCCTGGTCGCCGACGGCCAGCCGGTCGAGTTCGGCGAAGCCCTGCTCGTCATCCAGTGACGATCAACCGGTAATGTTTGAAAAGGTCCTGATAGCCAATCGCGGCGAGATCGCGCTTCGCATCCACCGCGCCTGCCGCGAGATGGGGATCCGCACCGTCGCCGTGCACTCGACCGCCGACGCGGAAGCCATGAACGTGCGGCTCGCCGACGAGAGTGTCTGCATCGGCCCGCCGGCGTCGCGGGATTCCTATCTCAACATGGCGGCGATCATTTCCGCCGCCACCATCACCGGCGCCGACGCGATCCACCCCGGCATCGGCTTCCTCTCGGAGAACGCCGCCTTCGCCCAGATGGTGGAGGAGCACGGCATCACCTTCATCGGCCCGTCGCCCGAGCATCTGATCATGATGGGCGACAAGGTGCAGGCCAAGGACGCGGCGAAGCGCTTCGGCATCCCGGTCGTCCCCGGCTCCGACGGCGAGATCAACGGCGAAGCGGAGGCCAAACGCGTCGCCGCCGAGACCGGCTATCCGGTGCTGATCAAGGCCGCGGCCGGCGGTGGCGGCAAGGGCATGAAGGTCGCCAATTCCGAAGCGGAGTTGATGACTGCCTATTCCATGGCCCGCGCCGAGGCCAAGGCCTCGTTCGGCAACGACGCGGTCTACATGGAGAAATACCTCTCCCATCCGCGCCACATCGAGATCCAGGTGCTGGGCGACAACCACGGCAACGTGGTGCACTTGGGCGAGCGCGACTGCTCGCTGCAGCGCCGGCACCAGAAGGTGCTGGAGGAGGCGCCCTCCCCCGCCCTGAACGCCGAGCAGCGGGCGCGGATCGGCAAGATCGCCGTCGATGCCATGAAGACCATGGGCTATCGCTCGGTCGGCACCATCGAGTTCCTGTTCCAGGACGGGCAGTTCTACTTCATCGAGATGAACACCCGGCTCCAGGTCGAGCATCCGGTGACCGAGATGATCACCGGTATCGACCTCGTCCGCGAGCAGATCCGCGTCGCCTCCGGCGCACCGCTCTCCTTCACCCAGGACGACGTTGTCATCAACGGCCATGCCATCGAGTGCCGCATCAACGCCGAGGACCCGGAGACCTTCCTGCCCTCGCCCGGCCGCGTCACCGACTTCCACGCCGCCGGCGGGCTCGGCGTCCGGGTCGATTCCGCGCTCTATTCCGGCTATCGCGTGCCGCCCAACTACGACAGCCTGATTGCCAAGCTGGTGGTGCACGGCCGCACCCGCAACGAATGCCTGATGCGCCTCCGGCGTGCGCTGGAGGAGATGGTGATCGGCGGCGTCAAGACCAACACGCCCTTGCACAGCCGCCTGATCGCCGCCCCCGACTTCATCAACGGCGCCTACGACATCCGCTGGCTCGAGAAGTTCGTCGCCGGCGAAGTCTGATCAAGTCTCCGCCACGAGTAGAGACTCCGATCCCGGCCGCAATCCATCCGTCCGTTCGGCGAAATAGCGCCGTGCAAGATCCCCGCCTGAGATGCAGCGCGCCTCTTTGAATCCGCACTCGCGCGCCAGGGCCAGCATCTCCTCCGGTGCGAAGAAGCTGATGAACGGCGTGCCGCTGGTGCGGGCGCCGCGCGCCGCCGCCTCGTAGCCGGCGCGCTCCGCCGGATCGGCGCGCTCGAAGGGTAGCAGGAAGGTCATTGCGAAAGTGGACCCGGGCGCCAGCGCGGCCGCGGCCCGCAGCATCGCCGCATTCGCCTCCTTGGTGAGATACATGCTGACGCCGGTGGAGACGACGACGGCCGGTCGCTGGGCGTCGAACCCTTCGCGCTGCAGCCGGTCCTTCCAGGATTGGCCGGCCTCGAAGTCCACGGGCACGAAGCGCAACCAGTCCGGCACGCCGAGGCCGAGCTCGGCCAGGCGCTGTCGCTTCCAGGCCTGCGGGCCGGGCTGGTCCACCTCGAACACCGTCATCCGCGACGCAATCTCCGGCCGCCGTTGCGCAAAGCTGTCGAGCCCGGCGCCGAGGATCACATATTGTCGCACGCCGCGGCCGGATTCCGCCGCAACCAGATCCTCGATGAAGCGCGCCCGGGCCACGATCGAGGCCCGGAAGACCCGGGTGAACTCCGGGTGCATGTCGGGTCGGTCACGCCAACCCTCGGGCGGCGCTGCCAGCTGAAGGCCGACCGCGTCGGAGATCACGGGCGGCGGCGCATCGACCTCGAGATGCAGGGCACGCCAGAGTGCGACCCGCACAGCCGTCGGTTCCGGTCCGACCACCTGATCACGCGGCATTATCATCCCTTCTTCCGTACGGCGCGCCGGTAACCATATACCCGCGAAAACTCAGCGAAGCGGGCATTTCACAGTGAGATTGGGCGTCCAGCCGAATCACACACACGAAGTCAAGCCCACGTGATTTCGCCGCTCCCGCAATGCTTTCGCGGTGGCGCAAGGCCCAGGCCGGATGCTAGCCTTTCTCAAACAGAGATTGCGCAGGCACCGAACACCGCCGATGTCGAATCGGGCAAAGCCGTCGAAAATCACCGCGGAGATGCTGCTCCGGGCCTACGCGATCGGGATCTTCCCGATGGCGGAGGCGCGCAATGACCCCGAGCTCTATTGGATCGACCCCGAATCCCGCGGCATCATCCCGCTGGATTCATTCCATGTCTCCCGCAGCCTGAAAAAGACCGTCCGCCACGGCCCCTTCACCGTCACCTGCGACGCCTGCTTCGAGCGGGTGGTGGAAGCCTGCGCGGCGCCGGCGCCGGGCCGGCGTCAGACCTGGATCAACCAGACCATCTTCGATCTCTGCTGCCAGCTCTTCCGCATGGGCCATGCCCACAGCGTCGAGACCTGGGACGGCGACCGGCTGGTGGGCGGGCTTTATGGAATCTCGCTCGGCGGCGCCTTCTTTGGCGAAAGCATGTTCTCGACCGAGACCGACGCCAGCAAGGTCGCCCTGGTGCACCTGGTGGCGCGGCTGCGGTCCGGCAACTACGGCCTCCTCGACACCCAGTTCGTCACCAAGCATCTCTCCGGCTTCGGGGCGATGGAGATCCCGCGCGAGGATTACCGCAAGCGCCTGACCTCGGCCCTCGCGCGGCGCGCCCACTTCCACGCCGACCTGCCCGAGGGCGCCCTGGAAGAGCTGTTCGGCGAGACGGCGAGCAGCACCTCGTAATCGAACTACTGCGCCGGCGGAGTCTGCGTGCCCTGATCGGCAGGTTGTTTCTGCTGACTCTGGTCCGGCTTCGACTGGTCCGGCTTCGACTGGTCGGGCTTCGCCTGATCCGGTTGGGGCTGGTCCTGCGCCGGCGTGTCGGTCTCGCCGCCGCCCTGGCTATTGATGCAGTCGAGCACGATCAGGTCATAGACCGGGTGCTCCAGCGCGGAGAGCGCTGGGCTGGAGGCAAACATCCAGCCACTGAAACGCAAGACCGGTTTCTCGTCCGGCTTCACCTCGACCACCTCGAGAAAAGCCGCGGCTTCCGGGGTCTCCTCCGGCGGATGTTTGTCGCAGGCGCGCGCGGTGATCTGCAGCGCGCCGAAATTGACCGTGCTGCCGACCGGGATCTTGATGGTGGAGACCCGCGCCGTGATTTTGTCGAGGCCCTGGAGCACGACCGTGTCCATCGGCACGGCCGCGGCCGGATGCGCACCAAGGGTAAGCGTGGCGGAGACCGGCAGCGCCACGAGCGCCGCCGCCAGAACCGTCCTCAATCGGGTCATTTCTGCTTTCGATACGGGTTCTTGAGGCTGTCCAGCATGGCGTTGAACACGGCGCGGATCTGCGCCTCGTCGCAACCCATCAGCACGGCGTCTTCCAGGGCGTCCTGGGCGAGGCCGTGGATTTCCTCAAGGTTCTGGTTCAGG
>Ga0335070_10001410_pt1 | contig 27701 bp, 27 predicted proteins | sample Lox_Sample_13_FD_206722 | JGI IMG/M metagenome (GOLD analysis project Ga0335070, IMG submission 206722) | Soil microbial communities from Loxahatchee National Wildlife Refuge, Florida, United States - Lox_Sample_1.3 | ecosystem: Environmental > Terrestrial > Soil > Wetlands | place: USA...
CGGCAGGGCGACCTCCCAGTTAGGGGGCACTGAAAGCGACGGTTCGTGGTTGTTCAGGGGCCGATGTTGTCAAAGAGCAATCACAGCCGCCTGCCATGGCGGGCGCGGAGGCCTGGAGACAGCAATCCTTTTGCCTCACGAAGCATGTTCTATCGAACTGAAAATTGACGGGATAGGACGCAGGACACTGTGGCGAGTGACAAGCCAGGCTTGGGACGATTTGGAGACGAGCAAAAGCAGCCGCGGAGTAGGCGGGTTTCGGGGCACCCTGACCCAATCAAGCCGATTTCGTTTGAGTGGGTCTTATCGCGGTAGAACGAAAATCCCCCCGCCAACCGCAGCCGGGACGGGGCACCCACTTCAAGGTTTTTGGCAGAATGGAAGCGCTCCGGGAGGGCCATGCGCCCGGATGTGAGCGGCAAGCAGGAGCTGCGGGTGACTGGGCGCTGATTCTCGCTACTTCCCCTTGAATTCGGCGGCGCGCTTCTCGAGGAAGGCGCGGGTGCCTTCGTTCTTGTCCTCGGTCGAGCAGCAAACGGCGAAGAGCGTGGCCTCGAGGTAGAGGCCTTCGGCGAGGGTCATGTCGAGGCCATGGTTGACGGCTTCCATGGCGTACCGCACGGCCAGCGGAGCGTTGGCGATGATCTTGGCGGCAATGGCTTCGGCGCGCGGGATGAGTTCGGCCGCGGGCACCACTTCGTTGACGAGGCCAATGCGCAGGGCGTCGGCGGCCGAGATCATCTCGCCAGTAAGGACGAGTTGCTGCGCCATGCCTTTGCCCACCAGGCGCGACAGGCGCTGCGTGCCGCCGTAGCCGGGAATGAGTCCGAGTTTGACCTCGGGCTGGCCGAGGCGGGCGTTTTCGCTGGCGAGGCGCATGGTGCAGGCCATGGCGAGCTCGCAGCCTCCGCCGAGGGCGAAACCGTTGATGCAGGCGATGACCGGCTTGCCCAGGTTCTCGATCAGGTCGAGCACGGCCTGGCCGCGGTGAGTGTATTCTTTGGCGGCGATCGGCGTCTGCTTTCCCAACTCACTGATGTCGGCGCCAGCGACGAAGGCCTTCTCGCCCGCTCCGGTGAGAATAACAACGCGCACTTCGGCGTCGTCTTTGGCCGCACCAAACGCGCTGCGGAGTTCGTCCATGACCGCCATGCTGAGGGCGTTGAGGACCTTGGGGCGGTCGATGGTGATGTAGGCGACTTTGTTCTTGATTTCGTAACGAAGGTTTTGGAAGTCGGTCATGATGAGTGCCTCTCAGTCGTGTTGATGACGTGCGGTTCGGAAAATCCTTGGCCTGAGTGTGATCTCTTTGTAAGAACTCCCTCGGCAAACCAAAGGAAAGAAATTGTAAGTCATCGGCGCGCCCGCGTGCATCCAACCGCGCAATAGCAAGACCTTCTCCGAAGATTTCGGCGAAATGGTCCGCAGCAAACACGCCACCTTATCGTCTCGTCTTAATCTGGCAGACCCTGGGCCTGAACCAACGATGTTGTCATGGTGAATCGCAAGGAGGGGTCGTGATGCGACGTATCGCACTTTTGGTGGTTGCAGTCGTCACGATAGTCGGAGCTATCGGATCCAGAACACTCATTGCAAGGGCTGATGACGAAGCGTCTCCGAGCGGAATCAAGCCTCCTCCGGATTACCGTGACTGGAAGCTGATTTCCGTTGCTCACGAAGCCGGCAGCCTCAATGATTTTCGGGCGGTTCTCGGCAACGATTTGGCAATCAAGGCCTATCGCGACGGAACCCTGCCGTTTCCGGATGGCGCCATCATTGTCCGGCTTGCCTGGAAGTACACCGTGTCGGAGGAAAACAACAAAGCTTTTGGCCGTGAGCAATCGTTTGTTGCCGGGGATCCTATCAACGTTCAATTCATGGTCAAAGACTCGAAGAAGTACGCCTCGACGAACGGTTGGGGATTCGCGCAATTCAAAAACGGCAAGCCTGATGACACGGCGAAGCTGAATACCTGCTCTCCCTGTCACGAGCCGGCCAAAGCCAATGATTTCGTGTTTACCCATTACGCACAGACGCCGTAGTGCCACAGCCAAGGAGGATGGAGCATGGCGGAAGAAGATAAGACTCGCATTCCGGGCGTCGACATGAAGCTCGAAATCGTTGTCATTCCCGTGTCAGACGTCGACCGTGCAAAGGCGTTCTATTCCAAGCTAGGGTGGCGACTTGATGCTGATTTCGACAGCGGCCACGATTTCCGCGTCATCCAGTTCACGCCGCCCGGATCGGGATGCTCAGTCATCTTCGGCAAGAACGTAACTGCGGCGACGCCCGGCTCAGCGCAGGGCCTGTACCTGATCGTCTCGGACCTCGAGGCCGCACGAAAAGAACTTCTCGCCCGCGGCGTGCAGGTCAGCGCGGCGTTCCACAGCGGCGGCGATGTGTACGTCGGCCCAGACGAGCCGTACCTGTTTGGGAGCGTGCGCGTGAGCGGTCCCGATCCCAACCACGGCAGCTATCGTTCGTTCGCCTCGTTCCGTGATCCGGATGGTAACGGCTGGCTGTTCCAGGAGATTACAACGCGGCTGCCGAGGCGCGTGGTCGGCAGCACGAGTTATGGATCGGCCGGGGACCTGGCGAGTGCGCTGCGGCGGGCAGAAGCCGCACACGGCCAGCATGAAAAGCGCAGCGGGGGACAACGCGACGAAAACTGGCCGGAGTGGTATGCCGCTTACATGTTGGCTGAGCAGTCGGGCGCAGAGTTACCGCAATGAATGGCCCTAGAGCTGGTGAACCGGAACTCGCTGGGCAAACCGTGGTCGTGATTGGCGGGAGCGCCGGCATAGGGCTCGAAACGGCGCGACTTGCAGCCGCGAAGGGCGCCAAGGTGATTCTCACGGGGCGGGACCGCGAGCGACTGCAGCGTGCCGCGAACGAGCTCCGCGCAGTGAGCAGCGCTGCCTTCGATGCCCTTGACTTCGAGCGTCTCGCGCAGTTCTTCAGCGAGCTGCCGACACAGGTTGATCACCTGCTGGTTACCGGCCCCGGTCCTTATTACGCGCTACTGGCGGACTTCGACTTCGAGAAGGCACGCCGCGAGATCGAGGCCCATTTGTTGCTGCCCATACAGGTCGCCCGCAACGCGGCCGGTAAGGTGAGGCCCGGGGGCACGCTGCTTTTCATGGGCGGCACGGGCGGCCGCCGACCGGCAGCCGGGTACGTTCTCATCGGCGCTCTCACGGCCGCTGGTCCTGCTCTGACGAAGAACCTCGCGCTCGAACTCACGCCCATCCGCGTCAACCTCATTGCCGCCGGCTTCGTCGATACGCCGTTATCGGCGACGCTCCTCGGCGATCAGTTGGACGCGCGTCGCCAGCAACTCCGCTCCACGTTGCCGATTCGGCGGGTCGTTGGACCGGCGGACGTTGCCGCACTCGCGGTACACATCATGAGCAACACAGCCCTCACGGGCGCGACGTTCGACATCGATGGAGGGCAGCAGCTGGTGGGGTAACTCGCGGCAATTAGCAGCTAGCAATCAGCCACTAGAATTGCGCGTTGGTTTGGCGATTTGCAGGGGGCTAAAGCCTGGTCCTCTTAGTACGGCATGTCGGCACGGCTGAAGCCATGCCCTGATACGAAACGAATCGCCCGGCGTGGCGGAGTTCGTCCATGACGGCCATGCTGACCGCGTTGAGCACCTTGGGACGGTCAATGGTGATGTAGGCAGTGTGGTTTCTGATTTCGAGGTCGAGGTTCTGGAAGTCGGTCATAAGTTCCTCGGGGCGGCTAACCATTGTAAGGATGATCGGCAGTTTAGGTCAGTTACTGGTCTTGATTGATCTCGAATCGCGTCTTACAGACCGCGCACTCATAAGTGTGCGTATTCGCTGAGACCATTCCGTCTTTGCGCTGATGAGCACGCGATTTCATTTCACTACGAGGCACATTACGCAAGTCCGCTTTACAGCTTGGGCAGAACTTCACGTCGGGTTGTGGGCCAGAAAGATTTGCCATCCAGCACCGTTCCTTTCTCGGTTCTTCAAATAACTTTCGCGCCGCGGGCTGGTTCATGTCCTGCCAGGGCATACCATCGAGCTATCCCGACGGTCACGGCATGGACTTTGTTCCTAGCGCCAGTATGGCATCTCGCAAGCTTGCCGCTGTCTCTTCGACGCAATCCTGGTCAACAACGGCGGGGAAGCCTCGCTCCAATAAGAATTGATAAGCTTCCTCCGCGCAGTCTTCGATCGCGCGCTGTCGTCCATCCCGAAATGCAGAAACATCGGTGGTTAGCGCCTCGATATCGCCCGACTTCGAATCAGATGGGGAAAGCCACCAGCGCAGAATTCCCGGACCGTATTCGCCGATCGGGGTTTCCTGAAGTCCCATTAATACCAAGTAACCGACACCGCCAAACATGTAGCCTACGGCTATTGCCCCCAGGACAAAGGATAAGTAACTGCCAGGGTCATGGAGCTGGGACCACCGGTGAGCCAAGTCGTCGAACCCTGTCCATGCGAACGCGATTAGATAACCGAGCAGAAACGTAAGCAGACTCTTCCCACGCCTCCCTCTGATGCGTGCGCTCAAGCTCCAAATCAGTGCTGCAGCTAACAGCGGCACAGCCAATAGGATCGCTCCCTGAGTCAACGAAATTCCTCCGTAAGAAGGTTAAGGCCTTTGAATGCGACTGACCGACAGCGAACGCATGCGTGGGCCAAATGTCGTCACACGAACTTCCCCGGCACGGGGTTCTTCGGGTCGGTGTAATCGTAGAAGCCTTTGCCCGTTTTGCGGCCGTACCAGCCAGCGAGTACCAGGCGCTTCAGCAGCGGAGGCGCGGCGAAGCGGCGCTCCTTGAACTCGTCGTACATGACGTGAGTGATGTAGTAGGTGGTGTCGAGGCCGACGAAGTCGAGCAGCGTGAACGGCCCCATAGGGTAGCCGCAGCCCAGCTTCATCGACTCGTCGATGTCGGCGATGGAGCCGACGCCCTCTTCGTAGGCGCGGATAGCGTCGAGCAGGTACGGCACCAGCAGACGGTTGACGATGAAGCCAGGCTTGTCCACGGTACGCACCGGAACTTTGCCGAGCTTTTCGCCGAAGGCGACGGCGGTGTCGAAGACGTCGGGCGCGGTGGCGATGGTGCGTACGACCTCAACCAGCTTCATCATGGGCACGGGGTTGAAGAAATGCAGCCCGACGAAGCGTTCGGGGCGGTCAGTGGCGGTCATCAGCTCGGCCACGCAGATGGAGGAGGTATTGGTGGCGAAGATAGCGTCCTTTTTGACGATCATGTCGAGCTGGGCGTAAGTCTTGCGCTTCTCGACCGCGTTCTCGATGATGGCCTCGATGACGATGTCGCAATCGGCAAGGTCTTTCATGCTGGTGGTGCCCTTCAGCCGCGCCAGCGTCGCAGCTTTTTGCTCGGCGGTGATGCCGCCCTTTTCGACGCCGCGCTCGACCAGCCGCGACAACGACTTGTCGATGCCGGCAAAACCCTTGTCGAGGAAGCGCTGCTCCTGCTCGAGCACAACCGTCTCGAAGCCTGCAGTCGCCGCGACCTGCGCGATGCCCGAGCCCATCAGACCACAACCGAGTACGCCAACTTTTTTGATGTTCATGATGCCCTCGTTGCTTGTGCCTCGCGGACTAACGTCCGCTCGGCGGAACAAAAATAACGAACGCGAACGCTGGCCTAAAGGCCAGCTCTACCCGTCCGCCCTGACAACTACCTTTCCACCGGCGTGTCGCCTTTATACGGATGCGCTTTGGCCAGTGTGTCGTTCAGGGTCGGCACGGCATCTTTCGTGATCAGTGTGTTCTGGAATGCCGCGATCTGCCAGCGACCGTCGCTCAGCTTCTCTGCTATGAGCGTTGGGCGAGCTTCGATATGCTGCTCTGCACCATTCAGGTACCAGGTGAGATTGCCACGAAGGAACGCGACGGCTACATCAGGGCGAACGAAACGGATTTTCTCCACCGTAAAGTGGTTGCGGCTTCCCTTGTAGATGGTGTCAAAGATGTGGCGATGCCCGCGTTCGACGTCGTCGCGTCCGTTGAAATGGCCGCCCAATACGTGGATGAAGTCAGCATCTTCGGCAAATTGCGCGGCCCAGGTAACGCTGTCGCCGGCGTTCCACGCGCCTTCGAGCTTTGCCGCGAGTTCACGGAGGAGAGTGTCGTCGGTTGTCATAAGTCGCTCCTATCGCTGCAGGTTTTCGATAATCACCGCGATGCCCTGCCCGCCGCCGATGCAGGCGGTGGAAAGGCCGTAGCGCGCTTTGCGGCGGCGCAGCTCGTACATCAGCGTAATGAGCAGGCGCGTGCCGGTGGCGCCCAGCGGATGGCCCAGCGCAATCGCGCCGCCGTTGACGTTGGTCTTCGCCGGATCGAGGCCGAGTTCCTTCATCACAGCCAGGCACTGCGCGGCAAAGGCTTCGTTGAGCTCGATCAGGTCGATGTCTGACAACGTCAGATCGGCTTTCTTCAGCGCGATGCGGGCCGCGGGAACCGGTCCCGAGCCCATGAGCGACGGGTCGACGCCGGCGATGCCCCAGCTTACGATGCGCGCCAGCGGATTCAGCCCGCGCTTCTGGGCGTCGTTGAGTGGCATCACGATCAACGCCGCGCCGCCATCCACGATGCCGCTGGCATTGCCGGCGGTCACCGTGCCGTTCTTGCCGAACGAGGGCTTCAGCTTGGCGAGGCTCTCCATTGTGGTTTCGGGGCGGCGATGGTCGTCTTCGGTGAACATCTCGCCGGTCGGCTCGCCTTTCTTATTGCGCAGCGGCACCGGGGTCAGCTCTTCCTGGATGCGTCCTGCCTTGTAAGCCGCGTCGGCACGCTTCTGCGAGCAGAGTGCGAAAGCGTCCTGCATCTCGCGGGTGACGCCCTGCTGTTCGGCGTACGCCTCTGCGGTCACGGCCATGGGCATGTTGCAGTAGCTGTCGGTAAGCGCCACATAGAGCGAGTCTTCGAGCTTGCCTTCGCCGAAGCCCACGCCCCAGCGCATGCCACGAATGACGTGGGGCGCCTGCGACATCGATTCCATGCCGCCCGCCAGCACGCATTTCGACTCGCCGAGCTGGATCATCTGCGCAGCCGTGACGACCGACTGCATGCCCGAGCCGCACAGGCGGTTCACCGTAATGGCGGGGACTTCGATGGGGACACCTGCTTTCAGAGCGACGTGGCGCGCACCGTAGATCGCGTCGCTCGAGGTCTGCTGGGCGTTGCCCATGACGCAGTGGTCGATCTCGGCGGCTTCAATGCCCGAACGCTTGATAGCTTCGACAGAGGCGATGGCGGCGAGTTCCTGGGCGGAGAAGTCGCGCAGCTTGCCGCAGTAGCGGCCCATGGGGGTGCGCGCGCCGTTGACGATTGCGATTTCAGGAAATGAATTCGGCATTGGAGGGCCTTCCTGCTAGGAGAGCAAACGGACAAGTTTAGCAGCGGGCGGAGAGGGCGGCAAATGATCTGGACCGCCACCTCTGGGACAGATTCGCCAAACGGCGTCACTCGGCGAAAGTCCGCCGCAACGGGCGGTGTCGGCAGCCTGGCGGACAACCCAAGGGTCGCCAGCTGGTGACAAACTCAGAATTTTCTGAGCATTTTTTGCCACTCCTGACTTGACTTAAGATGAATTCGTACTACTCTGTGAAGAAGCCCTTGCACCTCGGCTCCGCAGTTCCCAGTTCGTTCGGTGCGTAACAAGGCTTCGCTTCTGCATCCGGCTTTTGCGATTACTTTCCCATCTGGCCATGTATTCCCATGGGTTAGCAAGGATGCCCGGGAGGAATCCCGTAATTTTCAGCAGTGCGAGAGTAAACCTGGGGCAATCTATGCGGCCTAGACGGTGCGGGCAAGCGCTGGAAGCCTCGCCTCATGTAGATCCCTTAAGTTGCAGGACATGTTTGAACCCGTAAGCACACGATAACCCATCTCATGGCAGGCCCGAACGCGAGTGCGACGAAGCTCTGCCGGCAATCCTGGCACTCGCAGCAGGGGGGCAATTGATGCACGTACTTCCGCAAGCATCCGATGCAGCTTGCAACCTTCTCCTGCGCGCCCTGCCGCCGGCTGAACTTGAGCATCTGCTGCCTCATTTGCAGCCTGTGACGTTCTCGCTGGGCCAGGTAATTTACGAACCGGGTGAGCGCATCGAATATTGTTACTTTCCTACCGACTCGGTCGTGTCGCTGCTGTACACCACACAAGATGGCACGACTGCGGAGATGGGTCTGGTGGGAAATGAAGGGGTCCTCGGTATCGCCCTCCTGCTGGGGGGCCAGACAACTTGCAGCCGCGCTCTCGTCCCACTTGCCGGGGATGCATTCCGGTTGCCGGCCGAGGTGTTGCAGACGGAGTTCGCGCGCGCCGGGCTGCTGCAGCGCGTGCTTCTGCGTTACGTGCTGGCACTCATCATCCAGATATCGCAAACCGCCGTCTGTAACCGCTTGCATTCCGTGGAGCAGCGGCTCTGCCGTTGGCTGCTTCTGTGTCATGACCGCAAGAATCGTTCGGAGCTAGTAATGACGCAGGAGCTCATCGCCAGCATGCTCGGGGGACGCCGCGAGAGCGTGACGGTGGCAGCCGGACATCTGCAAGACGCCGGCTTGATCCATTACTGCCGTGGTCATATCACGATCCTGGATCGCGTTGGCCTCGAGGCGGCCGCCTGTGAATGCTACCGTGCCGTGGAAAACGAAGCCGACCGGCTGATCGGCAGGAAGCGTGGCCCCGAATCTAGCAACCCCGAGGCCGCTTTGGAAGTAGCCGGCTGACAAAGGAACGTAGCTGATCAAAATTGTCGGGCCGCGTCAGGTAGACGTTGCTCCCGACTGCTACCTCCGAACCCTCATCGAGGCTGGCTAAGTCGAAGATGACGGCCGGAACCTCTTCGCCCAGTCCAGCGCGTTCGCGGATTCGCCTGGCGATTGCAACCGTAAGAATCGGACTCAGTCCCAGACTGATGAGGATCAGCTCAGGACTCTGGAGACCGGCCTTCCAGACCGCTTCTTCCTCATCTCTGGCCGTACTTACCCGGTAGCCACTGGATGTGAGTAGTCGCTCTACGCCATGGCGCGTCTCTTCCACATCCTCAACCACCAGGATGACCGAGCGGCACTCTTGATCGGACGTCACGGTTTGAGCTAGGAGCGAACATCACTTTTCTACCAGAGCCGATCCGGGTTGTCTGTGCGCTGAGCCACAAAGCTTCCATCCTGATGTTAGGCAATCGATAGTTACTGAAGCCACTGCATTAACCAGCCGTTAATTCCTGGCGCATGAGTGCTAGCGGTGGTCGTCCCCGACAGGAGCGAGCAAGCGACTTGTGACGAATTCTTGCGCTATGTGCGTTAGCGCACCGACGCCGTCCGCGTTTGCCCTCATGCTGCTTTCGGACAACGCGCCGCGAGGACTCTCGTTCGTGAGTAGAAGAATTGCTCGCAACCGGGCCGCCCGGCATAAAGGTTGGAGGAACATCATGAGTAACGGGAATCTGTTCGAGGACGCGGCCAGCCAGTTAGCCTCGCAAGCCGATGCTGTGGGACGCCTCGCCCAGGATAGCGGCGCGTTCGCCGCCGCAGTAGCAGCATTCGAGTCGCAGGATCCCGATGCGTTTCGCTGGGTACTGGATCGCATCGAGATGCTTCCTTACTGCGAACTGATCTGCGAATGGATACGGGTCAAGATCTGCGTGTTGCGGTGTTTTCGGATCTGCGGAGTGCCTCGCGAAAATGTCCCGACACCCGATTTGCAGCAGTTTGCGCGCGCCGTGGTACAGCTCGCGTCCAACGAAACGCTCCTGCGCCGGGTCGTCGACGCTGTTTCCTGCGGCGACGGAGACGACTTCCGGGCAGCCCTGACTGAACTCAAATTAATTGACTACTGCCATTTACTGTGCCACTGGGTGTGCTCGATCATCTATCGCCGTGTCTGCGAGCGGGTGTGCCGCCCCATACTAGTTCTCCCCGTTGATCCCGTGAATGAGATACGAGCCACCGCCAAGGTGCTCGCGACGGTCGTTGCCAATGAGAAGGCCTTGAGCGAAATTAGCAAGGCTGCCGTCGCCTTCGACTGCGTGATCTTACGGTCCGCTATTGCACAGGCGGGCTTCACGCCTTTCTGCGAGATCCTCTGTAGGTTCATTTGCGTTTGGCGCTGCGCCTGGGTCTGCCGGCAGTTGTGCGTCGTGGTGGAGCCACCTCGAGCCGGGATAAATGACATCGAGGAGGCGCGGGCCTTCGCTCTGGCGGCCCGGCAATTGGCAATCCAGCCTCGCCAGCTGGGCGTTCTCGTGGATGCCGTACAAAACCATGACGCGAAGGTCTACGGAGAGCTCATTGCGCGATTGGGTCTGGGTCCGTACTGCTTCCAGGTATGCGCGTGGGTGTGCTACGGCATATGCTACGAATTCTGCATCTGCGTTTGCCCGCCGCCGGGGTACCCGCCGTTGTTCACCCAGGTGGGAAATTTCAACATATATGACGACATCGATCCCACATCTGGACGAACCAACAAGGGGAAATCCATCGGTAGCTTGGAGTACCAGGGCGGCCCGAATTTCGCGTTTTTCGGGGGACTGGCGTTGAAGGGCATCTGTCCGATCTACTCCCCGACTTCTCCGGGCGCACAGATGCAATATCGCTTCCTGTATGCCACCGCCTCGACAAGTTTGGCCGCAGCCATAACAGCCGCTCAGACGTCGATAACCGTCTCAAGCAGTGCGGGGGTTCCGCCAACGCCGTTCGATGTATCCCTTTGCAACCCTACTGAAACGGAAGAGACCGGCGAAACCATGACGGTCACTGCAGTCTCGTTAACCACATGGACCGTTGTCCGTGGCCAGGACGGCACGACGGCGATTTCGGCCCCAGCAGGATCCACTCTATGGATCAACCCAAGACCGATCACCGGTTCCCTAGTCTGCCAGGTCCAGCAAGGAACCCGGTGGGTAAGCTGGCCGACGAAAGACGGAAGTGGCAATGCCACCACGACTAACGCGCTCCATCAGCAGACAGTGACAATCGTTCCAGCGTCTCCACCTCCCCCGGATCCCATCCCACCGGCGCCCGGTGCGCCGTGGTTCCCACCCACCGACCACTACATTACGCCGGATGCCAACGGTTGGATTCCAATTGATGAGAATCTCGTCAGTCCTGTGGTTGAAGATCTCATGTGCTTCGACACGACTCAACCCAGCGCCGTTCCTGGAGGCTGCTCAATCAGCCCCGCCCCATGCATCGATAAGTCGGGTGGTCCGCTGGCGGGGAATCCGGTACCTGCGGCCAACCAGGCAGTCGGAACGGACGCGTCGATCATTTTTCAAGCTACCCGGGTAACAGCCGCCCCCAACGTGGACTATTCCAACTCGCTGTGCAAGATCCACATTAACAACTGGAGCGAGGTGAACAACCTGTGGTTCGCGGAGTTCAACACCGCGCTCGGCTGCTGCCAGCCGATCGATGCGACCCTGTCGGTGCTGTTCACCGTTGACCACGAGGAGATGAACTCCGGTGCCTGGTCAATCGCCATCACTAGTTGCAGCGCCTCCGCACCGGGTGATGTCATCTGCGTCACATCGCTGGACTACGACATAACGGCTACACAGACGTCCATCGTGGTCGCGAACCTTAGCCCGGTGGGGACGCCGCCCGTGCCATTCGATGTTTCGCTGCCAACGACGGGCGAGTCCATGTCGGTGACGGGCGTATCCGGAACCACGTGGACCGTTGTCCGTGGCGTGCATGGCACGACGAACAAACCTGCAGGCGCGGGAGCGCCGGTGTCATATCAGTCGCTGCCGGGAGCAACCGTGACTCCTCGGGGCGGTTGGGGAACGATCGTCGAGAACACGAGCGGTTGGACCAACTGCTCCTACCTGGTGGCGCTGTCCACGCGACCCGGACTGACCAATGGGATAAACGACAGGGAGTACATATGGAACTATTTGACCTTCTGTATCTGCGGACACGGGGCCGCTAAGCCTCCGGCCGCAGCGTTAGAGGCCAAGAAACGCTAATATGTGGAGCTTCGTCCTGGCCGTTCTCGCAACCTGGCGGGTAACCCACCTGCTGGCGAACGAGGACGGCCCGGCCGACATCATCGTTCGATTTCGCGTGTTGTTGGGCCGGAGCGTCGTCGGCAAGCTGATGGACTGCTTCAACTGCCTCAGTCTATGGGTCGCGGCTCTGGCCGCATTTTTTGTTACACGAAGGCCTCTGGAGTGGTTATTCTGCTGGCTGGCGCTTTCCGGTGGCGCCTGCCTGCTTGAACGGATCGGGCAGGAGCCGGTCGTGATTCAACCCATGTCACAGCCGACGGAAGGAGAGATCGACGATGTGTTGCGGTCAGAATCGCGCGGCAATGCGGAACAGTCTGGCGCAGGGGACGACACGGAGCGTTCCACAATACAGCTCCGGCCATAGCCGGGCCCAAGCCATTCGGACCCGGCCTGCGACACTACCAGCGACGCAACCAGCTTCGCCGCGCCCGGCAGCCATACCGCAGGGTCAAGGTGTCGGACTTCAGGCCACAACGCCGGTCTCAGCGCCGCCATCTGCCATGAGTCTGCGCTATGTGGAGAGCTCGCCTATCCGAGTGCGCGGACTTGCAACCGGCATCCTCTACGAGTTTTCGGGCGCCGCGCCTGTTCAACAAGTCGATGCCAGAGATGCCCCGTCACTGTTGAACACCCGATTCTTCCGTCGCGCTTGACGATACGAGGGCTCGACTGGATAGACACTGAGCAATTGGCCGAAGTTAGCGTTGTGAAACAAGTGTGTCCGGTTTCCATATGTCCTCGTCGTGGCGGCGACGGTGGAAGCGCCTCCAGACAAGAGAATGGCCCCGGGGAGGGGCCATTGGCTGCGCAGTTGCTATCGGAGGGAAAACTAGGCCGCCACGTGCAGAGTGGTGGTCGCCACCTCGTAGATGTCCACCTTGGGAGGCGTCTGGAACATCGGATTCAGCTTCTCGACCAGCTTCGGGTAAACCGTGTTGTGGTACATATCGGCGTGCTTGCGGTCATCCCAGAAGCTGATCAATAGCGCCCGGTTGTTGTCCAGAAGGGCCAGTTCATCCTGGAAGCCAGCCTGCTGGCGAAGCACCGGCAGGATCTGTGACTCAAAGGCCTGGATAAACTCCTTGCCTTTTCCCTCTTTGAGCTGAACTTGCACATTGCGCGTGATTTTCAAAGCGATATCTCAATCTCCCTGACAAAAAACGGTCCGTTTTGCACACACTTTTCCCTGCCGGCGGCGGCAGGGGCTCGACGCCATCTTCAGACCGGTTGTTTAATCTTTCAGTATTTTACGAATACCACGATGTGATCGATAAGTCAAATAGTATCTTTGGGTTAGGAGGAATTCGAGTTACCCGACGAAGTCCATTTCGGGGCCAATTTCTCATGCATTCCAGACACGTTTAGACCCTACCCAGTGGCGATCTTCAGGCGCTGGCGCCGCTGACGCCACTCGTCGCTATTGAGGATGCCGGGGCCGGCTTCGATCAGGCGCGGCAGCATCTGGAAGACCGAGACCGGCGTCCAGCGGCTGCCGTCGCGGGTGCGGAAGCCGCGGCGGTTCAACTCCTCGGCAATGCCGGAGTAGGGGCCGTCCTGGATGGTCAGCTCCATAATCTGGAAGAGGACTTCGTGCTCGCGCGGGTCGTTTTCCAAGTGGGCACAATCGCCGGCCACGCGCAGCCCATAGGGAACCTCGGGCGCTGCAACGGGGCGGGGAGCCACCTCGACAGCCACGGTGCGCTCCCACTCGATGGTAATGGGCTTCCAGCCCTGATTCAGCATCTGCTGAAGCTCGTCCGGCCCGAACTCTGCTGTGATGACCTGCCGCGTGCGCTCGATGTTGGACATAGACCCTCCCCGCGCGTCTTTGGAGCCCGTGAGAAGTTGGAGCAGTTCCGATGCCAAGCCGATGCGGGCATAGGTTATTCAAACGAAGGATCTTAGAAGGGCGGAAGATGTGGGTGATGGCTCTGCGATGTCCGCGCTTGCCGCGTGGTGTGCGAAATCGGGCAGGATGCCATGGCCGCGAGCCGCTCTCCGGATTTCAGTGCCTCTTAGGAAAGCTGACTGGCGGCGTCCTTAGAAACTGCGGATAAAAAGTCGCAACCCAGTGCGCCGCGCCGCCTAAAGTCGGCACGGCGGGTCAAAAAATAAAGCGCTTATCGGCACGACTGAAGTCGTGCCCTATTACAAGGCGGCGCGAAATGGACTTTTTCAGCGGCCTCATCAAACCGTAATTCTCGCCGGGCCTCGACTAGAAGCTGGTGACGGTGGGCGGTTCAGGCGCAGCCGGTACCGTGATCGAGATGGCCGGAGCGGCCGGAACCTGGAAGTTGATGTGAATCGGCATGCCCGGCATCGGGGGCTGCTGCATCCTCGCGCGCGATTTTTCCAGGGCGCACTGCGCTTTCGCGATCGAGCGGGAGGCAACTTCCTGTGCCCGGGCGATGGCAGCGACGTTGATTCGTTGCGCCCTCGCAGTGGCCCGATCGGTCAGCTCCTGGGCGCGGATCACAACCAGGTCTTGCATCTCCTGGGCACGGGCGGCGCTGCGGACTTGAATCTCCAGTGCCCGTTGGTTAGCACGCTGCGCCTCGCGCTGGGCGCGAATGGCCGCGGCGCATTTCTGCTGCTCGGCCTGACGGACAAGCTGGGCCTGCTCTTCGGCAACCTGCTGCTGTACCCGGACCACCTCGGGAAGGTTCAGTTCGGCCACCATCTGCGCCTGCTCGGGCGCGGTGCGATCGAGGAAGGGCTCCAGTTTGGCCAGCACTCGTTCGGCCACGTAACGCTTGGCGCAGGCAATTTCCGCCTGCAACTGGGCGCGAGAGGCGGGAAGCTTGGCGAGATGTCCCGAGCGGAATTCCCGGGAGAAGATCGCAAAGGTCGCTACCAGGGCCAGGGTCGCTGCCAGATATCTACGCTCCATACTGCCTCCTCGCTGCTCGTATGACGGGGAAGCTCGGCGATGGTTAGTGATTTTTTTCAACTTCTTGCGCCGGGCCGTCGGACGTCGTGGGCACTACTTACACTTTTGCTGCCAAAGTAGCCGCGGTGCCAAGTAGCTCAGCTGATTGCACTTTCTGCGCCATATGAATACGAGATGAATGAGACCTCGTCCAGACGCAGAGATTTCTGTTCGCTGGCGGACAGTGTGTTTCCTACCGGCGTTGGTGATATGGTGGGCTGGCTATGACCGCAGACGAAGTAAAAAAGTTGCTGCAACTCACGCCGCTGGAGATGGAAGGCGGATTCTTTCGCGAAACCTACCGCTCGCGCTGGCAGATCTCTCCCGACTACCTGCCGGAGGGTGTGAGTGGCCCGCGCTCGCTCGCTACCGCGATCTACTTCATGGTCACGCCGGAGTCATTTTCCACCTTGCACCGCCTGCCGGGCACCGAGGTTTTCCATTTCTATCTGGGCGACCCGGTCGAAATGCTGCAGCTTCATCCTGACGGCAAAACGCAGGTGGTGACTTTGGGCCAGGATCTGGCGGCAGGTCAACAGCCGCAGGTTGTGGTGCGCGGCAACGTGTGGCAGGGATGCAAGTTGGCGCAGGGCGGAAAATTGGCGCTGCTGGGAACGACCATGTCGCCGGGGTTCGACTATGCCGATTACGAGACGGGCGTGCGCAGCGAGTTGATTGCACAATATCCAGACATGGCGGAGGCGATACGGCAGTACACGCGGTAAGAGCGCTCGGCCGCAGAGTTACACGGGATCGGCAGGAATTAGTTTCGGACCTCCAATCCCATCCGTGTAAATACGCGGCTGCAATTTCAACCGCACTTCCCTGTTCCGTGGCACTTCCGCGAGGGAGAAGAGCAATTGCCCGGCTCGGCCAGCTCGCCGTCGGGGCCGATGCAGGTCTGGGTGTGCATGCACCAGAACAGACCGTCGTTCGAGGGCGGCACCGTCGGGTCGTGCTCGGCGCTGATGAACTGCTGCTTCCAGCGCAGTGCGGTACACAGCGTGTCGCGACTGGTGTCGAAGCGTTCCTGATCGAGCCACATGGTCATGCCACACCTCCGATGCGTCCGGCGGCGGCATTGAGCACGGCGCGCTTCACCGCCGCCTTGGTGAGCGTGATCTTGTATTTGTTGCGGCTGAGGGGCTTGGCTTTCGCTACCGCCGCATTGGCCGCCGCCAAGGCAATGTCGGGAGTGATGGACTTGCCCACCAGCGCCTGCTCGGCTTCGGAGGAGATCCACGGCACCGGGGCGACCTGCCCAAGCACCACGCGTGCGCTCTTGACGGTGCTGCCGTCCATCTCCAGCGCAACGGCCGCGTGCGCCAAGGGCCAGTCAAACGCCGCGCGCTGCCGCACCTCGTAGCTCGACGTCTTTAAATTCTTCGATGGCGGAGGCACGATCAGCTCGATCACCATCTCGTCGGGCTTGAGGTCGTGCTCAAGCTCGCCTTCTTTCGTGGGGATGACGAAGAACTTCTCCAGTGGCAGCTCGCGTACGCCGGTGCCAGAGGCCTTCGCGGAGTAGAGGCGGATCTTCGCGCCGTAGGCGATCAGCACGGGAGCGATGGTTGAAGGGCTGACGAACAGCGCCGGTCCGTCGTTGCCGAGGATGGCGGCGTAGCGGTTGTCGCCTTCACGGATGAGAGACTTGCCGTCCTTCATGGCGAGCAGCCCCATGCCGTTGCGAAAGTACCAGTCGCGCGGGCGCTGGCACATGTTGCCGCCGAGGGTGGCCAGGTTGCGAATCTGCACGCTGGCCGCTTCGATGGCCGCTTCCGCAAGCATGGAATAGTCCTGGCGAACGTTGGCGTCTTCGGCGAGCTCGGCGATGGTGGTCAGCGCGCCGATGCGCAGGCCGGCGCCGGACTGGTAGGTGATGCCGCGCAGTCCCTCGATGGGCTTGACGTTGACCAGACGCCTGGGCGTGACGATGTCGTCCTTCATCAGGGCAAGCAGGTCGGTGCCGCCCGCGAGAATGGCGGATTGTTCGGTGAGGAGGGTAGCGACTTGTTCTTTTTTCGTAGCCGTCGCGTATTCAAAGGGCTGCATTTGCGCCTCCTCGCGGGCTAAAGCCCGCTCGGAAAGTTAAAGATATGAGGCCGGTCGGCTCAACTGAAGTCGTGCCCTGATACGGAGCCTCAGAAAACGCGGGCCACGCCGGCCTGAAGGCAACATGGAACAAAGAGAAACAGGGGGCGAAATCGCCGGGGCTAAACCCGCGCGTGTTGGCCTTGCGTTTCGCCGGGATTAAGCCTAGCCCTTCCGCCTTGACGCGCGAAACGTGGGCCTGAAGGCCCGCACTACTGTGCACGACAACCTGAACGCCCGCGCTAGGCATGCGAACCTCCTGCTTCTTCCAGTGCGGCGAGCACGCGGTCGGGAGTGAGCGGCAGGAAGGGCACGCGCACGCCGATCGCATTCGCTACAGCGTTCGAGATCGACGCGCCCGGCGAAACCACGGGAGGCTCGGCCAATCCGATGACGCCGCGCTCGTCGTAGGCTTTGCCGGTCATCATGTGTACCTTGAGCTCGCCGATGTCGCTCAGTCCGGCAAGCCGGTAGAACTCGAAGTTCGGATTCAGCACGATACCGGTGACCGGGTCGAGGATCTTTTCCTCGTACAGGGCGTAGCTGATGCCCATGATGAGCGCGCCGTACACCTGGCTCTCAGCAGTCTTCACGTCCACCACCAGGCCACAGTCCTGCACGGCAACCATCTTGTGCACCCGCACGATGCCGGTCTCGACATCGACCGAGACATCGGCCATCTGCACGCCGCCCACGCCGCTGTTGGTAAGGTCGGGCGGCTTGTTCTTGTCGGGATTCTGCCCGCGCACTGTCAGCGGTACAGCGCCGATCTTGGCGCAGGCCTCCTTCCACGACAGGCTGCGGCTGGTGTCGCCCTTTACTTGCACTTTGCCGCCCACCGCTTCGAGCTCTTCCGGCTTCGCCTTGAGTGAGGGAGCGACTTTCTCGAAGAGTGTGTCGCGGGCATCCACGGCGGCGCGGCGTGTCGAAGAAGTCACACCGCCCGATGTGGTGCTGCCGCCGCTGCCTCCTGACTGCGGATAGCGGTTGTTGCCGTAGAGCACCTTGACGTGCTCCATCGGGATGCCGAGCGTATCGGCGGCCACGATGGTGATAATGGTCAGGCAACCGGTACCGAGGTCCTGGGTGCCCAGCTTAATTTCAACCGAGCCATCGGGATGGATGCTGAAGTCGCAGTTGCTGGCGTGGCCGCGGCCACCCCAAGTGTGCATCGACAGCCCCAGCCCTTGCTTGATGTTGCCCGGAGACTTGTCGCCGCGCGGGTGCCAGCGTTTCTTCCAACCCATCAGCTCGTCGGCGATGGCGAACTCCTCGCGGTAGGTGTCCTTGCGCGGACCGGCGATGTCGAGATTGCGCAGCACCAACTCCAGCGGGTCCATCTTCATCTTCGCCGCCAGGTCGTCAATAGCGCACATGGTGATGACTGCTGCCTGCGGATGATTGGGCGCACGCCAGGCGCGAGCGCTGCCTTGATTGGTCGAGATCGCCGTGTTCTGCTTGCGCTGGTTGGGAATTTCGAAGATGTACGGAAGCGGAGGCGTGCCTCCGCCCCCGACGCCGCCCGTGCCCCAGGCGTGCGACTCCCAAGCCGTGATCTTGCCGTCCTTGTCGGCGGCAACCTTCACCCGGGCATAGGCGGAAGGCCGCATGCCTGCGACCTCGAACTCGGCCTTGCGGTCGAGCATGTTCTTCACCGGCTTGCCGCCCGCTTTCTGCGAGAGTTTCGCGGTGTTCACATCCCAGCGGTCCACGGAAAACTTGCTACCGAAGCCGCCGCCGACGTTCTGCTGCAGGACGTTGATGTTGCCGGCAGGCACACCCGTGGGTTCCGCCATCTGCGCGGCGATGCCGCAAACGTTCTGCGTGGAGATGTGGATCACAACCTCCTTATCGCCGGGCCATTCGCTTGCCGAGCCGTGGGTCTCCATGCAACTGTGCACGATGCAGGGCAGGCCGTACACGCCTTCGGAGACAGCGGCGGCCGCAGCAATCGCCTTGTCGGGTGTTCCTTGTGTCTGGACTGCCGTCTTCTTGTACGGGGACTTCGGCTTGCCTTCCGCCGCTACGAACTTCGCTTTGCGCAGGGCTTCAATCACGGGTGGTTCGACGCCCATGCCTTTCATCGATTCGTAGTCCTTGTCGCTGGGCTTGAAGCTGATGCCTCGCTTCTGAATGGCGGCGATGACTTCCTCGTCGGGCACCTGATTTTCTTCCATGTCCTGGAAGTCGTCGGAACTGATGGGGCCGGTGTCGGCAGCGACCGTCTTCGGCGGTTCGGCGTCGGAGACAAAGTGGGGCAGCACCTCGTACTCCACCTTGATGAGGCGCAGCGCGTCCTCGGCAGTGCCTTCATCGACGGCGGCGACACCGGCAATCTCATCTCCCGCCCAGAAAATCTCCATGCCCGGCCCTTGAATGACTTCGACCGCTTTGACGCCGGGCATCTTTTCCGCGGCGCTGGTATCGATGCTTTTGATTTTGGCGTGGGCGTAGGGGCAGCGCAGGATCTTCCCGGCAAGCAGACCTTGCGGGTTGTAATCGTAGGTGTATTTGGCGCGGCCGGAAGATTTCGACGGGCCATCGACGCGCGAAATGTTCTTGCCGAGCAGCGGGCGTGTTGCCGGATCGGGCCAACTGTACTGGCTCATGACTGTTTGCCTCCCGCCCGCGCCAGGGCGACGGCACGGATGCCGTTGTAGGTGCCGCAGCGGCAGTAATTGCCATTCAGGCCGCGGCGAATGTCATCCGCACTCGGCGTGGGATGCTGTTGCAGAAAGTGGGTAGTGGCGACCACGAAGCCGGGGGTGCAAAAGCCGCACTGCTGGGCGTCGTGCTCCACGAAGGCGGCCATCACCGGACTGAGCTTGCCACCTTCGGCCAGCGCTTCAATGGTCGTGATCTTCCCTCCCTGCGCGTCGATCGCCAGCACCGAGCAGGCATACACCGGCTTGCCGTCGAGCAGCACCGTGCAAGCGCCGCAGGCGCCGCGATCGCACACGCGCTTGGCGCCGGTCAGGTCGAAGTTCCCGCGCAGCGCGTCGAGCAGGGTGACGCGCGGCTCCAGCTCGGCACTGAGCTTTTTGCCGTTGACGTTGAGAGTGACTGGGACCTTGCCCGGGCCGTGCACCTCGACCTCTTCACCGGCGGCTTCCACCACCTTCGGTCCCAGCACCAGCGGGATCGCGGCGGTAACCGCGGACAGTTTCATGAAGTCGCGGCGTGAGACTCTCGAAGTCGCTTTGGGCTTGCGCGCGTCGTCGTCTTTCATCGTGCCTCCAACGTGGAAACCAGCCAAGGCTCCGGCCGTCGCCGCGAGCCGAAGGATTTTAGTTAGACGGGTTTGGGGTGTCGCGCGATAAACATACTTTTACCCCTTAGACGGTTATCAGTGGCGACGAGCGCGAGTATAACTCTCAGTACAGGTGCTGGACAAAGGGCCAGGTTGTCCGATGCGCGCCGTCGGCGTTAGACGAAAATTGGCGCGGCACCTGCCAGTGGCGGATTGATGCGCCGCGATCCGAAGGGCCGACCCCCTCGACGCGCTCAGTAAACAGGGCGGCGGCTTTGCCAGCCATCGCCCTGTGACCAGTCCATCTGTTCTGTGATTACTTTAGTGTCTTGACGTACTTCACCACCGCGGTAATGTCGGCATCCGAGAGCTTGCCCTTGTAGGCCGGCATTTTGCCCTTGCCGTTGCTCACCAAGGCAGTCAAGTCCGCATCCGACATCTTCTGCACTTCCGGGCTGCTCAAGGGCTTAAGGCCCATGCTCTTGCCCATTCCCGTGCTGGCGTTGCCGTCCGGACCGTGGCACATGGCACATTTGGCTTTGAAAGTGTCCGCACCGCTTCCCTGGGCAAAGGCCAGCAGCGGAACCGCCAGTACCAGAGCCAGGGCTACAAGTGCACTTCGTTTGAAGCTACTCATCGGTGTCTCCTCCTCGTACACAATGCAGGACGTTGATTGCTCAAGAAACGCCGTCCTGAACGACGCCAATACTGTAACTCTCTATCCGGCAATTGGCTATCTCGCTGTTGCCACCGGGTGGGGAAAAACACCCCAGCCGTGTGATATGCCGCACGAGGGCCTTTTCGGGAGACCATGCACCGAAGATGACCCACGGTTAAGTCTATGATTTACAGCGGATTATAGGATTTCTGCCGGATGGCCCGATTTGGCACGTGCAGTGCACTCTATCCAGTATTTCGGCAAACCCAAGGGAGAGTGCTGTGGATCCGACGTTGGCGGTAATTGGGCTCAACTATCGAACGTCGCCAGTGGCGGTGCGGGAGCGGTTCTGGATCGGTGAACCGGGCCGCTACGAGGCTCTGCACCACCTGCTGCGCGGCGAGGGAATCGACGAGGCTCTCGTTCTGGCCACCTGCAATCGCACCGAATTCATTCTGTGGGCCAATGACGTTCCTGCGGCGGCCAATTCGGTGTTGCGTTTCTTAACACACGAATATCAACTCAAGCTGTGTGACTGGTCACACTTCTACCGCCTGATGGACGATGTCGCGCTTACCCACGTCTTCCAAGTGGCCGCCGGGTTGGATTCCCTGGTGTTGGGCGAACCAGAGATTCCCGCTCATTTGCGTGAGGCCTGGCTATTGGCCCGCAGCGTGGGCGCGACGGGACGCTTTCTCGATGCCGTGGTGCAAAAGTCTCTGGCGGTGTCGGCCCGGGTACGCAAGGAAACGTCCCTGGGTGATTCGAGCTTGACGTTCCCCTATGCAGCGGTGGAACTAGCCATGGGAGTGTTAGGGGACCTCTCCGGCCGGGAAGTGCTGCTGCTGGGAGCGGGAAGAATGTGCGAGATGGCGGCCAAATGCCTGCGCAACGCCGGAGTCACCCGACTGAAGGTGGTCAACCGTACCCAGTCCAAGGCGGACGAATTGGCCTACAAGCTGGGCGCCAAAGCGGTCGCATGGGACGAGCGCGTGGAACACTTAGGTGTCGCCGACATTGTGGTTTGCACCACCTCGTCACCCAGCCCTATTGTCAGCCTGGAGGAGGCGTATGGCATCGCCCACGCCCGGCAGAACAAGCCGGTGGTGATCATCGACATCGCGGTGCCTCGCAACGTGGACCCGCGGGCGGGCGAGATCGATGGGGTGTTCCTGTTCGATCTCGATGGAATCGAGGATGTCGTGAAGCGCGATGCCAGCGAGCGCCACGCGGACGTCGAGTCCGCCAACAAGATCGTGGCTGATGAGGTGCAGGGTTTCCGCCGGCGGCTGATGGCCGAGCGCGTCGTGCCCACCATCGTCGCACTGCGCCATCGCATCGACGAGCTGTGCCGGCAGGAAGTGGAGTTCCTGCGTGAGGAGTTTGGGCCGTTCACCGAAGAACAGGACACTGTGCTGGCCACCCTGGCCGCCCATATTACCCAGCGCATTGCCAGTTCGCTGGCGCGAGAGCTGCGCCAGCTTCCCGACCGCACTGGACAGGACGCGCTGACCGCTGCCATACAGCGTTTGTTTCAATTAAATCGACCTGACCTGGTTGAAACCGGGCAGGAAAACTGACGGCAAACCTACGTGAAGGAGTAAGCAATGCCTCAATCTGCGCAAGACAGCAAGAGCAGTCAGACGCTAGGGTTCACCAGCGTGCAAGCCTACACGCTGGCAGTGATCACTCTAGTCATTGGAATCGCGGTGGGCTACTTTGCCCGCGGGTCAGCTCCCACCGCCGCGCCGGAAACGGCCCAGACCGCCACGGGCGCGACCCCGGCAGGAATGGGAGGCGGGGCCCCGATGGGCGCCGGCCAGTTGCCGGGCATCGGCACACAGCAGCAGAGTGGAGCGACGCCCGAGATGCTGGCGCAGGCAGCGCAGCCGCTACTCGCCAAGTTGCAGGCCAATCCCAAGGACACGGAAACGCTAATCAAGCTGGGCAATTTGTACTACGACGGCCAGGCCTACCCCCAGGCCATCGAGTACTACAACAAGTCCCTGGAAATCGATGCCAAGAACGCGGACGTAATCACCGACTTGGGCACGGCCTACTGGTACACGGGAAATCCCGACAAGGCCATCGAGGAGTTCAACAAGTCTCTGTCCCTACGCCCGAACAATCCCAACACGTTGTTCAACCTGGGCATCGTGAAGTGGCAGGGCAAGAAAGACCCCAACGGTGCAGTGGTGGTGTGGCAGCAATTGTTGAAAACCAATCCCGACTACGCCCAGAAGGACCAGGTCCAAATGTTGATTGAGCGGGCGAAAATGCACGGAGCCGGCGCTACAAAGGGCTAAGCTTCGTGATGCGTGGAGCGTTGGCTCCTGCTTTTTCGCAATTGCTCCCCCGGGACGGTGTCCGCGCAGAGCCCGTCCCGGGTTTTTTTGTTCCCGCCCCTGCCGGTGCTAGGTCTTCGCCGCCATGTTAGCCATGGCCTCGTCCTGTGCAGCTTTCATTTCCTCATGGGTCAGGTTCTTAATGTGCGTGGCAATCGCCCAGGAATGCCCGAACGGGTCCGTGAGCTTGCCGTAGCGGTCGCCCCAGAACTGGTCCTGCATGGGCATGGTCGCTACGGCCCCTGCCGCAAGGGCGGCGGCGAACACCTTGTCGGCATCGTCCACGTACAGGTGAATCGTCACGCTGGTATCGGCCTTCGTGGAGGTCGGTGACAGAACGTGGTAGTCGGGGAACTCGTCATTGAACATCAGCACGGAGTCGCCGATCCTGGCTGCGGCGTGCATGACGGTGCCGTCGGGAGTGGTAGCGATTCCCAGGATTTCAGCCCCGAAGGCCTGCTTGTAGAACTCCGCAGCTTTTCGCGAGTCCTTCACGACGAGGTGGGGAGTGATGGTGTGAAAGCCCGGTGGTATGGGAGAAACGGCTGCACTCATGGTGCCTCCTTGAGATTCGACTTGCGACGAGGGTGCAAACGACAGGGCCGATACAACCGAAGCAAACCCGCGGTATGGCCGCAAATTCTACCGCAACCATCGATCAAGGGGTTGATCAGCCGCCCCGAAATGTGACGAATTGCAGAAAAAGCCGGCGATTCTCACTGCCGGCTCGTTGAAGTCCACTGGGACTATGGCGACCTCATTCGGTGCGCAAGGCTTTCATCGGATCCAGCGTGGCGGCGCGCCGCGCCGGCCAGATGCAGGCCAGCAAAGCAATCATCACCAGAATCACAGCCACCGCCAGTAGCGTGAGGGGATCGCGCGAACTGCTCTGCACCCAGTGGGTCACGATCTTGTTGAGCCCGATGCTAAGCACCAGGCCAAGAACGATTCCCACACCGACAGTGGTCGCCACCGACTTCAGCACCAGTTCGACGATGTCCATCCGCTGCGCGCCCATCGCCATGCGAATGCCCATCTCCTGGTTTCTCTGACTCACCGAGAACGACACCACGCTGTAGAGGCCGGTGGCAGCCAACACCAGCCCGAGCACAGAGAAAATGGCGAACAGCGCGGCAATGAAACGCTGCTGCCCCCAGATCATGGTCTCCATGTACCAGGTCAGAGGGTGGGTATCGAAGACGGCAATCTCGGGATCGAGCGACTGCACTCGCTGCTCCGCCGACCGGATGGCGGCAGCCGGGTCGCCCTTGGTTCTCACCAGGAAGTTCATGTACGGAGTCATCACCACGGTGTGTGGCACGTAGAAAGCCGGTTCAATCGGCTTGTCCTTCCCATTCTCTTCGCCATTGCGGAAGCCGCCGTTGTTGCGCGCGTCGGCGACCACACCGACGATCTCGAACCAGCCATCATTATTTTCGGCGAAGACGAAATCCGGTTGTTCGAATTTAAGCCCCGGGCTTCTCAGGTGTTGTCCGATGGGATCGCCATTCCCGAGATACTTGCGAACAAAGGCACGGTTGACCAGCGCGACATGCGCCGCGCGCATCAACTCCGATTGGTTCATATTGCGGCCCTGGACCAATGGAATGCCCAGGGTTTCGAATATCTCGGGACTGGTCAGGACCACCTGGGACTGGATTCCCGTGAGATCCTGCTTCCCCTCGATCTCCACTTTTACGGTGTACGCCTGCATGGGTGGCGTCCAGGTAGTCACCACGCTCGCCTGTTCCACGCCAGGCGCCGATGCGATGGCCTGCCGAACCGCTTCGTACCTGTTGGCACGATCTGTCCAGCCGGGGTAGGACTTTCTCGGCAACGCCAGGCCGAGGTAGCTGACCTTGTCCACATCGAAGCCAAGCGGTATGCGATAAGCGGTAAGAAAGGCGCGCGTGGCGGCGCCGGCAATCGTAAGCAGCACCAGGGTCAATGCCACCTGCGCGGTGATCAGCAGACGGTGGGTCTTGCGGTCACTGCCGCTGCCGGAATGTCTTCCCGCGCCCGACTGGATCAGCTCGCTCAAGTTGGGACGCGAGAGCTGCAATGCAGGAGACATGCCAAAGAGAATTCCGGTGAGAATCGCCAACGCCACCGAGAACAGCAGCACGGGCACACTCACGTGGATCGCAGCTTCATGGGGAAACGAGTAGAACGGCAGCGCCGCCGCAATCCATTTCACGGCTCCGTAGGCCAGCAAGATCCCAAATCCGGCGCCAACCAACGACAGCAGCACCGACTCGGTGAGCAGTTGACGCATGATGCGCCACCGCGACGCTCCCACCGAGGAACGCAGCGCCAATTCGTGCATTCTCGCGGCGCCGCGGGCCAACATGAGGATAGAAACATTGGCGCAACCGATGACCAGCAGCAGAGTCACGGCGCCGAAGAGCAACAGGAGTGTTCCCGAGAACTGGCCGAGCACCTGCTCGTTCAGGGTCACGACCTTGATGCGAACGTATGGAGGAGTATTCTTGGGATCCTGTTCTCGCCATCGCAGCAAAAGCGGCTCCAGTTCTGCGCGCGCCGCCTCCAGTGAGTAGCCGGGCTTCAGCTTGACGAAGCTGCCACTATAGTCATGCGGGTCAGCGGTAGGTGTGAAGGGAACATAAACGTCGGAATCGCCCCAGGTAAACCGCGGACCTGCGACGCCAATGACGGTATATAGCTTATGGTCGACCTCAATCGACTTTCCCAGTACATCGCGGCTGGCGTTAAATTGCTTCTTCCAGAACAGATATCCCAGAACCGCTACCTGTGAAGCTTTCCCGCCGGTGACGTCGGCCGGAGTAAACTGACGCCCCAGCAGGGGCGGGACCCCCATATATTCGAACAGGTTGGGGGTGTACTCACCCAGATGCACCGACACAGGAATCCGGTCGCCGGTCATGGGCACGGTGCGGTCGCGTTCCATAAAGACATCGTCCACGCACTTAGCCTGCTTGAGGTCGTTGAACTCCGGCCCGTTGTTGAACACGAGCCCCATCATTCGGCCGTCCTTGTCGAGCAATTGGACGTGCACCATGCGCTTGGCGTCCTTGTAGGGATAGGGATCCATGAGCACGCCGTAGACCACGCTGAAGACCGCGGTGGTGGCGCCGATGCCAAGGGCGAGGGAGAGGACCGCCGTCAGCGTGAAGCTCTTATTCTTCAGCAACTGACGAACTGAGAAACGAAGATCCCGGAGTACCGATTCCATTTGCTCTACTCCTGTGAGCAGGGGCCCAAACTGCTTGCTGCATTCTGACCACCAAACGACGCAGCAGCGTTTAGACACCGCCGGAGCTGGACCAAGCTACAGAGCTGTCCGAAACATCAAATCTGTGTTCGGCGCCGGACACTAGTGCCGCGCCCCGCTGCAGACCCGTGGGACGGCCAGTCACCCAAAAGTCGCAAGCGCTCGTACATGCCACTTTGTGGGCACCGTAGTAAGCTAGTAATACGCAATGCCGTCGGAAAAGGTTCTCATCGTTGACGACGAGAAGCTGGTTCGTTGGTCACTCCGGCAGAAGTGCGAAGAGTGGGGATATCGCGTTCTGGAGGCTGACAACGGCTCGGCTGCGCTCCGAGTAGCCCATAACGAGTCACCCGACCTCGTGCTGCTCGACTTGCGCCTGCCCGACGCCAGCGGTATCGATGTTCTGGAGCAAATCAAGAAATCCCACGACGCCCGTGCGGTCATCATGATCACCGCCGATCCGCAGCTCGACGACGTGAAGACCGCCCTCAAGCTGGGCGCCTACGACTTCGTCGGCAAGCCGCTCGATTTCGACGAGTTGGCGGTCGCGGTTAAGAACGCGCTGGAGACCACACGCCTGCGTACCGAGGTGGAATCGCTGCGCGGCGAAGTGCGCCGCCGTGCCGGCTATCACAATGTGGTAGGCCTGTCGGCGAAGATGTCGGAACTGCTGAGCTTCGTGAACAAGGTCGCGACCAGCGAAGCCACGACCATCTTGATTCAGGGGGAGAGCGGTACCGGTAAGGACCTGATCGCCAAGACCATCCACTACCAGAGCCGCCGCCAGGACAAGCCATTCGTCGCCATCAATTGCTCCGCCATTCCCGAAACGCTGATGGAGGCCGAACTGTTCGGCCACGAGCGCGGTGCCTTCACTGACGCCAAGACCATGAAGAAGGGGCTCTTCGAAATGGCCGACGGCGGGACGCTCTTCCTCGACGAAATCGGCGAGCTGTCGCCGCTGCTGCAGGCTAAGCTGCTGCGCGTGCTGGAGGACCAGGTGATTCGCCGCGTGGGCGGAGTGCGCGACATGCAGGTGGATGTGCGCGTCATCGCCGCCTCGAATCGCGATCTGGAACGGGCGGTCAAAGAAAGCAACTTCCGCCAGGACCTATACTACCGGCTGGCGATCATCTCGATTTTT
>Ga0335070_10001411_pt1 | contig 27693 bp, 35 predicted proteins | sample Lox_Sample_13_FD_206722 | JGI IMG/M metagenome (GOLD analysis project Ga0335070, IMG submission 206722) | Soil microbial communities from Loxahatchee National Wildlife Refuge, Florida, United States - Lox_Sample_1.3 | ecosystem: Environmental > Terrestrial > Soil > Wetlands | place: USA...
GCCTCGAATACTGGCGGCGCGCCACCGCCTAACACTAATCCGTTAACCGTTAACGCTATAGTTGGGTTATGCCGCGAGGGGACCCCCACGTAACCATCGGGCTGCGGCTGCACCCCGACATCATCACCGAACTCGACAAGTGGGCCGAGGGCCGCAACCTGTCGCGTTCCGACGCGCTGAAGGCGCTGCTGCGCTACGCGTGGGCCCGCCGCGACGCGGTCGCCCTCGCTCAGGGCCTCGGGCTGGAGAAAATGCCCGCCGAACGATCCGCGCAGCGCCGCGCCAGCTACCAGAAACCAGACAAACCGAAAGGGTAAGTAGTGGACACTGTTTCGCTCAACGAGCTGCCGATTGACGCCATCATCGTCAAAGATCGCCACAGGCGCGACATGGGCGACATCAAATCCCTCGCCGACTCGATGAACTCCCTCGGGCTGATTCATCCGGTCGTGGTAACTCCAGACCATCAGCTCGTGGCCGGCACTCGCCGACTGGCCGCGGCCCGGGAGTTGGGTTGGGATGTTGTGCCGGTGACGGTGATCCATTCGCTCGGCGAGGCGGCGGCACTCTTCGAGGCCGAGCGCGACGAGAACACCTGCCGCAAGGACTTCACTCCCACCGAAGCTGCAGCTGTCCGCCGGTCAATCGCGGACGTACTCGCACCAATCGCCCACGAGCGAAAAGCAGAGGCCGGCAAGACACACGGCCGAGGCCGGCGAATAGCTCCCGCTAAATTAGCGGGAGCTAAGGCGGCGGATCGCGAGACGCGGAATGCCGCCGCGAAAGGCACCGGTTACAGCGGCGCGACGCTCGACAAGGTCGACAAAGTTATTGAGATCGCCGCCGACGAGTCCAAACCTGAACCTGTCCGCGAGACAGCGCGCGAAGCCCTAACCGAGATGAACACAGGCGGCAAAGGCGCAATCGACAGCGCTTACAAGAAGGCGACACGAGCCGAGCAAGTCCACGACGCGGTAGCCGAGTTCCCAGACCTGTCCCACTACGCCGACCAAGGCAAAGACAACGACGTGCTCCGCCTGGCGGGCGCACTCCGCGGCTACGCCGAACCCGAGCGGAGCATGCGAATTGAGGCGCTACGCGCCGACATCGCCGCCGACCGCAATCGAAGCGCCGCGCCCACCGAAGACACCCCCATCGATTACGTCGCGCTCGGCGACAAAATGGTCAAAGCCGTCAACAACGCATCACAAGTCATCGCAAAGACGGGTGGCGAGGAGACCATCCGCGCTGCGATGACTTCAGCGGATCAGCTGACCATCAGCCTGTGGCGGGATGAATTTAAGGACCTGTCCGACGCCTGTGCCAGGCTCGCTCAGGTATGCGTGCCGCAATTGAAAGTGGTGACCAAGTGAGACGAAAACGATTCCACGAGCCACGAGCTGAAATCGATCGCGGAATCGAGGAGGCTTTCCGAAACCACTTCAAAGGCCGAGCCACCGTGCCGGAGCTGTTTGTATATCTTTGGCCGCGGGTGTCAGACGAAATTAAGGACCACCAGGCCCGGCAGGGATACAAAGCGGCAATCGGAAGCTACCTGCGCAGCCGAGACCGCGACGGCCTACCACAGGCCCCGGAGGTCAACGACCACGGCGAGCATGCCCAGCTTGAACTAGCCTTCGTGTACGAGTATCGCTACGTGATCGCAAGGTACATGTCGTTGTCAAAGGCGAACCGAGATCAAGCACTAAAGGTCGCGAAACGCTGCTTCGAGAAATACGGCATCAAGATCGATGTCGATAATCCATACGCCGCCGAATCCGGAGCTTAACTAGGAATGATTGAGATCGTCGGCGTCCACCCGCACACCGAGTGCTACCCCCTGCTCGGCGATGACGAACTGACGGCGCTCGCTGCGGACATAGCCGAAAACGGGCTACGCGACCCGCTGACCGTCACCCCGGACGGCCTCCTGATCGACGGGCGCAACCGGCTCCGGGCGTGCGAGATCGTCGGAGTCGAACCGGCGTTCGTCGTGTACGAGGGCGACGTCGGCGCGCTGGTCCGGTCCCGAAACTTGCGGCGGCATCAGCCGGTCGGATCACTGGCCATGTCCACAGCCCTGTCGATGCTGATAGACAACCTCCGGGCTAATGGCCGCTGGAAGTACGGCACGAAACCCGAATCCAACGGATCCGTTAGTTCTGCCGGATGGGCGCAGCGCATCATGGAATGCGGTGTCATCCTCGACCTCAAGCGCGAGCTGGCCGAGCAAGTTATCAGCGGCGCGTTGGCGCTCGACAAAGCCTACAAGATGGTGTGCAGCGAACGCGACGCCGAAAAGGCGCGCCAAGCCGAGGCGGCGCGCCTGGCCGGCGAGGAAGACGAGGCCCGGAAGTTCATCGAGGAGCACGCCCCCGACCTCGCGGCGGCTGTCGGCGGCGACATTCAGACCTACGTCGAGGCGCTAGCCGTGTGGGAGAAACGCAACCGCGAGGAGGCCAAGCGAATCCAGGACGAGAAGGACGAAATCGCCCGCGCCATACGTCACGCGTTCGTGGCGGTCGCCAGGCTGGAAACCTCATACATGTCCGACATCGCGTCGATACTCGAGGGTTACCACCACGGCGCCGAGGTGGACATGGCCAAAGTTCATGCGCTGCTGATGCGCGGCGCCGACGCCATCGAGGAGGTTGGACATGTCGGAGAAAGAGCCGAAACCGCGGCGGAGGAAAAGCAGGTCGAGCACGCAGGCTGAACTGCTCGCCGAATGCATGGCGAAGCTGCCTCACGATAGGAACGGGGCTATCGACAAGAAGCAGCTCCACGACGAGCTGAAGCTGCGTGTCGAGTCTCAGTTCGACGCGGATGCCGCGATTGACGCGATGGTCGACCGCATGATCGAGAATGCGACACGGCCGGGCAAAACGGAGCCCGACGGGCAACTGAAATTCGACGGCATGGATGCCTACGACTACGAACCGAACCGGCTGGTACTGGGCCCGGATCAAAGCATCGTGGAAAACCGCAAAGCGAAGCCGACGCACAAAGCCGCCGAGGCGCGCCGCACCCAGGACAACGCCGTGAAGGTGCAGCTGCAGGCCAATCGGCGCCAGCAGGAAGCCAGCCTCTACAGCGAATGGTTCGTGGAACAAATCCTCGCGGGCCGCCCGAAGACGGAGCTGACGTTCGGCGTGTTCGTCAAGGAAACGAAGACCCACCAGCCGCCGCAAGAGCCCGAGCCCGAAGTCGGTCCAATTTCTTGATTCCAATAAATCTCAGCGTTGAGGCTAAGTGAGAGGCTGAACCCCAAACATGGCGAAAATGCCCGACCCGGTCTCGGTCTCGGTGCACATCCATTTCGACGACGACACTGTTGCGACGCTGCGCAGGCTGATCCGCGAGGAGATCTGCAACCACGCCCGCGACAACCTGACCAACGCGGTGGACGCCCGGGACCGCTGCGAACCGCTCGACCTGGCCCCGAGCAAGGCGCTGGTCTGCCGCCACGGGGTGCGCCGGGCCGGGCCGCCGACGAAGCTCGCATTCGGTAACGCCGTCCACGACTGCGTCTGCTGCTCCGATCCGTACGCGTCGTTCGCGGTCAACGCGGGCCTGTGCCCGTGGTGCCGCGGCCGCGAAACGGCGAAGCCGGTGGACATCCGCTCCTACGACGAGGCAGAGTCGTGACCCTCGTCGACAAAGTGGCGATGCGGCTGCTTCTGGCCCGCCACGAAGTCCACGGCCTGCAGTTCACGCCGGACGGCACCGGCCGCTCCGCCCATGGTTTCTGGGTGCCGGTGGCGACGTGCGGGTGCGGGCACACCAGCCCGCCGGAGCGCCGCGCCGACCACCTCGCCGACGTCCTGATCAACAACGTCGACACGTGGCTCGTGCGCGACCCGACACTGGCCCGAGAGTGAACTGGGAGTGTGGCGACCCCCCGATGGGGGAGCCGTACGACTGGGAAGCCGAAGAGACGGACCGGGAGAAAATTATCGGCGACAAGCCCGGACTGCCCGAGCCGGGCCAGTTCCCGCCCGACCCGTACCCCGAACCGAACCCGTACATCCACGACGAACCACCCGACCCATATCCCGAGCCAGGCGAACCGCAGGCGCCCGGCCGACCAAAGAACACGGCGAAGACGGTCCTGCTGATCGTGGCGGCGGTAGTGTTCGTGGCGGCTGTGGTGGCCGCGCTCATCTACACGGGAGTGGGGACGTGACCGATTGGCCGTACGCCGGGCTTCGTGTGCTGCGGATGAGCATAGCGATGTAACATCGTGCCAGATAATATCGAGTTGATGTGAGATTATCGACCCGTGATTCAACGTTCATGGCGTTAGTGACACCGTTACCAGAACAGCTGCGGGGCCGTATCCTCTACCGCAACTCCGGCGCACCCGACACGCGCCGGTAGCCGAACGGGTCGAGCCGTGAAACTGCCCGCAATCCCGCACCGCCCCACATGCCAATATCCCGGCTGCCGGGGACCGGACGGGCCGAACGGCCGCAAGCCACCCGCCGTGGCCACGCTGCGAAACCTGTCCGGATACAAGCGCAGATACTGCCGATACCACTACGACCTGATGGCGGCGAAGCAGCAAGAAATCATCGCCAAATCCCCTGCCGGGCCCTGGCTTTAACCCACCGCTAACCCAGCCCTAAACCACGCTCGATCCCGCGCTGCATCTGTTGCTCGTCGTCGGCGAACCGCTCCGCTCGCGCCTGGCGCAGGCGCGCCCGCTCACCCAGAGCCGCCACCACCGAATCGGGCAGCACCGCCGTGTCGAACCGGGCGGCCTGCACGAGAACCGCGTCGAGGTCGGGGCGTTCGCGGCGCCGCACCGACGCGGCTGCGGACAGCGTCACCGACCACGGCAAGTCACGCTCCAGCATCCTCAGCAGCCCTCCCGACGGCCCGTCAAGGCCGTCGTCGAGCAGCACCACCCGCGCCCTGTACCGCTCCGCCCGCTCCGCCACCTCGCGTATCCGCTGCGGCTCCAGCATGTTCGCGCGCTCGACGACCAACACATCGTCGATGCCCAGCTGCGCGTCCATGTCGGTCACCACGGCCCGCCCCGATGCCCGCATCGCCGCCGTGAAAACGTCCAGAGCCTCCGCCGCGTCACCGGCCGCGTGCGCCACCGACACCGTGTAGTCGTGGCGGGCCAGCGACACCACCGCCCGCGCCGAGGCAAGCCCCAGGTGCGCAACATCGGACTGTGAAACCTCCACGCCGCCGCCGCGGGTCACCCCCGCCGCCAAGTCCAGGACCCGCAACTCGGTGTCGACCTCAGCGGTCCGGCCCGCGATGTAGTCCCCGCAGCGATGGTAGGACGCGGCGAACGCCGCCACCGTCGCGGCCTCCGCCGCGTCAAGCGCCCGCCGGGCCTCGTCACGACGTCGGGCGCACTCGGCGAGCTCGTCGTCGTCGCGGGAGGCCACCGCCCTCCGCGCCGCCTCGACGTCCTCGGCGTCCACAATGCCAGCCGGTGCCGCGGCGAAACGCGCCGCGACCGCCTCGTCCAACCGGCCCGCGAACCGGGCCGCCGGGTCGCCCATCTGCACCAGCGCCACCCAGCTGCGGGCCGACGCAACCTGGTCCTCGTCGCCGGACAGCAGCGCTTGATCCAGCGCGGTGCGTGCCGCATCCATGTCCTGCCGGTAGGCGACCTCGGCGTCGGCCCACTGCGCCACAACCTCCTGCACAGCCATCCGGTACGGGCGGTCCGCGTCGGCGCGGGCCCGTAACTCCAGAAGCCGCGAATCCGCCGCCAGCATCGCCGGGCCCCGCCCCTGCGTCACCGCCGCCCGCAGCGACGCCAACCGTTTCTCGGCGTCGGCCAGCCCGCGACGCAACGCCCGCACATCGGCCACCGCCTCCGGCAACGGCACCGGGGCGGCTGCAGTTTCGGCACTAAAATCTTGCACGGTTTCGTGCATGTCGTCGGCCAGCATCTCCTCCTCCTCGATGCTCAACGGGGCCTCCGCTGCCAGCATCTCCTCCTCCTCCAGGCTGACCGGCGGCACCGTCACCGTCGGCGCCCACTCGTAGCGGTGCGACGTGAACAGGTCGATCGAGACGGCCAGCAGCCGGGCGTACTCGTCGGGCCGAACAGCCCCCCCGTCGCGCAGCCGCTCGTCGGCCATCGACAACAACTCCCGCGGCCCGCACAGGCGATGGTCGGCGGCGGCGACCGCCGCCACCAGGCCGGGGAACGCAGGGTCGGCGGCGATAGTCTCGGCCAGGGCCGACCCGAAAACCGCCTCCAGATCGGCCATCCACGGCGGCCGCAGCCGCTGCCCCGACACCTTCAGAACAGCCGGGCCGACCGCCCCGCACAGGCGCCACAGCAGGGCCGCCGCGGGCATCTCGTCGGGCAGCGGACCAGCCCGGGCCGCGTCGGCGAGGACCGCCCGCACGTCCGTGCCGGTGCGCGCCACATCCGACAGCTTCGCCGCCAACAAAGGCCAGTAGGCGTCGCGGCGGACCCGGACATCCACATCGTCGACCAGGTCCCGCCACCGCGACACCCGCGCGTCCCCCGCCCCGATCAGCCGGTCGATCGCCTCCCGCCACATGCCCTGCAGCTTGGCCGCCCGCGGCTGGGACTGGGCGGGCCCGACGATCCGCGAATCGGTGTCGGGCACGCCGTGCGCCGCCCGAAACACGGCGATCTCGGCCACCATCCTCGGCGCCGACAGCAGCGGGCGCGCCCACACCGGCGCCGACGAAACGTCCCACGCGTAGGCCACCGCCCGCACCTGGTCGGCCAGGCCGGTCACCACGAACGCCCGCGCCGCCAGATACTCCGCCAGGTCCTTCGGCGCCGAGTCGGGGATCGCCGGGAGCCACTGCAGCGGCCCCACCCCGCCCGGCTCACCGGACCGCCACACGGCGTCCATGTAGCGGGTCGCCGCGGGTGCCAAACGCTTGAACACGTCGGCCGCATCATGGGCGGCCGACGTCGCGGACACCTGCGCGTCGTCGCGCCCCAGGGCCCGCGTCAGCACGTCGATCGCCGTCTCCGGGTGGGTGGCCTTCGGCGACAGGATTCGGTGCGGGTCGGCCTCGGCGGTCGACAGGTAGACGTGGTTGGCGGCGGTGCCCCGCGACAGACCGGTGGTCACCTGCTGGCGGGTCAACCGGTCCCCGCCCACCATGTGGCAGGTGCCGGGCCGCTGCCGCGAACCGATCGTGTCGCCCTGCGCGGCGTCGATCGTCGACGCGTAACCCAGGGTGGTGTGGGCCTTCACATAGTCGGCGGGCAGGGTCACCGTGTGCCGCGTGCCCACCCGCGCGACCCGCAAAGCCCCGCCCCGCAGGACCTTCGTCACCTGCCAGCGGTAGCCGTTGCGGACGTAGTCGCGGCCGCCGCGCAGCCGCAGGTGCCGCGCGTTGTCGCGGGTCGCGACCAGGTCGCCGACCGAGGCGCGCAACCCGTCCGACAACCCGGCCGTCGCCAGTGCGACCGGCCCCCCCGAGGCGGCGAGCCGGTGGGCGCGGGCCCGCTCGTTGAGCGCCGCCACCACGTCGTGGGTCGGCGCCAGGAGCAGCGAGTCCCAGCCCTTCTCCCTGTCGGCCACCCACGCCGCGAACGCCATGTCCGCGGCGGTCGCGTCGGCCCCGACGTGAATGCGGTGATGGTCGGCGTAGAACCCCAGACCGGCCGGGTCGCCGTCCCGCAAAGCCAGGACGGCGGCGGCCTCGGCCTGCGAATCGAACCGCATCACCTCGCTCAGGGTGACGGCCCCCACGTCGCGGGCGATGTCGGTGAGCACCCCGCCCGACGCGATCGACGACAGCTGTTTGTTGTCGCCGACCAGGCGCACACTGGCCCCTCTGTCGAGCGCGAACCCGACCAGGTCCGCCAGGGCGGCCGTGCCCGAGCGGCCCGCCTCGTCCACGATCAGCACCGTCCTGGGCCCGATCCGGTCGAACCACTTACGCGCCGGGTCCAGCCGTGTCTTGTCCTTGTTGCGGGTCAGCCACACCAGCTTGTCGACCGTGTCCACCTCGATCTGCACGCCCTGCCCGGCCATGTCGTTGCGCAGCACCGCCGCCGCCCGCGCCGAGGCCGCCAACCCCACGACATGCCCGCCGTCCTCCCGCCACGCCGACGCCACAGCGGCCATCGCCGTCGTCTTGCCCGCCCCCGGGGGAGCCAAAGCCAGCGCGAGACGACGTCCCGAACATGTGAAATCTCGGACCAGGGCCTCCTGCCCGGGGTTGAGGGTGCGACCGTTGGCGGTCGCCTCCAGCAGGGCCAACCCGACCGCCCCGTCCGACACGCGTCGCCCGCCCGTGAGGCGCGCGGCGCCGAGGATGCGGCGCTCCGCCGCCAGCACCGCCTCCGACGTGTACAGCTGCGCCCCGTGCACCGAATACACACTCGAACCGTCGCGGCGCCGCAGCGACGCCGGCTCCCCCAGCTCGGCGTCAAGGTCGACCGCCCACGTGACACAACGGCCCAGGGCACTCTCGGTGATACGCTCCGCCAGCCCCTCAACATGGTGCAGGTCGTGGGCCCTCACCTGCCGCTGCGCCTCGGCGAAAACATGCGTCCGCTGCCACACCGCCCGGTTCTGCGACACCGTCTCCACCACCCCGGCGGCCTGGCGCGCAACCCACTTGTCGTCGATACGCCGTGATCGTTTGCGGCCCCGCGAAAGCGCGTCGCCCAGCATCGCCGCCAACTGCGCAGGCCCGCCCAGCACCTGAACCGCCTGCCCGCGCCACACGCCGCGCTGCTGCGCAAGCGAGCGCGGCTCGTGCTTGGCCTGGCGGGTCTGCAGCGTCGCCGTCTGGTACAGCGCAAGCGACTCCGCGGCGATCGGCTCACGGCCGTGCGCCGCCTGAAACTCGCCCGCCAGCTGCGCGTAGCGGGCCTCGATCAGCTCGCGGCGCGACGAAAGCCGGGCGCACAGACGCTCCGACACACCCACCACCTCCCGCACCGGACGCTTACCCGCCCCCATCGCCCGCTCGGCGAAAGACAACCCCAACTCGGCGACCAGGTGCGCCTCCAGGCGCGTGTTGTACACCTCCGAGATCGCCACCTTGGCCTTGAACAGGACCCGACCGTCCAGGGCCAGCCACCGCCCGTCGAGCGCGCGGACCTTGCCCGACGCCGCGCAGTGCGTGTGCAGGTTGGGGTCCCCGGCGCGGGAGTCGCGGTGCGTGAAGGCCGCGATGATCACCCCGGCCGTGTCGACCTGCGCCACCCCGCCCGCACCTGTCCGGGCGAAACAGGCATGGTCCTGCATGTAGTCCAGGGCGTCGGCGACCGCCATGTAGTGGCAGCGCTCGACGGCCTGAGCTATCTGCAGCGGCGCCAGCGCCCACAGCACCGACACGGATTTGACCGGGGTGAACGTCAGGTCGTAGCCGGCCACCGAGATAGTCGACTCACGGGACTCCCGGGCGATGAACCCGGCCAGCTCGCGGTCGTCACCGGGCGGTCGGCCGTACTGCTGCGCGAACAGCCCGGTGGCCACCCGCGTGCGGATCGCGGCCTTCGCGTCGTCTTCGACCGGCTCCGCCCAGTGCCGCCCGTGGGCCACGTTGTGCTCACTGAAGGCCACCGCCAGGCGACGATCCAGCTCCGAGGTCTCGTAGACGATGCGAAACGGCCGCCCCAAAGGCTGCGACGAGTTTGGGTGCAGGCCGAAGCCAAACAAAGCCTCCATCTGCGCCTCGGTGACCTGCGAACCCGCCGCGACGTCGCCCAGCGCAGACAGGCCGCGCCCCATCCACCGCCCCGGCGACTCGCCCTTCTCGGTGTAGTACGCCGACAGAGACATGCGCCCGGCCTGCGTCGCATCGGCCCGCGCGACCTGCCGCGACAGGTACAGGTAGCCCGAGCCAGCGGTGATCTTGTGCACGTCGGCGGTCATTAACCCCCTCCCTCGGCGCTTATCGGCGGTGCGACACACCTAGGATGAGACACGATCTGCGTCACGTCAACCACCACCGGCCGACACGCCCACGGATCACCAGCCCGACCACCGGCGGACACAGTGCACTAGGTGTGTGGTGTGGGGTTGGGGCTGAGAAGTGGTTAAGGATTGGTAACGGCCAGTATGGGGGTTGCGGGGGTGGCGTGGCGGGGTGCTGTGTGGTCGGTGGGGGGTGTTGACGGGGTGTATTACGATGCGTGGTTATGAATCGCAGGATTGAGCGGGAGGCCCGCGCGCGGGTGGTTGAGGCGCGTCGTGAGGCGGCGTCGCGGCGGGCTGAGCGGGAGCGTGCAAACTCCGCGGCGCTGGTGGAGTTGGTGTCGCATGTGGTGGCGGCGGATGGGGTGTTGCCGGAGTTGGAGGAGCGGATCGCGGCGTTGCGGTTCGAGGCTCGCGCGCGCCGTGAGGAGCATCGGTTGTTGGCGGCTGCGGCAGTTGAGGAGTTGCGCGGGCGGGGCGAGTCGGTGGAGGAGATCGCGGAGCAGTCGGGTGTGCCGGTGGCGGTGGTGCGCGAGTTGGTGAGGGTGGCGCGTCGCCGGTCGGTGGACGGTGAGGCGGTTGCGGGTGAGCCCGAGGCGGTCGCGACACCTGGGGATGCGGCGAAGGCGGACATGGATGAGATGGCGGCCTTCGCTGCGGAGCGTGAGGCGGCGGAGGAGCCTGACGTGGTGGCTGTGATGCAGACGCCGTCGGGGCGGGTGTGCGGTGAGCTTGTGATGGCCCGGTCGGTCGGGGATGTCGAGTTAGTCGGTGTGCCCGAGTGGCGCGGTGCACTAGCGGCGGGCGCGCAGCGGTAGCGGTCGTGGGCGGTTCGGTCGGTGGGCCTGCGCGGCTCGCCAGGCGTGTGCAGGCGAGGCTTCGGGAGTTGGGCTTGTCGGTGTTCGCGGCGTCGAAGCTGGGTCTGGTGTCGCGGTCGACGCTGATCCGGTTGGGGGTGTCGGAGCCGTCGGGGCGGACATTGGGGCATCTGGACGAGCTGTGCTCGTGGGAGCCCGGTTCGGCGGCGGCTGTGCTGTTCGGGGGTGAGCCGGCGGCCCGCGAGGAGGATGCGTTGCCGCGCCCGGCGTATGACCCGGACGCCGACGACGACTACGGGTGTTTGATCCGCGCGGTCGAGGCCCGGCTGCGGGAGCTGGGGATGAGCAAGGTTGCGTTCGCGCGGGAGTCCGGGTTGAGCCGTTCGACGCTGGTGACGCTGGGGCGGCGGGGGTACCGTCCGACGCCCAGGACGCTGGAGTTGTTGGACACGTACCTGCTGTGGGTGCGGGGGTCGGCGCTGGCGGTGCTGAAGGGCGGGCGCCCGGTTTCGGACGTCGCCCGCATCGCAGCCCTGTAAATAGCCCCTTAGCCTACAATGCCTCCACGGCGTATAATGGGGTAGGCGGGAGAACCACCGCTTAATCACCAGCCCAAGGAGGGCACCATGAAAAACGCGGTTCTCGGCATGAATTTTCAGGGCAATCTCGGGTACGGCCCGGATCAGGTTGCCTTGACCCGACGCATCGCGGTTGAAATACTGCGCGACGCGGACGGGGGCGACGCGCGATGAGCGTCAGGCTGTCCAGAGCGCAGCGCCGGGCAGTGGAGCTCGTGAAAGCCGGTCGCGTCGAGTGGGGGGCCGAGGATCAGGCGATGGCACGTCGCGGCCACTGCTGGGTGCCCGTGTGGCTTATCGACGGCTACTCCGCCTACGGCAGCGAGCATCGCATTTACCAGGCGCTGGAGACCCGCGGTGTGATCAGGGTGCGTCACGACTTGGTGCCGTGCCATCGAGTGCCCGAACAGGTGAAGACATACCGGTCGTTGCTGGGCCCTGAGCAGAGGCGCACCATTCCGGCGCATGACGAACCCGTCGACTCCGGTTGGCGCGCCCGCGTGGAGATTGCCATCGACCTCGACGAGGACGAGGACGACGAACGATGACCGCCGCTCACGACCGCGTTCAGTGTCAACATTGCCCACACTTCCTCCACAAGCAGCGTTTGAGCTTCGAAAAGCGGGGCACCTGGGTAGACAACTGGGGGGCAGCTAACGGAGTCGACGGCCACCGCCACAGGCCCTTGCCGCCGGCTCTGCGCCCGCATAGTTGATAGAAACCACTAGCCCAACAATGCCTCCATCGCGTATAATGGGGGTAGGCGGGAATCCACCGCTCAACCACCAGCCCAGAGGAGGGCACCAAAAATCATGGCCCACGAAATCGACATCACCAACGACATCGCCTCCTATGCGGACTCGCGTATGCGCGCGGACGGGCGCACCGACGCCTGGCATCGGCTCGGCCAGACCATCGGCCGCACCATGACCCCTGATGAGGCGCTGGAGCTGGCCCAAATGAAGGGCTGGGACGTGCGCAAGATCCCGCTTGTCGCGGACATCCGCGATCCGCGCGCGACGGCGGGTCGGCCCGCGTGGACGCCTGTCCCCGGCAAGCATGTCGTGGTGCGGACCAACCCCATCACCGGCGCTACCGAACCCCTCGGCGTGGTCGGCGACTGGTTCGCCCCGTTCCAGAACGAGGCGACGGTCGACCTGCTCTACGACATCACCGAGCAGTCCGGCGCGCACATCGAGACGATCGCCGCCCTCGACGGGGGCCGGCGGACGTTCGTGACGATGCGCCTGCCCGATCACCTGGAGTTCACCAGCCCGGTCGACGGGTCGAGGGACCGCACCGACCTGTACATCGCGGTGTTCAACCACCACGACGGCGGCGGCGCCCTGCGGGCCATCGTCAGCCCGGTGCGGGTCGTCTGCGCGAACACGCAGCGTTTGGCCGAGGCCCGGGCGGTGTCCACCGTGAAGCTGCGTCACACCGGCGAGCCGCTGATGCGGCTGTCCGAGGTGCGGCGCCTGCTGGGTTTGACGTTCGCCTACCGCGACGTTTTCGCTGCGGACTGCCAGCGCCTCATCGACCGCGAGGTCAGCAACATTGAGGTGATGGACGTCATCGAGCAGGTGTTCACGCCGCAGGACGCGGCCGTCACCGAGTCGGCGCGTGAGCGGCGCGCGAAAACGTTCGGGGCCGTGATGGACGTGTACGCCGGTTCGCCGACCGTGGCGCCGTTCCGTGGCACGGCGTACGGCGCCTACAACGCGGTGACCGAGTACCTGGACCACTTCGCCCCGGTTCTACGTAAGGGAGCCGATGCGGAGACGGTTCGGGCTCTGCGCACCATCGGCAGTGTGGACGTGGCGGACCGCAAGGCCCGCGCGTTCGAGCTACTGCTGCCCACCAACTAGCCGACCCAATGGGGGGGTCCGCCCGCTGCAAGGCGCCGGGCCCCCTGCTAGAGGCAAGGAGCGAAACGAAATGAGCAAGACACTGATCACCCGCGCCGCCCCGACCCGCTACGTCGCAGACACCCTGCCGTTCGACGAGCTAAGCGACTGGGATGTCAACGGCATCATTGACGAAATGGTCGAGCGGTGGCCGGCGCTGGCCCCGGGCCATCATCCCGAGCTTTTGGACGCGCCGATCAGCGCGGTGGACCGCTTCGGCCGGTATCTCGACCGCCATGTCGACACCGACGAATACTGGGACATCGTGGCACGCCACCAGCGCGACGTGGTGACAGGAGAATGACATGGCCGCCTTCACCAACTACGAGCTTATGGCTCTCACCGGCGAACTCGACCTGTACCGCCGCGCGCAACGAGAATGCACCGACAAGCTCACACGCAACGCGTGCGGCTGCGCGAACGCCTGCGACATGCTGGCCGATTTAGCGGAGCGGCTGATCGCCCGCCTACTGGAGCCATCGACATGACCGCCACCGTCGTCGAGTTGCCCAACATGTTTCGTGACGATCGCCTTCGTGCTATCAACCGCCGCCGCCTGGAGTGGTTCGTCTCGGTGGACCCGGTGCACCGCAGCGCGCGCCTGGCCGAGACCGGCGTCGTGTTCTACGACGAGCATGGCGTGTTTCACTACGCGATTCCCGGGGAGCTGCCCAGCGATGCGGTGCTGCAGGCGTTCTTCAACCAAACACCTGTCCGGTACTGGACGAGGGGGGTCTGACATGGGCAAGTTCAATCCCGGCGACACCGTCATCCTCTCGGGTGTCAACATGCGGGACAGCGAGACGGTCACCGTCACCCGCGTCGGCCACAAGAACGTGTACGTCGAACGGTACGGCCGCGAGATGGCCTTCGATCTGGAGGACGGCACCGAGAAGGGCTACTACGACCACCATTGCATCTACACCGTGGGGGAGTGGGCCGAGACCCGCCGCCGCGACGCCGTTATCGACGCGCTGCGCGACCGCGGCGTCTCGCTTGACCGGTCGCGCCGCAACATCGCCACGACCCGGCTGGAGAGGTTGCTAGCCGTTCTGGACGAGGAGGAGTGATGACCAAACCAAGGACCACCTATGCGACGCTGGCAGATGCTCAGAGCGACGGCTGGCGCTGCTGCTCTGAGCCGGGCTACGGCGACCGCGACGTGTCCGGTGTCGGCCTCTTCGGATACGACTTCGAGGCGCTCGACGGCCGCAAGTCGGTCACCATCTGGCTGACGCTTGAACCGAACAGGCTCGGGAAGCCGGGCGCGTTCCGTCCGATGATCCGCCGCAACCGGTCCGACCGGCCCTCGTAAGCCCCGCGAGATGAAGGGACAACTATGAAATCGAGATTGAGAGTGATCACATTGTTCGACCGGCCGCCGGTGCGAATCGACGAGGACCGGTGGCCGGTGATCGCGCAGGCCTACGACTGCGACGATCACGACACGCCAGCCGAATCGACCCGGGAGTGGACGTTGAAGATCCGCCGCCGCGGCGGCCAGTATCTCGTGTACGGGGTGGCACGCTCGGTGCGGCCCGGCGAGCCGGCCCTTCGGCGCGGCGGCTACCTGGTGGACAGCCTTGAGGACGTCGGCCTACTGGTTGTCAGCCTGGTGGAGCGGCTGGGTTTGTCTGGGTGGTTTCCTGCTCATCTGGGCGATGCGTTGCTCGCCGATCTTCCCTCCGAGGTGCTGTGATGAGCGTCTGGCGAAGCGCGGGCGTGGAATGCAACCACGATGGTTGCCCCCGAGGGGTGAAAACAGTCAGCTACGTCGGCGGCAAGCCAGTTCGCGCGTCGTACCGTCGCTATCCCTGAGTGGCGCACTGACCGCTAACGGCTTCTTCGTGCTACATTGACGCAAACCCGCGACAGGGAGGCTTGCTGCAATGACCAACCCGATTAGCCGCGACATCGAGGCCGCTGCGGCCGCTTCCGCCGATTGGCGGGCGTACGCGGCTGCGCTTGAGGCGCACGGGGCCACGCCGCACGTGCCCCTCTCCGAGGTGGCGGTGATGGTCGGCGACGTGTACGCGCCCTACGCCGCGGCTAAGGCGGCCGAGTACGCGGCCCGCGCCGACGCCTACCGCCGGGCCGCCGACCATGCGCGGGCCCACGCCGCGAAGGGCGACCACGACAGCGCCGTGCTTTCGCAGGCCGATGCGGACTCCGCGCGGCGGATCACGTCGGCGGTGTCGCTGGTGTGACCGCGATCGCTGTCGAGTCGGAGGGCCTGACCGCCGCCGGGTGCGGGTTGGCCGGTCTCGCCGCGCCGACCGTCCCGGCGGTGTGCGCCCCACCGGCTGCGGACCCGACATCCATCGGCTTGGCCGCGGTCCTCAACTCGCACACCGCCGCCGCCACGGCCCTGCTGGCCGACGCCACCGTGGCGCGGGTCGCCGGTGGCGTGGCTGTGGCGGGGACGGCCGACACGCTGGCCGCCGCGGATGCTGGCGGCGCCGCAGTGATCAGCGGTAGCGTATCGGCTGCCGGGGCCCCACCCGTTCTCACGGCCGCTCCGACCCCACCCGCAGTCGCCCCGCCCGTGATCGAAACAGTGGGGCCCCCGGCTCTGATGCCCGGCGAGGCGATCTCCGCGCTGGTGCATGCCGGTCCAGGCTCCTCGGGTCTGCGCGAGCTGGCCACCCAGCTGCGAGCGCAGGCCGGTGGTGTCGACAGCGCCGCCACAGACACAGGCTCGCAGGCTGGGCTCGTCGACGCGACCTGGCGCGACGGGCGCCAGCAGGCCGGTGCCAACATCGCCCGCCACGCCGACTGGCTGCGGGTCATGAGCGCACATCTGGGCGGGTTGGCGGCCGGTGTGGACGCCGCGGCGGGCCACGTTGATCAGGCGGTGCGCGACACTCCCACCCCGGCCGAGTTCGCCGATTTGCGCGCCCGGGCGGCCGGGGTGAGCGACCCCGCGACCGCGGCGGCGCTGGCTGCCCGGTGGGCGCAGCTGCAGGAGCAGGCGATCAGGGCGCAGCAGGATTATCACGGCGCGGTGAGCGACACCGTTGACGGGCTGCCGCACCCACCAGGGCCTGCGCCGCGTGTCACCCATCCCGGCGACCCCGCACCTGACGGCAAGCCAGCCCCGTCTGGTGATGCGATGCAGGCGTTGAGCGCCGTGGAGCAGGTCGGCACCCAGGTTGCGGGTGCGGCGACCGGCGCCGCTACGAGTTTGTTGGGGCAGGCCGGTCAGGGCCTCGCCGCGTTGGCGCAGATGCCGATGCAGGCGCTGTCGTCGCTGACATCAGGTGCGGCTGGCGGGCCGCATGTGACCGGGTTGGACGTACCCGACATCGGCGGCGGCCCCGGTGGCGTCGGCGACTTCGGCAACCCCGGCGGGGGTGGCGACCCGGGCGGCAGCGCAACGACACCGGCCACCGACACGGGGCCCGACGCCGCGCCCGCCGCCACCCCGCTGTCCGCCGCCTCCCCCGCCACCGCGACCGTCGCAGGTACCTTAGCCTCGCCGCCGGACACGCCCGCCACCGCAGGCGGGGGTGCGGGCATGGGCGGCATGGGCATGTTCCCGCCGATGGCGGGCATGCAGGGCGGGCAGGGGGGCGCGAAGCCGCAGCCGGGACGCAAGGTCGTGATCCGGCCCGAACCAAACAGCGAAGCCGTGTTCGGCGAACTGGACCGGCCACGACGACGAAGGGAGCAGCAATGAGCAGAGCACAGCGGGCGTCCGACGCGATCGGCGCCATCCTGGCCGCGGTGTACGAGTGGGAGGACGACGTCGACAGCTTCTTCGTCACCGGCGGCGAGGACGACGACGTGTGTGTCGCCCACGACGCGACGGGTGCGCTGATCGAATGCGTGCCGCGGCGCGGTTTGCAGCAGGAGCTGACTTTGCGCGAGCTTGAGGACGCGGTCAACGCCGCGCTTAGGGCGAACGCGGCCCGCGTCCAGGAGGGCCTGGCGCAGATCATGTCCAGGTTCGGTGAACGCTGCCAGGTCGCCACCGCAGGGCTGGGCGGCCATCCGGTCGGCGCGGACATGGTCGCGGCGCTGAGCGGGTCGCGGCGGTGAGCGAGGTCGCGGTCACACCGGAGGCATTGGCGGCCGCCGCCGGGGAGTTCATCGCGTCCCAGCCTCCACCCGCCGCGCCTCCGCTGCCTCCATCCGCCGATGCCGCATGCGCGGTCGTAACGGCCGCGACCGCCTCCTGGCCTGCCATTGCCGCCGCCATGTGGGCGCAGCGCCAAGCATCCGCCACCGGCATCGCGTCCGCGGCTGGCTACACCAGTATGGATCTGGCGGCCGCCGACATGGACAACGCCACCATGCTAGGGGCAACATTATGACCATGACGCTTGAAACCCCGACCGTCCCGCAGGCGCCGCCGGTGCCGCGTGCGCGGTGGTGGGTTCGCAACCCGCCACCCGGCTGGGCGTTGATCGTGTTCGCGCTGTCCGCCATGATCATCGCCGTGGCCGCTGCGATCGGCTGGCACGACGCGATCGACGGGCCGGCCGAGCAGAAGGTCGTGGGCCCGTCGGCCGCGCAGGTCCGCGCCGAGACGGTCGCGGTGTGCTCCGCCTGGGCGACGGCCTACGGCGCCCTGCCCGTCCCGCAGTCGACGGCGATGGACGTCCTCGCCCCCGCCCTCTACGTGCAGGCGGCCGTGGCAGCCAACCCCGCCGCCGACCCGCAGGTCCTGACGGCCGTCGCCGACCAGGCCCGGCTGATGACCGCGCAGGCCGCAGTCCTGTCCGGGGCGCGGTCCCGCGGTGCGGTCCAGGTCCCCACCTGGGACTACCGGGAGGCCAACACCTCGGCGGCGCACACCGCCCAGGTCTGCCACGACTACGGTGACTGACTACTATTCGGTCATCGCCTCCGGCGGCCCCGACCCCACCGAGGCGATCCGCTACACCGCCGAGCTCGCCGAGCACCACAGCGGGCAAGCCTCTCAACTGGACCAGGCGCATTCGCAGACGCTCAACGGCTTCCGGCCGCGCTTCAACGTCGCCAACCACCCTTCCGGGCAGGCAGGGGCAGCGCTCGACAGCGCTATCCAAGGACACGCCCAGCTGCACGCCGAGCACGCCCAAGCCCACCGCCAGGCCGCCGACGCAGCAGATCAGGCCCGCTACACCCTCCTGGACTACTCCGCCGCTCGCCACGCCATCGCCACCGACGGCGCCGACGCCTGCGACACCGCCGAACAACAGGGCGGCAAGTACGGCCCCATCGAGGCCGCCGACCTCGCCCAGCAGTACCAGGCCCAGGTCACTCAGGCGTGGAGCGGCACCGCCCCCGCAACCACGGCTGCCCTGGACTCCAAGTTCACCCCGCCGCCGGGCACTGCGAAGAAACCGCACAAGCAGGGTGACGACCCCGACGACCCCGACAGCGGCAAACCCGACGCCGGTGACCCCACTGACGACCGAAAGTTCACCCCAACCCCAGTATCAGCCGCCCCACAACCCGCAAGCGCAGGCGCAGGCGCAGGAGGGTCACCCGCCAGCGGTGGCTTCACCCCGCCAATGCCCGGCTCAACCCCCAAAATGCCCTCACTGTCCTCTGCTGCCAAAACATCGCCAGCATCGGCCCCAAGCCCCAAGATCAGCCCACCCCTGACGGGGTTAAGCCCAGCCAGCCCAACCCCGTCGCCGTCGGGCCTGTCCACCGCGGCGCCGCGTACAGCCGCAGCGCCACCGGCCCAAAGCGCCGGTGTGGGCAACCTGGGCGCGGCGTTCAACTCGGGTCTGGCCTCGACGGGGATGCGTGCGACCCCCGCTCCGATCGCCCAATCAGCCCGGCCGTTGGCGCCGTTCTCAGCCCCGCAGCCCGCGACGGCCGCCCCATTAACGGTAGCGGGGCAGTCAACGCCGGCGGTGCCTGCGGGGGATGTGCACGGCCCCGCCCCTGCTCTCGCCTCGGCCCCGTCCGGTGGCGGTGGTGTGCCGATGATGGGCGCCCCGATGGGCTCGGGCCCGCTGGCGCCGTACTCCACCCCCGGTGCGGGCAGCGCAATCTCCGCTCCACCGGCCACGTCGCCTGTGTCCACTGCCGCAACCGCGGCTTCGGGCTCCGGCTCCGCTGGTGTAGCGCTGGCGCCTCCCGCAGCGGCGTCGACACAAGCGGCCGTGACCACCCGGGACCCGCACCTGTCGACGGCCTTGACTGTCCTGGCGGGCCTGGTGCGGGGCACCGACCTGTGCGGCCTGCGTGTGGCCGTCGGCTGGGCCGTGGGCGTGTTTGAGGTGGCCTGCGTGCAGCACGTCGTCATCGCGTCTTCGGTGGGCGGGGGCGATTGGATACCGGCCACAGTTTTCCCCCCGGCCGGTGTCAAACTCGCGACCCGCGACCCGCTGCTGATTGCAGGCTGGGCGGGGGAGCGGTTCATGGGCTGGCAGCGGCCGACGGCCATCCTGGAGGCCCACTTCGAGGCGCTTCGGACGGCGCCGGTGTTCGACCCGCGGGTGTTGGCGATCGCCACGACGGAGATGTGGCCGCGCCGCCCGGCCTGCGGCGGCGCGTACGAATCGTTAACAGATCGGGAGGTGCTGAGCCGCCCCGGCATGGCGCCGGTACTGGACGCGGCGCACACCCATCGGCTGGTAGTGCTGGACCCGGTGTTCGCGGCGCACTTGGGCGGGCTGTGCAACTCGGTGCCGCCGGAGGGTAGGGCCGCCCGGTACCGGGAGTTGGCGGCCGCGGTAACCGACGCCGTGGTGTCGGCAGCCGGGGAGCCGGACGGCACCGGCGAGATGGTCGCGGCGCCGGCCGACGCGGACATGTGGGCTAAGGCGAAAGCCTCGGCGGCCACCGAGGAGGATTGGCGGGCGTGGCGCGAGGACGTTGACGGCCGAGACTTCCCGGAGATGTACGCACCAAGGGACTTGGACGATTCTTCGGCGTCGGCGGCCGCGCGGCTGTTCTACCGGCACCACTACAGCCGGGCCCGCGTCGCCGAGCTGGTCGGCTGCTGGCGCAGCTCAGGCGGCTTGTTCGACGTCGCCTATTGCGGGATCACCGCCGGCTACGGGCCGCAGCTCGCCGCCGCTGTGTAAGTGAAGGTGTGAGGTGATGGGGGTGAGCCAATGAGCGGGGATATCAGCCTGCGCTGCTGCGACGCCGGGTGCAACGGAAACCACTATGGACTGACGGCCGACGAGTTCCACGACTTGGCCGAATACAACGGTTGGCGCTCCTGCGGACTCAACGTCGGTGAACCCTTACGACCCGATGGCGACCTAGACCGAGAGCACCGCATGATGCTGCTGCAACACCGCTACGACAGCTACACGTTCGGCGATGAGTGAGATGACGACAAAACACGCCGGTGTGTGCGAATTGACTCACACTGTTGCTCATGTGAGGATGACCATCAGTCGAGCAAGAAGGAGCCACCTTGACCACGGTCGACCAGGTCGCTGCTACCGCAGTGTCAGCCCTCGGCACCATTGAAGTGGAGGTGTCGGCCGCCGGTTTCGTGACCGGCGTGCGCCTGCACCGAGACGAGGCGCGGCGCTGGAGCTCGTGGCTGTTCGGCGACCGGGTGGTCGACGTCGCCAGGGTGGCCCACGACAGGTTCCGCTGCGCCCAGGTCGGCACACCGTCACCCGGTGAGGTTGCCGCCCGCGAGCAGAAACTGAGGTTCTGAAATGCGCAAGCGGCCCGAGCCGCCCATCGGCGGCCTGCCGGTGCTGCCCGACCCGCTGGAGTGGCACATCCTCGAAGTCGACAACTTATCGGTACCGGGTGAACCGGCAATCGGGATAGTCATCCGCAACCGGCTGACCCACCTGGACGCCCAGGCGATGTCCCTGAACGTGGCCGGGCTGCGACTGGAGGAGATACCGGGGGCGGTGGAGCGCGCCGCCCTGGACGTGTGGGAGGCCTACCAGCGCCGACGGGCCATCTCGGAGCTGATCGCAGAAAGGTGGCGGTAGATGGACCCGTTCGAGTTCATCCGCTCGATGAATTCCCTGTTCAGTCTGCTGTCCGGCAAACCCGACACCCAGCCCGCCCCTACCACCGGGCCCACCGACGGGCCGACACCCCCGCCGGGCCCGATCTTCGGCCCGGCCGCAGCCCCCCCGCCACCTCCCGCACCGCCCCCGCCCGCCCCTGGTCCCCCGCCCCCTGCGACAGGGCAGGCCGCCGACGCAGCCGCCGCGGACGCGGCGAAAAGCGGCGTCACCGTCGAGGCTTTGGCTGAGCTTGACCGCGACTCGGCCGACACCCTCGCCAAGATCCAGTCGGCCGGGCAGGAGGGGCAGCGCCAGCTCGATGCCATCCAAAGCGATTTGAACGCCGAGATCGCCCGCCTGGGCCCGACGCTGAACACCCCGTCCGGGCAGCAGCGGCTACGCGAGGTGCTTAAGGACAAGCTGTCCGCCGCTAAGGGCGTGATCGATGCGCATATGGCCGCGGCGTCGGACGCGGCGAAACGCACGCACGACCTGACGTCCAAGTACGCCGGGACGGGCAACCCCGACGACACCCCGACCACCCCGGCGGCCGCCCCGCCACCGGCCGACGACAACCCGCCACCCGCCCCTGCTCCCACCCCGCCGCCGGCACCTGCGGCGGACACGTCGGCAACCCCGGCGGCAGCGCAGCCGACCGGCATGCCGATGGGCGGCGGGATGCCGATGGGCGGCGGGATGCCGATGCCGTCGCTGGGTGGCATGGTGCCGTCGTTGAGCGGGCTGCCCGGCATGGGCGGCGGCGGCCCGTCGTTCGGCGACCCCGGAGGCGGCTCGGGTGACCGACCGCCGTCGTTCCACGACGACACCGGCCCGGCGAACGACAAGCCCAAGGCCACCGCGTTCCACGACGACCCCGACACACCCAAGCCCGCCGCAGCGCACGACACCACCGACCCGGCGCACCCCGACCAGGCGCACCCCGACCCAACTGCAACTACACCGGCCGCGACGACACCCGCCGCGCCAAACCAGCCCCCCGACCCCGGCCACGGGACGGACGTGCGCTGGCCGGACGGCACCACGGTCGTGCAGGCCCGCAACCCCGTCGCCGCCGCGGCAGCCAACGCCGCCACGCACGGCGCCACCGTCGAGGACGCCTATAAGCGGGCCGGGATCACGCTGCCCCCGCCGGGCACCCCGGTAACCGACCCGCTGCCGCCGACCGACCTGCACGCCGGTGACATCGGTGTGTACAAGGACCACATGGTGATGGCCCTGGGCAACGGCAAGGTCCTCGTCAACGGGCAGCCGCAGCCGCTGGGCTCGCTCGGGTCGTCGGATGCGTTCCTCGGATGGATCGACCCGACGAGACACGCCCCGCAGCCCGCATCTGCGCCCACCCCGCCCGCACCTGCGCCGCAGCCGGTGCCCCTGGCGCTGTCGTAAAAGGGGCGACTGGTGGGCCTGGCGGCGTTTGTGCAGTCGGCGGGTGCGGCGATGGGGGCCGCCCGCGACAGCTTCGGCACCGGCGGGGCCGTGCCGCCCCCGGCCAGTGTGGGCACCCCACCGGGTCCAGCCCCCGCGTCCGGGCAGGCCGCCGCCGCCGCCCTCGCCGACGGCAACACCATCCACGGTGTTGTGGCCACGCTTGAGGGCCACGACCAGGCCGCGGCCGAGCAGCTGATCGCCGCCGCGGCCGCCTCCAACGCCGGGCGTGACGCGATAGACGCCGCGATCACGGCGGCCCTGGCCGACATCGCCGCGCTCGGCGAATCCGTCGACACCCCGCAGGGGCAGGCGGACCTGGTGGCGGCGATCAAAACGCACCTGCAGGACGCCAAAACGGTCGTGGACACGGGCAGCGCCGACGCCTCGACGCGGGCCGCCGCCGCGCACACCATCGCCGCCACCTACGCAACCCCGTCGGCGCCAATGACGTCCATGCCGTCCGCGCCGACAGCGCCGCCGACCGCGACGCCGATGAGCTGGGGCCCCGCGCCGACACGCGCCGACGCCAGCCCCGTCTACGGCCCCGCCGACCCCCCGCTGGACGCCGCCGCCCACCTGCCCGCCGCCTCGGTGTCCGACCCGCCGGTCAGCGGCGACCGGGCCAGCGTCGCCCGCTACATCTACCGCACCGCCCGCGCACACGGCTACAGCCCGCACGACGCCCTGGCGATCACCGCCTACGCCGACGGGGAGTCGTCATTCCGTCCGACCGTGAGCCCAGGCGCCCAGTACGCCGCCGGTTCGGGCGGCGACGCCTACGCCAACACTGTTGTGGGGCTGTTCCAGGAGAAACCCGCCTTCGCCTCCGATGTGGGGATCGACCCTGCGCTGCGCTACACCGTGGAGGGCAACACGGAGGCCTACCTGCGCCAGCTCGCCGCGCATCCCGGAGGCGACATCTTCGACCGGCTGCTGGCGACCTCGGTGGGCGGGCCGATGTACACCGGCGGTAGATCGAAGATGCAAGAATTGATGGCCGCGACCCGTCAGCTGATCGGCGAGCCGACGTGAGCGGCCTGGCGGCGTTTGTGCAGTCGGCGGGTGCGGCGATGGGCTTCGCCCGCGACAGCTTCGGCACCGGCACCCCCGCCGGGCCCGACCCTGCGCCGCCGCCCGCGCCCCCGGCTGCCATACCCGGCGCCTCCGGGCAGGCCGCCGACGGGTTCACTGGAGAGTCCGACAACATCGGCGGGCAGGTCGACGGGTTAGACGCCAACGACACTGCCGCCGCCGCGCAGCTGGCGGCCGCCGCGCAGGCCTCCGGCGCCGGCCGGGGACGCATGGAGGCGGTGATCGCCGCCGCCGTCGCCGACGTGCACGCCCTGGGGTTCGCCACCAACACCCCCGCCGGGCAGGCCGCCCTGATCGCCGCGATCAAGACACACCTGCAGCAGACCCAAACCAACCTGGACGCGGGCAGCGCCGACGCGGGCACCCACGCAGCCGCGTCGGGCGCCACCGCCGCCGCCTACCGCGGCGCCACGACACCGGCCGCTTCGGGCGCCGCGATGCCGCAGATGGGGCAGCTGGTCTCCGGGATCACACCGCTGGCGTCGGCCGCTGGCGCCCCCCTGCAGGCCCTGTCCGGGCTGGGCGGTTCGATGCCGCAGATGATGGCACCGCTGGCGTCCATGAGCAGCCCCGCCGCGCCGCACTACGGCAAGGCTGAGGACGCTGCGGCGATGCCCGAACTGGCGGGTGAGCCGCTGGCCACCGGGCAGCCGACCGCCGCGACAGAGGCCGCCCGCCGCGCGCTGTCGCAGCTCGGGAAGCCCTACGGGTGGGGCTCCGCCGGACCGTCGTCCTACGACTGCTCCGGCCTGTGCCAGTGGAGCTACCGGGGCGTCGGGGTGAACCTGCCGCGGGAAACCTACGACATGGTCCACGTCGGGCAGACCGTGCCCCGCGACCAGGTACGCGCCGGGGATCTGGTGTTCTCCAACTTCTCGGCCCGCGGTCCCGAGCATGTGCAGATGGCGATAAGCCCGACACAGGTGGTCGAGGCTCCCACACCCGGCGGGCACGTACAAGTAAGCTCGATACCCAATAGCGTCATTGTCAAGCGGGTGGTGGTGTGATGGGCGGGTTCCTGTCGCGGCTCGTCAGGGTGATCGTGTGCGTGCCGACGTTCGGCGACAAGCACATCAGCGTCACCGTGAACATCACGGTCCTCGGCCGCTCGGAGCTGAGATGCTGCCGGGACTGATCCGTCTACTGAGGTCGTGGCGGCACTACTACCACCACGGGCCCGTCTGCCATCCCTGCCCGTTCTGCTGCTGCCCCACCTGCTGGGGATGCGACGAGCTGGAGGCGCGATGCCGGGGCTGAACTACGCCAGCTGGGAGCAGGTGCAGGGCTGGCGGTTCCTGGCGCACCGCGGCGCCGTCGCGATCGGCCGCCGCAACGTGCGCCTCGTGCACGACCCGAGCAAGAACGCGGGCGCGTCCCTGCTCGTCGGCACCGTCCTGTCCGTGTTCGTCGTCGGCCTGTGCTTCCTGCTGGCGGTGCTCAAACCGATGGGGCTTGTCGGGCACAACCGCATCGTGTCGGACCGGGCCAGCGCAGCCCTCTACGTCGACATCGACGGCGTGATGCACCCCGCCCTCAATCTGGCTTCGGCGCGGCTGATCACCGGCTCGCCCGACGATCCGAAAGCCGCCCCGATCAGCGAAATCCACCAGCTGCCGATCGGCCCCACCGTGGGCATACCCGGCGCCCCCACCGACCTGGCCGTGCGCGGCCCCGCCGACACCGACTGGGGGATCTGCGACACGCTCGGCTCGACCGGCTCGCAGGTCACCCCCCGCACCACCGTGCTCGGCGGCCGCCCAGTCCTGCAGGACTGGGCCAGCGTCCTGCAGGCCCCGCGGGCGGTGCTGATGACCTACGGTGCCGACAACTACGTCGTGACCGGCGGGCAGCGCTCACAGATCGATTTGACCGACCGGGCGGTCACCCTGGCCTTGGGCCTGCCGGTCGGGGACCTGCACCCCGCGCCGATGTCGCAGGCCCTCTACGAGGCCCTTACCCCGTCGCCGCCCATGCGGGTGCCCGACATCCCCGGCCCCGGCGGGCCCGTGGGCTACGCGATGCCCGATGCCCCGGTGGTGTCGGGCACGGTGCTGCGCACCGACGACGTCGGCACGGTGCAGTGGTTCGCGGCGCTGCCCGCCGGTGTGCAGCGCATCCCAGCCACCGCCGCGGAGATGATCGCCAACTCCGGTGGTCAGGTGATGAACGTCCACTCGCGGGTGGTCGCGGCGATGCCGCAGGCGGTCGGGTTCGACACGTCGGTCTACCCTCCGGGCCATTTGCAGCTCGCAGACAAGGGCGACGAGCCGGTCACGTGCGTGGCGTGGCGCAAAACGTCGGGGGAGCCCCGCGCGCAGATCAGTGTGGTGAGCGGGCGGCGCCTGCCGATCCCGATGGGCGACGAACGCCGCGTCATCAGTCTGGTGCAGGCCGGGCAGGGCGCCGCGGACGCAGTGTGGCTGGCCCCTGACTCGGCGAACTGGGTGCAGGTCACCGGCGTCGAACCCGCCTCGGGCCGGGCGGAGAGCCTGTGGTTCGTCAGCGACACCGGGGTGCGGTTCGGCGTCCCCGCGGGCCGCAACGACCAGACACGCCGGGCGTTGGGCCTGGAGGATGCGCCGACACCGGCGCCGTGGACGGTGCTGCGATGGCTGCCCGCCGGGCCCGCCCTGACGAAGTCGGCGGCCCTGTCCGAGCACGACACCCTGCCCCTCGACCCGACCGCGCAGGGGGCGTCGTCTTCGGTGCTCGGAACAACCGTGGCTGGCCTAGCCTAGATGCGCTACCGCGGCACGGGTCCGAAATTCTACAAGGTCAGCCAGCGCAAGGTGGTTTACCGCTGGTCAGATATCCGGGCCTACTTGGAGGCCAACATGGTCGAGGCCGACCAGCAGATCACCGAAATTCTGAACACCGCAACCATCGTAGAGGCCACAGAAAAGGGCAGCCAGGAATGAAACCTCAGATAAAACTCGGGCAGCCCCTGACCGGCGAACAACTCGAGCGGATACATGAACTACGTGATCAATGGATGGAGACCGGGCTGTCGACCGAACGGTGTGATCGCCCGGCCGCCGAAGCCGCTGTGCGAGCCGTGTATCGGTCCGCCGGACTGAAAGAACCTGAACTTTTCATTTGGATGGACTCACCGCTCGGAGGCGCTCTCGCCGCTGCGACAGTGCGTCAGCTGCTCTCAATGGGCCAGCTCGGCGACCGGCTCGCGGGCCAGCTCACGGAAGAGCTCAGGGGCCAGCTCAGGGGCCAGCTCACGGAAGAGCTCTGGGACCAGCTCAGGGGCCAGCTCGGGGGCCAGCTCTGGGGCCAGCTCAGGGGCCAGCTCGCGGGCCCGCTCGGGGGCCAGCTCTGGGGCGAGCTCGGGAACCAGCTCACGGAAGAGCTCAGGGGCCAGCTCAGGGACCGGCTCGCGGGCCAGCTCAGGGACCAGCTCGCGGAAGAGCTCCGGGGCCAGCTCGGCAAAGAAATATCTCCATGGGGGGACTCCTATTGGATTGCGTTTTACACCTCCGCGCTTCCATTAGCTGGGCTGCCTGATTCGTCGCGTCTCACTGCGGTTTCGGAGGTTTGCCGCCAGTCCGGCTGGTGGTGGCCGATGCGCGGATCGGTGGTCCTGACTGACCGCCCAACCCTGATCCAGCGCGACCTACAGGGACGACTGCACCACGGGTCTGGTCCCGCGCTCGCCTACGTAGACGGCTATACACTGCATTGCTGGCACGGCACCACCGTGCCAGCCGACCTGATCGAAACCGATTGGTCTGTCGAAAAGATCCTGGCCGAACCCAACGCCGAGGTGCGTCGCTGCGCGATAGAGAAAATGGGTTGGGACCAATTCGTCCGCGCCGCAGGAATGGAATTGGTGGACGAATGCCCCGATCCAGGCAATCCAGGTCAGACGCTGAAACTGTTCGATGTGCCTGAGAATGTGCTCGATTTGCCTGTGCGTGTGCTGGTTTGCGTCAACGCGACCCGTGAACTCGGCGGCGGCCGCCGCACGTTCGGGCTGACCGTGCCCGATGACTACGACACAGCGT
>Ga0335070_10001412_pt1 | contig 27685 bp, 17 predicted proteins | sample Lox_Sample_13_FD_206722 | JGI IMG/M metagenome (GOLD analysis project Ga0335070, IMG submission 206722) | Soil microbial communities from Loxahatchee National Wildlife Refuge, Florida, United States - Lox_Sample_1.3 | ecosystem: Environmental > Terrestrial > Soil > Wetlands | place: USA...
TGAAATGGTTAGGAAACTTTGGCGGAGAGGGAGGGATTCGAACCCTCGTTAGGGGATTTCGCCCCTAAAACGGTTTAGCAAGTTGAAAAGTCCCAGCGCCTGTTGCTCGGAATCAATCATTTAGCACGGCCCACAGGGCTGATTTTCGGGTCGAAAATCGGGTTTGTGGGAACAATTGTTCCCCAAACTGTTCCCCACCCATTTCTACACGTACCAACCTTTCCTCACACCCGCTTACCACCCTCAAAAGCTCACTTCACCGGAAAGCCTACCTTCTGGCCAAGTGGCTCTAGACGGTAACTTCTGGATTAAGTCACGTCGGATTTTATTGCTCCGCAGTTTAAGCGGGCCACCTGTACTAACCTGCCCACCTCGTTGTCCATCCTTGCTGAGGATTCGATCCCAATGGCAGCTTAGGGAATTCTTCTTGATGGAAATGTGTTTGACGACGGCTCATAAGGCATTCAGGACATTTGCAAGCTCATTTACTCGCAATGCGGGACAGAATCACACCACGAGTTGTGAAGTGGTTGCAATCTCGCCGCAATTCGTACGATACAATATCGTGTTGCTTAGATGAGCCATCCAAATGAGCGATTTGAAGGAAAAAGAGAGAGGCAGTCCATCAGGGTTGTCGCGCCGCCTATTCCTTGAGAGAACGGCGATTGGTGGAGTGGTAGCGGGTTTTGGCCGGCGAATTGTTCTTCTAGGTTCGGTCGGGAGTCCCCAGACAGGTTCAGGATCGGAAATCGAGTTGAAAGTCGTGGGGAACGAAGCAGAAGGCTTCGGGGTGACGTTCCTCTATCGCGGGGTAGCCGTGGCGCGGCATGCAGGTGGCGGAGAATTTTCCGCGGTCTTCCAGAACGGTGAACGGAGTCTCGAGGATCGCATTGAAAACTGGAAAGCAAAAGAGTGGAAGGGCGACGCGAAGCAGGTAACCCTGCTTGGGGAATGTCGGCTCACGAACGTGAATGCGAGCATCCTGGTCGAAGTCCACTACGATGTGATGGACGCAAATGCGGTGCGAAAGAGGATCCGCTTTCACCAGCCGGACATGTTTTTGCTTTTTCACCAAGTCAGCAACCGGTTGGAGCCCACACAAATTCCCGCCAAATATTGGAGTTTCGATCAGCCGGACTGCCGGGGCGGCGCCCTACACGAGAATTTTCCCGCAGTTGGGTTCCGCCTGAGCGACAACACGTGTGTGGGGCTACTTACAGATTCCGGCTTTCGAAATCAATGGAGCCGGGTGATTCGACGAGATGGAAGGCCTGTTAAGCCTGCGCCGCGAAAGATTCCAGATCCTTTTCTTTATGCTGCTCCCACGTCGAAGCAGCGCGAGGCCAATCAGCATTTTCTGGAACAGACGTTTGGCGAGATGTTGGAACAAGTGGAGCCTGAAGCGCCCGGTCAAGCGGTGGCAATCCCCGACAGTTCCTCATGGAGGAGGCAGGGACAAGCCGGGCTGGAGTTCACAGGAGAAAGAGTGATCCTGGCCACATCGAGTTCGCAGGACGGCGTTCTGATTCCGGTTGCAGCGGATGCCGGTGGCGTTTATTCCGTTCATATGAAGTACCGGTCAGAGTCGCCCTTCACCGTGCAGTTGTGGGATGTGAACGAAAAACTGGAAAAACTGCGCAATCTTACCCTGTACAACGATGTGGCTACCGGGTCGGGTGACGGTTGGTCGGAATTTCACAATACGGTTTTTATTCCGTCATGGGAAGGCGCGGGCGGAGCCGTGTACATTTCGTTGCCGGAATCGGAACAGGGAACAAAGACTCATGCATCACGGGAGATGAGACGAATCGAGTTCTCGGGTCTGGTATTGCGCCGCGTGGCGTACCAGCGGCAACCGTATCACCGGCTGGAAATGGATCGTTCCTTCGAGAAAACCGTTTTCATTTTTATTGATGATTCGGTCAGCGACTCGGCTCGGGGATACCGGATGGCGAGTCAAATCCATCTGGCCAACGGCCTGGGATTCGAAGGGGGCGAAACCGAGAAATGCCTCTATGCGGATGTGATGATGCTCTGCTGGAATGCAGACACCGAGGAGCGCCGCCCGATCCTAGCTCCGAGCATCTGGTATTCTGCGGCGGGTGAAATGTACCTCCGCGACAGTTTTTATGCCTTACAGGGGATTCACAACCGTGAGCTGAACGAAAGTGTCTTCCATTTATGGGCGGAGAATCAGGGGGAAGACGGGGCAATCAATACGTTGGTCGAGCCGAGCATGGCCAACCTGGAGCGCAAATCCAATGATTCAACGCCTTTATGGCTGATGTGGGCGCTTTTGAATCGGAAGAGATTTGGGACGCAATTGCCGGAGGAAAAGATTCGCAAGGCGGCGGAATACTGCCTCCGTACGTATGACCGGCGAAAAGACGCGACGTGCTGGGCGCAGTTCGTCATGGGGCAACTCGACGTGATCAGCTATCCACAGGGGGTTTCAGACCTGTGTGAAAACCAGGGTGTTTTCGCGGTGACACTGCGCACGATAAAAGCTCTGAATATTTCCGGTGTAAGCGAGAAGATTTCGGAGAAATATCTGCAAACCGCGGAGGAGAACTATCGCAGTTACTATCTCCCCTCGAAGAAATTTCTGGCGCCAATCCGTGGGGTTACCGATGCGATTGGCTTTGCGGAGCTTTTTCCCGAGTTTCTTTCTTTATGGTTGTTTGGCCGCAAAATGCTAACGGACGAGATGGTGAAGAATCATCTCGACCGAATTCCCGCGCTCTTGCCGCGAAAGGACGCGCCTTACCCGGAAACAAGTGGTACTGTTCGCCCCATCTTCATTGGAATTCCCGCGAGCGGCAGTTGGAGCTACTTTACAGAGAAGTGGCATCCGATGATCAGCGAGGAACATGCCGCCAATTACGCGGGGCACATCATGGACGGCGTGTATTACAACGGCGGCAGTTGGATGCGGATCGAAATCTGCGGCTATGTGGCGGGGTTACTGCACGGGTGGGGCAAGGCCAGGGAGGCGATTGCCAACCGGCTGTGGGCGGAGATCCACATAGCAAAGGAGTTTCCAACCAGCCAGGAATATGTTGCGACCTCTCCCGAGAATCCGTTTTTCGGATTTCATCGCGTGTTCGCTTGGAATTCGTTCGTCCTGCAAGCACTGGAATTGGCCGGGATGAGAAGCCCCGAAATGGATCCAGATTTCCAAAGAGCGAGCTAAATGGAGTTGCGCCGGCAGTCTTGTGTAGTTCCGTCCGCATTGCGTTATACTCCTGCGGAATCACGTCTGAAGATTCCTCCGGAAGCAAGGTGCTGAGCCGATGAGCAGGCGATCCTTTTTGAAGCGTTGTTCCGCGCTGGCGGCGAGCTACTTTATCGGGCCGAAGTGGGCGCTGGGCGCGGCCGACAAATTGAAGAATTGGGCGGGAAATCTCGAGTACGGCACGGAGAACCTGTTTGCGGCCAAGTCGGTAGAAGACGCACGGGAATTCATAAAGAAGCAAAGCCAATTGAAGGTTCTCGGGACACGGCATTGCTTCAACAATATCGCTGACAGCACGCATCAATTTGTTTCCCTGAAGGAAATGGATCAACTGCTGGCGTTGGACTCCACGGCGCGCACCGTGACGGTGGAAGCCGGAATCACGTATGGGCGGCTGTGCCCGATTCTCGATTCCAAGGGCTGGGCACTGCATAATCTGGCCTCACTGCCGCACATTTCGATTGCGGGAGCTTGCAGCACGGCCACGCATGGCTCTGGTGAGAAAAACGGCAACCTGGCAACGGCGGTCCGCGGGATAGAAATCATCAACGGCGCCGGTGAACTTGTGCAGCTTTCGCGCCAAAAGCAAGAAGAGGAATTCCTGGCCGCGGTCGTCGGGCTTGGCGCGCTGGGAGCCATCACGAAGCTGACCCTGGATGTCCAACCGAGCTATCAGATGAAGCAATACGTCTATGAAAATTTGCCGTTTAGCGAATTGAAGGAGCATTTTGACGCCATTGAATCGGCGGCGTATAGCGTGAGCCTGTTCACGGACTGGCAAAACGAGCGAATCAACGAGGTCTGGCTGAAGTGCCGGATGGATCAGGGGCCTGAGTTTGACGCGCCATCCGAGTTTTACGGGGCGAAGAAGGCTACGCGGAATCTGCATCCGATCAAGGAGCTTTCCGCCGAGAATTGTACTGAGCAAATGGGCGTGCCCGGCCCGTGGTACGACCGGTTGCCGCATTTCAAGATGGGGTTCACACCCAGCGCTGGGAAAGAGCTGCAAGCGGAATATTTTGTTCCCCGGCACAATGCGGTGGAAGCGATCCTGGCCGTGGAACGCTTAAGAGATCAAGTGGGCCCTCATCTTTTAATCACGGAGATTCGCGCGATCGCCGCGGACGAGCTGTGGCTGAGCCCGTGTTATAAGCAACCGAGCGTGACGATTCATTTCACCTTGAAGCCGGACTGGCCGGCGGTGAGCAAACTCCTTCCGATTATTGAAAGGGAACTGTCCCCGTTCCACCCGAAGCCACACTGGGGGAAACTCTTCACCACGCCAGCGCAACAGTTACATTTGGAATATGCAAAGCTGCCGGACTTCCTTGCCTTGTGCAACAAATTCGACCCCCAGGGCAAATTCCGGAATGAATTCCTGAACAGGAATTTGTTCGGCCCAAGCGCATAATTGCACGGAAGGGTTGAGGCTGCCCGATTGGACGACACTGAAGGATGATCTTCCGCTTGCCGAATTTGCATCGCTGGATTTGTTTGATTCTTGCGGGTGTCGCAAGCCCCTTGCTTGCGCAAGCGCCGGCAACGCAATCCTCCGCAGAGCAAAAGAAGGCTGGCACTCCACATTTTGCCGATGTCACCGGACAAACCGGCATCGCCTTTCGCGGCATGGCTTCCCACACGTCGAAGAAATATTTGCTTGAGACCATGGGTTCGGGCGTGGCGGTATTCGACTATGACAACGACGGGCGTCTGGACATTTTCGTGGTGAATGGCGCCCCACTGAATGATCCGACGCCTCCCGGCACCATTCCACAGAAGGCCGGTTCGCAATATTGGAATCGGATGTACCACCAGAAAAAGGATGGGACGTTTGAAGACGTGACCCAAAAAGCGGGGCTCCAGGGAGTCGGCTACGGAATGGGGGTTGCCGTGGGCGACTACGACAACGACGGATACGAGGACCTTTACGTGACCGCGTATGGAGGAAACAAGCTCTATCACAACAACGGAGACGGCACGTTTACGGACGTGACCGAAACGGCCGGAGTCGGCGCAAGTGGCTGGTCTACGAGCGCGGCCTGGGTGGATCTGGACAATGACGGGCTGCTGGACCTAGTGGTGCTTCGCTATGTGCAATGGGATTTCGATGAGACCTGGTGCGGGGAACGCCGCGAGGGCTACCGGGCCTATTGCCACCCGGATATCTACAAGGCCATCGCATCGTTGGTGTATCACAACGACGGCAACGGGCATTTCACGGAAGTTGCGGAGAAGATGGGCTTGGCGAAACCCGGGAAGGGTTTGGGAATTGCGATCGCGGACTACGACCGGGACGGCCAGATCGATTTGTTCGTCGCCAACGATTCGATGGCGGAGTTTCTCTATCACAATAAAGGCGGGAAGTTCGAGGAAGTGGCGCTCCTTTCGGGTGTGGCCGTGGATGCGGATGGACATGCGTACGCGGGAATGGGCGTGGATTTTGCGGACTACAACAATGATGGATTTCCGGACATCGTGGTGACCGATCTCGCGAGCCAGGTTTACGCCCTCTATCGCAACCATCAGGACGGCACATTCGAGTACGACAGTTTTGCCACGGGAATTACGCGGATGACGATGAACCATTCCGGCTGGGGCATCCGCTTTTTGGATTTTGACAACGACGGATGGAAGGACCTGTTAATTGCGCAGGGGCACGACCTGGATACGATTGAACTGACTTTTCCCAATTTTCATTACCGTGAGCCCATGTTGCTGGCGCGGAATGACCGAGGAACGTTTTTCGATGTTTCTGCGGAGGCGGGAGCGGTTTTCAAGGAAGCGTGGGCCGGCCGGGGATTGGCAATCGGTGACCTCGACAATGATGGACGGCTGGATGCGGTGGTGACGACCAACAACGGGCCGCTGTACGTGCTGCACAACGAAACGGTTTCGCAGAATCACTGGTTGCTGCTGAAACTGGTGGGACACAAGAGCAATCGCGATGGAATTGGCGCCGAAGTCAAACTTGTCACTGCGGCAAGCGCTCAATATCAAACCGTGACAACCGCGGGAAGTTATCTATCATCGAGCGATAAGCGGGTTCATTTCGGATTGGGAGCGGCAACGTCGGCACAATCGATTGAAATTCGGTGGCCGAGCGGGATTCGGCAGACACTGAAGGGCATTCCCGCGGATCAGATCCTCCAGGTGGATGAACCACTTCCCCGTTGAGGAACGGGCGCCGCGCAGGACGAAAAGTCAGTTGTGCGGTGTGCGAGCAGGCTGGGGACTATTTTTCTCGGCGGGAATTTCCTTTCCCGTGCCTTCCTTGAGGGCTTGAATGGTATCCACCGGGAGTTTTTCGAAGCGTTCGGTGAGTCCGCTGGGCCAACGGACTTCCACGGACTCGAGTTGCGCCGCGGAGCCAAGTCCGAAGTGAACGCGCAGATCGTTTTGCGAGATATAACTGGAGCCGCTACGCACCTCATCCACCAGGAGGCGATTTCCGACGCGTACGGTGATCTTTGTTCCGATGCCGTCGCGATTCGATTTGGTTCCAACCGTTTTGAATTCCACCCAATGATTCCGCGAAGGCAGAGTGTTCACAAGCAGGCTTGGCCTGGCGTGCATGTTGTTAATGACGACGGACTGCTGGCCGGTGTTCCAGAGGTCTCCCACGGCGAGGCCCCGCGATGACAGGGGTGTTGTGATTCCGGGACCGGAAGCCGCGGAAACGTCGGTAAACGTGCCATTGCCGTTGTTGTGATAGAGCACGCGAGGCTCCAGGTAAGTGCTGCCGAGGTGAAATTTGTCCACTTCGGGATAAACGTGCCCGTTGGCCAGAATGAGATCCGGCCAACCATCGTTGTCGAAGTCCAGGAACATCGTGCCCCAACCGAGATACTGCAAGTGGTGTCCGAGCCCGGCCGCGTAGGTCACGTCCGCAAAGATTCCGTTGCCCTGATTGCTGTAAAGCGTAGGGGTGTCATCGGAGAAATTCGTCTTGAAGATGTCCAGGCGGGCGTCGCCATTGAAATCGGCGATCGTGGTGCCCATTCCCGCTTGTTCGCGCCCGTCTTCGTTATAAGCAACGCCGGCCATGACGGCTACCTCGGTGAATGTTCCGTCGCGATTGTTGTGGTAGAGGACGCTGGGGGTGCTGTCGTCGGCGACGTAAATGTCGGGCCAGCCATCATCATCGTAGTCGAAGGTCGAGACGCTGAAACCAAAGTGGCCATTCGTCTGGTCAATGTGAGCTTGCTTGGTCACGTCTTCGAATGTGCCGTCGCCGCGATTTTTGTAGAGAATATTTCTTGAGCCACGCAGCCCGCGGGGGCCGCACATGACCGGAACACCCTTCCATTTGCAGGAGGAACCTTCACCGGGAACCGGAGTGGTCGCTAAATCCAGATCTACGTAGTTTGCGACGAACAGATCCAGATGACCGTCGCGGTTGTAATCCACAAAGGCGCAGCCGGTTCCCCAGGCTTTTCCGTTTCCGGCGACACCTGCCTGTTCCGCAACTTCGGTAAAAACGCCGTGATCGTTATGGTAGAGGCGGTTTTTGCCGTAATAGGTGACGTACAAATCTTCCCATCCGTCGTTGTCGTAGTCTCCTACACAGACGCCCTGGCCCCAGCCGGTGGCCACGAGACCTGCCTTTGCCGTGACATCCGTGAACGTTCCATCCTGATTGTTGTGATAGAGATGGTTTGTCGGGGGAGCGCCGCCGGGTAAACCTTCCAGCATGGTGCCGTTCACGATGAAAATGTCCGGCCAACCGTCGTTGTCATAGTCGAAGATGGCGACGCCCGTGCCGGTGGTCTCGATGATGTATTTCTTGGTGTCCACGCCGCCGAACAAAGTGACCGCGGTGAGGCCGGCTTTCTCGGCAATATCCACAAAGTTCGCTACGGGTGGGGAGTCTCCGGTTTTTGGCGGAGTGGCAAGTTCCTGAGATGCGGAGGAACTGGCGAATAGCAAGATTCCAAGAGCGAAGCCACCAAGGAAACCCAGGAATCGTTTTGCGAAAAAGTCGGCGTAAGAAGACCTGATGCGATTCGTCATTAACGGAACATCCTACGGTGCCCCAAAATCGAGGTCAAGGCGGCCCGGAAAACACCTGATCCTCTTCGCTACTAGTTCGCTACGGGCTTTCGGGCGCTTGCCACTTCGGCAGAAAGAAATCATCTACTAGATCTCCCTCCGGCGCAGGCGGCTCCCCCGATGGGCTCCCCGCATACTTTTCGGCCCGCTCCGTATCTCCGATCCTCCGATACGCCTGGCTCAGCAGCCTGCGCGCCTGCACATTTTCAGGGCTCAACCGCAAAGCCTGCTGAAGTTCCTCAATCGCTTCGCTCACTTGTCCGGCGACAAGCTGTGATTTTCCAAGTCCCAAGTGGGCCTCGGCACTGTCCGGGCTCAGACGGATGGCTTCGCGGAATGCCGCGGCAGCCTCTGGCCGCTTTGCGGCGCGGTCCAAAGACAAACCCAGAAAGTAGCTGAGCAGAAAGTGTTTACCGATTTTTTCTTGAGCTCCAGTGAGAACGGTGGCCGCGTCTTCCGCGCGCCCCTCGCGGAGCAAAACTTGAGCCAGGCCAACGTAACTCGTTGGAAGCGGATCGCCAGCATTGACCAGACTACGAAAGGATGCCTCCGCTTCGGGATATTTGCCCGCGGCAAGCAGCGCGGCGCCCAGGCGGAGCTGCAAAGCGTAGGATTTTGGATTTGCCGCGAGGCCTTCCTGAGTGGCGAAGATCGCATCCGCGTACCGGCTGGCCTCCATCAGTTCGCGAGTGAGGTTCAGCCAGTTTTCCTCATTGCCCGGATCCAGAGCCGCGGCCTTGCGCAAAGCTTGAACGGCTTCGTCGCTGTGGGCAAGGCGGGCTTGCGAAATACCCAACAGAGACCAAGCCGCGGCGTTTTTGGACGCCTGGCCGCTGCTTGTCCGTTGAAGGTCGATGCAACGGTGACCCTCGAGCATCGCTTGCTGGTAATTTCGGGCCATGAGGTAGGTTAATGAGAGATCAAATTGTGCCCACGCGGAGTGCCCTGGCTGGCTGGAGTTGATTGCTGTCTTGAGAAGCTCAATGGCCGGGTCGTGCTCCCCGATGGCAACAAAGAGCGAAGCCGCCTGGGCCGCTTGGCCGGGCCGCAAAGGTTTTGTCACCGCTTGGTGAAGGTTCTTGTGAGCTTCGTCCTTGTCTCCCAGAGCGATATAGCCGCGTGCGGTTTGCAGCAGGAAGTCCAGATCATCGGGCCAAGGGACGCCGGAAAGTTCCAGTTCGCGAAAAGCCTCGGGGTAGCGCTGGGCTTCCAGTTCGACGCGACCGAGATAGTAGCGAGCGAAGGAATCATTTGGCACCAAGGAAATGGCTTGTCCGAGCGCTTGCCGCGAATCCTCCAGGCGATGTTGGGTCCAAAGGAGGAAGCCGAGGTTGCGCCAGGCGTCTTCAAAGTGTGAGTCCAGGCGAATCGCTTCCCGATATTCGGCCTCCGCCTCGGATGTTTCTCCAAGCTGCGAAAGAGCAATGCCCCGAAAGTTGCGAATGCGTGGATCCTTGGGTTGTTCGTTTTCTGCGATCGTGAGAGCTTCTAGCGCCTGCTGAAATTGACCTTCCTTCAGGGCGTTCAAACCGCGTTGCAGCGCATCTTCCTGGAGAACAGGCAAAGGGGTGAGTTTCTTGCCGAGCGCTGATCTTTGTCCAGCAAACAGACAAAACGAAAGAAGCAGGATGAGGAACGAAGAAATGTCAGCCGATGTAAGAAGTCTTCTCTTCATATGGGCGATCCCGCGAATGGCCGGAGGGATGCCTCTTGAGATTTTCCAAAGCGGCGGAATCATCGGGAGCGCACCCTATTCCCGAGTCCATTGATCAATCTGATTGAGACGCTCGGTTTGCTTTTCGAGTTTTTTGTGAGATTCCTCATTCATGGCGGTGGAAAGCGCAAATTCCCGGGCAGCTTTGTCCTTTTGTCCCATGGCTTGATAAACACGGGCGAGTTTATAGTGTACGGAGCCGTCGTGATCGCCGGCCAGTGCCAATTGGAATTCGGCGGCCGCCAGTTCGTATTGGTGAAGATCGCTATAGGCAGTGCCCATGTCCCGATGAAAGTCAGGATTGTGGGGCTCAAGAGCCACCGCTTCTTTCAGATAGGTGTCGCCAAGTTCGTTCAAGGCACCGGGATGCCGCGGATTGATTTTCAATTCTTCCTCGAACTCCGCCCGCGTTTCCGGGACCCGCATACTTTTCCAATAAACGTGGCCGAGATTGTAGTGCAGATTCGGCAGAGTTGGCTTCAGGGCGATGGCGGCCTGGTATTCCTCGGTCGCTTTGGTATCGTCGTTGCGTGCGGCCGCCAGATCTCCCAGGAGCTGATGCATGCGATACGAATTCGTGTCCGCCTGATAGAGATGAAGGTAAGCGGCGGTAGCGAGTTTCTCGTAGGCACGAGCACGCCAGTAAGCGGCCTCCGACGAAGCGCGCGCGGAAGTAGGCAACTTCGAAAGCGTATTCAGGGCGCCCTGGTAATCGCCCGTCTCGAACAAGGCGCGAGCCACCTGCATGCGAAGGGCGGGTGCTGAGCCGGCGTTTAAGAAGCGCATGGTGCAGGCTTTTGCCTCCGTGAAACGCTCCTGGAGGAGCAATTTCCGAACCCCTGCTTCCGTGCAAGGGCCCGCTTCGGAGTTCGAGGGGATTTTCGAGCGAGCCTGGCTGAGTTGTTCCGCGGCGATGGACAGGTAACCCTGCTGGGTCGCGAGAAAAGCGAGGGCAAGATGAGAAGCCGGGCTATCGCGTTTTTTGAGGTCCGGCTCGACGCTCTCTATTTTCACGCGTAAGTCCTCGGGAAGCTGTTCAAACGCGGCGTCACCGAATCCTGTTTCGCGGAGGCCGAGGATCAATTCCGTGCGATCGGCATCGGTTTCCAGCGGTTGAGCCCAATCCTGCAAAGCACCATCCACATTGCCTTGTATCAGCCGCACCTCGCCGCGGCGCACAAGGGCCCGAAGACTCTGCGGGTAAAGCTTGAGTTCGGCATCAAATTCTTCCGCGGCTCGTTTGAGTTTCGCTTGCCGCAAGAGCACTTCGCCGAGTTCGACGTGGACGCCGGAAGCATCGGGCGAGGCGGCCAGTGCGTTTTGGAAACGAAGCACGGCCGAAGGCCATTCACTGCTGGCGGAATAACTTTCTCCGAGGAGTTGCTCGGCACGCGCGGAGCCCGGCGCAGCTTTTTCCAACGCGACCACTTCGTCCTTGCCCATCCGTTCATAGGCATGCCCCAGGAGATACAGCAAATCGATGTTTTGAGGCTGGAGAGCGAGGCCGCGCTGAAGTGTTGCGATTTCGGCCAAGAATTCGCCGGCCATTTCCTGGGCAGTGGCGAGCCAGGAGTAAATGTCGACGCGGTTGGTTTCGCTGTGAGCCGCGGCCTTGAGATACGGGATCGCGCTCTTTCCATCGCCAAGCTGACAGTAATTTACTCCCAAAAAAAAATTTGCTCCGGCCAGTGTCGGCTTGAGCTTCAGAGCTGCGCGGAACTCCGCCATCGCTTCTCCCCGGCGCCCCTGAAGTTGCAAGATCAGGCCCAGATTCATGTGGACTTCCGCGAAATCGGGCCGCAAGTTCAGCACGGCGCGGTATTCGCGCTCGGCCGTGGCGTAATCCTGGTTTTTTTGGGCTTCCTGAGCCACGGCGAAGTGTTCTTGCCATGCGGGAGAATCAGAATGCTGAGAGGAGAGTTCCTGTTGGCCCGGGCTTGTTCGAGATGGGCTTCCGAGCGCGCCGAAAGCAAATAACAGGAGGATGTAGCCGGAGATTTTCCGCGCAAGTTGCAACGGATTCGAATTGCCGTCAGTTTGGCGGGGTGCTTGAGCTTTCTTTTTCATGATCTGTCTGCGAGAGCCGTTGAAACTCCGCAAATTCTTTCTCGCTGCTCTGGGGGTCTTTTAATTCCTGATAGACCTGGGCCAACAGGTAGTGTACTTCGGGAACTTTGGGGTTTGTCTCGGCCGCGGCCAGGAGTTCGGTTTTCGCCTGTACCAATTGATGCTGGCCGCGGTAGGCCTTTCCGAGGAGCAAGTGAACGCGGAAAGGGTCGGCGTTGCCCTGCGAGGCGACGGTTAAGTAGCGCAAGGCACTGTCAAACTCGCGATCGCGAACGGCAATGTCCCCTAGATAGAGATTCGTGAGAGGGTCGTTGAGGTTTTCTTTTAAAGCTTCCAGGAATTCTTTTTTTGCGGGGGCAATCTGGTGTTGCGTCCAGTAGGCAACGCCGATGGAGAAATGAATGCCCGTGGAGTCGGGACGCTTGGTCAGAGCCGCTTCATATTCCTTGATCGCATCGGAATACCGCTCTGTGTCGGCGTAAACCTCACCTTGCAGGATATGAAGCTGGAAGGAGTCCGGGTCCAACGAACGGAGACGGTCAATAGCCTCCATGGAAGCGTTTTTGTAAATGCGAGCCAATTGGTAGAGAGAATCCGCGTCTTTCGGATTTTCCGTCAGTGCGGCGTTGAATTGGGCGATGGCCGCTTCGATCTGGCCCGCCGATTCGTAGCCGACTCCGAGATAGTAGCGGCAGCGCGGATGGGGCTTGGGCGTTTTCAATTCCTCCTGAAAGCGCTGAATGGCGTTTGGGACATCGCCTTGTCCCAGGTACGAGGCGCCGAGGAAAAAATGAACTTCCGGATAGTTGGGGTCGCCTGCCAGAATCATCTTAAAGTGAGCAATGGAATCGGCAAACTTCAATTCGGTTTGTTCCACGACTCCGAGGCGTTTCAAGACTTCCAGATTGTCTGGCGCGAGTTGCAGGGCTTGACGATAAATGCCTTCGGCTGTGGCAAAGTCAGAATTTTTTTCTGCTTCTCGCGCCTTTGCCAGGAGAGAAGCCACATCGGATTGCGGAAGCGCCTGCACGGAAAGCGGTAGCAACGCAGCGGTGAGAAAAAACCGGGCGGCGCAGCGGTGGTAACGGCTCAAGAGCTTATGCCTGGCACTGATCATTTTGCGAATCCATCATGTGGCCAAAATTTGCAACAGAGTACACCAATTCCAGGGAGTTGAGGCTTCGAAAGCGGGGGCACGATTAGTGGATGCGGCGGACGGCGACCAAAGTTGTGGTATTGGGAGCGCCCGCGACGGTGCGTGAGCGGATGAGTGCCTCGAACCAAATGTTTTCCGGAAAGCTGTCCGAAGAAGGAGAGAGGCCCAGGGCAACTTTTAATTGGCGACGGTTCTCAGGATCGGCCAGGAACCGCCCCGCCGCTTCCGTTCCTTCCTGCTGCAATCCCTGGAGGGTCAAGATACTTCCGTCGTTGGTATTGTTGGGAAAGAGCGCGATAACCGCGTAGTCCTCGCCGAGGCTTCCGGTCCATCGGAGACCTTCATAGCGAGGCTGTTCCTCGGGCTGGGGATTTGTGTTTATAAAGAATTTGACGCTGTCGCCGACCACGGATTCGCCTTCCCGGAAGTTCAGGCGGTTTTGAAAAAGAGAAGCCCAAGGATTGGAAGCGGGACTCCCGATGAACACAAAGTTCTCGTGATCCAGGTCGCGGAGTCCGAGGTCTCTGGGAAACCTCACGGAGACGCGCTTCTGCAAAGGTCCGGCGGCATTGAGCAGGGTGACCACGTTGGCGACGTCAGCAAAGGAAGTGAGGGTGGAGTTGGCGATGTACTCGCTGAGGCGAGAGTCGGCGCCAGTCAGCTTGTGCCCGGAGCTGTTCTGCAAGAAATCGCGTTTCAGATATTGATCCAAGGAGCCGGACTTCTCGGAAAGGATGCGGGACATCCCATAATTGCTGTCGGCGACGACGATGATGGTCTGGTGCCGCAAATCGAAGATCTGAGAGAACGGCCAGGGAGGAATCGCTGCGGCCGGTATAGCGGAAGCTGAAGCGCGCCTGGAACTTTGATAGAGAAGTACGGCGCTGAAAATCAGCAGGGCAGCGCAGACAATCCAAGCCAGGATGGCGTGGCTTCGCCAATCATTTACGGGGTGGGTTTCGACGGGCTCGGCAATCGCCTGGTCTTGTGGCCTAGCGGCCGGCTTGAAGACAGGGGCGTAGCTGCCCTTGGGGATGGTCAAGATGAGGGCTTCGTTGCGGCCTTCCTCATCGAAATACTCGTGGAGTTTCAAGCGCAACTGGCGGACATGGACGCGGACGGAGCTGTCCTCCAGGGGGTCGTAGCCGGCTGGCTTGTGGAACAGGGCATTCCCGATATGCTGTTCGGTTAGCTCGTGAGGGTGACCGTGTATGGTGCGTTCGGCGATGTACTCGAGCAGATCGCGAAGCCTGGCACTTTTTTGAAAAGGGGGGCTGGAGACGATTCTCTGGACAAGTTGCCAGCGTTCATCTAAGGACAGGTCGTCCGTTACGTTCGGTTTCGTTGCCAGCATTGGAGGAAGGCCAGCTACCCCGGTCAGGCCGACATAAGTTCCGAGTATTCTTAACGCTGGAAGGTGCACAAGTCAAGAAGCGGAAAAACTTTCATTTGAGAAGCGTGTTTCGACCGCTAAAAAGTGGGCCAGGCCTCCTGCACCCAGAGTGAGCTTCTGCATTTCTGCGGATTCCAAGATCTGGACCGCAGTGCGTCCGCTGAGCAAGTCCGTTCTTTGGAAAATCGGATAAAGCAGGTCGATTTCCACAGGGAGTTTGGGATTTCTTCCATTTTTTAAATGTATTTTTTTCAATCTAGAGCCCCGGATTCCACGTGAATCACCAAGATTTCACGTGTGACACCCTTTTCAAAATACAGTAGATAGGTGCAGTATCCATGCATTGCGCGTTCTCTAGTATAAAACTATTAGGTCGTTGTGGGTTGTTGGAAAGCAGTTTAGGGAGTTTGTTGGGGACCGAGTCCGCGGATCAGCAAGGGGCGGCCTGGAAGAAGAAATGGTTCCTGGGTAACGGGCAGCTTTTGCTGAGGGTGATTCAGGGGGGAGCCTATGAAAAGGTTGGCTTTTGTACTCGGAGTTCTGTCGTTGGCGTTCGCAGTTCCGTTGTACTCCCAGACCACAAATGGCGGCATCCAAGGTTCGGTCACGGACGCGAGCGGCGGCGCCGTGGTGGGAGCGACGGTCACGGCTCGCAATATGGACACTGGCCTGACAGAGCCAACTGAGACCAGCGATGCCGGGGTATATTTTTTGCCCAATCTGCCCCCCGGGAGGTATAGCGTCACGGTTGAGGCGAAAGGGTTAAAGAAATATTCGCAGGAGGGAGTCACTGTCAGCGTTGGCACGACCACCCCGTTGAATATACAGATGCAGATAGGCGCGGTCACCGAGAGCATTACGGTGTCGGCGGATGCCAGCCAACTGCAGACCACTTCCTCTGATATTGGCGCGACCGTGCAGACGGAACTCGTGCAAAACCTGCCCCTTCAGGTTTCCGGGACGGTTCGCAACCCGGTGCAATTCGTCGGCCTTGTCCCCGGCTTCGTCGGCAATCTTGGCAACAACCCCGGCAGCAATTCGACGGACGACTTCAAAGTGAATGGCGGACAAGAAGGCGGCACCGACATTCTTGTGGATGGCGTCTCCATCTCTTTGGTTTCTCCCAATACCCAGTGGAACAAGGGAGTTTCGACCGATGCGGTGGACGAATTCAAAGTACTGCAAAGCAACTTCACTGCGGAATACGGACAGGCCGGGGACGGCATCGTGAACCTGACGGTGAAATCCGGGACGAATGAGTTGCACGGGTCCGCTTATGATTTTCTGCGCAACAAGTCCCTGGATGCGAACAACTGGTTTAACAACCTGCAGGACCTGCAGAGGCCCGTGGATACGCAGAACGACTTCGGCGCGACCGTCGGGGGCCCTGTGTATATTCCAAAGGTTTACAATGGCCGAAACAAGACCTTCTTTTTCTTTGCTTATGAGGGATTCAGGTTCCGCACCGGCGGATCCAGCACCGTCAGCATGCCGAATGAAAACTTCCGCAAGGGCGATTTTTCCGCGATCTGCACCGCGGGGTTTAATTCCTCAAACGTTTGTAATGATCTCACCCAGCAGATTTATGATCCAACCACCCACGCAGCCGTGCCGGGCGACATTCTGGCGAACGATCCCAATTTCACTGCGAGCAAGGTGATGACCAATATTTTTGGCCTCCTGCCCCCGACGAGCGGGGCGCTCAACAACAACGTTATTGACACCACGATATCGAGCACAACGGCGAATATCTATGATGTGAAGATTGACCACAGCTTTTCATCGAAGCACCGGGTTTCCGGCGGTTTTGACATTGACCACACGGATACGGGGGGGACATCCAATTTGGGGCCCATCTTCGGTTCAAGCACGCCGCAAAATACCTACTATGCGCGCGTCAGCGATACGTACACGTTTTCTCCGACCGTGGTGAACCAGGCGTTGTTTGGCTTTAGCCGACGGTACCGGGGTGAAATTTCCGACAGCCTTGGCGAAGGTTATCCCGACAAGATCGGACTGATCGGCGTGAACAATACGACGTTCCCGTGTATCAAGTGGGGGGATACGGCTTACAACGTAAACAACTGCGGTGCCTCGCAATTTGCGGACAACGTTTACCAGATTAACGACGCGGTGAGCTGGGTGAAGGGGAAGCACACCTGGAAATTTGGCGGAGAAATCCGCATGCTGCAGTTCAACGTGCGGCGCTTGACGCAAGCTTCCGGAGAATTCGACTTTGCCGCAGCTCAAACCAGCAGCACAGGTGATGCATCGGGAGTTGGTGGGTATTCCGTGGCGAGTGGCTTGTACGGGTTATCGGACACCACAACGCTCAACTACGGCAACTTCAGCGGCGTGCGCTACAAGGACTTTGCGCTGTATGCGCAGGACACTTACAAGGTCTCCGCAAAACTTACGTTGAACCTCGGGCTTCGGTACGACGTCAATATACCGGCGACCGAGGCATTTAATCGTTTCTCCATGGTGGATCCAAACCTTCCCAATCCGGGTGCCGGAGACATTCTCGGCGCATACACCTATTTTGGGTCTGGAACGGGCCGCAATGGGCAGAAGCGTCCACAGGATATCTATGGCAAGGCGTTCGGTCCGCGAGTCGGCTTTGCATACAGCATCAATGACAAGACCGTGCTGCGTGGGGGCTATGGAATCTATTACGAGGCTTTGAAGGAAGGATCGTTCGCCGACCAGGATGGTTTGGGTTTCTTCAACCGCCAGACGGTGAATGTGACAAATGGTGGCCCCACGCAGATCGACAATGGGATCACTCACTTATTCCCGCCCCTCGGCCCATTCACTCCCGATGGGCAGAACGACCAAAACGGGGTCATCAGCGTTCCGGCGAATACCGGGCGGCCTGCAGATATCCAGACCTGGAACCTCGACGTACAGAGGCAGGTGATGAAGGATTTAATGGTGAGCGTTGCGTATGTGGGTTCCAAGGGCACGCACCTGCCTGCGCTAAACATCATTCCCAACCAGGCGAATCCGACTTACTTGTCCCTCGGCGGCGAACTGACGATGCCCGCGTCCTGCCTTGCGGCGGATACCTGCCCCAACGCGGTAGCGGCGGGCGTGACGCTGCCCTATCCGGGATTCACCGGCAATATCAACCAGGCGCTTCGCCCCTACCCGCAGTACGGCAACTTCAACCAGGAGGACAATTCCTTCTCGCCGGACCGCACGGGGAATTCCACGTACAACGCGATGCAATTGCAGGTCACCAAGCGAGTATCGCAAGGACTGACCTTCCTGGTTTCCTATACGGTTTCGAAGAACATCACCGATGCCGATTCCGCGGGCCCAGGCGTTTCCGGGTTTATCGGAACGAACAGCTTCATCGGGGAAAACTCCTACGACCGGAAGGCAGAAAAGGCGGTCAGCCAGTTGGACACACCGCAATCGCTGGTTGCCAGCTTCTTCTATGAGCTGCCGGTTGGGCAGGGCAAGCGCTACATGAACGAAGGAGGGGTGAAAGACAAGGTGTTTGGAGGCTGGTACGTTTCCGGCATCCTGACGTATCACTCCGGCCTTCCCACAGAGGTTTATGGCAATTGCCAAGGCACCGCGGGGGATGTACTGTTCGGCGGCTGCAACGTCACGGGAGCCGGAGCGCGCGTGGACATCGTTCCGGGAGTGTCTCAGACCAATAAGTCAGGTTTCAATCCAACCACAATGCCGTTCTGGAATCCCGCTGCCTTTACGCCGGCGGCAAACTGCGCGACAGCCGCAGCCGGCGGGTCTGTCTGCGCCTTTGGCGATGAGCCGCGCTCTCTGTCCACAGCGCGAGGATTTGGCGTAAAGAACGAGGACATTACCTTCGGGAAGAAGACGCACATTATCGGAGAGAGAGCGGTGGTCGACTTCCAAGCCTCGTTCTTCGACATATTCAACCGTCACATCTTCCAGACATCTAGCAATGTGTTCGGGCCGAGTTTGCAGACACCATTTATCCCTGCGGGAGGCCCGGGCTGTGCGGGGGTGCTCTCCTGCGGCTTTGGTGCGATTACATCCGCAAGCGGCCCGCGTGTAATTCAGTTTGGATTGAAGATCACATACTAGGTCGAAGGGCTCGCCGGAAAGTTCTCGCGGGGAGCCATGAACTAAAATTGTCGCTTCCCGGGAAACGGCCAGATGAGTCAGTTCAGCAGGCGTGGATTTGTGAAATCCATGATCGTAACCGCCGCAGGCGTGACCCCCGTCTGCGGCGGTGGCCCGGGGGCGAGGCTTTCCGCCCTTTTGGGAAGCTCCGAAGAGAGCGAGACGGCCGCGCTCGAGAACGGGAATCAAAAGCTGCATTTCTCGGCGCCCGGGAACGCTTTTTCCGTTCAAAACTTTTTGCGTGCGGATGGGGAATGGAAGCCCTCGACACTGCCCCACACCCCGTTAGTCTCCGGGGCTTCCTTCCCCCTGATAGCCACGCGTATCCGGGCTGAAGGTCAGCGCGTCCTCGCCGAAGGCACGGGGAGTGCTCATGGTTTGGACGGAATGCCGCTGAGTTATCCCTGGAACGCCGAAATCCACGCTTTGCCCAACGCAGAAGCCCCGTGGTTCCGGATTGACCTAACATTGCATCTGCCTGCCGCTCTTTGCCTGCAACAAGGCTCGAAAGTGGAACCGCAGATTATCGTGTGGCTGGAATCGCTTTCGACGTTAATGGAGGGGCAATCCGGAAGCTGGCGACGTGTGACGCTAAGCCAACCAACGAAAAACTCGCTGGGCACGGCAGGGAACGATCTGCCGGCCGTGTACCTTCTGGACCAGACGAGCGGCGTGGAATCCATGATGTTCTTCGACATGGATGCGATGTCCTGGATGTCCGCGGAGAATATGCCCCGTTTCCTGGTGTACCGGTGCTCCACGCGCGCGGAGATTGAGCGGGATGGGACGCAGCGCCTGGGGATTGGCCTGCTGGGGGACCAAGCGACGGGCGACGTGCTGCCGGCGGGGGATGTGCGCTTTTCCTACTGTTTTCTGCAACGGCCCATAACGAGCCTGCTCTCGGAGCAAGAAGCCATCACGCGCTGGATGTCCGCGTTGCTTCCACTGTTTGAAGAGAGACTGGACTGGCCGCCATGTGCCGCAAGTTGGAAGCAGTTTGCCGAGGCGACGGTGGTGGATCTGCAGAACAAGGAGGCTGCGCAGGTCGAAGTGAATGGCCACCGCGGGCTTCGGGCTTATGTGAAGAACAGTTCGCAAATCTGGGGAGAATCGGGACAAAACTTCGAGTTGATGACAGTCGCCGACGTGTTGTGGCCTTCGCTGCTTTTCCTAAGACTGCACCCGTCATCGGACTATGAGTCTGAATGCAAAGAATTGCTCGCTGATCTGCCAGGATTTTACACGGGGGACACGCGCAGCATCAGCAATGACTACGTTCGTAAGCCAAACGAACGCGCTGATTCCTGGTACCCCTTTGAAAACGGCCTTGTGAAGTATCCGGCGATCGGAATGCTCAGCGGATCCCAGGAGGTCACCGGTAAATTCCTGGAAGCCTTCCGAACGGCCGAAAAATTCGCGCACCAGTACAACTACTTGTTTCCGATTTACTACCGGGTTGCGGATTTGCAGGCCGAAGGCGCGGGAACAAATTATGCGATTGGTGGACTCTATGCCTGGGGCGCAATTCTGGCGTACCGCTTGACCGGCGACGAGCATTACCGCGAGGAAGCGCGGCGTGCGATTCAGGTTCTCTATACCGTGCCGGCCGACCGGCTCTTCCACGAGCCGCAAGAACTGGCCTATGGGGCGCTGGCGGCTGCGGAACTGGGGATGAAGGCGGAAGCGACCTACCTTTTGTACGAACAGTTGCGGATGTTTTATTGGTATTCGGACCCCAGCCAGAAGGCGCACAGCGTGCGCGGGATGGTGCAAGCCGCCGCGTCCATTCTGTATCCGGCGTTCAAGGAAAACGTGGAGGCCATTCTTCCGTGGACCGGACTGATGAAGCGCGGAATCGTGATGGAAGGAATGCTGCGCTTCATGGACCAGCAACGGCGGAACAATTTTTACTTCTTTCAAAATTGCGCCGGCAATTCCAAAGGCGCACCGATGGCGTTTATTCCCTTCGAAAACCTGGGCACACTGGAGCTTGGGGGACAGACGGGGAATGTCGGGAAGGAAATATACGGCGCCGGGGAATGTTTGTGGCTGTACCTGATGTTTGAGGCGCTGGGCCGTACGGGCGACCGGGAACTCCTGCTGGTGAATCTGGATCTTCTCGAGACTCCGCGCGCGGCGGATTTTCCCGGGAAACGTCTCCAGTTTGTTCTCTACAACCCAACCGAGGCGGAGCGCTCCGCCACTCTGGATTTTCCGGCCGCCCAGGGGAAACCGGTGCGATTGAGCGCGGGAGCGAAGACTGTGGATAGCAAGTTACGAATTCCGGCGCGCGGGATATTCCAGTTCACCGCCGAGTACTAAGGGGAAGTTCCGCGCTTTGGAGATGGGATTCGAGATTGCAGCGGATATGAGTAAAACCCAAGGAGTGGTCGTCATGCGAAAGTCCTCAGCGCTCTGGCGCCTCGGTGTCTTGCCCGCGGTTTTCGCATTGCTTGTGGCCGTGATTTGCACTGCTGCAAAAGGGGATTTCCATTTGCCATTTGGGAAATGGGAGCGAGTGTCGTCCAAGCCGATCCTTTCTCCGAGAGGCGATGGATTTGAATCTGCCGGCACGTTCAATCCCTCGGTGATCCTGCACGATGGAAAGTTTGTGATGCTCTATCGCGCGCAGGACACGAAAGGCAGGTCTTCGCTGGGTTACGCCACAAGCGAGGACGGCGTTCATTTCACGCGGCGTGCGGAGCCCGTCTTTGTAGGCGAGGCCCCTTATGAAAAGGGCGGCGGGGTAGAAGATCCCCGATTGGTGAAAATTGGCGAAACCTTTTACCTCACCTACACGGGATACAACAACGTGGACGATCACCTTTCCGACCGAGGCAATGCGCAATTGTGTCTAGCCACTTCGAGGGATCTTCTCCACTGGGATCGCCAGGGAGTCCTGGTTCCTTCGTATCAAGGCCGCTGGAATGTGAAGTGGACGAAGTCCGGCGCGATCCTCAACGAAAAGATCAACGGCAAATACTGGATGTATTTTCTGGGGGATGCGAAGGGCCAAGATACCCAGATGGGAATTGCCTACTCGGAGGATTTACTGCACTGGACGGAAGCGCTGGACCACCCGGTTCTCTCGAGCCGCCCGGGAATGTTCGACGCGCATGTTGTGGAGCCGGGACCGCCCCCGATACTGACGCGGGAGGGTATCTTCCTTATCTACAACGGCGCGGACGATCACGATGTCTATGCCACGGGCTGGGTGCTGTTTGACAAGAACGATCCCTCCAAGGTCCTGGCTCGCGCGGATACGCCAATTTTTAGACCGGAGCACGAATGGGAAAAAATCGGGCAGGTTCCGAATGTTGTGTTTGTGGAAGGGATGGTCCGCGAGAAGAAACGCTGGCTCTTTTACTACGGAGCTGCTGACAAGAATGTTGGGGTTTGCGCCGCTCCCGCGAAATGAGCCAGATCTAATGGGCACTCGGCCAACACAGGGCAGCTGCTCCCGCGATGCCAGCATCCTCTCCGTACCTCGCAGGTACAAGTGGAATGGCTTCTGGTGCAGGATTCGTACAGGCGCCACGCCAGCGCTCACGAATTTCTTCCATAAAGGGAGCGAACATCAAAGACACTCCTCCGCCCACGACCATGACATCAGGTTCCAGCAGATCAATTATGTTTCCGAGCCAGTAGGCCATCATGTCCAAAGTCTCTGCCATCACCTCCCGCGCCGCGGGGTCGCCAGCCTCGTAGGCTTTGCCAACAATGTGACTGGTCAAAGCGTTCTCATTACCATTGGCCATTTCTTTCATGAGCGAGTTAGGGAACGTGGAAAGTTTTTGCCTGGCGCGCCGCGCGATTCCTGGACCAGCCGCAAGGGTTTCAATGCAGCCGCGCTTTCCGCAATTGCACCGAGGTCCGTGAATATCGATTCCAACGTGCCCTCCCTCGCCCGCAGCTCCTGTCTTTCCGTGGTAGATCTTTCCATCGAATACGATTCCCGTCCCGATCCCCGTGCCGATTGTCGCGTAAAATACATTTCGATAGCCCCGACCAGCGCCCCAGATGGTCTCAGCCAGAGCAGCGGCATTCGCATCATTGTCAATCACCGCCTCCACTTCGAAACGCCGACGGATTTCCTGCGCAAGCGGGTAGTTCTGCCAGATAGGAAGATTCGGCGGATTGATAATTACGCCGGTCAGGGGATTCAACGGGCCGGGAGCGCAGATACCAATGGTCTCGATTGCCGGCCGCCCGCCAAGCTTTGTGTACAGGGATTCCATCGCCTGGGAGACCGCCACCAAGCCTTGTTCGGCATCCCCGGAACTGATCATGGGAGTCCGACTTTGCGCGAGAATTTCGCCCGTCGCAGAGACGAGTCCTGCGGCAATTTTCGTCCCACCGATGTCCACTCCAATGGCCACTTTTGTCTGAGGATTCATTTTGAGCCGAGTTTCAGCGAAGAGTCTGCAACCAGCCACGACGCGAAGTTCTTCAAATCTGGCTCGAATTATACAAAGTGTGATTCCCGTCTGCAAAGATAAAGAAGTAAAGAGGATATCAAGAGGAATCAAATGAAGCTCAATGCTTACCTGCTCAAAAGCGCGCTGGTCGCGGCATTGGGTGGGCTCCTCTTCGGGTTTGACACCGCTGTGATTGCCGGGACCACCCACGCACTCACGGAAACCTTTCATCTTTCCCCCTCGACTTTGGGTATGGTGGTTTCCGCTGCTCTTTGGGGAACAATTCTCGGCTCCCTGTTGGCAGGGTTTCCGGGGGATCGAATCGGCCGGAGGGACAGTCTGCGAATTCTCGCTGTACTTTATTTGATCTCGTCGCTTGGCTGTGCACTTGCATGGAATCTGCCCTCCCTAATCAGTTTTCGGTTTATTGGAGGACTCGGGATTGGCGGCTCCTCCGTTCTTGGCCCGATGTATATCGCCGAGGTTGCGCCTGCGAAATGGCGCGGCCGTCTGGTCGGTCTATTTCAATTCGATATCGTCTTGGGAATTCTGCTGGCTTACTTTTCCAATTTTCTGGTCGGCCAGATGCAATTAGGCGCGACCGAATGGAGATGGAAACTTGGTGTTCTTGCGATCCCCGCTCTGCTCTTTCTACTTATGCTTTTTCACATTCCCCGTAGCCCTCGCTGGTTGGTCAAGAGGCGGCGCAATGAAGAGGCTCTGACAGTGTTGCGTCTGACGGGCGAGGAGAATTGCGAACAAGAGTTGCAGGAGATTATTTCTTCGATCGACGCCGAACACTCACAGACAGATTCACTTTTGTCCTGGAAGTACCGGCTGCCGATCTTCCTGGCGGTTACGATTGGTATGTTCAACCAACTTTCCGGCATCAATGCGATTTTGTACTATCTAAACGACATTTTTGCCCTCGCGGGTTTCAACAAAGTCTCTTCCGATTTGCAAGCTGTCGCGATCGGAGCCACAAACCTGGTGTTCACAATGCTGGCTATGGCAGTGATCGATCGGCTCGGCCGGAAGACACTCCTTCTCATAGGCTCTGTAGGTACGGCAGCGTGCCTGGCGGGAGTGTCTGCAATTTTTTTAATGGGACGGCATCAGATTCTTCTGGTTTGGTTTTTGATTGGCTTCATTGCATTCTTCGCGTTCTCCCAGGGAGCCGTCATATGGGTCTACTTGAGTGAAGTCTTTCCCAATCGTGTCCGTGCGGGCGGTCAGAGCCTTGGGAGTTTCTCTCACTGGTTCATGAACGCACTGATTTCAGGAATATTTCCCATGGTTGCTGTGAAATCTGGTGGCTATCCGTTCGTCTTATTTTCCGCAATGATGGTCCTGCAGTTTTTTGTCGTCCTTTTTTTCTACCCGGAGACCAAAGGTATCTCTCTAGAGGGAATGCAAAAAAAGCTAGGTATCGCTTGATTGACTTTTCAATTGCTGCGTATTTAGCACCAAGTACCTCTTTAGTTTAGAACCATCAAGAGGTCGGTCGAGCGAAACTCGCAGGAAATATCAATCCGACCGGGATTTAGCAAGTAAATTGAATTCTTAATATGAGCGTAAGGGTGACCCGAAGAGAACTCTTGGCAGTGTTTGCGGTAGCGTCAATTTCCCCTTTGCGACAGGAGAAAACAATGGAGCAGCGGATTAGCCTTGTAACGCTTGGAGTGAAAGACCTTGTGGCTTCAAAGCAATTCTACGTCGATGGCCTTGGGTGGAAACCGGTGTTCCAAAACCAAGAGATCATCTTCTTTCAAGTCGGTGGAATGATTTTTGCCCTATTCCTGCGTGACAAACTGGCTGAGGATTTTCAGACCGATCCGGCAGCGTTCGGGCGAGCATGCATGTCACTGGCTTACAACGTACGTGAGAAAAGCGAAGTGGATCCGCTGATGAAACATGCTGCGAGTGCTGGAGCAACGATTCTGAGGTCCGCCCGACAAGCATCCTGGGGCGGTTACTCGGGCTATTTTGCTGACCCCGATGGATTTGCGTGGGAAGTCGCCTGGAATCCAGGGTGGCGTCTGGCGCCGGACGGCAGTGTGGAGTTCCGTTGACGCGTCAATCGGTATGTCTCTCCGGCTGTCCAGAAATCCGGTTCGAGGAAGTGAGTTCGCGGCGGACGTTTCTGGCGTCGTCATCTCCGCGAAGCCCGTTTCTGACGCGCGAGCACTTCCCTAGTACCCTTCCACTTGCCTGCGTCCCGGGAGGAGGGGAATGCATGAAACGATGAGAACATATTCGAGAACCGATGCATCAATCCAGAGGATATTGAGGCGACTTCTTGCGCTAGTGACAGTAGTTGTGATCGGCTGCCTCGCAACCATTGCCTTGCCCCAGACCGCACGCCAACGCTGGACAAAGGGAGAAAAAACTACCTGCCCAGCGGATTCTGCGAAAGATGTCGTCGAGCATTTGTGGAACATGGCAGCCTCGGGAGAAATGATAAATAACTGGGAACCCGCTGCCCGCCTCTTCAGCGAACCAGGGCCACGACCTAGCGACAGAACCGTACGCGTTTTTTCAGACTATTGGTGGGTCGAGTATTACGAGTGCTCGAATGAACCCGAGGCGGCCGTAGTCCTGCGAACTCACTGGGATCAGACGCCAGGCGTCATAGACACACGCTTGCATTTCACTCCACCGCCGCAATCATCGGAAGCCGGGATTGGATACCGGTTAGTGATGGAGACTCCGCTCATGTACTATTGGGGAGCGGACGGCAATCCAATCCCTGCGAAGCCACTCCGTGAACCCAAACGATGGCTAATTCAAGGCCCTCCACCTTCCCCGTTCCTGACAGTAACCGCTGCCATTCGCTATGTCCTGGAAGAGCGTTCAAAAACGACAGCTCCAGAAATAAGAGAGAACGCCGATGCAACCTTGAAGAAACTACTGCAAATGCACTGAGGAAGCGCTATCGGAGTATGTTCGCTGATGCTTCAAAACGTCTTGGCGGCTTCTTGGTTCGCGCAGGCGATTCTCCACGAGGGAATCGGGCACCTGGTACCTGGAGAAGAATGTCGCGTCTAATCGACATCGAGCTGGGCCTCGCCATGGGAGTTGAACTTGTGGGTAATTCATAGCACCCTCCAACGCCTACATTCGAGATCACTATGTGGGAACAACTTTAGGCACAAAACCCTGCCGCACACCGTGCAAAACCGTGATACATGACACAAGGAAATGCTTGATAAGCCAACTACTTAGCATTTCCGGATTCAACAACGGGTTGGAGGTTCGAGTCCTCCCCGGTTCACCATCCCTTTCAATCATTTACAACCAGGTCAGAAAAAGGCTAAAAGCCCACGGTAGCGGGAAGTGTAGCGGATGGTGACCATGGTAAACTCCATTTTCTCCGCTCTCCGCCATCGAATGGGGCCTCCAGGTCGCGGAAAATTTACATAGCCGCTTTTAGAACATGCACATCTAACTCGCGACCGTGGGAAGACCGACCTTCGGACGACCAGCTAGCGCTACTCGACAGAATAAAAGTTGCGCATCGACGTTTCTGAAGAGTTCGTTCGAAAGCTAGGAGGGCCAATGCAGGAAGAGACCCAACTTCGTTGCAGAAAAATCCCCATGAACAACGGCAGAGCCATTCCTGCCCTTGGTTTTGGCACCTTGATTCCCGATCCTGGCGATACGTTACGAGCAACTCGCGCTGCTTTAGAAGCTGGCTTCCGCCAATTCGACTGCTCGGAGCGATATCGAAATGAAGAGGCGGTGGGAGAAGCGATAGAAGGGGTGCTGCGAGAAGGAAAGGTGCGGCGCGAAGATCTCTTCATCGCCACAAAGCTCTGGAATAACAACCACCGGCCAGAGCGCGTCAAACCGGCCTTTGAGGCGAGCCTCAAGCGGCTTCGGCTGGAATACACGGATCTCTATCTGATGCACACACCTTTTGCCTTTCGACCGGGCGATGATCAGGATCCGAGAGATGAAAACGGCAAGACCATTTACGACGATGGCGTGACCTTGGCCGAGACCTGGGGCGCGATGGAGCGGCTGGTCGACGAAGGCAAGTGCCGCGCGATCGGCTTGTCGGATGTCGGCGTCGAGCACGTCGAGGAAATCAATCGATCTGCGAGAATCCGGCCAGCGGTTGTGCAGGTTGAGGCGCATCCCTATCTGCCGCAATGGGAACTGTTTCAGGCCTGCAAAGAAGCCGGGATCGTGTTCCTGGCGTTCGCGGTGCTGGGCCACTCCTCCGAGCCAAAACTGCTTGATGACGAAGTCATCAAAAAAGTCGCGGCCGCGGCAGGCAAGACGGCCGCACAGGTTTGTATCGCCTGGGCGCTGCAGCGAGGCACCGCCGTTCTTACCACCTCAACAAGCGCGGAGCATATCCGCGAAAGCCGTGACGTTTCGCCCCTTCCGGAAAGCGCGATGGAGGCGATCAAAGGAATCACCACGCGCTATCGATTCAACCAGGTCGTCGAAACCGGCGTTCCCGGCTTCATCCCCCGGGCAGCAGACCGCAAGGGCACCGCGGCTAAGTGAGCGACAATTCCCATTG
>Ga0335070_10001413_pt1 | contig 27677 bp, 17 predicted proteins | sample Lox_Sample_13_FD_206722 | JGI IMG/M metagenome (GOLD analysis project Ga0335070, IMG submission 206722) | Soil microbial communities from Loxahatchee National Wildlife Refuge, Florida, United States - Lox_Sample_1.3 | ecosystem: Environmental > Terrestrial > Soil > Wetlands | place: USA...
GACGGCCGCCCTGGCTCTTCTCCTTCTCGCCGCCGGAGGTGCTTCGTGCCGCGGCGGCCGCGAGGCCGCCGATACCGGACCGGTCGGGCCCGCGGGGCCGGGCCGGACGGCCGTGCCCGTGAACCAGATCCTGACGCCGGCCGGCCGCACGGTGCCGCTCGCCGGGCTGAGGCCCCAGGCCCTGGCCCTCTCGCCCGACGGCCGCCTGCTGGCGGTCTCCGGCAAGACGAGCGAGCTCGTCATCCTCGACCCGGCGGCGGGCGCCGTGCTCCAGAGGGTCGGCCTGCCGGCCGAGGGCGCCGTGGAAGGTCCACCCGAGGCCGCCTCGCCCAACATCCTCGATCCGGACACCAAGGGCCAGCTGAGCTACACGGGGCTTGTCTTCTCGCCCGACGGCCGCCGCCTCTGCCTGAGCAACGTCGACGGCAGCATCAAGGTCTTTGCCGTCGACGCCGACGGAGACGTCAGCCCGCGGCGCTCGCTCCGACTGCCGGCGGCCGATGCTCCCCGGCGGGTCGAGGAGATCCCGGCCGGGCTGGCCTTTTCCGCCGACGGCCGCAAGCTCTATGTCTGCGGCAACCTCTCGAACCGCCTTCTCGAGATCGACGCCGAGACGGGCGTCGTCTTCCGGGCCTTCGAGACCGGCGTCGCTCCGTACGACGTCGTCCTGGCCGGGGGGAAGGCCTATGTCTCGAACTGGGGCGGACGTCGACCCGGGAGCGGCGACCTCACCGGCCCGGCCGGCCAGGGGACCGTGGTCCGCGTCGACGCCGCGAGGCGCATCGCCTCGGACGGCTCCGTGACCGTCATCGACCTCGCCGGCGGCGCGGCGGCGAAGGACATCGTCGCCCATCTCCATTCGTCGGCCCTCGCCCTCTCCCCCGACGGACGCTTCCTCGTCTGCGCCAACGCCGCGAGCGACAACCTGAGCGTCATTGATACGGCGACCGACATGGTCGTCGAGACGGTCTGGGTCAAGGCGAGCCCGGCCGACCTCTTCGGCGCCTCGCCGAACGCCCTGGCCTTCGCCCCGGACGGCCGGACGCTCTATGTCGCAAACGGAACGCAGAACGCCGTCGCCGTCATCGACTTCAAGCCGGCGGCGCGGCGGTCGAAGCTCCTCGGCCTCATCCCGGCCGGTTGGTTCCCCGGCGCGGTCGTTTTCGTCGGGCGGCGCAACGGGCTCATCGTGGCCAACATCAAGGGCCTGCCGGACGAGCCGCGGCTCGACAAGTCGACCGGCGGCATGGGCTTCAATTCCCACCAGTACCACGGCTCCGTCTCCCTCATCCCCGTGCCGAAGCCGCGCGACCTCAAGCTGATGACGGCCGCCGTGTACGAGAATTACCATCGGGACCGCGTCGCCCGCGCCTTCGCCAAGCCGCGCCGCAACCAGCCGCCGCGGCCGGTCCCTGAGCGTGTCGGCGAGCCGAGCGTCTTCAAGCACGTCGTCTACGTCATCAAGGAGAACCGGACCTACGACCAGGTCTTGGGAGACGTCGCGGCGGGCAACGGCGACCCGAGGCTCGTCCTCTTCGGCGAGCGGGTGACGCCCAACCAGCACAAGGTGGCCCGCGAGTTCGCGCTCCTCGACAACACCTACTGCAGCGGCATCCTCAGCGCCGACGGCCACCAGTGGTCGACGACGGCCTTCGGCACCGATTACTTGGAGCGTTCCTTCGCCGGCTGGCCGCGGAGCTATCCGGACGGCATGGGCCGGGACGAGGTCGACGCCCTGGCCTACGCGCCGAGCGGCTTCATCTGGGACAACGCCCTCCGCCACGGCGTCTCCCTGTGGAACTTCGGCGAATTCACCATGCACAATTGCGGCTGGAAGGACAAGGGCCGCAAGGGCGACCCCGCCTGGAGCGATTATTGGGACGAATACCTCCACGGCCGGGGGGAGGTCGTCATCGGCAGCGTCCCCGCGATCGAGACCGTCGCCCCGTTCTCGCCCACGGACACGCTCGGCTGGAACCTGGACGTGCCGGACGTCTGGCGGGCGCGGTACATCGCGAACCAGGTCGCGGCCTGGGAGCGCGAGGGCCGCATGCCGCAGCTCGTCCTCGTCTGCCTGCCCAACGACCACACCAGCGGCACGCGCGAGGGGATGCCGACGCCGGAGGCCGCGGCCGCCGACAACGACCTGGCCTTCGGCCGCATCGTCGAAGCCCTCAGCCACAGCCAGTTCTGGAAGGAGACGGTCATCTTCGGCATCGAGGACGACCCGCAGAACGGCTTCGACCACGTCAGCGGCTACCGGACGACGGCCTACTGCGTCAGCCCCTACACGAAGCGCGGCGCGGTCGTCAGCGGCCAGTACAACACGACGAGCCTGCTGAGGACGGCGGAGCAGATCCTCGGCCTACCGCCGATGAACCAGTTCGACGCCGCGGCGACGCCGATGTTCGATTGCTTCACCGACGTTCCCGACTTTCGGCCGTTCGAGGCCGTGCCGAATCGCGTCGCCCTCGACACGATGAACCCTCCGGCGAAGACGATCGCCGACGCCGGGCTCCGCCGGGACGCCCTCCGCTCGGCCCGCCTCGACTTCGGCCGGGCCGACGCCTGCCCCGAGGACGTCCTCAACCGCATCCTCTGGCGCGCGGTCAAGGGCCCGGCCGTCCCCTACCCGGCGTGGGCGGTGACGGACAGGGAGTGAGCCTCAGCGTGCGATCATTAGAAGTGGCGCGGAGCTGCCCGAAGCGTCGCATCTAAGAAATGTCTGAACGAGCCCAGTCGCCTCGACGACGCCGGGGCCTTCGACGCCCGCGAGGGACGGAAATGGGCGCTCCTCTCGGCATCCCCGTGGGCGGGGATTTACTTTTCGGGGCTATTTCACTATAGTTCGCTCCCGGTCGTCGCGCCTGGGCGGACCGGCCGGATGGACTCGTGAGATAAGAGGACGCGCATGGGTCTGCAGACGCTGGACTGGATCACCCTGAGCCTGTATTTCGCCCTGATCATCGGCGTCGCGTGGTGGGTCATCCGCAAGAGGAAGGACACCGCGGCCGACTATTTCCTGGCCGGCCGGAACCTCGGCTGGTGGATCATCGGGGCCTCGATCTTCGCCTCGAACATCGGCTCCGAACACATCGTCGGCCTGGCCGGGACGGGCGCCACGGACGGCGTCGCCATGGCCCATTACGAGCTCCACGCCTGGTGCCTGCTCGTCCTGGCCTGGGTCTTCGTGCCGTTCTACGCCCGCTCCCTCGTCTTCACCATGCCGGAGTTCCTGGAGCGGCGCTTCTCCGTCCACTCCCGCTACGTTCTGTCCATCGTCTCCCTGATCACGTTCGTGGTCACCAAGATCGCCGTCGGCATCTTCGCCGGAGGCGTCGTCTTCGCGACGCTGATTCCGGAACTCCACCTCACGCTGGGCGGCCTTCACCTGAACAGCTTCTGGATGGGCTCGATCCTGGTCATCGTCCTCACCGGGCTCTACACCATGCTCGGCGGGATGCGGGCGGTCGCCTACAACGACGCCGTCCAGGTCTTCGTCCTCATCGCGGGGTCCTTGACCCTGACGGTCTACGGGCTGGTCAAGCTGGGCGGCTGGAACGAGCTGCGCGCCATCTGCGGCTCGGACATGTTCAACCTGTGGAAGCCGCTCATCCCGCACGGCGTCGTCGGGACCTGGGCGCCGGTCGTGGTCAAGGGCGCGGCCGGCCAGGTCGTCAAGCAGGCCTGGTATTTCAACGGCTACTACCCCTGGCTGGGAATGCTCTTCTGCGCTCCGATCATCGGCCTGTGGTACTGGTGCACGGACCAGTACATCGTCCAGCGGGCCCTGGGCGCGCCCAACGAGCGGGAGGCCCGCCGCGGCAGCATCTTCGCCGGGGTCCTGAAGCTCCTGCCCGTCTACCTTTTCATCGTCCCCGGGCTCATCGCCTTCGCCCTGGCCAAGAGCGGCAAGGTCCCGGGGCTTGAGACGATGGTCGGCGCGGACGGCAAGGCCATCCCGCACGTGGCCCAGGCGGCCTTCCCGATGATGGTCAAGTACATGCTGCCGGCCGGCCTGCGCGGGCTCGTCGTGGCCGGCCTCCTCTCGGCCCTGATGGGATCGCTGGCCGGGGTCTTCAACGCCTGCTCGACCCTCTTCACGGTCGACCTTTACAACAAGTGGAAGCCCCAGGCCACCCAGCACCAGATCGTCCGGACGGGGCGCATCGCCACGGGCATCATGGTCCTCATCGCTCTGATATGGATCCCGGTCATCCAGGGCGCCCGCGGGCTGTACAACTATCTGCAGTCGGTGCAGGGCTATCTGGCCCCGCCGATCTTCGTCGTCTTCTTCTTCGGCGTCTTCTGGAAGCGGCTCAACGCCAAGGGCTGCCTGTGGGCCCTGATCACGGGCTTCGCCCTGGGCCTCTTCCGGATGCTCGTCGATACGCCCGTCGCCCTGGGCCTCTTCGGGTACGTCGATGCGGCCAAGACGATCGCCAAGGGCTATCCCGAGGGCTCGTTCCTCTGGGTCGTCAACAACATCTATTTCCAGTATTTCAGCGTCTTCATCACCATCGTCTCGATCATCGTCATGATCGCCGTGAGCTACGCCACGCGCGAACCCGATTACGAGAAGATCCAGAGCCTGTCGTTCGGCACGGCCACGGACGAAGACCGCCGGCGGACACGGGCCAGCTGGAACTGGCGCGACGTCCTGGCCTCGGCCTTCGTCCTGGGCTGCATCCTGGCCGCCTACCTCTATTTCAGGGGATGAGCCCGACGGGGCGCCCGCACGATCAAAGGCCTGGGGACCGAATGGGACGCGCGCCGCGGGAGGAGAGACGGGAGCCGGACAATGGGGACGCCGTTCGACGGACGGCTCGGGGGTGACCTGATGAGAACGCTCAGGCGACGGCGCGAACGCAGGCGCGGGCGCCCTCCTTTCGTCGACCCGGCGATCCGCCCGCTATTCGCTCTCCTCCTCCTGTCTCTCCTCGGCTTCGCGCTCCTGCCCGCTCGTTCGGCCCAAGCCCCGCAGCCCGCGGAGAAGCCGCCGGAAACCCGGACCGTCGAGACCGTGGCGCCGGGCGTCGAGCACATCGCCATCCGGCGCGGGGACTCTTCGGACAAACTCGGAGTGGACCGTTGGGCGATCCACGCCCTCGTCGTCGACCCGTCGCGGATCAGGCTGGAACTCGGCCGGGCCATGGACGAAGGCGTCGGTACCGAGCCGGCGAGATCGATCGCGGCTCGGCACGGAGCCCTGGCGGCGGTGAACGGCGGCTATTTCCGGACGGCCGGACTCTACCGCGGCGAGCCGGCCGGGCTGCTCGAGGTTTCGGGCCGGGTGCTCAGCGAGCCGTCGCGGAAGCGCCCCGGGCTGGCCGTCGCGAACTCTGGCGCGGGGGTGCGCGCGGCCGTCGTCGCCGTGGATTTCCACGCGGAAATCAAGGCCGAGGACGGGGCGACGAGGCCGGTCGACGGCGTCAACCGTCCCCGCGAGACGGATGAGCTCATCCTCTTCACCCCCGATTTCCACCGGACGACGCTGACCGGGCCGGGCGGGGTCGAGGCCGTCCTCGTTGACGGCATGGTCACGGCGGTCCGCGACGGGGAGGGCAGCGCGGCGATCCCGGAGGGCGGATGCGTGCTCTCGGCCTCGGGCGCGGCGGGTCAATGGGTGCGCGAGCATATCCGGGTCGGACGAAGAGCCGCGCTCAAGACCGAGGCCGTCACGAGCCCGCAGCCGGACTTCGCGCCGGACTTCATCATCGGCGGCGGGCCGGTCCTTGTCCGGGCCGGAAAGCCCGCGTCGGCTTCGGACCCCGGCGCCTATGACGAGGGGTTCTCCCTCAAGCGCCACCCGAGGACTGCGGTCGGCGTCCGCGAGGACGGCTGGCTGATCCTGGTGACGGTCGACGGACGCCAGCCTCTGACGAGTGTCGGGATGACGATTTCGGAGCTCGAGGCCCTGATGATCGAGCTCGGTTCGGTCGAAGCCCTCAACCTCGACGGAGGCGGGTCGACGACGATGGTCGTCAAGGGCCGCGTCGTGAACTCGCCGTCGGACGCCTCGGGCGAGCGGCCGGTCAGCGACGCCCTGCTCGTCTCCCTGCGCTAGCTCGTGCTGATTGACCCCGCGCCGCCTTGTCCTGTAATATTCAGGTTCCCATGGCCGCAGGCCTTCACCTCATCTCGCCGGAGGAAAACCCATGTCCCGTCGTATGACCCGAATTCCGTCCGTTCTCGTCATCGGTCTTTGCGTCCTCGTCCTGGCCGCCTCGGCCGGGCACGGCCTGGCCGCTAAGAAACCCCTTTCCTACGACGCCTACGACGGCTGGCGCTCGATCCAGGGCGCCCAGCTCTCCCGCGACGGGCACTGGCTCGTCTACGCCCTCGTCCCCGAGGACGGGGACGGCGAGCTCGTCGCCCTCGACCTGAAAACGAACAGGGAGTTCCGGTCGCCGCGCGGCAAGCAGCCGACGACGACCGTCGACGGAAAGTTCGTCGTCTTCACCGTCGCGCCCCTCAAGGCCGACGTGGACAAGGCCAAGAAGGATAAGAAGAAGCCCGAGGAGCAGCCCAAGGCCGGCCTCGGCATCATGGACCTGGCCACGGGCGCGGTCACGACGGTCGAGCGGGTCAAGAGCTTTAAGGCGCCCGAGGAATCCGGGATCGCCGTCGCGTACCTTATGGAGCCGCCGGCGAAGAAGGACGAGGAGAAAAAGGAAGAGGCGAAGAAGGAGGAAGTCAAGAAAGAGCCCGAGGCCAAGAAGCCCGAAGCGAAGCCGTCCGGGCCGAAGAAGGAAGAGGCCAAGGACGAGAAGAAGAAAGAGGAAAAGAAGAAGGAGCCCGGGACCGACCTCGTCGTCCGGGATCTCGCCACGGGCAAGGAAACGAAGATCGCCGAGGTCGTCGAGTACGCCTGGCCGAAGAATGGCACGTGGCTAGCCTACGGCGTCTCTTCCAAGACGCCGGAGAACGACGGCGCCTTTGCCCGGGAGACCGCCACCGGGAAGACGGTCGCCCTGCTCAAGGGGCTCGGGAACTACAAGGGTTTCGCCTTCGACGAGAAGGGAACCCAGCTCGCATTCACCAGCGACCGAGACGACTACAAATCGGAGAAGTCCGCCTCGAAGCTCTATTATTGGGCGGCGCCGGCCGCGGCCGCGTCGCCCGCCGCGGGCAAGCCGGCCGCGGCGGCCAAGCCCGCCGCTCCGGGGCGGGAGGCCATCGAGCTCGCCCCGGCGGCCTGGAAAGCGTTCCCCGCCGGGATGGCCGTGAGCGAGAACGGCAAGCTCGTCTTCTCCAAGGACGGCGGCCGGCTCTTCTTCGGCATCGCCCCGGCGCCCAAACCAGAGCCGAAGGACGCCCCAGAGCCGGTCAAGGTCGACATCTGGAGTTGGAAGGACCCCTATCTCCAGCCGATGCAGAAGGTCCGGGCCGAGGAGGACAAGAAGCGCAGCCTGATGTGCGTCGTCCACTTCGGACCCAAGGAGAAGAAGTTCGTGCAGCTGGCCACGGACGACATGCCGGACATCACGCTCTCGGAGGACGCCAAGCTCGCCCTGGGCTCCTCCGACCTCCCCTACCGCCAGCTCGTCTCCTGGGACCGCGGCTACGAGGACAATTACATCGTCAGCCTGGCGGACGGTTCGCGTAAGAAGGTCCTGGAGAAATCGCCCTACGGCGCGCAGATCTCCCCGGGAGGGAAGTATCTGCTCTGGTTCAACGACGCCGACCGTAACTACTATGCCCATCGCGTCGCAGACGGTAAGACCTTCAACCTGACGGCCAAGCTCGGCGTCAGCCTCGTCGACGAGACCTGGGACACGCCGGGCGAGCCCGGGCCCTACGGCACGGGCGGCTGGACCGACGGCGACGCCTCGGTCCTCATCTACGACCGCTACGACATCTGGGAAATCCTTCCGGACGGTTCGAAGTCCCGCACGGTCACGAACGGCATCGGGCGGCGCGACAAGGTCGTCTTCCGCTACGTCAATCTCGACCCCGAGCGGAAGACGGTGCCGGCCAAGGAGCCCATCATCCTGCTGGCGACAAACGACGTCACGCGGGCCTCCGGGGCCTACCGGGCGAACCTGGCCACACCGGGCGAGCCGGTCAAGATCGTCATGCTCGGCAAGCAGTTCGGCGGCCTCCGCAAGGCCAAGAACGCGGACGTCTATGCTTTCACCTGGCAGATGTTCGAGGAGTTCCCGAACCTGTGGGTGAGCGACCGCGACTTCGCCGCGGCGCGCAGGGTGAGCGACGCCAACCCGCAGCAGGCCGAGTACAACTGGGGGAGGACCGAGCGCATCGATTACCTCAACGCCGACGGCGTGACGCTCCCCGCCGTGCTCATCAAGCCCGACAACTTCGACCCGGGGAAGAAGTACCCGCTCATGGTCTACATCTACGAGACGATGGCCGAGGGGCTCTACCGCTACTACGCCCCCTCGCCCGGGACGAACATCAACTTCACCCGCTACGTCAGCAACGGCTACGTCATCCTCATGCCCGACATCGTCTACGAGGTCGGCTACCCGGGCTCGAGCGCCCTCAAGTGCGTCATCCCGGCGGTGGAGAAGGTCCTGGGCATGGGCTTCATCGACCCCAAGCGCGTCGGCATCCAGGGCCACAGCTGGGGCGGCTACGAAATCACATACGTGATCACCCAGACGGACATGTTCGCGGCTGTCGAGGCGGGGGCTTCGGTCTCGAACATGACCAGCGCCTACGGCGGCATCCGTTGGGGAACGGGCATGTCCCGGGCCTTCCAGTACGAGAAGACGCAGAGCCGGATCGGCGCGCCGCTCTGGACCCGGGTGCTCCAGTACATCGAAAACTCGCCCGTGTTCTGGGTTGAGCGGGTCAAGACGCCCTACCTCACCATCCACAACGACGAGGACGACGCCGTGCCCTGGTACCAGGGGATCGAATTCTTCTCGGCCATGCGCCACCTGGGCAAGGAAGCCTACATGTTCGACTTCAACGGCGAGAAGCACGGCCTGCGGGAGCGCGAGAACCAAAAGTACTGGACGGTCTACCTGGACGAGTTCTTCGACCACTACCTGCTCGGAAGGCCGCGGCCGGAATGGATGGACAAGGGTGTCCCCTACCTCGAGCGCGGCAAGCGCGATGTCAACGCGCTCTACAGGAAGCCGGAAGAGACGAGAGCCGGGGATAGGTGAGGGAGAGAGCCATGGGCATCCCGATCTTCCAGGTCGACGCGTTCACGGCCGAGCCTTTCAAGGGCAACCCTGCCGGGGTCTGCCTGCTCAAAGCTCCGGCCGAGGCCTCCTGGATGCAGAACGTGGCCCGCGAAATGAACCTGGCCGAGACGGCCTTCCCCCTGCCCGAGGGCGACGGCTTCCGGCTGCGCTGGTTCACCCCCAAGGTCGAGGTCAAGCTGTGCGGCCATGCGACCCTGGCCACGGCCCACATCCTCTGGGAGGAGGGGATCCTGGCGGCGGGCCGGGAGGCGCGCTTCGAGACGCTGAGCGGACGGCTCACGGCCCGCCGCGACGGCGAATGGATCGAGCTCAACTTCCCGGCGCGTCCCGTCCAACCGGGGCTGCCGGACTGGGCCGAGACCCTCGTCGGCGCCCTGGGCGTCAAGCCGTCGTTCATCGGCCTGAGCGCCGAGGACGTCCTGGTCGAAGTCGCCGATGAAGCGGCCGTCCGGTCGCTCGACCCGGATATCGGCACGCTCGGGACCCTCCCGGCGCGCGGCGTCATCGTCACCAGCCGCGCCGCCGATCCGGGCTTCGATTTCGTTTCCCGATTCTTCGCCCCGGCCGTCGGCGTCGACGAGGACCCGGTGACGGGCTCGTCGCACTGCGTCCTCACGCCGTACTGGGCGCGGCGCCTGGGCAAGGTCTCGATGACGGCCTTCCAGGCCTCGGCGCGAGGGGGCGTCCTTCGCGTCCGCCTGGACGACGACCGGGTCCGCATCGACGGCCATGCCGTGACCGTGTTCCGCGGCGAGATGATCGCCTGAGTCCAAGGCTTGCATTTTCCTGACCCGTTCTCTATGATTACTCTCTGGTCACGGTCGCCTGATGATCGACGCGCTCTTCGTCCTGCTCGCGGTCCTTTTCTTCGGCCTATGCGACCGGTACGCCCGGGCCTGCGAGAAGCTCTGACCATGATCGACATCATCGGGCTCATCGTCGGGATCCTTCTCATCGGCTACCTCCTGCTGAGCGTCCTCCGGCCGGAGAAGTTTTAAGAGGCGGACGGCCATGAACGTTTCAGGCTGGCTCCAGCTGGCGCTGTTCGTCGCCTGCCTCTTCGTCCTTACCAAGCCCGTCGGCCTCTATCTCCTCAGCGTCCTCGAGTCCGGGGGTCGGACCTGGCTCGACCGGGCGGCCAAGCCCGTCGAGCGCCTTCTTTACCGGCTCCTCGGCGTCGACCCGGAGAAAGAGCAGGACTGGCGCTCCTACACCCGCTCCCTCCTCGTCTTCAGCCTGGCCGGGCTCCTCTTCACCTACGCCGTCCTCCGGCTCCAGCACCTCCTGCCCCTGAACCCTCAGAAATTCGGGCCCCTGGCGCCCGACCTCGCCTTCAACACGGCGGCGAGCTTCACGACGAACACGAACTGGCAGAACTATTCCGGCGAGTCGACCCTGTCCTATTTCTCGCAGATGGTCGGGCTCGTCTTCCACAACTTCGTCTCCGCCGCCGTCGGCATCGCCGCCGCCGCGGCCCTGGTCCGCGGACTGGCCCGGCATTCGTCCCGGACGGTGGGGAACTTCTGGGTCGACCTCGTCCGCGTCAACCTCTATCTCCTCCTCCCCGTCTCGCTCGTCCTCTCGCTCTTCCTGACGTCCCAAGGGGTCGTCCAGAGCTTCAGGCCCTACGTCAAGGCGTCGGGCGCTGAAGTGACGGCAGGCCCTCAGGGAGGGGGGACGACCGCTTCTCAGTCCCTGCCGCAGGGACCGGCGGCCTCCCAGGTCGCCATCAAGATGCTCGGCACGAACGGCGGCGGCTTCTTCAACGCCAACGGGGCCCACCCCTATGAGAACCCGACGCCGCTCTCCAACCTCATCCAGATGCTCGCGATCTTCGTCATCCCGAGCGGCATGACCTATTACCTCGGCCGGAAGGTCAAGAACCGGAAGCACGGCTGGGCCGTGTGGACGTCCATGGCCCTCCTCTTCCTCGCCGCGGCCCTCGTCTGCTGGAGGGCCGAGAGCGCCGGCAACCCCCGCCTCCAGGCCCTCGGCGTCGACCCGCGCGGGGGCAACATGGAGGGCAAGGAGGTCCGCTTCGGCGTGCCGGCCTCGAGCCTGTTCGCCGTCATTACGACGGACGCCTCGTGCGGCGCGGTCAACGCCATGCACGACTCTTTCACTCCGCTCGGCGGGCTCGTCCCGCTCGTCAACATCCAGCTCGGCGAGGTCGTGTTCGGCGGCGTCGGCGCGGGCCTCTACGGGATGCTCGTCTTCGTCATCCTCGCCATCTTCCTGACCGGCCTGATGGTCGGCCGGACGCCCGAATACGTGGGCAAGAAGATCGAGGCCTACGACGTCAAGGTCTCCGTCCTGGCCCTCCTCATCCTCATCTTCTCCATCCTCGGTTTCGCCGCCGCAGCCTCGGTCAGTCCCTGGGGCCTGGCCGGTCGCTCCAATACCGGCCCCCACGGCCTGAGCGAGATTCTCTACGCCTTCAGCTCTGCGACGGGCAACAACGGCAGCGCCTTCGCCGGGCTGAACGGGAACACGCCGGCGTACAACGTCACCCTGGCCCTGGCCATGCTTTTTGGCCGATTCGTCATGCTGGTGCCGATCCTGGCCCTGGCCGGGAACCTGGCGCGGAAGAAGCTCGTCCCGGCGGGTGAGGCGAGTTTTCCGGTGGGCGGGGCGATGTTCGTCATCATCCTCGTCGGGACCGTCATCATCGTCGGCGCCCTGACCTTCCTGCCCGCCCTGGCCCTCGGGCCGATCGTCGAGCACTTTCTGATGACCGGGTCGAAGGCCCTTTTCTAGGGGAGTCGAAAGATGCCCGCCCTGAAACGCTCCCTGCTCGACAAGGCCATCTTGGGCCGGGCGGCGCTCGACGCCGTCCGCAAGCTCAACCCCGCGCATCTCCTGAAGAACCCCGTCATCTTCGTCACCGAGGTTGGCGCCCTGCTGACGACGGCCGGATTCTTCCTGAGAAAGGGAGGCGAGCCGGCAGGCTTCGCCGTCCAGATCTCTCTCTGGCTCTGGTTCACGGTCCTGTTCGCCAACTTTGCCGAGGCCATGGCCGAAGGGCGGGGCAAAGCCCAGGCCGACGAACTCCGCAAGACGCGGACCCGGACGATGGCCAACCGGCTCCGGGAGGACGGCTCGGCCGAGGCCGTCCCGGCCGACCGGCTCCGGAAAGGGGACCTCGTCGTCGTCTCGGCGGGCGAGACGATCCCGGCCGACGGCGACGTCGTCGAGGGCGCGGCCACGGTCGACGAGTCCGCCATCACCGGAGAGTCCGCCCCCGTCATCCGCGAATGCGGCGGCGACCGGAGCGCCGTCACCGGGGGAACGCGGGTCCTGTCCGACCGGATCAAGGTCCGGGTCACGGCCGACCCCGGCCAAAGCTTCCTCGACCGGATGATCAGCCTCGTCGAGGGCGCCAAGAGGCAAAAGACTCCGAACGAGATCGCCCTGACCATCCTCCTCTCGGCGCTGACGATCATCTTCCTCGTCGTCGTCATGTCCCTCAGCCCCTTCGGCCGCTATTCCGGCGTGAGCCTGACCATGACGGTCCTTGTCGCTCTCCTTGTCTGCCTCATCCCCACGACGATCGGCGGCCTGCTCAACGCCATCGGCATCGCCGGCATCGACCGCATGGTCCAGAAGAACGTTTTGGCCATGAGCGGCCGCGCCGTCGAGGCGGCCGGGGACGTCGACGTCCTCCTCCTCGACAAGACGGGGACGATCACGCTCGGCGACCGGCAGGCGACGGCCTTCGTCCCCGCCCCGGGGGTCACGGTCGAGGAGCTGGCCGACGCCGCCCAGCTCGCCTCCCTGGCCGACGAGACGCCGGAGGGACGGAGCATCGTCGTCCTGGCAAAGAAGTACGGCCTCCGGGGACGGTCCATCGCCGACCTGCCGGGCGCGGCGTTCATCGCCTTCTCCGCCCGGACCCGGATGAGCGGGGTCGACCTCGAGGGACGCCCCATCCGCAAGGGCGCCCCGGACGCCATCCAGGCCTTCGTCCGCACGGACGTCCCCCTCCCGGTCCATGACGCGGTCAGCGACATCGCCATGCGCGGCGGGACGCCGCTCCTCGTGGCCGAGGGCGGCAGGGTCCTGGGCGCCATCGAGCTCAAGGACATCGTCAAGGGCGGCCTGCGCGACCGGTTCGAGCGCTTCCGGGCCATGGGCATCAAGACGGTCATGATCACCGGCGACAACCCCCTGACCGCCGCGGCCATCGCCCGCGAGGCCGGCGTCGACGATTTCATCGCCGAAGCCAAGCCCGAGGACAAGCTGGCCCGCATCCGGAAGGAGCAGGCGGCCGGCCACCTCGTGGCCATGACGGGCGACGGCACGAACGACGCCCCGGCCCTGGCCCAGGCCGACGTCGGAGTGGCCATGAACACGGGGACGCAGGCGGCCAAGGAGGCGGGCAACATGGTCGACCTCGATTCGAACCCGACCAAGCTCATCGAGGTCGTCGAGATCGGCAAGCAGATGCTCATCACGCGGGGCGCCCTGACGACCTTCAGCATCGCCAACGACGTCGCCAAGTACTTCGCCATCATCCCGGCCATGCTCGTCGGCGTCTTCCCCGTCATCGCGCCGCTCAACGTCATGGGCCTCCGCTCCCCGGCGAGCGCCATCCTCAGCGCCGTCATTTTCAACGCCCTGATCATCGTCGCCCTCATCCCCCTGTCCCTCCGCGGGGTTCGCTTCCGGCCGGTCGGGACGGCGGCCCTGCTCCGCCGCAACCTCCTCGTCTACGGGCTGGGCGGGCTCGCCGCGCCGTTCCCGGGGATCAAGCTGATCGATATCATTGTCAACGCCCTGCATCTCGTTTAAGATGAGGAAAGGAAAACGGGCATGAAGAGCTGGGTCGCGGAACTCCGGCGGTCCTTTCTGGCTGTGGCGGCCCTGGCCGTCATTCTCTGCGGCCTCTATCCGCTGGCCTCGTGGGTCTTGGCCCAGGCCCTGTTCCCGGCCAAGGCCAACGGGTCCCTGCTCGTCAGGGACGGCGCCGTCGTCGGATCGGGCCTCATCGGCCAGCGGTTCTCCGGCCCAGGGTATTTCCACTCGCGCCCTTCGGCGGCCGGACAGGGCTATGACGCAACCGCGTCCGCAGGGTCGAACCTGGGGCCGCTGTCGAGAGACCTGGCCGAGACCGTGCGGCGCCGCGTCGCCGAATACCGGGCGGAGAACGGGCTCGCCGCGGCGACGCCCGTGCCGGCCGACGCCGTGACGGCCTCGGCGAGCGGACTCGACCCCCACATCTCCCCTGAGAACGCCCGGCTCCAGGCCGGCCGCGTCGCTCGGACCCGCGGCCTGGCCGAATCGGACGTCCTCGCCCTCGTCGCGGCGTCGACCGAGGGCCGGACCCTCGGCGTCCTCGGCGAGCCCCGCGTCAACGTCCTCGAGCTGAATCTGGCGCTCGAGAGAGTTGCCCGTGCCGGAAGATAGGGCCGACGCCTTCCTCCGCATGATCCGGAGCTCCCGGCGGGGACGGCTGAAGATCTATCTCGGCTATTCCGCCGGGGTCGGCAAGACATACCGGATGCTCGAGGAGGGCCACCGGCTCAAGGCCGAAGGCATCGACGTCGTCATCGGCCTTCTCGAGACGCACGGACGGGCCGACATCGCCCGGCTGGCCCGGGGCCTGGAGGTGGTGCCGAGGCGGAGTCAGGACTATCGCGGCATCGCCGTCGACGAGATGGACGTCGACGCCATCCTGGCCCGCAAGCCCCAGGTCGCCCTCATCGACGAGCTCGCCCACACGAACGTCCCCGGCGGCCGGAACGCCAAGCGGTACGAGGACGTCCAGGATATCCTGGCCGCCGGCATCCACGTCATCAGCACTCTCAATGTCCAACACCTCGAGAGTCTCAACAACGTCGTCGAGAACGCCGTCGGGGTCAGAGTCCGAGAGCGCATCCCGGACGCCATCCTGGCCGAGGCCGACGAGATCGTCGACGTCGACCTCGCCACGGCGGACCTCAGGCAACGCCTGGAGGAGGGGAAGATCTATCCGGCCGAACGCGTCGAGGCGGCGCTGGCCAACTTCTTCACACCGTCCAACCTGGAGAAGCTCCGGGAGCTGACGCTCCGGGAGCTGGCCTCCCAGATCGACCTGCGGCAGAGGGAAGCCCAAGGGACCGAAGCCGGCGCGTCCTCCGACCAGGTCATGGTCTGCCTCAGTTCGCACGGCCCCAATAGCGAGAAGCTCCTGCGCTACGGCTCGCGGCTGGCCGGAAAGCTCAACCGCAACTGGTACGCCGTCTACGTCCAAACGCCGGGGGAGGAGGCCACGGTCATCGATGCCGAGGTCCAGCGCCATCTCTCGGAATCGCTCACGCTGGCCAAGGCGCTCGGGGCGCTCGTCTTCACTTACCAGGGCGAGGACGTCGTCGACACGCTGCTCAGGTTCGCCCGGGAGTACCGGGTCGGCCACATCGTTGTCGGCCGGACCAGGCCCAAGCCGTTCTGGAAGCGTCTCGGCCGGAACAAGAACATCGTCGACGACCTCATCAAGAACGCGCGGGGGATTACCGTGACCGTCCTCGACACGTGCGAGGACCTTCCGGAATCCATCCGGCCCCAACCCGAGATCCCCGAGGAAGGGGCGTCCTGCGCGGCCGAGGGCCCGGCCGGGGCTGCGGCGGCCGACCGTCCGCGGCTGAGCCAGTGGCTGTCCTCCCGGCGGGTCGTGATCTGGGAAACGGCGGCGGAGAAGGAGGAAGTCCTGCGGGCCCTGGCCGCGACCGTCGGGCCTGAGGCAGGGGTCGGGGACGCCAAAGCCCTGTTCGCGGCCATCATGGCGCGCGAGGCCCAGGGCTCGACGTTCTTCAACGAGGGCGTCGCCTTCCCGCACGTCCGGGTGCAGGGGTTGAAGGAACCCGTCGTCGCCCTCGGACTGACGAGGGAGGGCGTCCTCGACGTGGCCACGGACAAGCCCATCGAGACCGTCTTCCTCATCCTGTCGCCGGCCGAGGCCCCCGAGACCCAGGTCCAGCTGCTGGGCCTGGCCAGCCGGGCCGCCCAGAACCGGCGCCTCATGCAGGTCCTGAGGTCTGTCCGGACGCCGGAGGAGGCCGTCGCGGCGATCTGCGATTGGGAAGGGTCCGAGGCCGCATGATAAGAGTCCGGGGATGGCGCCAGGCTCAGCGGGACTCTAGGTCAGGAGAGACTCTCTCCGCCGCGGACCGTCGCTCTTTGGTTCAAGAAGTTGCGACGCGGACGGGTGTCGGCTTGAGGACTCGGGCGATATCTTTGGGGTCGAGGCCGACGAGAAAGCCGCGCTTGCCGCCGTTGATGTAGACCTTCGGCAGGCCGAGGATCGTTTCCTCGACGTAGACCGGCATCGGCTTTCGCAGGCCGAACGGCGACGTGCCGCCGACCAGGTAGCCCGAGTGCCGCTGGGCCGCGTCCGGGGCGCACGGCCGGACCGCCTTGACGCCCAGGACGCGGGCCATCTCCTTGGTCGAGACCTCCCGGTCGCCGTGCATGAGGACGACGAACGGCCGTTTCGCGTCATCCTCCATGACGAGCGTCTTGATGACGACGTGCTCGTCGACGCCGGCCTCCGCGGCGAATGTCCCGGTCCCGCCGTGCTCGACGTAGCGGTAGAGATGCTCGCTGAAGGCCACGCCGGCCTCCGTGAGGATGCGCACGGCCGGCGTCATCGGCGTCCTTTCGCTCGTCATCGTCTTCCCCTCTGTCGCCCGGCGGGTCAGTGGACCTCGGGCTCCGCATGAACGAGGACGGAATCGACGGCGGGGATCTCCTTCTTCAGGCCTTCCTCGATCCGCGACGAGAACCGGTGGGCCTCGATGACCGGCAGGTCTTTGTCGAAAACGCAGTGGAGCGAAACGGAGAGCCGGTCGCCCTGCCGCCGGACCATGACGTTGTGACAGCACCGGCGGCCGACGATGGCGTCTGCGACCCGCCGGACCGTCTCGACGACCTCCGGCTCCGCGGCCGTCACGTCGACGCCGCTGCCAACGCCCGTGCCCCGGGACTCGATGTGAGTGTTGACGCGCTTGATGGCGGGGATCTCGGCCATGAGATCCTCCTCGATGCGGCTGGCCTGCTCATGGGCCTGGCGGAGGAGGAGGTGGTCGTCGACCTCCAGGTGGAGGTCGACGTAGAGGGCCCCGCCGTCGTCGTGGACGCTGATGTTATGGACCGGGACCAGGTCGCGGTCGGCCACGGTCCGGATGCGGCGGGCGATCGTCTCGCGCTCGCCCTCGCGCGGGTCGGTGTGGACGACGACGTCGGCGCCCGGGGTCACGGACCGGACCCGGGCCTCGACGGCGTCGGCGATGGCGTGGGTCCGCTCGAAGCTGAGGTTGCGGTCGACCTCGACGTTCATGTCCACGAAGACCCGGGCGCCCGAGCGCCGGACCCGGACCTGCCCCGCCCGCAGGACGCCGTCGACCCCGGCCGCGGCCTCAGCGATCTTCTCGGGGAGCCCGTCCGGGGCCGAGTCGAGGAGGACGTTGACGGTCCGTTTGCCCAGCTTGAAGCTGACAAGGAGGACGATCAGGGCGACACCCACGGCGGCGACGGCGTCGGCCTTTTCAAGGACGCTGGCGTAGCCGGGCAGGAGGTTCTGGCCGAGCCAGACGAGGGCCAGCCCGACGAGGACGACGGCCGAGCTCCAGACGTCCGTCGAGAAGTGGAGGGCGTCGGCCTCGAGCGCTTGGCTGTTGTACTTGCGGGCGGCGCGGTTCAGCATGCGGGAGCGGGTGACGTCGACGCCGATGGAGACGACGACGACCAGGAAGGCCCAGAAGCTCGGCGTGACATGGACGGCGCGGAAAAAGAGGCGTTGGACGGCCTCGTAGATGATCCAGCCGCAGGTGACAAGGAGAAGGAGCGTTTCGACGAGGGCCGAAAAGTTCTCGATCTTGCCGTGGCCATAGGGATGGTCCCGGTCGGCCGGCCTGTCGGAGACGCGGACGGCGAAGAGGGTGATGACGGCGGCGACGAGGTCCAGGCCCGAGTGGGCGGCCTCGGCCAGGATGCCGAGGGAGCCGGAGGCGAGGCCGACGATGAGCTTCAAGGCGGTCAGGGCCAGGGCGGCGAGGACGGAGTTCGCCGCGGCGGCCGTCTTCTCCTTGCGGGACGGGTCGTCGGCGAGAGGCGGGCGGTCAGGCATGGGGATCGCGACCTCGGTAGGTCCCCTATAGTAGCACAGCGGGCACGCGCGGACAACGGGGGGAAGCGGCGCGGAGCCGACGCGCCGGAAACCGGCCCCCGGAGGGGACTGCCCCCATTCGACGACCGCGATGGGCTTCCCCTTTCCGGAGGCTCTGGGACCCTCCCCCTTGATTAACGCCGGGGTCTCGTTTATATTCTCCCCCGCCGGCAGGAGGATCGGGGCCGGCGCGAAGGAGGGGCTCATGGACCCGGTCATTCTGGCCCGGGTGCAATTCGGCCTCACGGCCGGCTTCCACTTCCTCTTCCCGCCGACGACCTTCGGACTGACGCTCGTCATCCTCCTCCTCGAATCGCGCTATCTCCGCAGCAAGGACGAACTGGCGAGGGATGTCTCGAGCTTCCTCGTCCGCATCCTGGGCGTCGTCTTCGTCATGGGCGTCGCGACCGGGATCGCCCTCGAGTTCGCCTTCGGCAACAACTGGTCGGCCTACGCCCGCACGGTCGGCGACGTCTTCGGCGCGCCGCTCGCGGCCGAGGGCATCTTCGCCTTCTTCATCGAATCCGTCTTCCTGGGCGTCCTCGTCTTCGGCCGGCGCCGCGTCTCGCCGCGGATGTACTGGCTCTCGGCCTTCCTCGTCTTCTTCGCCTCCCACCTCTCCGGGGTCTGGATCATCATCGCCAACTCGTGGATGCAGACGCCGGCCGGCTTCCGGATGGAGGCCGGGCGGGCCCTGCTCACCGACTTCGGCCGGGCCGCCCTCAACCCGTCGACGGCCGTCCGTTTCGTCCACACCGTGCTCGGCGGCTGGATCACCGGAGGCCTCGCCGTGGCGGCCGTCGCCGCCTGGCTCCTCCTCAAGGGAAGGCCGCGCGGGGGGGCCGGGCTCCTCCTCCGGACCTCGCTCCCCGTGTTCATCGCCGCCGCGCTCCTCCAGCTCGGCTCGGGCCACGCCCATTCGGTCCAGGTCGCCCGGAGCCAGCCGGAGAAGATGGCCGCCTACGAGGCCCTGTGGCGGACACAGAGGGGCGCGCCCTTCACCGTCTTCGGCATCCCCGACGAGAAGAACGAAACGACGCGGCTCGCCGTCCGCATCCCGGGGTTCTTGAGCTTCCTCGTCGGCTTCGACACCCGGACCGAGGTCCGGGGGCTTTCCGACTTCCCGAAGGACGAGCGGCCGCCCGTCCTCCTGCCCTTCGCCGGATACCACCTGATGATCCTCCTCGGCCTGCTGTTCATCCTGATGGCCGTCCCGGGCGCGGTCTTCCTCGTCCGCCGGAGGAAGGCCGTCCCGCGTTGGTATCTCCGGCTCCTCATCCTGGCCGTGCCCCTCCCCTACCTCGCCAACGAGTTCGGCTGGTTCGCGGCCGAGGTCGGCCGTCAGCCCTGGGCGGTCTTCCGGGTCCTCCGGACGGCGGACGCCGTCTCGGTGGTGGTGCCCGCGGGCCAGATCCTGTTCTCGCTCATCCTGTTCGTGACGGTCTATGCTCTCATCGCGGCGGCCGGCCTCTCGATCATCCTCCGGCTCGTGCGGGGGGGACCTGAAGAGGGACAGTCCCCCCCGCGTGGGGCAGCCCCTTCGGGAGGATACTGATGGGCGCCTGGGACTTTCTCCGCAGCATCTGGTTCCTCCTCATTGGCATCCTCCTCGCCGGGTACTCGCTGCTCGACGGCTTCGACCTTGGCGTCGGCGTCCTCCTGCCGTTTCTGGCCAAGGACGGCGGCGAGAGGACGGCCCTGGTCCGGTCGATCGGCCCGGTTTGGGACGGCAACGAGGTCTGGCTCCTGACGGGCGGCGGGGCCCTGTTCGCGGCCTTCCCTCAGGCCTACGCCACGGTCTTCAGCGGCTTCTACCTGGCCCTGATGCCCGTCCTCTTCTCCCTCATCCTGCGGGCCGTCTCGCTCGAGTTCCGGGCCCATGACGCGCGGCGGAAGAAGCTCTGGGAGGCGGTCTTTGTCGGCGCGAGCTTCCTGCCGGCCCTCCTCTTCGGCGTCGCCCTGGGCAACGTCGTCGGCGGCGTGCCCCTCGACGCACGGATGGAATACGCGGGGAGCTTCTTCACCCTGCTCCGGCCGCTGCCGCTCGTCTTCGGGCTTCTCGGCCTCGCGGCGTTCCTCCTTCACGGCGCGACGTGGGCCGCGCTCAAGACCGAGGGCGCGCTTCAAGCCAGGGCGAGGAGGACGGCGCGGGCCATGGCGGCGGCGACGGGGATCCTCCATCTCCTCGCCTTCGCGGCCGTCTGCGTCTATCTCCCGTCAGCGCTGGACAGGCTCCCTTCCTGGGCCTTCGCCGCCCTCGTCCCGTTGTCACTGGGGCTCCTCCTCCGCGCTCTGGCGGCGGGCAGGGATGACCGGGCGTTCATCTTCTCCTGCGCTGCCTTTCTCGGCTTGTGGGGGACGGTCGGCGCCGTCCATTATCCGAACCTCGTCCGGGCCACGGAGCCGTCGCTGAGCCTGACCGTCACCAGCGCCTCGTCGAGCGCCCTGACCCTCAAGGTCATGCTCATGATCGCCCTCGTCGGCATGCCGTTCGTCATCTGGTCCACCGTCCACGCGTACCGCGTCTTCAAGGGCAAGGTCCGGACGGACGAGGACGGATACTGAGCGCGGCCGGGCGCCGCTCGAGACTCGCATGCGCAGGAGGGGCGGCCAAGGTCGCCCTTTCCCTCAGGTCCCCCCGGCCGCCAGTCCCGTCTGTTCCCTTCCGAAGGGCTTCGGGGAACCCTCCCCCGCGCTCTTGATTTCGCCCGGGGTCGTTTTTGGGTTGCAGCGGCATTCCTTTTCTTGTATGATGACGCAAGAGCCGATCCGGAAGGACAAGGAGGCCCGCATGAAGAAGCTCAGTCCGATCGCCGGCCTGCTCCTCCTCGCCTCGCTCGCCTCGGCCCAGGCGGCCCGGGTCCTGAGCGGCCCCTTTGACGAGGCGCTGGCCCAGGCGAAAAAGACGAACAAGCTCATCCTCATCGACTTCTACTCGAGTGGCTGAGGGGGCTGTAAACTGCTGGTCCAGCAGTTCTACAACAATCCCAAGTACGCCGATTTCCTCAACTCTAACTTCATCGTCTACCGTGCCAGCCGTGGCGACAAGATCGGGGACGCGATCTACGAGAGGTTCAAAATCCAGGGCACCCCGACCGAATTGTTCGTCGACAAGGACGGGAACGAGGTCGACTGGATCGTCGGCTACGGCCCGCCCGCCGACAAGTTCCAGGAGAAGCTCAAGAAGGTCCTGGCGGGCGAGGACACTTACAAGGTCCTGACCGCGCGCGCCGCCAAGGAGCCGGCGAACGTCGAAGTCCTCTTCAAGCTCGCCCAGAAATGCGCTTCGCGCTACTCGCCCGAGATGATGGCCAAGAGCAAGGAGCTCTACAAGAAGGTCATCGCGCTCGACCCCGAGGGCGAGGCCGGGAACTACACCTTCGAGTACCTCAAGGCGACTGTCAGCTACACCCAGGCCGCCGAATTCGACCTGGCCCAGGCGAGCGTCTTCGACCGGAAGCCCGACGCGGCGCCGCTCAAGGCCTTCATGGCCAAGTATCCCCAGAGCCCTCTCATCAAGCAGGCCTACGCCATGCTCGGGAGTTATTATCAGTACTACGCCTCGGGGGACGAGGCGACCAAGGCCGAGGCGACGACGTTCTACGAGACCTATGTCGCCAAGTACCCGGCCGACGCCTCCGTTCTCAACTCCTATGTCGACAAGATCGTCAAGGACAAGGGGCCCATCGACAAGGGCATCGAGCTGGCCGAGAAGGTGAAGGAGATCCAGGGCTACCCCCCCAACCCGGAGTACGCCCAAAACCTGGCCCAGCTCTACCTCCTCAAGGGCGACGCGGCCAAGGCCGACGAGGAATACGGCAAGGACTTCCTCGACAGCTACGTCTCGAACTCGGTCTTCGCCCTGACCGGCTATGCGAACTTCTGGCTGGAGCAGGGAAGGAACCTCGAGAGCGTCGAGGCGGCGGCCGACCTGGCCGTCAAGGTGGCACCGCCCGAGCAGTGGTACACTTTCCAGACGGCGGCCGGGATCTACATGAAGCTGAAGAAGCCCGACCGGGCGCTGGCCGTCTACGGGCCGGAGTTCATCAAGAAGAACGGCACCGACCAGTCCGTCCTCGCGAGCTACGCTTCCTTCTGGAGCAAGCAGGGCGATAAACAAGCGGGGATGAATCTCGAGAGCGCCCTCGAAGCCGCCAGGAAATCCGTCGAGCTGCGGTCGGATTACTACAACAATTTCACGCTGGCCAGCATCCTCTTCAAGCTCAAGCGGTACCAGGAAGCCCTGCCGCCCGCGGAGAAGGCGGTCGAGTTCGTCGAGAGCTGGGCCGCGAAACACCCGGAATTCTCGACCGAGAAGTATAAAAAGCTCGTCAAGGACATCAAGGACGCCATCGCCAAGAAATAAGAACAAAGAGGGACTGTCCCCGCAGGGGGACGGTCCCTCTTTCCCTCACCCGCCGGAGAACCCAGCCAAGAAACGGAGTCCCCCGCCCATGGGCGCTTCCTCCTTGTTGCTCGCCGGCCGGGGTGCCCGGCCGCCCCACCCTCCCCTGGTTTGACTTCCCCGGAGCAGTCCCGTATATTTGGAAGGACATGGGGGATGACGGCCGGCCCGGAGCCCTCGTCCCCCGGCTGAGGCATGCGCGCATGAGAGCCAGGACGACGGCCGCCCTTCCGATCCTCCTCCTCGCCGTCGCCCTCCGCCCCGCCGCGCCCGCCGCCCCTCCCCGCCAGGCGCAGCAGGCCGCCGACTCGGCGGCCCTCGATGCCAGGGTGCGGAGCTTCCTCGACTCCCAGAAGGACCAGTGGCGCGAGGAGAACGTGACCGAGGCCGACGGCCGCTTCCTCTACGACCTTATTCTCAAGCACCGCTATACCCGGGCCCTGGAGATCGGCACCTCGACCGGGCGCTCGGGCATCTGGGAGGCCTGGGCTCTGAGCAAGACCGGCGGGTCGCTCGTGACCGTCGAGATCGACGAGTTCCGCCACCTCCGGGCCGTGCAGAACTTCAAGGCCTCGGGGCTCGACGGGCGGATCGACGCCCGGCTGGCCGACGCCCACGAACTCGTCCAGGAGCTCGCCGGCCCCTTCGATTTCGTCTTCATTGACGCCGACAAGAACTGGACCCTGAACTACTTCAAGGCCCTCCTGCCGAAGCTCGAGCCCGGCGGCTGCTTCGCCGTTCACAACGTCGTCAGCTTGGGGTTCATGCAGGGCATCAGGGACTTCCTCGAATACGCCCGCAGCCGGCCCGACCTCGAGACCGTGGTCGACACGGCCTCGAGCGGCGGGATCTCCCTCACCTACAAGAAAAAGAAACCGGCGTGACCGCTCCGGCCTACCGGGGAAGGGCCGCCTGACGCCGCATTTCCGCCGATCCAGCCCCCTCGAGCTCGCCGGGACCGTGCCTTAGGAGCCGCTGAAAAAGGTCCGCCCCTCTTTCGACTGCGGCGACAAGGACTTCCTGATCGGGGGGGATTGCGCCTTCCGCCTCCTCCTCTCCGACCGCGAGATCCCCCATGAGTTCCGGGTCCGCGACGGCGGCCACACCTGGAGCCGCCGGCGGTCGGGGATCGCCGACGGGCTGGCGTTCGACGGCGCGAGCTTCCGCCGCCAGGCCGGCCTGCCCGAACTATCCCTTGACAGCCGGGCGGGGATTCCACTACATTTTGTGTGGATACATATGGATACGCACAAATATTGGAGCCCTCCCCTTTCCACGCAACCTCCGCAGTCCCCAGGCCGCGTGCGGTCCATGCCGCGTCCGGCCCGGACGGGGATTCCAACCCGGACGGCCCGGGCCCGACTAAACTGCGAAGGCGTCGGAGACTGCCTCGAACGATAGGAGACCATGGAACAGACCGGACCCGGCACGCAGGCGCAGACGGCCAGGCCTATCGTCGTCCTCGTCGACGGCGACCTGGCCTACCTCGAGAAGCTCCAGCGCCTCCTGGGCGATGCCTACGACGTCCACACGGCCGCGAGCGGCGTCGAGGCCATCAAGCTCATCAAGGCCCTCGACGGGGTCAAGGCCCTGGTCGTCAACGAGGACCTGCCGAGGATGAAGGGGTCCGAGCTCCTGCGCTTCCTCCACGAGATCGTCGGCAAGTCCGAAGCCATCATCAAGGTCCTCCTCACGGACCCGGCCGCGAACGGGACCGTGGCCGAGCTCCACAGCCTCGGCCGCATCGACGCCGTCTGCCCCAAGCCCGACGACCCGGCGGAGGTCAAGCGGAAGGTCGGCTTCCTCATCGCCCAGAGGTCCGAGGAGAAGCGGGCCTCGATGCGGGTCGGCCTCAACGGCGCCTCCGACGTGCGCATCGAGACCGGCGGCGGGGGGGAGGCCCGGGTCGTCAACCTCAGCGAGAGCGGCATGTTCCTGAGGACCCTCTCCTTCCTCCCCGAGGGGACCTCCCTGCCCCTGACCATCGCCCTTCCCGACGGCCGCCGCTACGCGGTCACCGGCCGGGTCGTCCGGCAGGACCTCGAGGAGGGCGGCGTCGGCGTCGAGTTCCAGGCCCTCGACGAGGAGAGCCGGCATTCCCTGCTCCAGTTCCTCTCCGACTATGTCACGGTCCGGGACCTCTCCGGGCTCAAGACTCGCTACCCGTTCCTCAGGACCGAAGACATGGTCCTGTTCTCCGACGCCTTCAAGATCGAATCCCTCATCCGCGAGGCCATGCGCGAGCAGACGGAGGTCGCCGTCGTCCACTCCGAGCGGCAGGCCCCGGAGATCCTCAAGCTCGCCGGCGTCCGGCCGCCGGCGACCTGCGTCCTGGCCGGCGAGGACCTGAACGTCCGCTACAAGACCTCCGACCTCGTCTTCGTCTCGTTCCAGATCGGCTATGCCACGTACAACTTCGAGACCATGATATCCCGGATCGCGCCCGACGGGGGGGAGCTCGTCTGCCTCTACCCGCGGGTCATGTTCTACTCGGAGAAGCGGACGGAGAAGCGGATCAGCCCTCTCGGCGACCTCAGGGTCGAGATCCCCCTGCCCGAACCCTTCGTCGGGGTCATCGGCGGCCGCGTCACGGACATCAGCCCCGGCGGAGTCAGCTTCGTCGCCGATTCCCACGCCCAGGCTCTTTTGAAAGGCACGCCGCTCGATACGGTCTCCATCCTGGACGGCGGCCGGCCCCTGTGGAGCGAGAGCGGCGAGGTCCGCTACGTGTCGCGGGCCGGCGAGGGAGCCCTCCATGCCGTAAAATACGGCCTCCAGTTCGGCATCGGCCGGATGAGCGTCCAGTCGGTCCAGGCGCCCGAGCTCGACCTCGCGCCCCGGGCCGACGAGGCCGCCGGGAACCCCCCGGCCGAGGCGGGCCCGCCCGCGGTCCACGCGCCCGAAGTCATCCGCGTCGAGACCCGCCAGGGCGAGGAGATCGTCGGCCTCCTCAATTTGGCGCTCCCGCTCGACGGCGGGCCCGTGCCCGTCGTCATCGTCCCGCCGGCCTTCGGCAAGACCAAGGAGACGCTCTTCGGCCTGGCCCTGACCATGACAGAGAACTTCCGGCGGCTGGGCAAGCCCCTGGCCGTCATCCGCTTCGACGGCATCCGGAAGAAGGGCGAGAGTCACAACGACCCCGAGTCCTCGGAGCCGCCCTACGAGATGCTCAACACGAACTTCACCCAGGGGGCGGCCGACATCGTCGCCATCCTGGACTGGCTCGACCTCAACCCGAAGCTCCGCCCGAGCTCGGTCATCCTGCTGACCTTCTCGTTCTCCGCCCTCGACGCCCGGGTCGTCCTGCGGGACGAGGCGAACCGCCGCCGCATCCATTACTGGATCGCCTGCATGGGCACGCCGGAGTTCCGCGACCTCATGGTCCGGGTCAACTGCGGGCTCGACTTCCTCGAGCACTACCAGCTCGGCATCAAGCTCGGGGTCATGCCGGTCCTGGGCAACCTCGTCAACGTCGACCCCTACGTCGGCGACGGCGTCAAGAACTCGGTGGCGACGCTCGAGCAGGCCCGCGAGGACATGCGCCACATCGACATCCCCATCACCTGGATCTACGGGCAGTACGACAGCTGGGTCCGGGCCGAGTTCATCCGCGACGTCATGAGCGTCAAGGCCGACGCGCCCCGCGAGGTCATCTCCGTGCCCATCGGCCACAGCGCCCGGACCTCCCGCGAGGCCCTGCGGATGTTCGGCACGATCACCTCCCTCCTCCACCGCTTCCTCCACCAGGCGATGGTCACCCCCGTCCTGCCGGACCGCAAGGTCCTGGAGATCATGCGCCGCGCGGAGAAGGACCGGCTGCCGGCGCGGAACCTCAAGAACCGCAAGAGCTACTGGCGCCGCTACCTTGTCGGCGAGGAGAACCTCCTGGGGTTCGACATCATGGCCATGTCGGACGACTACCAGCAGCTCATGCAGGACCAGCTCCTGGCCCTGGAGCTGCGGCCGACGGACCGGCTCCTCGACCTCGGCGGCGGGACGGGCAACTTCGTCGAGCACCTCCTCGAGAGCGGGCGGGCGCTGCCGGCGCAGATCATCATCGCCGACCTCATCCCCGACGCCATGCGCCAGGCCTGGGACAAGCTCGTCTCCCGCCACGACGCCCTCAAGGAGCGCGGCCGCCTCGACCTCCTCGTCCTGGACCTCGAGCTGAGCCGCTTCCTCCCCATCCAGCGCTTCCTCAGCGGCGAGGTCGGGACGTTCGAGGAGATGGCCGACAAGATCGAGAACCTGAGCCTGGAGAGCGCCATCAGGATCCAGGAGGCTTACACGCCGCGGCTGCACCGGATCCTCCGCGGCGAGCCCATCACGCCGACCTACGACGAGTGGCTCAAGCGGCAGTTCGACCTCCACGAGTACCGGACGATCGTCGATTTCAACCTCGCCGCCCGCTACGTCCGGCGCCTGACGGCGAAGAAGCCGGCCTTCCGCCGGCTCTCGCTCCCGGGCTTTCTCGAAGGGAACCTCCACCTCCCCCTCCGGGCGGGATGGTGCGACAGGGTCCTCATGAGCCTCGTCCTCTCCTACATCTTCAATCCGGGCGAGACCCTGGCCGAGGTCCGGCGCGTCGTCCGGCCGGGCGGCCTCCTGGTCCTGTCGAGCATGCGGCCGGACACGGACGCCTCGGGCCCCTTCACCCGGCTCCTGGAGAAGATCGAGGCCATGCCCGAGGAGGCCCTGCCGCCGCGGTGGCCCAAGGGCCTCCTCCTCGAATCGCTCCGCGCCTTCCTCAACGACGCCCAGGCGTTGGTCGACCTGGAGGAGGCGGGGACGTTCGACTTCTTCGACCCGGACAAGCTCGCCAGTCTGCTCGAGGGGGCGGGCTGGGAAATCGAGCGGGTCATCCCGTCGTACGGCGATCCCCCGCAGGGATACGTCGTCGTCGCCAGAGCGAGGGACAGCCATGCCTAGCCGAGACATGCTCTTCGAAGAT
>Ga0335070_10001414_pt1 | contig 27671 bp, 31 predicted proteins | sample Lox_Sample_13_FD_206722 | JGI IMG/M metagenome (GOLD analysis project Ga0335070, IMG submission 206722) | Soil microbial communities from Loxahatchee National Wildlife Refuge, Florida, United States - Lox_Sample_1.3 | ecosystem: Environmental > Terrestrial > Soil > Wetlands | place: USA...
GTAGTTGAGCAACGCGTCCGGCAGGTACCCCTCCTCCTCGTACTGCAGCACGCTCACCGCACCGTGGCGCTTGGAGAGCTTGGCGCCGTCCGGCCCGAGAATCATCGGTACGTGCGCGTAGGCCGGCAGCGTCATCCCGAGCGCGCGCAGCATGTTCATCTGCCGCGGCGTGTTGTTGAGGTGATCGTCGCCGCGGATGACGTGGGTAACTCCCATGTCCATGTCGTCGACGACCACGCAGAAATTGTAGGTCGGCGTGCCGTCCGAGCGCGCGATGATGAGGTCATCGAGCTCTGCGTTCTGAAAAGTCACCGGACCGTGCACCAGGTCCTCCACCACCACGGCGCCGCTCTCCGGATTGCGGAAGCGCACCACCGGGGCGATCCCCGGACGCGGCGCGGTGCGGGTACGGCAGATGCCCGTGTAGCGCGGCTTCTCCTTGCGCGCGATCTGCTGCTCGCGCAGGGCATCGAGCTCCTCCTTGGAGCAGTAGCAGTGGTAGGCGGTGCCCGCCGCGAGCATCGAAGCGATGACCTCGCGGTAACGGTCGAACCGCGCGGTCTGGTAGTAGGGACCCTCGTCGGCATCCAGCCCGAGCCACGCCATGCCCTCGAGAATGACGCGCACGGCCTCCTCGGTTGAGCGCTCGCGGTCGGTGTCCTCGACCCGCAGGATGAACCTGCCGCCCATGTGCCGGGCGTAGAGCCAGCAGAAGAGCGCCGTGCGGGCGCCGCCGACGTGCAGGAGGCCCGTGGGGCTCGGCGCGAAGCGCGTGACGACGGTCATGGATCCTTCGGTGGCGTAGCTGCGGGGCGCGAATGTTACCAAGCGCCGGGGGCACGCGCGCGGCATGGCCGGTTGAGGCCCCCCGGATGGCACGGCACCGTCCGCGGCGGCGGTTTGCCTCGGAACGAGGCCGCCTATAGACTTCCGCTCCCTCAAAAGTGGGCGGTTAGCTCAGCTGGTAGAGCGCTGCTTTCACACGGCAGAGGTCACTGGTTCGAGCCCAGTACCGCCCACCATGCAAAAGCACCAGCAAAACAAACATCTAGAAAATCTCAGGGAAAGCTGCTTTTTCCTGAATGGCTGCTTTTTGAGCATTTTGGGACAGTTTTGGGACAGTGCCAGTGGCGCGCCGGGTGAAACGCCATCCAGGAGAACTGTCCTATGGCGACCATTGAGAAGCGCGGCCAATTCTGGCGAGTAAAGGTCCGGCGCGCCGGCCTCCCGGCGCAGACCAAGACTTTCGACAACAGGACCCACGCCCAGCAGTGGGCACGCAGCGTCGAATCGGACCTCGATAAAGGCATCGTCGTCGATCGGCGAACCGCTCAGAAGCTCTCGCTTGCGGAGGTGCTCGAGCGTTACCGACGCGAAGTCACGCCCACGAAACGGGGCTCGCTGGATGAGAACCTGCGCCTCAAGGCGATGGCACAGCGTACGTTTGCGCATATCAAGATGTCGGCGCTCACCAGCTCCCTCCTGGCGGCCTACCGGGATGAGCGCCTAAAGGTCGTCTCAGGCGCCACGGTAAACCGCGAATTCAGCGTGCTCTCGCACGCGATCGATACGGCCCGGCGTGAGTGGGACGTCTATATGCCCACCAACCCCTGCACTCTCGTGCGCCGGCCCCCGCAGGGGCGACCGCGGGACAGGCGCTTCCAGGGAGACGAGGAACAACGGCTACTGGCCGCCTGCCGCAGCGCCCGCAACAAATGGCTCGCGCATTTCGTGGCGCTTGCCATCGAAACCGGCATGCGTCGAGGCGAGCTCCTGGGACTAATTTGGGACAACGTGGACCTGGAGCGCCGCACCGCCTTCCTCCCCGTCACCAAGAATGGCGAGTCGCGCGCCGTGCCCCTCTCGAGCCGTGCCGTCAACGTTCTCCGGGGCATGCCCAGGCCCTCCAACGGCCGAATCTTCGGCGAGCTCACCCCGCTAGCTCTCAGGCTGTCCTTTAACCGCGCCACGCGGCGCGCCGGCATCACGGGCCTCCGACTTCACGATCTCCGCCACGAAGCCACGAGCCGATTCTTCGAAAAGGGACTGAATGTGATGGAGGTCGCCTCCGTCACTGGCCACAAGACGCTGCAGATGCTCAAGCGCTACACCCACTTGAGCGTTACGGATCTGGCCACGAGACTCGGCTAACGCCGTGGAATAAACCCAAGCGTTTGGTTACAATCATGCCGACCATTCTTAGGTTTCGGGGACTCCGGGTGATGATCTACTCGTACGATCATCGCCCGCCGCACGTCCACGTCATCCGTCCTGGCGCCGAGGCGAGGATCGCACTCGGCGATGAGGGTGAGCGTCCCTGGTTGATGACCAACGACGGGCTGTCCCGCCGGGATGTGGTCAGAGCTCTTGCGGAGATCGAGCGCAATCGCGATCTCCTGATGCAGCGATGGAGAGAGATTCATGGCGATGCCTGATTGGATAAAGAAGGAGTTGCGCACCAACTTTGCGCGGGCCTCCCGCGCGGGGCGGCAAGCGGCAAAGACGGAGCCGCGTGCCGCGCGTGCCGCTTATCAGGCCAGGGACAACACGCTGCGCATCGAGCTCACCAATGGAGCCGAGATCACTATCCCAGTGAAGCTGATTCCGGCCCTTAAGGGAGCTTCTCAGAGCGACGTGCGGGCGGTCGAAGTCCTGGGCCGCGGCGGCGGTCTGCACTGGGAAGCGCTCGACGTCGACCTCAGCGTCCCTGGACTGGTGTCGTCGGTATTCGCAGGACCTGAATGGATGGCCGAATTGGGGCGCGTTGGCGGCCGGCGATCATCGGCGGCCAAAGCGGCTGCAGCGCGGAGGAATGGACGAAAAGGCGGGCGACCGCGCGGTCGGGCCACAGCCCGCGCGAATGCGTAGGTGCGGGATCTCTTCTATAGGTCACCAAGGGTCCGACCATGAGCATCCCCGGGTCGATTCCTATTGCGGAGCGCAGACCCACCGTCGCAGCCGACCTTGGCAGATGTGCCCTGTGGGTTGGCTGGCAGTGCATCCGCTTGCCATTGTTCCTCTTCCTTCTTGTCCTCGAGCCAGTCGTCACCTTCGTGCTGGGTGCGCTCGCCCTGCTTGGCGTTCTCACAGCGCTGTTCTGGAAGTTCTTCGGGCCGCCGAATTTTCCCTTCTTCCTGATGCTCGGCATTTCTCTTGGGTTTGAGCTTGCGGTGATCGTCTATCGCAAACTTGTCCGCTTGCTCGCTTAATAGCCCTTGATGACGATGTAGTCGGAGTTCTCGCCGTATCGCGGCGCACTCAGATCCACCCGCACGCACAGGCGACCCGCCCCGCAGCGACGCAAGTCCGCACGCGCTCCGCGTTGATTGAGGAGCTCAATGTTGCTCGCGAGCTCATCCCGTTCGGCGCGTAACCGCGCGATTTCAGCCGGCGTGGGCAGCAGCCACCAGGCGACGAAGAGAGCGACCGCAACCGATGTCGCAGTAAGACCAAGCGTCCACAGCGTCACGCGCGCATTGGCTGCTCGTTTCATTTTCTGGAGGGCCTCGACCGCGCGGTGAGCCTCCGCGTGCACGGCTTTCAGGGCGTCGACGAGTGCGCGTTGGATTTGATCTCTCGCCACAGCCTCCAGAGCCTGGGTGTGCTCACTCAGCTTCTCGAGGGCCGCTTCAGCAAGCTTCTGATGCGTCTGGGCGGTCTCCATCAGGAGACCGAGTTTCACGCTGTCTTGGTCCATGGGGTACATCCAGCTTGTTTGAAAGCGCGGGGCTATCGCGTCCGGTGATCGCGATGGGGACGCGAGTTTCTTCGTGACTGCTTTCCGGCGTGCTCCAGCTCGCGCAGCCTTGCCTGCTCCGCTTGCCGCTGCTGCGCACGGAAGACCTGCCATGAAGCCAACGCATCCTGCTTCCATCGATCGGCGAATTGCGCCCGTTCCCCTCCCCTCGTCTGCTCGAGCATCCGATCACGGATCCACTCCCGCTCGGTTCGAACCGGCGGCAATTGCGTGACAAACCGTCGAACCTCTTGGGCAAGGTCGGCCTCACCCTGTCGAGCGAGATCATCCGCGATCGCGTTCCAACCGCGCACGATGCGGAGCCGGGTCTCGAGTAACTTGGCCTTCCCGGGCTCAGGCTTTATCTCCCCGTCGGGCGTCATTTCGCGCGCCACAGCGGCAGTCCGCTGCCTCCAGTGCGTAGAGTCCCGGCGACGTTCTGCACGGTAGATCCCGTCCTGCTTTTGGGGCCTGGTTACGCCTCGCGCCGCGCGCTCGGTGGCATTCGCAGCCACGCCGTGCTCCCGCAGGTGCCGGGCAAATTGGCGTCGCCATTCGCGCAGAGTGGCTTTTCGGATGTTCAACCGCGCCCCGTCGTATCCCATTGCCTTGACGACCATGTGCACGTGCGGGTGAGGCTCATCGGTGTGCAGAACCATCGCGTAACGATGCTTCGCCCCGAACTCCTCCCGAGCGAAGTCCTTGACTCCCGCCAGGACCTTATCCGGCGGTGTCCCGGCTGGCATCGAGAAGATCATCTTGTGCACCAGCTTCGGCTGCTTCCCCATCTGCCGGGGCTTGTGGTCCGCCGTCGGCGGCCGCTTGGCATCGAGCTTTAAGTCCCAGTCATCGAGAAGCGCCTTGGAAACGCCCTTGCCCTTGAGCGGGTCGCCCTCGTCGGTCTCGATCGGAAGCTCCCCCTCCCGGTCCAGGTACTTCAGGTGCCGGGCCACGGACCCTAAATCCCATCCACCTTGATTCAGCATCTTGATCATGACCTCCGGGGCCCGGCGGACGGTGCGGGTGATAAACGCCACTTGCGCGCTCGACAGCCGGTCGCGCCGGCCCGGTCCATGGCGCGCGTAGCTTCCAATGTCGAGCCACCCTCGGGGTCCAGTGTCAACGAGTCGTCGCGTCATGGCCCGTCCTCCAGGATCGATCGTTAGCGTCCAGCAGCCCCCTGAAGTGATCCCTCAGGGACTCCGACAACTTGAGCATTGCGGCGACCTCCGCGCGCCCAGGGCCAGCTGGCCGGTCACTCTGGTTCATCGCGCGCGCGATCTGATTGAGATTCCGGCCCAGGGCAGCGAGCTGCTCCACGGACTGCTTGAGCAGCGTGTATTCCGCCTTTGGGAGCGGCGCAGCGCCGCGCAGGTGGCGCCGGGCGACATAGGAGAGGTAGGTCGCCGAGGCCATCCCCCGGGCCCTCGCACGCTCCCTGAGCAGCCGCCAATCCTCGGGCGCGAGGCGCACATTCACGCGCGCATCGCGGTTAACCCGGTCAGGCGCCGCCATCGTGGGTGGGTCATCAGGGCCAGTGGTCCGGAGCACGACATCGAGCAGCTGCCGAAGCAGAGTCGATTCCGTGATCCCGTCGCGTACAGCGAGTTCCCGGACGCGGGCTTTTGTCTCCGACGTCACGCGACAGGCAATGAGGGCGAACTCAGGCATCCGTGATTCTTTTAAAGGCAGCGTCCAGCGGCCAATCCTGCCTTCCTCACCCCTACTCCTTTCCAAAGAGCGCGATCTGCGCGGGAGAATGGGCTCGGCTCTTCGAGTTCCGACGCTTTCGGCGTCGGGATCCACGCTCGGGCGCAGAAGCATTCGCTGGGTGACGGGGTCTTCCAACAGGCTTAGGCGGGTCGGCCGTGGCTTGCGCCTCGGCAGTGGGGATCGTCTGACGGGCCTCCTGAGCTTGCAGCCAGGCCTCCACTGCGTCCTCCGGGAATAGCCGCCGGCGCCCGACGAGAACGCTCCGGGGCATGTCCTCTCCCCGGGAGAGCTTGTTCCGGACAGTCCCAGGCTGCAGACGGAGGGTCTGGGCAAGCTCCTGGATCGTGTATAGCGCTCTCATGACGCGATCTCCGATACGGGACTAGGACCTCATAGCCTGCCGCGCTAGGCTTAAGGTGCGAATTCGGGAAGAAACCACAATTAAGAGGACTTCCTGCATGCTGCCTCGTGTGCTAAGCCGCTCGCCCAAGAAGGCAACCGCCGGATCCAGGCGCCACGCGTCGCCGGCGTCCCGGGGCCCCAAACGACGACCTGTCTTCCGGTTGTGGGAGCACGCGACATGGCGGGTCCGAATGCGGGCTTGGTGCAACCAAGTCAAAGCCGCGCTGTTGGGTCCAGCACACGATCCTGGACAGTCCCAGACATACCGCGTCATCCAAGCAGCCGGAAGCCCTGCTGAAAGCGCCAGTACCTGGTTAAGCTGGTGGCAGGGCGACGCAATACCTCGGCCAACCCATGTCACGGCAGCGGACCGCATAGCGCCCGGGTCTGCGAACCTGCTTGAGCTCGCAGACATGCGCACGCCGCTTTCAAGGCATCTTTACGCCTTGGATATCCTCACAACAAAATTCCGGACCGCCGGAAGCCCTAGGGAGTACCGAGAGACTCATGCGGAGCGCCTGTTGGATGGGCTCAACGACGCCTGGGCGTCCTTCCTCGACACCTCACCGCCGCCACGCACGAGTCAGTTCAACGTGCTAAATCAGGTCGGATACACTGCGGAGACTCTCATTGGAGAGTTCGAGCTTTGGCCGCACCAGCAAAGGACAGCTGAAAGGTTCGGCGGAAACCTGATCCGCTGGGTAATTCCGCCAGACGTTGTGAATCAGCACAACTGGCTGGAACCCCTAAGCATCTTCCGGTTCCTGACGCTGCTTGCGGGATGCGAAGGCCTTACACACCCCAAGCTGGTGGAGTTGTGGGCACTCGACTTTGCGTCCGCCGAAATGGTGATTCGAGCGTTGATAGAGTTACCCAATCTGCGCCGCCCGCGGTGGCCCATCCTTCGCATGGGGCTAACGGGCGCGATGCACCTCGAGGCGAGCTACACTTTTTCAGCGCCCTCCGAGATGCTCGAAAGTGAGATCGCCAGAAACACGATCCACAACGTGCATGGCCCCCTCGCGGTTGAGCAAGTCCTCATCAACCTCAGAGCCGCACGAGACGGCTACTTCGGTGTCTTCAACCGCCTCGGCATCGGTGAATCGGCGATTCTTGCGCTAAACGGAATGTATCTAGACAAGACCTGGGACGATCAATTTAGCATTCCACGAAAGCGACTCTGACGTTCGAAAGTTTGGCGAATGCTCAGGTCAGCTGCAAGCATCCCACGGCCTGTTCCTCGATGCGTGCTTGAAAGAAACGGGTCACCTGCTCATTGGCGACTCGCGCATAGAGAAGCGCGCTTTAGGGAGAGAGAAAGACCCGCGGTGTTATTCGCTTCTCTAACTAATCGTGCGGTGGCCAACTGGGAGTCAGGCTGTGTCTCAGACAGTGGACGAAATCATTGAGCGGTTCAAGAAGACGAGACATCCAAAGCTCGAGCCGCGAACACAAAAGGATTACTCGCGACATTACACAGTAATCAGCAGCCAATTCGGCCACAGGCAGGCAAAAGACATCCCCTTGAGAGACGTGCAAGAGTGGATGAATGTTGACTCAGGTCGCATCCAGCGAAATCGCCAGCTCGCCGTCATGTCCTCACTATTTGGTGCCGCGGTCGAATGGGGATGGCTGGATTACAACGTCTGCAAAGAGGTTAAGCGAAACGACGCCAAGAAGCGCAATCGCCCCGTTTCGGCTGCAGAAATACAAGAACTGAAGCGGTACGCGAACAAACAGGTAGCGATTGCCGTTGACCTGACATTCCTAACCGGGCTGCGGCAGGGTGAAATCATTCAGTTAGCGTGGCGACAAATAGACCACGACGCCAAAGTCATCCGCAGACGCCATCACCGCTCCGGCCAGGAGAACCAAGTAACAATCACACCTGATGTGGATGCGGTGCTAAGCAGATGTCGTGAGCTGCCAGTACGAAAGAAAAAACCTGGTCGTCACCATCACCGCGCTCTAGGAGACCGTGGCGACGCTGCGGAGCGTGAATACGTCCTGACGACACGGGACGGTGACCCGTATACCTCTGAGGGCTTTCGTGCCGTCTGGCAGCGTGTGATAAACCGGTATAAGGACGCTGGCCACGACCCCTTCACGTTTCAAGACATCACCAAGTCAGGGGCCAGCCGCCAAAAACAGAAACCGACTGTAAGCGGATCGGACTTGCAGGCAGTCTTCGCGGACTACCCGTTCTTTGAGGACACAGTGCGCAGGGAAGCCGTCGAGATGGCACCGCACTACACGGTGTTCTATTGCCTTGAGCAGTCTATCCGCAAGCTGATCGCGGAGGCGCTCACTAACGCGGTAGGGGTTGAGTGGTGGGAGAGTGACAAGATACCTCCGGATATTCGCAACAACGCGCGTAAGCTCATGGACAGAGAGCTGGACATGGCCGTTCGCCAGCGATCAATAAAGGAAATTGACTACACAACATTCGGCGAGCTGCAACAGATCATCGTCCAGAACTGGAGCCTCTTTGAAAACGTATTTACCAGCCGAGGCGCAGTTACCAGAGTGATGACTCTGTTGGGCCTCATGCGTGGGCCGATAGCTCACTGCTCAAGAATGGAAGCTGGCGAGGTCGAGCGGTTCAAGGTGCTAGTGCGTGACTGGTTCGAGACGCTGCGCAAGAAACCCGCTCAGTGAGGCGACGAGCGCGCTTTATACTGCAGCACCTACGGCGGCAACATTGCGATCCAATAGGCGGGTTTTTCTAGCGTGATCGCCCGGCCGTCAAACTTGGTGCCGCTGCGCTCCATCCGCTGTAATTCCTCGAGCGCCATCGCCCGCACCGGCCAAACGGCCACATCCTTGTTCTGAAGCCCGCGAAAAATCACCTTGCCGCAACTCGAGCACCGCTTGATAAATACCGGCTGTGGTTCCGCGGTACCCACCCACGTTTGCGCTAGCTCGGCGTTGCATTCTGGCTCCGCGTGAAACGGGCCGTCTAGAATCGCCTGCACGGCACTGGGAGCACAGCTACGGGCAATATCGCGCAAGTGAAGCCATTCCTTGGGCGGCCTCAGTAGAAACCACCGGAGCCTTAATCGCTGATCCTCGACCGTGATCTTCTGAAACGGCATGTCGCCCGATACGTATACGCGCATGCCGCTGGTCTTGGGCTTAGCTACGGCCAATTGTGCACGCAGGTCACGCTGCGTCCGATACAACCTGAACCCGATATACCCCGCGGCCGTGGCGGCTGCTGCGGCGAATGCTATGAGCGATCCGAGTGACCAGCCCTCAACCTCACACCATTGCTTGTTGATGCAGGCCCACTCGTTCACTACCCAATGCCGAGCGAGCAGTAGCCAAGCGACTAACGCGGTAAGGATGCCCGCGACGACCCACTCGACCGCCTTGTCGGCAGCCTTGTCGGCCATACGGTCCCACAGTGGTTTGTCTCCCATTGGCGCATTTTACGCCGACGGTTCGACTGTTACATCGGTGGCCGTCAGCAAGCCCGATCATTCGACCAAGTAATCTCGAGCCAGGGCCTCAAACTCGGCCTTGCTTCCGCACTTAGTCCCTTCCACCTCGCAGGCCGTCACAATCTCAAAGTTCTTGTCCACCAACACTCCAACCCGCCGATTTTCGTTAACGTTATAAATGGCGTGATTTGTTATCAGTTGGGCAGGCCGCGGAAACGTGGTTGAAGTCTCTAGCACGGCGAAGCACGCATTGAGCTTACGGCTATAGTGATTCTGATTAGCGCTCTGGGTCGTCAGTATCTGCCCGCCACCCTTGACGTTCACTGGTTCGAAGGGCTGCGAGTAGTATGCTTTAAACCACGCGCGTGCATCGGCCGCGCACTTCTCATCCATCTCATAGTTAAATCTCGCCGACTGTTGCGGATTTGGTGGCGGCGCGGCCGATGCCGCTGGCTTTTCGCTGCATGCCGCGATGCTCAAACATAGCAATGCAGCGAGAGCCGGAGCGCGCACTCTCGGTTTGCTCAGATAAGTAGTCATTACTCGCGGCGTGTCCACTTCCAATGCAGCCACACGGCTAGGCAGGCAATTCCGGCTCCCGTCCCACCTGTGAATAGGACTCGGAATAGCCATCCCACAAACAGGCCTGGCTGATCGTCTAGGTGCCGGAGCGCAAAGAGAGGATTGACCGTTCCAAACGGTGCGCAAAAGAGCAGGAAGCCGATAAGTGCGGCCCATCGCAGTTGCGTGCGTAACGCTGATGTCGAAGCCACTTGGGCAGCGTACCATAGCCCAACAGGCAGCGACCCGGCGGAGCGATTTAGGGGGTCCAGATGAGCGCACCATACATCGAAAGCGATAACTTCAATGTTATGTTTGCGGACAAGTTCGAGAATGGAGCCCTGCGCATTTGGCTCGCCGTTGACGTGACTGACGGTCCCGGCAAGGGCTCGCACAAATTCGGCCTTGAAATTGCGCCGGACGAGACTGTAAAGGTATGCGCTCGGGATCGGGAGCGCTACAGGCAGCTTTTCCCCAACGTGCCCGGAACATTCCGGGAAAAGTTCACAGCCTTGATCTAGTCGGTGCTCAGGGGGACACATGCGCGTACTGTGTCAAGGACTCGTAGCTGTGCTCGACGCACTCGGCGCGTCGTTGTTCAATGACAAGCAGATCGAGAGCTTCGTCAACAACCGCCAGGAGCTGCTCAAGGCGCTGGAAAAGAATGCGACCGACGCGATCATCGAGGGTCACACTGCGAAGCTGGCGAGAGCGGAGCTCGACACCTTTACGTTTGGCGATACGCTGATCGTAACCTACGCTCTCGAGGGTGAACTAACTGGACACGCGGTGGTGCGCTTCTTCACCCTGATCCGCCAGTTTCTGGTCGACTCGCTCGCCAATGAGATCCTGTTTCGGGGGGCCATCGGCTTGGGTACCTTCCGCCAAGATAGTCAGACGAACACCGTCATGGGCGAGGCGCTATCGGATGCGGCCGCGTGGCATCAGCGCGCGGACTGGTTTGGGGCGGTCGCGACTCCACGGATGACGCTCGCCATCGACCGGCTCTTAGGCGATGAAAAGCAACAAGAGAGCAAGCGATGGGCCTTTGTACCCTATGACGTTCCTTTGAAGGGAGGGGCGAGCGAGCGCCTCAAGTGCGCCAACTGGCCGAAGATCTTCTTGGTACCGGATCTCGTACCGGGCGGCGACGTATCTGACCCGCGCAGAAAATTCCTGAGCTACTTAAAGAACCAACCGGTCCCACCCGGCACGGAGTCGAAGTACTTCAACAGCCTCCGCTTCTTCGACTCGTGTGTTCAGCTCGAAAAAGCACGCCCCCTGGGGTAGGGCGGAAGCGAACTAGCTCACGCTTGTCCTCGTGGACGCAGCCCACCTCGGAGGCGCGGACGGCTTGCTGCAAGTGCTGGGTGCCGACGGAATGAGGCCTAAGCAGTTTCTTTGACGTTCAAATGGCGGCGATAGCGTGGTGACCGCTGCTCGCGGACGGCAGGGAGCCAGCGACTCACTGGCTGCCGGTCGGCGTGAAATCTGAAGCCCACCGATGGCCGACAAGCGCTGGCCGCCACCGCGTGGCTTCGGAGTGAAGGGTCGTCCGGTGCTTAGCAAACGTTACGCCGCTGCGCCAGGATCACAAGCTCAACGTCGCTGGCAACCCCAAGCTTCTGCTTGATGAGTGAATGGTAATTCGCCACGGTCTTTACGCTCAGGCTGAGTAGCGACGCGATCGACGAGAGGGTTTGCCCTCGCGCAATGAGGCGGAAAATTTCGAACTCACGTGCGCTGAGCGCGGCGAGGGGATCGCCTTCGCCTGTTACCTTCGAAATCGCAAGGGACTGGGCAATGTCCGGACTGAACGCAACCCTGCCGGCCATCATGTCCGCAACCGCGGCGGCCAGCACCTCCGGTGCGCTGCTCTTGGTCACGTATCCGCGCGCGCCGTGCTGAATGGCGCGCTCGGCAAGCTGTGCATCGTCGTGCATCGTGAACACCAGGATCCTTGCGCTCGACTGTCGCATGACCATTCGTCGTACGAGGTCCAGGCCACTTACTCCGGGCATCGTCAGGTCGAGAACCACGACATCCGGCTGGTGCTCGACAAACAGAGCGTAGGCGGTCTCTGCATCCCCCGCCTCGGCGATCACCTGGTAGTTGAGTTGTTGCTCCAGGAGACGACGGAACCCTGCTCTAACGATGGCATGATCATCGACGAGCATGATGCGAGTGCCACCCTCAGGCATCTGCCATCTCCCGCTGGCGCATAATAGGCACCGAGACATCAATACGCGTACCGCTGCCCGGCTCCGACACGATGTTGCACGAACCGCCCAAGGCTCGTGTTCGCTCCCGGATTCCCGTTAATCCCAAGCCACGCTTTGCCGTTAACAGGAAGAAGCCCGCGCCATCGTCAGAAACCGTAACGTCGAGGCGACCGTCGGAGCCCTCGACGTCACCCTGGACTTTCAGCTTGATTGACACGTTGCGCGCGTTGGCGTGAACCGCAATGTTGGTGAGTGACTCCTGGATTACTCGATACACCGTGATTGCCACCTCCTCATCAAGGCTGGTCAAGTCCCCCTGGACGTCCAATGCGCATGCGACCGTGGGGTTACGCTGCCTGAACGCCGCAACCTGTTCGAGAACACCCGCCTCGAGCCCAAGCTCTTCGAGGTAGGCCGGTCGGATTCGTCGCAGCATGCTTCGCACGCTCTCCTTGATCTGAGCAACGACTTGCACTATGGCGTCGGCGCTCTCCTGTACCGCCTTTCCTCCCCGTGACTTGATCGTCACGGCGTCGGCGTGTATTGCGCTAACGCATTGAGCTATCTCATCGTGCAACTCATGTGCGAGATGACGCCGCTCTTTCTCCTGGGTATTGATGAGTTCGCGAGTGAGTCTCTGGTTTTCGCTGACACTTTGCTCCAGCGTCTGCGCCATGTGGTTGAAGCCGACCCCGACACGTGAAAGCTCCGGCAGCTCAAAGTGAGGTAGCCGCCAGGCCAGATCTCCCTCCCTGACCCTCTGCAGCGCCTGCAGAATCTGGTCGATAGGTCGCAGCGCGCGAGACACCGACCACCATACCGCTGCATTCACCCCCACGAAGAACAGAATCAGCAGCGCCAGCAAACCGCGCGACGTGTCCCACATCTCCTCGATCTCGTAGGTGGGATCAGGAGTCATGACGAGTCGTCCCACGGCCGCGCCGTTGAATGACACGGTGCGTGTCTGAGATTCCGCAGGGAGCGAGCTCAGATGCACAAGCCAGGTGAACCAACCCGGCGCGCGGGATCTTCGATCCGCGGTAACTTCGTTACTATCGAGAAGCCGCCCCTGGTTGTCGTAGAACCTGACGTCGACGTGTCGTATGTCACCCAGGCTGCGAAGCTCAAACAGCGGTACCGCATAACCGCGCGCGGCCCAGCGATCGCGTAGTACGTCGAGCTGCGCGTCCAGAAAGTGGCCGGTAAGAGTCAGGGTCGAGCGCACCTCGTCGCGAACATCATCACGCGCCTTGCGAATCACGTAGATGCCATCCGCGAACGTCAGGAGCGCAAGCAGCGCGGTGATGATCAGACAAATCCGCAGCCTCAGTGTCGCACGCGGCCACTTATCCGCTGTGGCTCGCGGCGCGGTCACGCCGGGCGTCAGATGCTCGGATGCGCTATCCCTCGACGTGTTCACATAGCCACCCGTTCTACCCGAGCCGAATCGCCCTGACGTTCTCCAATAGGAGGCTCGGCAGCATATCCCGACTTCATTCGGGAGTATTTCCCGACTCTGTACGGGATTTTATCCCGTCCCGAAGCCGTTCGGCAGCGTGCGAAGATCGCCAGCGGGCTTACAGCGAGAGTCTGATTCCCCCGAACACCATGAAGGGTGCCGCGGGGCTCTGGAAGCGATTGTCGACCCCCGGACCGTTCGTGACACCGTTCGGGGGGACCCCGGGTGCCCCGACGCCAGTCGGATCGCTCAGGATTCCGTAGGTTGCGTACTTGCGGTTGAGGAGATTGTTGATCGAAGCGAACAACTCAAGGTGCGGAGTCGGGCTGTAGGTGGAGTGCAGGTTCACCACCGTGTAGCCGGGTAGCTGCTCGAACTGATTGGACTGGTCACCCACGTAGTAGGAGCTGCTGGTGATATTCACCGAGCCGCCGATCGTCCATGTCGGGATGATCCTGAAGTCCGCACCGAGCTTCACGCGGTTCTCCGGGATCAAGGGGAACCGGTCGCCAGGTGTAACCTGGATGTTCCCATTGGCGTCCTGGAACGGGTTCGAAGGTGAAGGCGTGAGAAATGTCGATTCGAAGGTCGCCTGCACGAGGCTGTAATTGGCGTACGCTGAGAACCGCGGGGTTCGGTAGGCCAAACCCGCCTCGATCCCCTGTCGACGCGTGTCGCCGATGTTCTGGAAGAATCCCGAGGCGAGTGAGGTCGAGATGCCATAGATGTCATCGTGCAATACGGTTCGAAACACGCTCAGGTTCCAGGTCAGCTCACCGTTGGATCCCGGCGCAGCGGAGACTTTACGGCGCAAGCCCAGCTCGGAGGTACGGGAGATGACCTGCTTCAAGGTCGGCGGATCTCCAGCGAGATTCGTGGGCAGCAGGCACGGCGTGAGCGGATCCGAGCACTCGATCTCGCTGGCGGTCGGTGCCCGGTTGTTCACGGACCAGCCGCCGTAGAGTGTCATGCTCGGCAGCAGCTTGTAGGTCGCACCGAGCGCGGGGTTGAAGTGAACGAATCGGTTACTGCCGGTAAGGCTGGTACCGAGCTGATCCTCGAGATCGACATTGGTGATGTTGTATCGCCCACTGGCCGTGACCGCAAGATCGGGCGTGAAATTCAAGGTATCGGTCAGGAAGCCACTCAGGTTCTTGTTCACGGAATCGACGCTGACCGGTGTCGGGTCGCCGTTCGCGATTGCACCCGGCGAGTTCTCCGGGGTATAGACAATCAGGTCGGATGGCTCAACCAGCAGTTGAGAGTTGATCACTCCGATCTGGGCACCGCTATAGAAGCTCGTCGAGGCGTAGTCGATCGTCGCGCCCAGGCTGAACTGATTCTCGAGGCCAAAAATCCGATCGTTGTTGGTAACCTGCAGCGCGGCCCCGCGCCCCCACGTATTGATCAATTCAAAGTCATTTTCCCCGATGATGGTCGTACCACCGTTCGAGATGTCCGGCAACGTCTGACCCGCCGCATTCATCAAGGGTGTAGCGCCGTCCGGCTGGCAGAGGATTCCGGGGAGCGTGGTGCACGCTAGGTAATCGGTGGTATTGCCGTTGGATACGCTCTGTGAGTAGACGCGGTAATAGGCCACGCCCTGAAGCGACCAGGAGTTCGTCAGTCGAAGGGTGCCGTTCAGCGTGAAGAAATCGAGATCGTTGATGTTGGCTTGAGGTCCTGTGAACACCAGCGATCGGCTTACAGCAAGAGTCTGCACCGGGGCAGACCCCTGGCCGGCCAACGCGTTTTGCGCGAATGAATAGCTGAGATCGATCACGACGCGGTCCGTGTGGTAGCTGAGCGCGGCGTACAGCGTCCGAATGCGGTCGTTCGAAAACTCCCGCCAGCCGTCCCAATCGAGCGCCTGACCAGCGACGTAAAATCCGAGGGGCCCCGAGTTAATTCCGAATTGACCCACGGCCGAACGCTGCCCGTAGGATCCCCCGGACAGTTCCAACTCACCTCCGTGATAGGTAAACCCGTTCTTCATGCTCACCGAGACCGCGCCACCGAGCGCATTGAGACCATAAAGCGGGCTCGAGCTAAGAAGCTCAACCTGATTGATCGCAACGTTAGGAAATAGATCCCAGTTGACCGTATCGCCGAAGGCCTCGTTGATCCTCACACCGCTTTGATAGACGGCCAGGCCCTGGGGGGTCCCGAGCACCGGAGATGCCTCGAAGCCCCGATACAGGATATCGGGCTGGAACGGATCATCGAGGTTGTCGTTGATATTGATGCTGCTGAGATTGGAGTCCAGCGCCCGCGTCAGACTCGGCGTGCCCTCGCGCCAGATGTCGGTGGTTGTCAGAATCTGTGTGTTCCCGGGGATCTTATCCACATCCATGGCGGTGCCCGGAATGGGCGTCGTTCCGAACACGACCACCTCTTGCAGAGTGCTTCCGGAATCCGGGCTGGCGTCCGCACCCCACGCGGCAATCGCCCATGCGGCGCTGCCTGCGGCAAAAGCAACTCTCAAGGCCGACGCCATCGCAGGTCGGCGCTTTCTCTGCCTGAAAATGGTGGATCCCCTTCTTGTTGCTGTGCACCGCAGGATGCTGCCAAGAATTCCCAGCGATCAAGGGACCGATTCCTGAATATCTGCGGGAATATTTCCCGATGTTATTTATGCGGGTGTGCCAGTGTGCCGGCAGTGGCACATCACGCTGAGACTGGCAAAGACACCGGCCCGACTTCCTGGTTCTTCCCCGGGCAGGCGCGAAATAGAGGAAGGGATGACTCCCGAACGTTTTCGGGAGTTCTGCCCTAGTGTACGGCGAGTTGGATTTCTACACTCAACCTCGCAGTGACCTCCTAGACGGATGGACCGGGTGTCATGAAGCAGCGAATCTCTGGCGCCGAACCGTCCAGGAAATGGGGCAGCGTCACAAGTGATACCAAATGACAACAAGTCATTGTTGCAATTGGGGGCACCGCTCGCATATCGTTGATTCGTAGGCACCCTACCCCTGTTTCACACGGCAGAGGTCATTGGTTCGAGCCCAGTACCGCCCACCAATTAAAACAAGACCCTCGGATGATTCCTCAGGGGGCGAAATTGCCACATTCTAGGTGAAAGGATTTATTAGCCTTACGCCCGTGGGCTCGTAGTGATCGGTATTTCGAGTAACCACGGCCAAATCGTAGATCAGCGCTGTAGCTGCGATCTGCTTGTCCAAGGGGTTCTCAGGGTGAGGCACGCGCAGTCTTCCCCAAATCTGGGCGGTCTCTTGATCGAACGCCAGGATGGCATCTGCGTAGTCAATGGTTAGACGATCGAGCCAGCGCTCAAGACGTGCCGATTGAGCAGAATCGCCGCGGTGCCGGATTATTTCGACGCCTTGCCGAAGCTCGCCAATCGTAATGGCGGATAAAAAAAGGACGATGTTGTTCCGACTGGCGTTGTCAAAGAACTCGCGGACGCCGACGTTGGCTTTGTCGCCCTTTCGCGCCTCGCTGATCACATCTGTATCCACCAGATACACAGTTACCCTCGACTATCAACTTGCTCTCTGGAGAAGTCTTTGTCGCGGCCAACATTAGGCATGGAAGCCAGGACATCAGCCAGAGCCCGTCGCCGGGGCCCTCGAAGCGCAGACTGGAGAATCTCCCGATGCTCCTGCTCGGCACTGCGATTGTGCTTTGCAGCGCGTTGCTTTAGCGCCTTAACCAACTCGTCCGTCAACTTGCGAACCATGAGCTGCGCCATCGATCCGCTCCTCGTGTCCTGAAATGCTAGCAATGATAGCGGTCTCAGGTTAAAGATGCAAGCACTGCTAGCACATCGTTGCTATTAAGCACGCAGAAGGCTTTGAGCTCCTGGCGGATCATCCTCACCTCGGGCTGGCGTCGAACGGCAAAGGATGAGGCCGATGGCTTCGGCCGGAGCCCCGGTACTTCACGATGTACCCAGCTTCAAGCGGGATACCGGCGGATAAAGCGCTGCTTAGTAACCGCTGCTCGCGGACGGCAGGGTTGGCGGCAGCAGAGCTCTCCCAACTGCGGCTCTGGTTCCTCACAGCGCATATTCGAATCTCGCCCGGATTGTCCTCGGGATCCCAGGGTGAACCACGTAATCCGGGGTAGCATAGGCTTCGTTCGACAGTCGCGAGACGTAGTAGTACTCGATGTCGTTCCATTTCACATCGGCGAGGTTGAAGACGTCGACGGCAAACAGCCATCGCCCAGAACTGTGATATCCCACCTCGAGATCGAGCGTCGTGTAGGCCGGCGAACGCGCGCTGTTGTCCTCCACCAGCGGCGACTCGCCAAAGTGACGGGCTCGGATCGAGCCGAACCACCCGAATGGATGCTGTGCGGTCAAGCCGGCATCAATCACATTGGTCGGGCTATTCGGAATGTATCGCCCCGTAATGGCGATCGGCGTGGCACACGGGTGGCTCGGGGCCGCATCCCCACAGCCCAGGTCATCCGGCGGCACGTCGTGGTCGAATCGGCCGCGCGAGAAGGCTGCGTTGAGGTCTCCGTGCAGCCAGCTGCTGAACCTGAAGGTATTACCCCACTCGATACCCGTGCGCGTCGTTGCACCACTCGGGGCCGTCACGCCCGCATCCCCGTCGAAGACCAGTTCGCTCTGGAGCTTGAGCAGGAAGACATCGATCGTCGTGTGCCAGATCGGAAAGGGAGTGGTCGCAACGCCCAGCTCCGCGCTGGTCGCCCGGGTGAGCGGGGTGACCGGCGGAATGTCCGGGTTCTGGCCACTGCGCGTGACGCCACGGGCGTCATTGCTGTGATAGCCGTCGGCGACGGTGATGTAGTACGAGGTCTCGGCCCAGGGTCCCAGGATCAGACCGAACTTGGGACTAAAGATGTTCGCGCGGACAGTGCCGTCATTACATCCGAGCGGATCACTTGCGAGGTTGCAGCTGCCGTCCGGGTTTCGCATCTTGTCTCTGACCACAAAGTTGAATTTGTCTTCGCGAAGCCCCAGAACCGTGCGGACCGCATTGTTCCAGGCAGTGCTGTTTTCCAGGTATACAGCGCCATTGGACTCAACCACGCCAGCATCCTGCTGGGTAGACAGGTACTGGCGTTGGTACGTGGCATCGATGGCCACGTCCCGAATGTCATCCACTCGCGCCTGGGCCCCGAGTACGATCGAGCTTGGACGGCCCCAAAGTGTTCCAAACCAGGTCTTTGAGCCCTTGAAGCCATACACCACACGATCGTCGTGCTGCAGCATCTGGTCGGCGTAAGTCGGATCCTTGAGGTAGTACGTGAAGTCGGAGTACAGATCGAGCTTGTAACGGATGACATAGGCAGAGAACTGCACCTGATCGTCCGGGGACCGCTTCACGCGGTTGAAGGACAGACTGTAGCGACTGGAGATGCCTCCGTCGGAAGGGCTCAAGGTTCCGAATCGACCAATGAGCCCCTCATCAATCGCACGCTCGGGTACCTGGTCGGTGGAATTCCATCGACCCGAGTAGGCCATTGCGGTGAGGGTGAAAAAGTCCTGGGCATCACCGCGGTGATAGCGCACCACGCCATTGACGCGGTTGTAGTCGTCCGGATTATCGAAAGGTCCATCGTTGTGATAGAGGTCGCCGGCGCCGAGCAGAGTTCCGCCGGCCATCGCCGTCGAGCCCATGAGCAGCGCGCGCCGGTAGCCGTGCTGCCCGTACCCGAGCGTCGCGGAATCAGGGACGGCGTTGTCGAGGTCCATGCGAACGGTGCCCGCCGTGGCGAAGTCCCCCTCGTCGGCGTAGTAGGGGCCCTTCTTGTAGTGGAGGTCACGAACTAGCTCAGGGATCAGGAAGTTGAGGTCGGTGTAGCCCTGACCATGCGCATGGGTGGGCATGTTGATCGGCATGTCATCGATCTCGGTAGCCAGGTCGGTGCCGTGATCGAGGTTGAACGCCCGCAAGAAGTACTGATTGGCTTTGCCCTCTCCCGAATGCTGGGTGACGATGAGACCGGGCACGTTCTCGAGGACCGCGCCCGGGCGCAGTAGAGGCTGGCTCGCGAGGTCCTGCTGGCTCACGTCTCCCTGCGAGGCCGCAGTCATGTTGCTTACCCCGGTGGCGATGATCGTAATGGTCTGCAAGTCGGGGGTTCCCTCAGCGTCGCTTTCCTCGGCGAGCACGGGGGAGACAGAAGCGGCATAGATCCCTCCGGTCAGGCAGGCCAGCAGGGCCCGCCGCACGATGAAGAGCCTGTTCAAGCACCTGACTCCCGGGCAAAAGGTATGAGGTTCTATATATTCCTCATACCAAGAGCCGCATTCTAGGGCGGGAGAGGGGCCCGGGAATAAGGAGTTTCCGCTACGCCCGTTGCCGGGTCGTCACTTACTCTGGCGATAACCACGGGACGAGAGCATCATCGGCCGCGATCGCGATGCAGCACCGGAGTAAGGACCAATGCGGCGACTGACGATCTCGATAGACGATGGGCTGGCAGACACCTTCGACAAGCTGACGGCGGAGAAGGGATACGAAAACCGATCTGAGGCGTTTCGCGACTTGCTACGAAGCGAACTGGATCGAAAGCGTCTGCAGGAAGGGGGATCGAAGTTCTGCGTTGGGATCCTGAGCTACGTCTTCAATCACCATGAGCGGGATCTATCCCGCCGGCTTACGACCATGCAGCACGATCACCATGACGTCACGGTGGCCACGCTGCACGCCCATCTGGATCACGACAATTGCGTCGAAAGCGTGATACTGCGCGGCCCCACCGCCGCCGTGGTCAGATTTGCGCAGTCGGTCATCGCAGAGAAGGGAGTCCGCCACGGAGAGTTCCGTCCCATACCCGTCGATGTGGACAGCGGACGCCGCGGTCACCAGCACATTCGACCCTATACGTGACCAGAACGAACAGGCTTGATCCGGCCCTCGGCGCAAGCTCATAGCATGCGGCCTCTATCTGGCCTATTTCGTGAACAACGACCTCTACTCCTACACGGTACACACGACGCGCCGCTTCCCCGAGCCGGCCGATTTTGGCATCTACCTGGATGCCGAAGGCGGGCACCTGCTGCGAGTCGAGCACTTCTCGGGCGAGCACACGGGCAACATGATCAGCAACTGGCTCTATGCGCTGCATCTGGTGCGCGATCCGCTCGATCACGCTGTGTATCGGCTGCTGGTATGTCTCGTCGGGCTCGTGACGACGTTGATCACCGTGACCGGCTTAGTCATCTGGTGGCAGAAGCGCTCTGCGCGGCGCTGGGGCGCAAGGCGACGCCTGATCGCAGAGCCGGCGATGCCCAAACATACCCGGAGGTAGCTGGTCGTGATACAGAGAATTCGGATCATGTCCAAGCGTGGAATTGTCGGCACCAGTTTCTCCGCTACGGGGCTGGCGGCTATCGCACTCTCGCTTGTTTCGGCGATCGCGATGTCGATGGCGGCACACAGTGCCGAAACTGTTGACGGCAAGAGCAGCGGGCAGATCCTAGCCTCCAAACCGTGGCCGGCATTGCCGGACTGGGATGCGCTGGATGACTTCACCCGAAACTTCTTTCCGCGCGCCATTTACGAGGAAGCACGTATACAAACGGACTTCCAGATCCTGGACATCACGTATTCCAGCGATGGTATTCCGGTACGAGGGTTGCTGATTAAGCCGAATCGGCCCGGCAACCACAAATGGCCCGCGATCATCTTCAATCGGGGAGGGAACGGTGACTACGGGCGCATCGGAAACTACGGGGTGCCGTGCAAGCAGGAGGACGATTCCTGCCTCTATCGTGTGAGCCTCTATCTGCTTGCGAAGGAAGGGTTCGTAGTTATCGCGTCGGACTATCGCTTTCACGGCCCGACGGCCAAACGCGACGAATGGGGCGGGGTGGAGGTCGACGATATTCTCAATCTCTTCCCCGCACTGAACTCGTTGGATTTCGTCGATCCAGAGCGACTCTATATGTTCGGCCAGTCGCGCGGGGGCACCATGACCTACATCGCACTCAAGCGTGGGGCGCCCGTCAAAGCTGCCGCCGTGATTGCAGGTCCGTCAGAACTTTCAAGGGACACGAAGGCGTTCATCCACGGCGATTGGTTTGTAAACGGCAATGAATGGTTCGACGGCGCCGCGAAGGTCTGGCCGGACTATGAGCACCGGGCTGACGAGTACTACCGGGCGCGCTCTGCGGCATCGTGGGCCGATCAGATCAACGTCCCGGTATTAGTTATGCACAGCCGAACCGACAGGCTGGTCCCGGTCATGCAATCCCTGCGAATGGCGATGGCATTGCAGGAGGCGAACAAGGTGTACGCGCTGCACATTTACGACGGTGATGGGCATCTTTTGCCTCGTAATCTGGAGGACCGCAATCGCAGGATCATTGACTGGTTCAATCAATTCGGCGCAAATGGCAGCGGGCCGCGGTGATCATCGTGATTGGCTGGAGGCCCGAGTCCTGCGGCGCGAAAGGATTCCAAGGACCGGTTCTGGGACAATTTTGGGACAGTGCGGTCGTGACGTTGCGTGATATCAAGTGATATCAAATGACAACAAGTCCTTGTTGCAATTGGCAGCTCGCCTCGCATATCGTTGATTTGTAAGCACCCTACACCCGTTTCACACGGCAGAGGTCACTGGTTCGAGCCCAGTACCGCCCACCAACCAGAACAAGAACTTAAGTAAATTCCCTAAGGTAGTCTCACTCGAATTTGGGACAGTTGCGGGACAGTTGTGGCGCCCAGATAACCCAAGCGTTTGGTTCACAAATGCGTAACTCACACCCGACGACTCGATGGATAGAGAAGGAGCTGAGGGAGAATTTCGCTCGGGCGTCCGGCGCTGGGAGACGTGCTGCAAAAGCGGAGCCGCGAGCGAGCACCGCCGTGTACCGCACGAAAGAACGTGCATTGCGGATCGAGCTCACGAACGGCGCTGCGATCACGTTGCCCGTGAGGCTGATACCAAATCTCAGGCGAGCTAGTCCCCAAGATATCCGCGCGGTCGAGATCCTTGGCCAAGGTGGTGGCTTGCACTGGGAAAGCCTGGACGTCGACCTGAGTGTTCCCGGTCTCCTTTCCTCCGTGTTCGCGGGACCAGAATGGCTGGCAGAGCTCGGCCGCATCGGCGGACGAAAATCCTCTCCCGCGAAGGCGGCGGCGGCGCGCAGAAACGGACGCAAGGGCGGTCGGCCGCGAAACACTGATTAAGGGACCGCTGCCCGCGGACAGCAGGTTTCGGCCCCCTCGCGCGACTGGGCCGGACTCTCTGAACGCGGGCAAATCAATGATCGCTGCGAAAAGCGTGCTCGACCGTCGCCAGTAGCGATCGCGCCGCGTCTCGCTGCGCCTTGAGAGCTCGGGCGGTGTCCTCGCTCTCAGGGCCGGCCGCCTGCAGGAATGCCAGATTCGCGTGCGCCATATCCCCTGCTACCTCGTAGCAGGCGCCGGCGTGTTGATAGTCGCCCTTCTCGTAGAGCTTGTCGGCAAGGATTCTTGCCTCTGGCACGCTTGTGACCTCGCAAGTGCGTGACGTTTCGGCTGCAGGATCGGCGATGGCTACGCTCGCGGCGGCGACGCAGGCCAGTCCCCAAACGCGGATTCCACGGCGTGGGTGACCTCGAGGGGGCAAGGGTACCTCACTCCTTTCTCAAGGGGGACGCACTGCCCCGCGCAGCCGAGATCGGCGACTTGCGCGCGGCCCGCAGAAGTAAGGCGAGCCCCAGGTAGAACCAAGGCACGAAAAGGATCACTGGCCACAAGGGTCTGTACCCGGCGTGTTCGAACATCGTGGTCTCCTTACTGCCTCCGCTCCTCACAAATTATCGGCTGTCGCGGCAGAGTACGAGCGCCGCTGAATGCATGCTGCATCTCTCTGGAGGAAACGATCGGAGGTCAGGTGAGTCCCTGCAGAAGGAGCGCGCGCACGTGCGCTTCGTTTTCCCCTTTGCAGACGACGTTTACGACGTAACCGCTTTGAAGCTCGCCTGAGCCAGACTGCCGGTTGATCCGCTGCACCAACGGCCGCAACAGCACATTGACCGCTATCACCATCGTTGCCGCCAACGCCGCTGTTGATAATGCGCCGCCGCCGAGATTGGCAGCGGTTTGTAGGATTCCAATGGCCATGGATTTCTCCGTGTCGGGTCGAGATTCAGCGAGCGAGTCAGCGGGTACAGGCCCTCAATTGAACGCCCGGGAGATCTCGATGCTGCCCCAGACGATCGTCCGCGAGCCCAGGCCTAAACGCAGCTCGGGGGATTCCCAGCGGGCGAGATACTGTATGGCCCAGCCGCCGGACGTTCGCATTTCGACGCCCGCCCAGGCTTCACCCAACACCTGATTGAGCTGGCCCTCATCGTAGGTCAGGTCGCTGTGACGGAACTGCCCCTGCAGGAAGGCGTTGTATGCCCGTAGCTTGGCTCGCGCGCCGACGAACGCGAAGATCTCGGCAGGCGCATCCCTGCCAAGCGGGGGCGGCACGGGCTGCGTCTCCTGCACATAGGTCGCCTCCTCGGGACTGAACGACCACCACGGAGACTCGATCCTGCCCCAGCGAGCGTTCACGGCCAGACTCCCTTCGGTCACCGTCCCGAGGCTTCCGGCCGCAGTCCATTTGCTGTCGCCGTGCCACGCTCCGCCGCCGAAGGTTCCGAGCAGCTCCTGGCGCGCGGCGCTATAGCGCGCAGTCGGCTCGCCGCCCGCTGAAATTTGATGCGACCATCCTTGCGGCTGGATGCTGTCAGTCAGGCGGTGCAGCGCGCGCTGCACCGACTCCGCTGCGGGTAGTCCCAGCATGCCGACCGTCAGGCTGCTGTCATAAGCGACATCGGCATTCGGGGAGGTGTAGCGGCGGCCCGCACTGATGAAGAACTCGCTGGCATATGGGCGGTCGCCATCGATGACATCGTGCGCCGAAAGGTCGCGCGGCGTGAACACCAGGAGCCCTGCGGCAAACGCGTGGGCCGTCGACCAACCCGGCGCCGCAAAGCGGTCGCCGGGACAGGTTCGCCCGTCGATGAAGCCGAGGGCACGATCGAGCAATCGTCCGGGCAGCCCGGCATGCTGCCCGGAGATCGTGACCTCGCCACCGCCGTTGTAGTCCTGGTCGCGCGAGCCATCCGTCAACAGATGCTCATCGAGCACCAGCCCCGCGCCAACGCCTGCGGGCTCTGATGGAGTGACCTGCGCCACGTCCGAGGACGTCGTGCGGGCGCACGGCGCCTCCTCGGCGGCCTGCGCCGTTCCGGCCGCGCTCAGCAGCAGTGAAACGCAGACAAGAATGTCCCAACGCATGGCGGCAATGCTTGAAGAGGCCGACAGCGCGAACAACGCATGCGGCGTTGATGAAATCTTTCATGCGCGGAAATTCGGCAACGGCGAGTCCATTAGCCGTCCGCAGCAGCCCGGAACTTCTTGCCTTGGCACGATTTCCCGGCGCGAAACGCAGCGGTAATCGCCAAGCGATTGCCGGCGTGCGTGCCCCCTCCCTACGCTGCGCTCCATGAAGCTGCTGCAGAAACTGGGCCGACGGAGTCCGCGCAAGGGAGCTATCCGATGCGCGTGTTGACCCGGGTGACGCTCACGCTGTTGATCGCAATCCCCTTGTGCCTGGCGTTCCTGATCTTCTTCCTGCTGGTAGGCCGTCGTGGGGCCGAGCCCCCGCCCCGAGGCGGCGCGTCCGGATCCTCCTTTGAAGAGACGACGCTTGGGTCGCCAGGCGCTGCTCGGTAAACTGCCAGCGTGGATACGCTCACCGGTATCAAGGTATTCCGCGCGGTCGTCGAGTCGGGGAGTTTCGTAGCGGCCTCGGAGCGCCTCGATCTCTCACCGGCGATGGTCAGCAAGCACGTGATGCAGATCGAGAAGCGCCTTGGAGTGCGGCTCCTCAATCGCAATAGCCGCACCCTCAGTCTGACCGAACCCGGCCGAGTCTACTTCGAGCGCAGCAAGACGATCCTCGATGATCTCGAGGAGACCGAGCTCGAGCTCAGCTCGCTCAACTCCAAACCGCGCGGCACGCTGCGAGTGACCTTCCCGAGTTGGTTTGCTTCGCAACAGATGGCGGACACCCTGGGTCGATTTCGCAGCCGCTACCCGGAGATCGTCGTCGATGTGTCCTTCGAGGATCGGATAGTCGACCTCGTCGAGGAAGGTTACGACGTCGCGATGCGCGTGGCGCAGGACTCCAGCCAGATCGGTGCAGGTCTGATCGCTCGCCCCGTACTGCCGGTAACGTTCCTAATTGCCGCATCGCGCGACTACGTGAAGCGGAAAGGCACGCCCAAGACGCCGGAGGATCTCGTCCATCACGACTGTCTGGGCGTCGCCGGGCTTAGTGCGTGGGACTTCCAGGGGCCTAAGGGCAAGATCCAGGTGCCGGTGCGCGCTGTACAGCGCTATCGATCCTCGACCGGCGTGGTGCACGCTGTCGCGGCGGGAGTGGGTGTTGCACCGCTGCCGAGTGTGCATTTCGCCGATCCGCTGTTCAAGAACGTCCTCGTCCCGCTACTCACCGACTTCCCGCTGCGTCAGGTGACGGTCTATCTCGTCTACGTGAGTCGCCGCTATCTGCCCCTGAAGCTGCGCACCTTCGTCGATTTCGTCATTGATAACGCCTCCAGGCTGCCGCCGATGAAAGTCCCGGCCGGCAGCTGATCCTGCCGTTTGCCCGTCCAACTCCGCCGGCAAGCAGGTCCGTCTTTGCAGCCGCGGCGATGCGCAGTGCGCGTCGAGCCTCATCATTCACTGCGGTGAAAGCCACCATCAACGCGCCGCCGATTGTTGCTTCGGGAGGGCGTTCATAGATTGCAGACCTCACAAACACGACGGAGGAGATCTGCAATGGCAACGATGAAAACCATCCGCATCCACCAGTACGGTGGACCGGAAGTGTTGAGGTACGAGGACGCCCCGCGGCCCGAGCCCGCCGCCGGCGAAGTGCTGGTCCGGGTACGCGCCGCGGGAGTCAACCCCGCGGACTGGAAGATCCGGCAGGGCTACTTCAAGGACTTCATAAAGCACCACATGCCGCTCATCCTCGGGTGGGACGTGTCGGGCGTCGTAGAGGCAACCGGCAGCGGCGTTGCGCGCTGGAAGCGCGGTGATGAGGTCTATGGAAGGGCGGATCTCACGCGCGACGGCAGCTATGCCGAATACATCGTGGTGCGCGAGAACGAGATCGCCCGCAAGCCGAGGTCGCTCGATCATGAGCACGCGGCGGCGGTTCCGCTCGCGGGACTCACGGCCTGGCAGTCCCTGCTCGATATCGCAGGTCTCGCGCCCGGGCGGAGAGTACTCATTCACGCTGCGGCCGGCGGCGTGGGGCACCTCGCGGTGCAGCTCGCCAAATGGCGCGGCGCGTACGTCATCGGCACCGCCGGGGCGCGCAATGCCGCCTTCGTGCGGGGGCTCGGCGCCGACCAGGTGATCGACTACAACGCCGGGCGTTTCGAGGATGCCGTGCGCGATGTGGACGTGGTGTTCGACACCATCGGTGGTGAGGTTCAACAGCGCTCGTGGAAGACGCTGAAGCCGGGCGGCTTTCTGGTCTCCGTCGTCTCTCCTCCTTCGGCGGAGGAGGCCGCGAAACATCGGGCGCGAGGGGGTCTGGCATTCATCCATTCCAACGCCTCGCAACTCTCAGACATGGCCGGTCTGATCGATGCCGGCAAGCTGCGGCCCGTGGTCGAGACGGTCATGCCGCTCGCCGATGCGAGGCGCGCGCAGGATGCGGTGCAGGGTGGGCACACCCGTGGAAAGGTCGTTCTGTCGGTCCCCTGAACGCCATCACCCCACGAGCGGTCGTCATGCCGCGATGGACCGCTCCTTACGGCGACCGGAAGGGACGAAGCTCCCTTCCGGTCATTTCTTGCGCCATGGATAAGCCGCATTGACCTACGGGCTGAGACATGACGACGGGAGCGCCTGACGTGCCGCAGGTGATCGCAGTGATTGCTGCAGTGGTCTTAAGCCTCGCGCTCATCGTAGTGCTCGCCCTCAGCCTTTTCGTTCTTCAGCTCGCTGTCAGGGCCAATAGGGTGCCGCCTCGAGCGCGTGGATTGTCCACGGCGCCGGGCGCTCGCAGGCTGCGGCACCGAAGCCCGCCAACCCTTGACCTGCGCGCAGAGCAGCCGCCGCAGGAGCCGACGTAAGGAGCGCTCCTGCTGAGCCTCCATTCACTATCAGGAAACGGTGCATGTTCGGCCG